>ENA-OPYV01000025-OPYV01000025.1-human-gut-metagenome-genome-assembly--contig:-NODE-25-length-45383-cov-5.909404_pt1 | contig 45383 bp, 41 predicted proteins | sample MGYA00242474_ERZ504485 | MGnify/ENA primary metagenome ERZ504485 (study PRJEB26092, sample SAMD00036263) | human gut metagenome | host: Homo sapiens | study: EMG produced TPA metagenomics assembly of...
CTGCTTTTCAAGTTGACTATTGATAGGAACAAAGGTCATTGGTTTGATGTCCTTTGGGATGTAGCTGAACGGGCGTTTCCCGATTTTGAAGGACAAGAACTAGGTGTTATCTTTGTTGTACATCCGCAGAAGTGCGCCAGCTCCTGCGAAAGCGAGGTCTGCGAATGTCATGGTAATGCGACTTACTAACACAACTGCCAGTATGCCTCCAGATGAAAGCGAGCCTGCGAATAGGAGACCTAGAACTCCTTCTCTGACACCTGTTCCTGCAGGCACGAATACTACAAGGAATCCCGCTACCCAGGCCAATGCGTATGCTCCGATGGAAAGTGCCATATTGGAAATGGAAAGATCCATGCCGAAGCCATAAGCTAGCAGCCATACTTGTACGCCGGCAATGCACCATGCAATGACCGCTAATAATGTGGACAGTCCCAAACCTTTAAATGATATCTGGCGTTCCGGTGTCGGCCTCTTAAGCAACTTAAATCCAAATGCGATAAGTCGATTCAAGACAGGGGGCATAAGTAACGCGATTAGCGCGATTAGCAATAGTACGATTGCCCAAGTTGGTACCTGAATGGCTACAGAGGTACCAAGTATAGTGATGACACCGATTCCAGTTCCGGTAAGTAACGAGATAAGCACGGCTACGGTCATGGCCGTTACTGAACGGCGGGCTGGAATGTCATGATCTCGGCCGATTTCTGCTGCGGCTACAATATTCCATACGCCGCCAGGAATGTATTTACCTATTTGGCTGATGCCAAATAACTGGGTGGCTGTGCTCCAATCGAGTGGAGATCCCAAATCGGCAAGAATGACGCGCCAAGACCACAGGGTGAAAAAGACGTATACAACGGCCAGGAGAAATCCAGCCGTAGCGATTTGCCACGATAGTGTGGTAAGTGCAGCTACAAGAGGATTCCAATTTTTTGATGATAACCCATATGAGTGCTGCTAAAGCGATGGCGAGGAAAAACCAACGGATTAGTGGCGAGTTCATAACTTTTTTTTAGCTTGTTCATTGCCGTCCTTGCAGCGTGATTAATGTTCTTTAATCCATTGGGAGAGTTCGCGTGTGATGATGTCACTAGTGAATCGTTGTGCGTTTTTAGCGGCGTCGCTCTGTTTGCGCGCAAGAATATTGGGAGAGGAAATAAGAGACGCTATGGCGTCTGCCAATGCTTGTGGATTGTTCGGAGCCACATATACTACGCCATTGCCTAGTGCTCGGCGTTGCGGAGGTGTATCACTGGTGATAACCGCACATCCGGCAGCATGGACTGATACACCTTGTTGGGAACCACGTGCAGTCCCTTCGGGGTGTTGGAGAAAATACCCAAAGCGATGTCATGTGATGCCACTATTTGAGGTAGTTCTTCCGGCTCGACCCATTCGCGGAATTCGACGTTATTCAACCCTTCGCAAAGTGAACGGACCTCATCATAATCTTGGCCTTTGCCGATGAGCGTGAATTGTGGGGTCATTCCTCGATCAGCAAGTATTCGTGCTGCTTTGGCTATGACCGGAACGCCTTGCAATGGGGTATATAGTCCATAAAACACGATACTAGCGTTGCGCGTATTGTCATATTTGTTTGTTTGGTACCATTCGTCTGGGGCTCCTACTGGAATCACCATGCTTTGATCTTCAGGCTCGAGCATGGCCTGATGCTCTTTTGTATCCAGTACCACGAGCGATGCTGCGTTGATGGCCATGCGGTCGAGTCTTTTCAGCAGTTTGACTTTTAGTCCCTGAGCGCCACGATCTTTCGCGGTATCTCCTGCAAAAATGAGATGATCGAGAATAATCGGCACGCCTTTAAATACATGGTGGGCGAGTAGTACGTCGAAATGCCCCATATAACCGACCAGCACGGCATCCGGCTTGCCATTCTTCTTCGTCCATGCATGTGCTTGTTTGCTGAGTAATCTCCAAAGACGAAGCAAATTCCAGCCGAATCCGAATACTTTCCATGGTTTTTTCAGGATTTCAACGCGCTGTGCTGTGGAAAGCAAAAGAGGCTGGTTGATTTCTTCGACGTTGCAGCCATTCTTACGTAGCCCGTCGATGAGAATGCCGACTCGTGGATGCTTCCTCACGCTATAGGTGCCAAATGCAAGAACTGTAGACATGAATGTTGGGTTTCCTTATAGGGTGTATGGAACCTTGCAATAAATCAGCTAAGTTGCTGGGCTGGAGGGAATTCTCCGTACTCGTTTTGCTGAGCCCAGATTTTCTGGTATTCAGCGGAATAAAGGATTTCTTTGGTTCTTTCAAGCTGATCCTCGACGAGTTTGCGTTGAATTCGCTGGACTTCGGAGATGATTTGCAGGGCAATGCAGAACGCTGCAAGCATCAGCAGAATGACGCCTAGTAGTAAGGATTGCACATGACCGGCAGTGTGTCCCATGTAGGCAAGCACTAGAAAACGTACTACTGGAATCAATCCAAGTACGCCAAAGATGATGGCAGCCCATTTGAAGATGACGTTCGATTTGAACATCAGGAAGCTGCGAATAATAGCGCCGCCGGATTTGGCCATGTGTTCGAAAATGTTGCTGAACAGGCGGGATTCGCGCGTCTTCGGGTTGGTGGTGATTGCATATGAGGTAATGGCGATGCGCTTGTTGCCGGCTTGGATGATGGTTTCCATGCAATAGCTGAATTCGGTGACGATATTGAGCTTGAGTAAGGAATTCTTGGAGTAGGCACGGAAGCCGCTTGCCGCATCCGGAATATTGGTTCCAGCGGCCTTATTGACCACCCAAGAGCCGAAATGCTGCATCTTGCGTTTGAACCAGCTGAATTCCTTGATGGTGGCGGTCTGGCGATCGCCCACTACGATATCGGCTTCATGTCGAATGATAGGCTGAACAAGTTCTCCGATGGTTTCGCTCGGATATTGGTTATCGCCATCGGTGTTGACCACGATATCGGCACCATGCTTGAGCGCATAGTCAACGCCGTCACGGAACGCGCGAGCCAGACCCATTGGCTTGGCATGATGCACAAAATGCTTAACGCCAAGCTTTCTGGCTACTTCAACGGTTTTATCTGAGCAGCCATCGTCGATGATGAGCAGTTGAATGTCATCAATTCCTGGGATCTGGGTCGGCATATGCTCCAGTACCAGTGGAAGTGTCTTTTCCTCATTGAGACATGGAATCTGAATAAAAAAGTCGCATACTATCTTTCGCACCCTATGTTTGCTAATCGTCCTCTTCTACTTTAAGGAAAAGCTACGACTGCTTTTCATTGTGTGCTGGCTATACACAATTCCTTCCATATGCTGTGGTATCTGCAGTATCGAAGGTTATGCCGGTCAGAGTATAGCCAACGGCGACCATAGTTTGATAAGCTATTTTCGACTTGTACTGGGATGTCGCCGGAGGCTTGAGGGATGGCCGTGATTCAAAAGAGTACGGAGCAGTGTGCGTTACTAATCGTTTTTGCGATAGTCTGTGGTTTTCTGGCGTCGCTTGTGGATTCCGTCCGACAGTATAACCAGTTGGTGTGCACTCCTCGTATGCTTTGGTGCACGCTCGTAATCGCAACCCTCTTCTTCCTTTTCGTGTTGCTTTTAGAGCGCGTGTTGGCTTGGTTGAATCGGGAGCCTGAAACGTATCGAAACATTTCGCGTAAGTTGCGGGAGATCTTCTCTTTTAGGACGTCGAAGAAACAGTTTGCGTTAATTGCGGTTGTGTTGGTGTTGTGCTGGCTTCCGTATCTGATTGTTACTTATCCGGGCGTTATCTGGTATGACACTGAGCAGCAACTGCTCCAATGGAATGGCCAGCCGAATACTTTTACTGATGGTAGTTATCTCTCTGATCACCATCCTGTTTTCGACACTATGATATTTGGTACTTTTCTGCGATTAGGAGCGTTTTTCGGCTCGGCTGATCGAGGGTTGTATCTAGGGTGCATAGTTATCGAACTGGTCACCATTGCAGCTCTTGCGTCAATGATTCTTTACTGTCGTCATATTGGCGCTGGATGGCGATTCTGTTTTGCTGAAATGATTTTCTTTGCGGTATTCCCGTTTACTGCGCTGTTTTCCATGACGATGGTCAAAGATTCATTGTTCATGCCGTTTTTTTATCTGGTTTGCCATGATATTTGTTGAAGCGGTAAGAACTCAGGGAGTATTACTTAAAACAGCCTCAGTTTTTTACGGCGTTTTTACTGACTGCGCTTTTGATGGGGCTACGAAAAAAACTGGCGTCTACATCGTGCTTATATGCTGTATTATCTTATTTTTCGCAGTATCAGCGATTATTCGTAAGCGTGTTGTCGCTGTTTTTATTGTCGTTATATCAGTATTTATGGTACTGATGCCGAAAATTGTTTTCCCTGCACTCCGTATACAGGAAGGTGGAAACAAGAGATGCTTGCCGTTCCGTTGCAGCAATCCGCGTTACTGGTGAAGCAGCATGAAAATGATATTTCGATACAGGATCTAGAAGCTATCTACAAAATCCTAGGTGATGATGTAGCCGACCGATACCAATGGTGGGCGTCGGACAATGTGAAAGGTTATTCTTGGGACTCTCAGAATGATCAATATTTAGGCCAATATGCGATTGCTTGGATCCATGGGCTGGCATCCCATCCGGAAACATATATTGAAGCATATGTCGCTTTGCAGGAGGCTTGGCTAGGCATTCCTTCACCTACTGATTCGAACGCTGGTGATTTGGTAATGCAGACGTACGCTTTAGGGAGTGATCATTATGCATTACCTGATTCGGTGGAATTAGGACTATGCTTTGGTGGCTTCAAAAATGCAGTGCAGAAACTTCAAGAGACGATTAATGATCACATAGCACGAGCTCCAATAGTGAATCTATTATGCTCGCGTGCGGTATGGTCGACATGGATGTTCGTGTTTGTTCTCTATGAGTGCATACGTCGTAAAAAGCGACATTGCGCGTGGCTGGCACCTTATGTTGCCACGTTCCTGTTCTTATGGATTTCACCGGCTACCGTGACCATAGAAGGTATGAGATATCTCATACCAATGGTCATGATTGTGCCGCTTATGTTTGGAATGCTCGGGGCTGGTGAGCAAACAAACAGCTGAGGATGAACAGTAAGCCGGTGAAAGGCAGTATCAATGCCCCTCACCGGCTTACTGTTCAGTGTTAATTAGTGTCGGCTTCGTGCTATGCGTCCGACTGCCTTGAAAAGTTCACGTCGACGAGAACCGATCGGCATGATTGGGTCGATAATGCGTCGAATGGCATTGTCTTCGCCAATAGCACGAGGTGGCTTGACGGATTCAACAACAGGCTTCGAAGGAGCAGTGGCTTTCACCACGCGCTTCAACAAGCGTTCATAGAACGGTGTTTCGCGCGCATAACGCCAGTAAATGGATGCGAAATCGCAATCCGGATCAGTCCACGGCTTCTGAAAGCCGGCGTAGTGGATGATTTGCGGATTGTTGCGTGACTTCATGTAGGCGTCATAAATGTCGTTCGGAGCCTGCACAAACAGATTGCCGACACGTCCGCCGCAATCGTGAACCACATTCCACTCCCACGGTAAATACAGTACTTCTCCCTCACAGTGTGCGTTAAGCACATCTTGGTCGTTATAGATGAACGCAGGGTTAGACGCATACGTAAGCCACTGCTTGATGGTGTAGCGCTCGCGCATGGCCTTGGTGTTGAGCACGAGAACGCCAGCTTGGAAGTAATCGTAAGGATTCTTCATCTTCAGCACATTCTTGGCATACCCCATGCGCTTGCCATGCTTGACGTTGAGGTTGGCAAGGAAGTCGATATCTCGAATCGCACCGAGCAACTTGCCTTGCAAGTCGGTGTTGTACAACTTGGAAATATCGCCATTGATGACGATATCCGAATCCAAATACAGCACCTTGTCGTAGAACGGCAATAGCTTCTGGATCAGGAATCGATAGTAGGTTTCGATGCTGATATGAGCATTATTCGTGGAAAGATCGTATCCAGACAGCTCACGCTCCACATTGGTGAATCGCAATGACATGTTCGGGAACTGCTTGAAGAAGTCACGCAGTCGTTCCTGCTTATCCCAAGCGATGTTTCGTTGTAGAACCACAACATCATAGAAATATGTCGGATCAGCATTCTTCATGGCCGAATAAACCGTGGTGGTGAGCTGTGGAACATAATTATCATCCGCGGCAAACACGACTGGAACAATCGGCTTGTCAAACACATCAAGAGGCTTCAGCTCTTCGGCAGGTTCCGGATTGGTGAAATGTACGCACTGCAGTTCTTTGAACTTCCAATTAGAGCAGATGCGCTTATGGTGCATCAAATAGATGTTCAACAGGCGTTCGGAAAGGTGCCCCGGAGTACGCAACGCTTCCTTGCTGTAGGCACTATAGTTGGTGTTCTTATCGAACTCCTCAAGAATCGGGAACATCCAAGAGCAATAGTCGAAGAAGATCTCCTTCTTCATAATGAACATATTGCAGAAGCATGCCTTGTTGCCCTTGAAGAAAGCATCGGCATCCTCTTTGTAATCCGGATACATCTTGCATAGAATCCGATAACAGCGGAGCAGATCATCATCGTGCAGCAGGGGAGCGGCTTCCCACAATGCGCGAGGAGTACCATGCTTGTCGATGATCTTTGTGAGATCTCCAAACGGGGTGGTGATGACATCGTATTGGCGAACTATCTGCTCGATGTTTTTATCATCGAGCCCATATTCTTTCGCGGCTCTGGCGTCGATGTAGTCATCCATGATTTCGCCGTATGGATTCTCCTTGTGAGGAGTGTCGGAGAAATCAAAATAGCGGCGATAATGGCAGAAGCGTAATAATCGGCATCTACATTCTTCCACGCCCAATATTGGGTGGTCAGTTCGCAATAGCGTGGATTGCGGTCAGAGATATTCTCGCCTTCGTCATCGTGGAACGCCCAGGGGAAACGATAGCTGCCTTCGTGCAGGCCAACCTGCACAGGCTGCATGATATCGCTCTCAAATCGATTCACATTCTTATGCGTGGTGACGAACAGGCGAACGCGCTGGTTATTGTAGTTGTCCACATTCTGTTCGGAAGCCAGATCGGAAAGTAGTTCTTCTGCCCTGTGCCGGACATTTTGATAACGATTGTCTTCAACCGAATTTGATTGCGTGAAGTCGAAAATATTTGAAATATCGTGCCATGCATTAACTCGGGACATGTATTCAGCGTTATCCTTACTTGTTAAGGCATTCCATGCATTATCTCGTATGAATCGCCATACTTCGCAAGCGGTGATGTTTTGACCAAATACAGCAATCATGGATTGAACTGCTGTCTTTTTTTTTCGTCATCTGCAACACGGACATTGAGATCGTTGGCAAGTAGTTCGGTGGCTTTCCAACGATATCCATCCACACAATCTTGTAGATCGAGTTCAGAGTGGCTATAGGAATAGATTTGTGCTGCATCGAAACAGGCTTTGAACTGTTCGCAGAAAAGACCATATTTCTGTGCGGAAATCTGATTGGTGCCAGTAACTCCGCGTCCGTAATGATACTGATATCCGCGGCAGTCTTTTCGGGAGCGGTAAGAGCTGGCAAGGGAAGAGATCACGAGGCATTCGTAGCCATCTTCTGCCCGTTCAAGTCGGCTGCTGCTCATAGATGCGAAGGATTTCTTCAATAAATCGGTTCGGAAGAGTCGCTGCGTGACTCGCCAATCAACTCGTTGTCCGCGACTTTCATCGAAGATATCTCGAACTATATCTTTGCCCATTGAATCCGGAGTGGGTGCGTTATTGAATGACTCAAAGGCTTTGCGCTCATCATCATGAATACCGTTCTCGCCAATGACGGTTATGCCAAAATGAAGGATATCTACGGGATGCTGTTCCATTGCATTGACGAATTGCTCACAGGCATTAGGTGCGAGATCGTCATCTCCGTCCAAGAAGAATGCATATTCTCCCGAAGCCTTTTCGACGCCTGTCTTACGTGTGAGATGCAAGCCAAGATTCTGAGAGTGCTGAACAAGCGTGATACGAGAATCATTAGCTGCTGTCTGCTGGATAATATCAGCCGTATTATCAGTGCTTGCATCGTCTACTACAATGGCTTCAAAATCGGCGTATGTCTGTGTCAGAACACTGTCAAGACATTGCTCGAGGTAATCGCCTACGTTATAGGCCGCGATGATAATCGAAATTTTCGGCATTGTATTCCTTGCTTGAATCCAAAACTTTCTAAAGTCTAACTAATAGGCATTCTCTAATGAGAAGAAAAAAGCTTCTTCAACATAATCTTCAAGCGGGAAGCTCTGGTTGATTGATCCTGATTTGTTTCGGCATTTATGATTCCCGAATCAAGAAGATGCTGTCTTGCGATAGTGCGTAAATCAAGATAGTGCTGGTTGGTCGAATGCTGAGGCAAGGAATGTGCGGATTCGATGAGCTCTACGTTTTGCAAATACTGATTGGCAAGTTTACGGTTGTTTATTGCAACGTCGGAAGATCGATTGTCTGCTACCAGATAGGCGTAGGCATAATCTCGAATATAACGGTAGAGCTCACCACAAACTGCATCGGCTTGCCAATGAGTGAGTATGTTCTGCAATCCTTCAGACTTGTCTGATGAGGGCAGATTATCTTGCCACTCGTTCATAGCGTGCTCAATGAGACGATTCCGAACATCGTCGAGACGATCATGCCAATCATTGCGAAGCGGAAGAATATTGTCACGCTTCGCGAAGTCGCTGACCATGGAGAACGCTTGTGCGTCACGCTGTGCCATGGTGCTGATGGACTGTACAGTAAGCTGCGTTCCCAACGTATCTCCGCGACCAAGATGATAGAGATACCAAGGTGAATCGGGAATACCAATATACGTTGAGGCAAGAGTGCCAAAAATGAAACTCATATATAGGTCGTCGGACAACACGAGACGTTGATCTGCCGCATATGAATATGCGGTGCGAGCAAAATCGCCTCGGTACATTTTGTGGTGAACATGCCAATCGAACCCGTTATCGGTGTTGAACTGTGCTTTCAAAATGTCAGCGTCATGCAAAGTGCGTGCGCAGGGGGTGAGGAAAGACGTCATTCCGGCAGCAGCGTCCTGTGCCGATTTATTTGCGGCCACAACCTGCACTCCGAAATGATAAATATCTGCGGGATTTGCATTGCCGAAGTCAATAAGCTTTTGGAGTGCCCCATCTGCCAATTCGTCATCCTGATCCATGAGCATGACGAATTGACCTTGTGAAGCCAACACTCCTGTTTTCCTTGATGCTAAGGTTCCCGAATTCTTGTCATGTTGGATGAGTCGTACTCGAGAATCTTCGTGCTCAAGTTGCGATGCGACTTCGTATGTGTCATCGGTGCTGCAGTCATCTACAATGATTACTTCACGTCTCGGAAATGTTGATGGGTGACGCTGTGTACGCAATCCGGGAGATATCGGCTGTTATTAACGCCGGAATGACGATGGATAGTTGCGGCATACGTTCTCTTTGCTAGGGGAATAGTACTATCGTTTTAGCTTAATACTAGATGTGCTATGATGGTAATCCGTAGGGAAGGGCAATATGAACGTTGAAACCATTTCGTTATGCCGAGGTGACGGTCAAGGGTACGTGAGGTTGTCATTTTCGGATTTGCAAGATGTTTCTTTTGCGGATTTGGTGGTAACAGCCCGTGCCGTGGTTTCAGGGCAAGTGATTCCGTGTGACTTATATTGGCTTGACGCTGTGGAAAACATGTGGTCTAGTGTCTCGAATCGAGATGCGGTTATAGTTTTTCCACTGCTTGACGGTACGAATCTGTTTATTGATATTGTGGATCGAAACGATGAGGGAAAGGTGTACTTCACTGTTGAAGTTGATCCATTGAAGTCGAAGATACGTTCCCGTCTGACATACAAAATGCATCCTGATCAAGCGGCTGTCATACGCGATATTAGTGAACGGCTCATTTCCGGGAACCCACATGTTGAAGTCACGGGAATTTACCCGGACGGTAAAGGGAAGGTTATTGTTCGCTGTACCGCCACGATGCACGGAAACGAGAACGAGTCATACGTCGTGCAGGTGCTTGATGAGTGTGCGCAACCCCTTTCAGTGACTCCTGTGGTCTTGGAAGATTCTATGTGTTCGGAAGGTAAGGATACTGCCATAAAACATCGTAGGCTGACCTACGCGTTTGCTATGGATATGAATCCACGCATGTTCTGTGTAACAGTGCAGGCCGAGAATAATGTGCTTGATGCCGCATCGGATTGCATGCTGGCTCCCAAGTTTCAGCGTCTGCTTGACGGTTCTGTGGCGGAGCTGCGCCATGCTTCTCTGGATCCGAGCTATGATTTTTTCTTCAGGAAGCATCGACTGAACCCTGCTGATGCACGTGCTCAGAAGGAGATATGCGGAGCTTGGAAACAGAAGCCGTTGCTGAGTTTGATTTGTGTGGCATTCAATACTTCTGAAGAGTATTTTAAGGAATTGCTGTCGTCTGTGCTGAATCAGACCTATACGCATTTTGAACTTATTGTGGTTGATGTTAGTACTGCAGGTTCTACGACGGTGAAGAATGTGCTGGCTCGATATAACGATGATCGTATTCGAGTGGTCAAGGCGGAAAACAAGAGTATTGCTGAAAATACCAATGTTGGTATTGCTGTGGCGCAAGGCGACTACATCGCGTTTATCGATCATGATGATGTAATCGAACCTGATGCGTTGTATTGGTATGCACACGAGATCAGGCAACATCCACAGGTGGACCTGTTGTATTGCGATGAAGACAAGCTCCAGGACGGTCGTTACGTGTGGCCTGTCTTCAAACCTGCCTTTAACAAGGATCTGCTATATTCCTACAATTATGTGACGCATATGCTTATGGTTAGTCGGCATGCTTTAAAACGGGTCGACTTGTCTGAAGCGGATGTTTCTGGGGCGCAGGACTACGATCTGACACTGAAATGCGTGGAAGTCGCACGTGATATACGTAATGTGTCTCATATGCTGTACCACTGGAGAGAACATCCTGGTTCCACCAGTGCCAATGCACAGAGCAAACCGTATGCGGTGGAGGCGGGAAGCTTGCGCTCCAGCGGCATTTTGATCGGATGAATCTGCCTGCAAAGGTTGAGAGCTTGCCTGCGATGTTTCGATATCGCGTTCGGTATGAGCATACCGATGAGCCGAAAGTGAGCATCGTCATTCCAACCAAAGATCATATCGACTTGTTGAGAGCATGCCTTACTTCGGTGATTGAAAAACCACGTACCGCAACTATGAAATCATTATTGCGGAAAATAATAGCGTGGAACCGCAAACTTTTACCTACTATGATGAGCTTGAACAGCGTCATGATAATGTGCGCGTAGTTAAGTGGCCGGGTAAAGGATTCAATTATTCCGCAATTTGCAATTACGGGGCTTCATTCGCTTCTGGTGAGATCTTTTTGTTCCTAAATAATGACACTGAGGTTATCGAGCCGGAATGGATGACTTCAATGGTGGGCTTTTTCGCTAGACCAGATGTTGGCATGGTCGGTGCGAAACTGCTGTATCACGATGGACTAGTACAGCACGGTGGTGTCTGGGTATCTCCTAACGGGTGCGATTACATCAACCAACGTTGTGGGGCAGCGGAGCTGGGTTATATGGAAACATTGCAGCATCCGTTCGATTGCGCGGCCATTACAGGCGCGTGTCAGATGATCAGGCGTGAAGTGTTCGAACAAATCAACGGATTCGATGAGGATCTGGCTGTAGTGCTCAATGATGTTGATCTGTGTATGAAGAGCAATGCCACTGGATACCTGACAGTGTTTGATGCGGATGCATTGCTTTACCATAATGAATTCAGCAGTCGAGGACGTGATGAACAGAATCCTGAGAAGGTCGCAAGAGCTATTCAGGAGCAGATGCGTTTCTATGACCGTTGGGCTCAGCCGCTGTTGAAGAATCGCGGTAAGTTCTTCAACCTCAACCTAGATCAGTACAACGGTCACTTCAAAATACAGTATTGATGAATGCTATTGATTGGCGCTGAGAATGATTTGACCGGATAACATATCCGGTCAAATCATTCTCAGCGCCATGTACTAAATTGCTGATTGTAAGGCTTGGCGTGTTGCTAAATTTTGATCCAAGCTCTGATAAGCCATTGAGGTTTTGTTTATCAGAGCAAAATTATCTTTGCCCTTTGCATCTCGCAAGGAGAAATCACAGGCATTCGTTTCGTTGGTAAATGCAATCATTTCAGCGGTAGACGGATCTTTCCCATCCCATGTGTGCATTGAAGCGACAATACGGAAATCTCCATTGTTAAACAAATCCATTGGCAAATGGAAATGGACTTTATGATGCCCATCTTGCTTCAAATCAAAGCTATCGCCATAGGGTAGGCCGCCACGTCGAAGATCATGCATCGCCAAGGCAACATAGAACTTTTTGGTTCCCCGGTAATCGTATTCAACCTCAAAGTCAAAACCACCATCGATGGTGCACACCGGATCGCCAGTGGGCTTGACGTTTTAAAATTGGTACTGTTTCATTCAACCCAAGCGGATATGCCGGCTCATCTTCGGCGTTGTCTGCCTTGTTTTTCTTTTTACGGCGTAGATTTTCCAACGTATAGCGATCGGCGACATCATCTTTGTTTCCGGAAACGATAATTTCGCCGTCCTTGATCAGGATGGCCTTGTTGCAATACTTCTTGACGGAATCCATGGAATGGGTGACAAGAATAACGGTCTTCGTTGGATCTTTCTTGATTTCGGCGAAGAAGTTGTCGCACTTACGCTGGAATGCTTCGTCGCCGACGGCTAGAACTTCATCGAGAACTAGGATATCGCCTTGAGCCTTGATAGCAACGGAGAAGGCGAGGCGCACCTGCATGCCCGAAGAATAATTCTTGAGCTTCTGATCCATGAAATCTTCAAGCTCGGCGAACTCAACGATGTCGTCATACATCGCGTCGATTTCAGCACGAGTGAAGCCAGTAGAGCACCGTTCAAATACACGTTCTCGCGGCCGGTCAACTCCGGATTGAATCCAACACCAAGCTCGATGAATGGCACCAGCTTGCCTTTAACCGTTACAGAACCATGTTCCGGAGTATAGATCTGAGAAATAATCTTCAACAGAGTGGACTTGCCGGAACCGTTACGCCCGACGATACCGAAGAAATCACCTTGACGAACTTCGAAGTTAATGTCGCGCAACACATGCTGTTCGGTATAGCCCTTGATGCCCTTCGTCCAATTCAGAAAAGCCATTTTCAAACCGGTAGCCTGTTCTGTAGGCAGACGGAACATTTTGGCAACATGGTCAACCTTGAGCACCACCGGGCGTTCGTCAACATTCTTTTCCTCAACCATTGCAACCTCAGCCATAATTTAGAGCACCTCCGCGAACTTGGAGCTGTACTTGCGGAACACGTGAATGCCCAGCCACAGAATGAAAACAGTTAGCGCATACGGCAGCAGGCAAAGCAGCTTGTTGTCAACCATGCTCCACACAGTCGGCACATACTCCGGAGAAAGCAGATTATGACGAATATCCATAATCACCTGGGTGGAAGGATTAAGCATCAAAATATTGGCGGCCCAGCCGTATCCCTTATCCGCAATCATGGAAATTGGGTAGATGATAGGCGTTGCATAGAACATGGCCTGCAATATGACTTCCCAAATATGTGCCACATCACGGAAGTACACGAACAGTGACGCGAGCAGCAAAGCTACGCCAAGGCCAAGGCAGTACAACTGGATGATGCTGAGCGGCACGAGCAATACGCGCCATGTGTAATGCGCATGTGCGAAGAAACCGAAGCAGATCACCACGAGCAGGTTGATGCCGAGAGAAATCATAGAACCCATAGTGGTGGAAGCCACAATAATGTAGTTCGGGAAATGAACCTTACGCAGCAAATCACCGCGGCCAACAATGGATTGCATACCCATACTGGTGGATTCGGAGAAGAAGCTCCACAAGCAGGTACCACACAGCAATGAAATCGGGAAGGTCGGGGTCCCATCGGAGAACTTCAAGAACTTCACAAACACCACATACATCACAGCGAACAGCATAAGTGGCTTCAGCACGGACCACACCATACCGAGGAATGATCCTTGGTAGCGCAACTGGAAATCAGTTTTCACCAGTTCCTTGAATACCACTATCGCGTAGTGGTAACGGTCAGAGATCTTCTTAAAAGCATTCTTCACGAGAACAGTATTCTACTGAGCGGTGGCGATTAGGAAGGCTGCGGGAATACTCTTGCAACATTGTTACAACGGAAAAGGAGCCATGACTTTTAGGACACTTCTTATGTGCGAACGCATAGGTTCATTGCTATGCAGGACTGCTACCATGGCTGAAGAAATGATAGATGAGCAATCGAGTGGATTTGAGTTTATGAGGAGTTGCATGTGATATTGAGTAGGATGAACTCGAAATTAAAAAAGAAAAGAATTGTCTCTTTCTTTCTGATGACAATTCTTTTTGGCATCGTCAGTACAATCTTGTGGCTCATTCCGATGCCTGCCATCAATGTTTACTTAAAGGCTGAAACTACGTCAGCTGACATTACGTCAAAAGTAGTTTTTAAATTTGATGTCGATGAAGTGTATGACGGTTCCTCGGAGCAGTCTGCGTATCCAGAAAATTATGTGGCATCCATAAGATTCGATCCATTAAATGAGAAAGCAAAAGCCTTATCTATCACTGTGCCTGGTGAAAAATCTGGGCTTAAAGAGTTAAGAGCGGAAACACAGGTTTCAGATGATCGTTGGTTTACCGCGTATTCAATTTCAGGAACTGAGCTTTCTCTGACTAGAGATCAAGAGGGTAATGCTTCAATTTATACTGTCAAACAAAACCAGCTTGATGAGATGTATAGCCAAATTCATAAAAAGTCTTTGGAGAAACCACTGGCACAGATTGCGTTTTTATTGGTTTATCTCTTCATGTGTTCAAGAAAATTCTTATTTCATTCTACAGACGCAAAGCTTTTTTATGGTGTGGCTTTAACGATTGTAATGATTGTTTGCTTCACCGTTAATCTATGGGTGGTAAAGCCGGACATTGCGTCGACAAACCCAGGGAAACTTGATTCTAATGATGTTGAGATGTCTGTATCTTACAGTGATTTCAGTTCCTTGACTTCTGCTGACAAGTTTACAGTACAACAAGAGTTTCCTCTTGATGCTGGTGAAATTAACTCGGTATCACTTCAGGTGAATGTTGAGAATAATGTCTCGCCAACTGATACTGCGAATTCGAATTATCATGACGTCTATGTTTCGAAAAACGAATTTGTGGATAAATACTTGCTAACTATAGCGGATAAAGACGAAATACTATACACCAGTATTGTTTCGCCAAAATTGCTTAACGAAAATCTAGACGCGATAACTGTTCCTCTTAAGCTGAGTAACTGCAAGGGGGAGACCCTAAGGGTTAGACTTGATAAAACTTGGGAAGGAGAACCTTCTTCTCTAACTTTCCAGCTTGGAACTCCGAGTAAGGCTTTGCCGAACCTGGCTCTTATATCTGAAGAACCTTCTTTGGTGGCCTACGAGACTGATACCTCCATAGAAGGTGTGCTACTGCAGTCTAAAAATATGGTTGTGTCGACGAGCTATGCGTCTGTCCCGTATAAGTTGGTGGCAACGGTTATTTTGTACGGGGCAATAGCGCTTATTCTTTTGAACTGCGGACTGAGCTCCGCTGCGAGCAAGCGCTTCCGATCTGTTGTCTGCATTTTCGATTACGTGATAGTGGGACTGTATGCATGTGCGCAACCTGTGTTCTATAGGAGTTACATTGGGGGCTTCCCGGATGAGAAGGCTCACATATCTTATATGAGCTATCTTGTGAAGAATGCTCCGTATGAGCGAATTATTCCTGACTTCTCCTGTATGCGTGTTTACGCCAACATTGATAATAATGTGATGGACTATGCTAATCCAACGCAGTTTAATTATCTTGGACATCCGCCATTTTATTACCACATTCTACGATTACTGTCCCATTCTGTCGTTGATGGTAATCAGGTAATTTATGATCTTCAGTTGATGAGAAATTCTTTCTTTTGCGATAGGTTTTTCCGGAATCCTCATTGCGTTTTTATATAGGATATACGCGTTTGCGCAGGATACCTATTCTTCACATGCTTTATGGCTTGATTCTTATCAGTGCTCCGAATATGATTTATGTTATCAGTGGCGTATCTAATGATGCGTTGACGATGCCTGCCGTTGCGATTTTTATGTTGGGTATTATTCGTTTCTATGAAAAGAAGTACAACATACTCACGTACTTTGTCATTGCGGCTGGCATTAATCTGTCTCTGTTGTCAAAGCTCACTACTGGAATGATTGTATGCATTATTGCCCTTGGAATTGTTTTATTTACTTTCTTCAAAGAAAAAAAGATTAAGTCCATTATTAATTGGCGATTCTTTATTACGCTCCCCCTGTATGGAGTATCTGTTATCTACTTCTGGAAGGTTTATAAAAGATTCCATACAATTCAACCGAATTACAAAGCTCTCGCCGAACAAGAATTTGTGCAGAGTGGAATGTATCGCGATATTAATTCTCGTGGACAGATGGGGGTATGGGAGTATCTTTGTTATTTCTTCCAGAAATTTATGGGAACGTGGGATACACTTGCCGGACATACCTATTTGCCGCGTGAGAATTCCACACTGTCATCTCATCTGGGGCTCAGTAGTATTGCTCTTACTGCAATACTTGTAATGCCTTTTTATTCTTTTTCTCGTGAGCGCATCAAAGGAGGTCTGGTATCTTCGCATCTCAGTTATGAGCATAGTGATAACTTTTACATATCAGATGCTTAATTCGGGATTCATGAGCTTCAATGTTAATGGTTACCCAGGTGGCATCAGCAGTAGGTATTACTTATGCGCCGTGCCTCTTTTGGCTTATGCAATTATGAAACTTATTGAGAATAATCTGCATAAGTCTGATGACATTTCTATACGAGCTTCTTTCCGGGCTGCCCACAGGACGATGCTCTCAACTAATGGTATAGCTTTATGCGCCGTTTTTGCTCTTCTGCTTGTAGTGGATGGATTCATCTACTCGGTTCTTATGAACCTTCCTGAATGTTCTTTTTTCTATGTGATTTCGCACTGAACAGGACACAGTAAACTGCCTCCCATTTCTTGTTATTCATGAAAAATGGGAGGCAGCGAGTAATGTGGTGGCTTTTTCAAAATCACCATGTGATTTTGAAATGACCGTTGCACTGATTCAGGTTAGGATTAATGAAACCGCTATCGATTAGGCTCTTATCCCAACGAGCGTAGAATCTAGCTTGCTCGTCGATAGCGCGCCGAGCTTTGGACACGTCTTGTTCGTCGCGCCCTCTACTAGCATGCTCACTGTGATGAAGTTTTGCTTGTGGGTCGAAGACCACGAGATATCCACTTTCACGAACTTTGAGACAGAGATCCACGTCGTTTAGCACGACGGCCAATTGTTCATCGAATCCACCAACATTCTCGAAGACATCGCGTCGTACCATCTGGCAGGCACCCGTCACTGCAGCGCAATCGGAAGGGTACCGCATCGTTTCCATATAACCGCCGTCTCTATGTGAAAGGAGTTCGCTGTAATAGCCAACTCGATCGGGAGAGACCCAGATTCCGCCGTGCTGTACTAAGTTGTCGGGGAAAAGTAACTTAGCCCCGACCATGCCTACTTCTGGGCGGGAGAAGAACCCCACCATGGATGTCAGCCAGTCGTTATTGATTATTTCAGTGTCGTTATTCAGGAATAGTAGAATGTCTCCGTCGCGTTGAGCGGCTCCGTAATTGCAAATACTGGAATAATTAAAGCCTTGTCCATTCCAGGTCACAACTTTCACGCGCGGATCTTTTTTTGGATTTCTTCATAGAAGGCGAAAGTGGTGGACTCGACGCTATTGTTTTCAACAAGTGTTACGTCATAATTTCCATATTCCGTCTTTGCAAGCACGGAATCTAACAACGTTGAAGCAGATCAATGTGGTCTTTGGTGGGAATAACGATATTAATTTTTGGCTGTTTCACCGCTAGATAACGTGTGCGGTAGCGGAATGGTAACTCGGATTCTGATACTTCAGCTTTGATTCCAATGCGTTCGTAGTGACGCTCGAGGGCAAGTTGTCCGGCTGTTTCCGCATACGGCTTGCTGTCTGGATTGGTGCTTGTCGAATTCTGATGCATGCGCCAGTGATATAGCATGTAAGGTACATTGCTGACTTCACGTGCTTTTTCGCAGCATTTCAGTGTTAAATCATAATCCTGTGCTCCGCTTACATTGGCCGGAGAGAGTTCAACCTGATTCAGCACATGACGACTGACCATCAGCATGTGGGTCACGTAATTGTACGAATAGAGTAAGTCAGGATTGAAATTGGGCTTAAATACAGGCCAAATATACTTGCCATTATCAAGCAGATCCTCGTCGCAATATAGAACATCTGCTTTGGGCTTATCGTGTAGAACTGAAACATACCGGTAGAATGCGTCAGGCTCAATTACATCGTCATGATCAATAAAAGCGATGTATTCGCCTTTGGTCTCATGAATACCGATATTCGTATTTTCCGCAATGCTCTTATTCTCAGCGTCAATCACACGGAAACGAGAATCTTGGATGTTGCCAAGGAACTCGTTAACAGCCCGAGCCTCTTGATCGTTACCGCTGACATTGACGAAAACAACCTCGAAATGTTCGTATGACTGGGCTATCAGACTGTTAACAAGGGAACGCAAGTATTCAACCGGCGGCCGGAAGACAACGGTAACCACGCTGATGAGCGGCTTCTCTGTGCTCTTCCAAGCCTGACATAGTGTCCTCTGATTTTTCACATCGGATTCAGTTGCTCTGTGCTGTTCGAGCCAAATCTGATAGCCCTCGTCGTAGGAAGCATGTTTTGTCAGGTCTTTGGCTCCATTAACAAATCCGTCAAACATCGGTGGCAATACACAAGTGAAAGCCTCATCTTGGCCTTCGGGGAACGCGTAGATGCAAAGTGTCTTATTTGCGTCCGTAACGCTGACGGAATAAACGATTTCACGTAAACTTTGCGTGTGATCTCTAGGATTGGAGATAACTGAATCTTCAAGAACCACCGTCGGGAGCTCGATCTGTTTAGCTGACGCATCATATATCGATATGGAGCAGTTACTTTTCTCCTGGAAAAGAGGATAACGCACAGTGAAACGGCAGGAGTAGTGTTGCTCATCCACTGGGTAGATGCCTGTGACATACACATGCGGAGTTCCGGAGAGTCTGCGTTGATCAATGTCGCGGATTTGCGCTGCGAATTGAGGACGGTGCTTATACGTTAAACGTGAACGAACCTTCGTCGTTAGTGGTTTGAAAGGAATCGTTCCAAGGACTGTATCATTCTCACGGTTCGTAACGGAGATCGATAGGTCCGCGTTGTCTAGAAGGGGAACTACTACGACAGCCTCGTATGACTCCTTCGTGGAGGCATCTCCCCATACCGTACGAGCAGCGACCTCCTCTCCGGGGAAACCGATGGGAAAAATAGGGCATTGTCTACAAGAACCATCTGGCATACCTATTGTTGCCATTAATAATTCAGGTTTTGTGTCCGTTCCGATTTTTACGTAGCCCTTGCCGTCGCCTCTGCACAGTCCAAGAAAACGCATTGCCATCATAATTCTCCTTTGTCTTGCCGCATGAACATGGAATGAGGCAATCTATTTCTTTCCTTGTACTTTGCGCGCTACGACTTTCATGAGTTCGCGCTGCTTGGATCCGGTGGGGGCTAAAACATCCACATATTTACGGATTGGACTGTCTTCAGCAATGGCCCGATCATGATGTTCCGGAGGTTCCGGCTTCTGCACTCCCGACATGGCGGCGTACATTTGCGCAACGAACGGAGTTTCCTGCGCGTACTGCCAATACAGTGGAGCGAAATCGCACCAAGGATTCTTCCAAGGCTTGTCGAAACCGGCATAATGTACGACCTTTGGTGCCTTGCGCGATTCCATGTATGCCTTATACACGTCTGCAGGTGCGAAATCGAATACTCCCGCCACACGTCCAGCACAGTTATGCATCACATTCCACGAATAGTCGAGGTAGGTAACAAGACCTTCGCACTCGGTATTAAGAATGTCCTGATCGTTGTAGATATATCCCGGCTTCGAGGCAATCTGCAGCCATTCATGAACCGTATGAATCTTACGCGTGCGATCCAAATTCATAACTAGCACGCCAGCCTGGAAATATCCATAGGCGTCACGCATATGCAACTGCTTGCGCACATACTCGGCGCGAATACCATCCTTCATATTGAGATTGCCGATGAAGTCGATATCCGGCACTGCGGCGATAGCATTATCGCCCATTTCCGTATCGAACAGTTCGGCAACATCACCATTCACTACAAGATCGCAATCCAAGTACAGCAGCTTTGAGTAGAAAGGCAACGCTTCCTGAATGATGAAACGATAATACGTTTCCACACTGATATGCGCATTGCTGGTGGTGAGATTGAATCCTGCAAGATATCGGCTCACATCATAGAAACGTACGGCGGCATTCGAGAATTGCGCAAGGAATTTCGTGATAATCTGCTTGTTCTCGTCAGAAATGTTTCGTTCCAGCACGATCACATCGTAAAAACGATCTTCGGAAGCGTTCTTCAGCATCGAATATATCGTGGTAGTGAGCATTGGAACGTAATTATCGTCCGCTGCAAAAACCACAGGCACAATGGTTTCAGGATTCTCCTGCAACGGTTCAAGTTTGGCGAACGGTTCCGGATGCAGAAAATGCACGCACTGCAGTCGCTTGATTTTCCAATTGGCTCCAGTGCGCTGCTTATGCGCAAGAAAAATATTAAGCAAACGTTCAGAAAGATGCCCCACGGTGCGAGTAGTCTGCACATCCATCTTGCTGAAATCAGTATGCTCGGCAAACTCATCCAGCAGGGGGAACAACCATTCGTTGTACTCGAAGAAAATATCCTTCTTCATGATAAACATGTTGCAGAAAGCTGCAGTATGGCCATTCAGCACCGCATCAGCATCCGCTTTGTAATCAGGATGACGTGCGCACAGAATGTCGTACATGTGACGCAAATCCTTGAGGCGAAGATGTCTATCCGCATCCCAATGCTGCTTGAGATTCGTAAACCCACCAATACGACGGGTGTCATTAAGCGGCGTGGTGATAACGTCCCATCCATCTACCGCTTTGGAGATATCGCCATCGTTGATGCCATACTTTTCAATGGTTTGACTGTCGATATAGGAATCGATGACTTCGCCATAGTCGTTTTCCTGATGCGGGGTATCGGTGAAATCGAAGTAGCGTCGGTAGTGGCAGAAACCGTAGTAGTCGGCATCCTCGTTTTTCCAAGCCCAGTATTGCGCGGTCAGTTCGCAGTAACGGGGATTTTTATCGGAAATATTCTCACCCTCATCGTCATGCAGAGTATTGTCGAATCGCTTTGCAGCCTTGGCTGCTCCAACCTGCACAGGGAGGATGCTGTTTCCTTCAGGAAAAACAGCAGGTTTATGTGCCGACACGAAGATTTTGATATCCGGATGCTGATGTTCTCCTGTGAGAGCCATGTGAGATATTTCCTTAACTAGGTCTATTTTCTTCACGATATTATGAGATAGGGTTTTAAAATGCGGTGTCCGCATTGAAAGCCCTACCCGTGACTAATGTTCTTGATTTGGTACGAGCATGATTTGTCCGTCTGCGATGCCCCGCAGGTGCTGGCCGTACGGACTCTTGCCGTACCGTCTCGCGGACTCGAGCAGCTGTTCGCGCGTGATCCACCCGTTCTCGTAGGCGATCTCCTCCACGATCGCGATCGGCAGGCCCTGCGCCCTCTGGACCGTGCGCACGAACTCGCCCGCCTCGAACAGGCTGTCCATCGTGCCCGTGTCCAGCCACGCGTAGCCACGCCCCAGTGTGCGCACGTGCAGACGCCCCTCGTCTAGGTACATGCGGTTCAGGTCTGTGATCTCCAGCTCGCCGCGGGGACTTGGCGTGATCTGCTTGGCGAATTCGGTGACACGCTCGTCGTAGAAGTACAAACCGGTAACCGCATAGTTGGAAGCCGGATGCTCCGGCTTTTCCACAATGGAGATGGCCTTCCTGTTCTCGTCGAACTCGACCACGCCGTAGCGTTCCGGATCATCCACGTAATAGCCGAACACCGTCGCGCCCTCGCCGTTCTCGACCTTGCGGACCGCGCCCCTCAGCGTGGCGCCCAACCCGTTGCCGTAGAAGATGTTGTCGCCCAATACCAGCGCGCACGGCTCGCCGTCGATGAACTCCTCGCCCAGCAGGAACGCCTGCGCGAGCCCGTCGGGGCTCGGCTGGACCTTGTAGGAGAAAGTCACGCCATACTGGCTTCCATCGCCCAGCAAACGCTCGAAATTAGGCAGATCATGCGGTGTGCTGATGATCAGGATGTCACGGATGCCCGCCATCATCAGTACGCTTAGAGGATAGTAGATCATCGGCTTGTCATACACCGGGAGCAGCTGCTTCGACGTGACCGTGGTCAACGGATACAGGCGGGTGCCCGAACCACCCGCGAGGATGATGCCCTTCATAATCGTCCTGCCTTCTGACGTATCTCTGATTGATAAGCGTTTCCAGCTTAGTAGGTCAATCCAATATTGAAAAACCGCGCAGAGGAGTCCACGCGGTTTCATCGCATTATCGGGAGGTTTCTTCCCCCTGAATCACTCGGCCAGTTCCTTGGCGACGTACTTCTTTAACGATTCCTCCCAGTCCAGCGCGGGGTATCCCGTCGCCTCGATCTTCTTGAGGTCCAGGGCGGAATGGGTCGGGCGCGGGCTCACCGGCGCCTTCGCGTTCCGGAAGTACTCTTCGGTCGGGATCGGGCGTACCCTGTCCCCGTTGCCGTTCGTCAGGTCGAACACCGCCTTGGCGATGCCGGCCCAGCTCTCCACCCTGCCGGAACCGGTCAGGTCGTACGTGCCGTACCCGGCACCGGAATCCAACAGGTGGAAGATCGCGTCCGCCATATCCGAAGTAAACGTGAGGCGGCCGTACTGGTCGTCCACCACCGTCACCTCGTTCAGACCGTCCCCGGGGTCGGCGACGCGGTTGGACAGCATCATCATGGTCTTTACGAAGTTATGACCCTCGCCGATCACCCAGCTCGAACGCAGGATATAATGACGCGGGCAATTCGCGACCGCGATGTCCCCGGCGGCCTTCGACTGGCCGTACACGCCCAACGGCGCGAACGCCTCCTCCTCGTCATGCAATTCGGCGGTCCCGTCGAACACGTAATCGCTCGACACGTGCACCAGGGTGATGTTGTGCTCCGCGCACACGCGCGCCAGCAGGGCGGGTCCCTGCGCGTTCGCCTTCCACGCCAGCACGCGCCCCTCCGGGGTCTCGGCCCTGTCGACCGCGGTGTACGCGCCCGCGTTGATGATCGTGCCGTACAGGCTCCAGTCGAACCGGCCGTACTGTGCCGGGTCGGAGAAGTCGAACGTGTCGATGTCGTTGAACTCGAAGCCCTCGAGGCCGTGCTCCTCCACGTAGTCGCGGATGGCGTGGCCGAGCTGGCCGTTGCAGCCGGTGACCATCGTGCGGCGCGGCGCCATCGGCTTCGCGTCCCTGAGCATCGGATGGTGCAGGTCGGCCTCGGATCGTTCGGACTCCTCCAACGGGATCGGCCACTGGATGCCCAGATCCGGATCCGCGAGGTTCACGAAGGTGTAGGTCTTCTTCTGCTCGAGGCTCCAATGCGCGTTCACGAGATACGTGTACGCGGTGCCGTCCTCCAAAGCCTGGAAGCTGTTGCCCACGCCACGCGGCACGTAGATCGCCTTCGACGGATCCAATACGGTCGTGTACACCTGGCCGAAGGATTCGCCCGGACGCAGGTCCACCCACGCGCCGAACACGGAGCCCGTGGCGATCGAGATGTACTTGTCCCACGGTTCCGCGTGGATGCCTCGCGTCACGCCCTTCTTCGCATTGAAGCTGACGTTGTTCTGCACCGGACCGAAATCCGGCAGGCCGAGCTCGGTCATCTTCGCCCGCTGCCAGTTCTCCTTGAACCAGCCACGGTTGTCGCCGTGCACCGGCAGGTCGAACACGATCAGGCCCGGGATGTTCGTCTCCTCGACCCTCAAATCCTTCTCGAAATCCATACCCTCGTAAATCCTTTGCCGTAGATGGGAATCATCATGGGACCACGCCCTTTGGGGTGTGACCGTTCTCGTATGTGTCTTACTGGCCCTGCTGCTTGTACCTGGCTTCAGTGGCGGCCTTGGCCGGCTCCCACCAGGAGCGGTTGTCCGTGTACCAGTCGATGGTCTGTTTCAGGCCGGACTCGAAGTCCGTGTGCGTGGGCGTCCAACCCAACTCGGTCCGCAGTTTCGTGGAATCGATCGCGTATCGACGGTCGTGGCCCGGACGGTCCTTCACCCAGTCGAACGCGTCCTCGCTCTGTCCCATCATCTTCAGAATCATGCGAAGCACGGTGATGTTGTTCCTCTCGCCGTCCGCGCCGATCAGGTAGGTCTCGCCGATCCTTCCCTTGGTCAGGATCGTCCACACGCCGCTGGAATGGTCCTCGGTGTGGATCCAGTCGCGTACGTTCTCGCCCCTGCCGTACAGCTTCGGCCTCTCGCCCTCGAGGATGTTCGTGATCTGGCGGGGGATGAACTTCTCCACATGCTGGTACGGGCCGTAGTTGTTCGAGCAGTTGGAAATTGTGGTCCTCAGGCCGTACGTGCGGGTCCACGCGCGCACCAGCATGTCGGACGCGGCCTTCGTGCTCGAGTACGGGCTGGACGGATGGTACGGGGTGGACTCCGTGAACCTGGCCGGATCATCCAAAGCGAGGTCGCCATACACCTCGTCCGTGCTCACGTGGTGGTAGCGGATCCCATACTTCCTGACCGCCTCGAGCAGGCGGAACGTGCCCTCCACGTTCGTCCTCAGGAACGGCTCTGGATCCGCGATGGAATTGTCGTTGTGGGACTCGGCCGCGTAATGCACGATCGCGTCATGCCCCGGCGCGATTTTGTCGAGCAGGTCAGCGTCGCAGATGTCGCCCACGACCAGCTCCACACGATCCTCGGGCAGGCCCGCGATGTTCTCCGGATTGCCCGCATAGGTGAGCTTGTCCAGCACGGTCACATGCACGTCCGGATGATGATCCACCACGTAATGCACGAAATTCGAACCGATGAAACCACAGCCACCAGTCACAATGATGTTCTTGGGAATAAACGTCTCTTCAGCCATACTGACCAGCTTACTATTCAGTTGCGATTCCAAATGCTGTTAGAGGTAATGGAGAGAACTTCCTCCTTTGGCCGAAGCGATAATGGCTATGAAAGTGCCGAGACATACTGTGATGATGCCTGCAAGGGTGAGCCATACCCAATATTGCGAAGCGCCTGCCATAGTGCCTTCAGAAGAGAACGGCCAGCGAATGTGTATCTCAAGGGCAAATGCAAATCCTCTTAGTGCTAGCCATATCGATAGAGCTGCAGCCCACCATCGTGGAAACAGTGAAAATCCGTAAGCGATGAATAAGGCAAACACGATGGAGATAAGACTGAAATAGACGGCGTAGGGTTGCCTCCTTGCTTGAAGAACAAGAGCTGCTGGAAGGTTGTTCCAGCCAAAGCAAGGACAAGCATGATGAAAATGGATGCGTCAGACTGGAAAGTTTGTCTAAAGTGACGTTTCTTGAATAGGGTGACGATACATGCCACAAATCCAAAGAATAGAGGAAGAAATGTCAACGCAATTACCAACAGCCATCCATAGCGCAAGCCAGTTACAGAGGAATTCTGATATTGTGCAAAAGAGGAAATGTAGAAATCTTTATCGAAAAGAGCTTGAGTGAAATTCAGATGGGTGTTGCGTCCTAAATGGGTACTTGACCACTCCGGTTGCGTTCCGGTAAATGATCCAGAAAGGCGATAAAGCCGAATATAAAACCATACCGAACTAACGATGGCGAGTAGCAAAGGAAGAATGACACTGGTAAGCCAGATGCGAAGTGTTCTGCACTTGGAAAGCACGAGATGAATAATCACCATCAATCCGCATAAACACATGATTGGAATGGTGGAAGTGCGGGTCAACGGGGCTAATGCAACAAGAAATGACCATACGAAGAGTTGTTTCCACTGAAACCATTCGGCGTTGTACGGATTAGTGAAGCAGTCATACCAATCAGCAATATGACCCAAAGTGATGCCAATGTGTAATTGAGAACGGCCGAAGGAAAGCATCGGTTTGACGCAACGATTACAGGTACCATTGCGGTGACGGCGAAAGGTTTACCGATGACTTTACGTGCCGACCATGATGAGGCGATAATTGCCAGTATGCCAAGTACCGTCTCGACGAAGCGCATTGCCCAAATACCACGGATGGGATGATGTAAAGTGTCTGTCAGAAGAAAAGCCGGAACTTGCACAAGATAAAACAATGGTGGATGCTGATATCTCCATTGCACGTCGTATGGATATTGTAAATCCAGTGGATTGAACTCAGCGCCTCCGAAGAACGTAGGGAGATGCCCCTGCGAAAGCTGGTAGACGTAATCAATCTCGAGAGTCTCGTCAAAGCTGTAAAACGGTGGCCAAGATACACATTGCCATATCTGACCTCCCAAATAAATGAGAAAACTTGCGATCAGCAGGGAGATATGCAAGCGTGCGACTTGACTTGTGGAGCTTTTCTTAGAAAACATATGACGTAAGTAAGAATGAATTGAATCTTATTTAGTCTCGACGGAACAAATCTCGAGTAAAGACCTTGTTAGACACTTCGCTTAGTGCATCATTCCAACGGTTGGCGACGATGATGTCAGCACGCTCCGCGAACGAATCAAAAGCATGAGTTACTTCGCTACCGAAGAAGTCAGCGGCGTTCAGAGTTGGCTCATATACGACCACGGTAACGCCCTCTGCCTTAAGCCGTTTCATAACACCTTGAATCGCAGACTGACGGAAGTTGTCGGAACCGGATTTCATGGTCAGGCGGTAGATGCCGACAACAGGATTGCTAATATCTTTAACCCTGTCAAGAATTTCGTCGGCGATAAAGTCTTTACGGGTACGGTTAGCATCCACAATTGCCTCGATCAAATTTTGCGGAACCTGGTCATAGTTGGCGAGCAACTGCTTGGTGTCCTTTGGCAGGCAGTAACCGCCGTATCCGAAGCTTGGATTGTTGTAACCGTCGCCGATGCGCGGATCAAGGCAAACGCCGTCAATGATTTCGCGAGTGTTCAGTCCGCGGCTTTCAGCATAAGTGTCAAGCTCATTGAAATAAGCCACACGCAACGCAAGATACGTGTTGGCAAACAGTTTGATGGCTTCGGCCTCGGTAGTGCCCGCCACCAGTTCTGGAATGCCTGTACTGCCATCATGATTGACTCGAGAGCGTTCTTCGGGGGCTGCTCCTTGGGCCAGAAGATCCACAAAAGTACGTGCGGCCTCTACGGAACGTGCGTCATCCTGCGGAGCACCGACAACAATACGGGCTGGGGTGACAAGTTGTACAAAAAGAGCGTGACCTTCACGAAGGAATTCCGGGGAAAACAGAATATGATCATCGTTCAAACGGTCGCGTAGCTGCCGCGTGTATCCGCACGAGATCGTAGATTTAATAATGATCCACGCTTCCGGCGCATACTTTCGTACTGCGGAAATCGCAGCTTCCACACTGGAAGTATCAAAATAATTCTTCTTCTCGTCATAGTTCGTAGGCGTTGCAATCACTGCGAAATCGGCATCGGAATATGCTTCTTCCGGATCAACAGTCGCATGGAAGTCAAGAGGGCGCTCTCCGGAGGTGTTCTTCTCCAGAAAATCAGTAATCACAGCATCCACAATCGGGCTCTTGCCGTTGTTTAGAAGCTCAACTTTCTCCGGAACAATGTCCAAAGCATGAACCTCATTATGCTGAGCAAGCAGCAAGGCGACAGACAATCCAACGTAACCAGTGCCTGCAACCGCGATTTTCATGAATCAGACCTTTCCGGAAACTAATTTGACTAGTTGAGATCCATTCTCAACTAATGCTCATGAATGATGACTCTAGCCTCTATTAGAGTATCTAGCTATGACAAGTGAGTATGCGAAGTTTTTGGATCCTGTGGACGTTGAATCTTTGCCAATTATCTACTTTGTGTTACCTTGCTACAACGAAGTTGAAGGTTTGGAACATACTGCAGAAGTGCTACATCAGAAGATAAGTCAGTTGGTTGCAGCATCGAAAATCAGTGAGCAGAGCAGAATCCTTTTTGTAGACGACGGTTCGAAAGATGGCACATGGGAGCTTATTGAGAAACTCCACAATATGAATGGTTCTCTATTTGGGGGAGTGAAACTTGCCCATAACAGAGGGCACCAGAATGCTCTCTATGCTGGTCTTATGGAGGCTTATAAGGCTGGATGCGATGCCGCCATCTCCATGGATGCCGACCTTCAAGATGATGTAAATGCTGCAGATGAAATGATTAAGCAGTTTTCCGAGCACCACTGTGAAATCGTCTATGGTGTCAGATCGTCCAGAGAGAAAGATACGTGGTTCAAGCGTAATACCGCGGAGCTGTTTTATTCAATATTCGCGTGGATGGGGGCGGAGACGGTCCCTAACCATGCAGATTACCGATTGATGGGCCGTGCGTCGCTTGAAGCCCTTTCGGAGTACAACGAGGTGAATCTTTTTCTACGTGGTATTGTTCCGACCTTGGGATTTAAAACAGGGAAGGTATATTACGAACGGGGCGTTCGTGAGGCTGGAGAATCGAAATACCCACTGAAAAAGATGATCGCCTTCGCCATTGAGGGCATCACCTCTTTTTCCACGAAGCCTTTGAAACTTGTCACATCCATTGGTGTTCTGTCGATTCTAGTTGGCTTGGCGATGCTGGTTTACGTTATTGCGTCTGTTTTCACTAACCATGCGGTGGTTGGTTGGGGATCCATGATGTGTTCATTGTGGCTTATTGGAGGTTTCCTCATGTTGTCCCTCGGCATTGTAGGAGAGTATGTGGGGAAGATATATCTTGAGTCTAAGCGTCGCCCGCGCTATTGCATTGAAACGAAGTTTTAATTAGCGAAATCACTGATGAATGAGAAGATTCAAAGAGAGTTTTTGTATGGAAACCAGCGTTGTTCGAAATTCAATTAATGAAAAGATGAAGGCTTTTAGTCTCAAAGGGCTGCGGGTTCGACCGTCTGTCGTGTCTACCCTGCTGGGGGCGATTATTGGCGGACTCTTTTTCATAGGGATATATGGTGTTGCCATTCTTGACATTACATATGACGACTGGATCAGAAATGCTACTGGAGATTTTGCACAGTCATACTACGGGTGGAAGTTCTATAGAGCTTCTGCTTGGCATTGGCCGATTGGTTTGATGGATGGGGTTGCTGATCCGAGTTTGACTCCGATTATGTACATTGATTCGGTGCCTCTTTTTGATGTAATCTTCAAGGTGCTCAGTCCTGCCTTGCCTGCGATATTCCAGTTCTTTGGGATATGGGGTTTGTGCTGCTTCATGCTGAATGGTGCAGTGGGAGCTCGCATTATTTTCCGACTGACCGACAGCGTCTGTTTTTCTGCTTTTTCGTCAGCGTTTTTTTGCGTTGACAACTTTTTTCCATTCAGCGACTGTATACACACACTGCGCTTGCCGCGAATTGGGTTATTTTGCTAGGAATTTTACTGATTGTAACTAACAGTGAGAGAAGATCTCCTGTGAAACATGTTGTTCTTTGGGGATTGCTTTTCTTCCTGGCGATATCAGTCAATATGTATTACGTGCCGATTATTGGCATCCTGATGTTGATTGAGTCGATCTATATCGCTGCGGTTAAGAAGACGGTATTGGTGGGGGTTTCGGAATTCGGGGCTTCGTTGGTTGGAGCCATTCTGCCTTTTATATTTACGGTGGTTTCTACCATATTGGTAGCACCAGCGTTAATGGCGGCGGTTTAGGACATCTTGGAGCTAACCTGAACGCTCTCTTTAATCCTTTGGAAACTGGCCTGTACTTGACCGGTTGGTCTAAGTTCATGAAGACTAAGCCTGTGGCGGAACTTGGCCAATACGAGGGCTACTCGTATCTGGGGCTGGGGCTTATGTTGCTGTTGATCATAGCCATCGCGGGGGTTCTCGCAAAAGGTGGTCAGTGGATTAAAGAGCAATGGAATGCGCTGCGTGTGGAGATTATCTACATATGTTGTGCAGGCGTGTTGCTTTTAGTCGCTTCTTTCGGCACTGATATTACGTTGAATGATCGCACATTACTCCATATTCCTTATCCGGATTTCTTCCTGAAAATTTATGGCATTTTTCGTTCCACGGGGCGTTTCATGTGGGGCGTTTGGGACTTGGTTGTCATCGCAACACTTGTTGTGGTCTATAGGACATTTACCTCTAAAGTGGCAGCGCTCCTCACTGTCACATGTTTGTTGTTGCAGATTTCTGATCTTTCTCCGATGTTGCAGAATCGAACTGAACTGTACAAAAATAGACAGCAAACTTATTCCGCTTGGATTAAGACGGAAGATTTAGATTCGATGCTTGAGGGGAAGAAGCATGTGATGATTTTCAGCGATGGACAGCTGAAGTTCCAAGCGTATTACGATATTGCGGAAGAAATCATAGATAGAGGTATTACGATAAATGATTTTTATTATTCGCGTCGTGATACTGAAGCGATTGAAAGTTACAAGAAACAGAAAGAAACGGAAATGGATTCCGGGGCTTTTGAAAAAGAAACCTTGTACGTTTTTGATTCATATAAGAAAGCAATGAAATATCAGGACTCACTTCACCTATACTATTTTGGCGGATTGCTATGGGGCAGTGTGAATCCAGTGGATGGAGTTCGTGAAGTGTTGTCTATCACGCCCACTGATGTTTCTCTTTCAAAAGATCAGGTGACTGTGAAGAACTCGAACTCTGTTGAGTATCTTGGGTTACAGTTTGACGGTGACAATGCTGGATCTATCACGGTAAAGTCCATGTCGCCGGATTCTGAGGTTAAATCGTCTCACGATAGCAGGAATCGTGCCTTGGGTATTGTGAAGATACCCAAGGATGGTCCCATTGGACTGGAAAGAGGGTATTCCGGAAAAGTAGAAGGCTACTGGATAACGGTAAAGTGACTACAATTCCTTGGTGAAATCGGTTGATGCAAGATAGTTCTTTCCTGCTGTCATATCGTATTGAGCCAGCTTGTAGTCATTCAAAGCTGTTTCGCATCTTTGGAGAGGTCCGCTGAGGACATAATGTTTCCGCTGGCATCAAGATAGGTGGTAGTGCCTTTTTGATTCCACTTTTTAGTGAATGACACTCTACCTATTGCCGGAACCTGTTCGTACAATCCGGTGAGCAACGCAAGGTAAGGAGTCACTTTAGCGTTCATATGCTCGGCAGCGAGTGCCATAAAATAATTTGGTGAAGTAAATGAAGAAATCGCCGGATCTAATTTTGTGCCAGACGAGGGTGATGCGGCATTTGACCAAATAAAATAGTCAGTCTCATGCAATGGCAAATCATTGTTTGAATCGTCAAACGAAATTTGGATAAAATTCCTGGAAGATGATCTCCATAGAAGACAACAGTAATGGGCTGATCAATCTCATTTAGTTTGTTCAGGAAATCTGCTGTTGCCGTGTCAGTATAATTCACTCCCTTGGCGTATGTATCGCTGTTGTCTCTTTCCCAGCCGGAGAGTTCTGTTGAAGTGTTGGCTTCCTTGAATTCGTTGTCTTCATACCAATCGTTATAGGGCGTGTGATTTTGCATGGTAACCAGTTGCAGGAATTGCGGAGTTCCTGACTTATCGTCTTTGATGAGATCGACGATATCCTGATAAGCCGAGCTGTCGCTGATGTACGGATTACTGTCGATATGGTCTTGGTGGGGAGCTCGTACCTTACTATCGTCGGTATATAGGTAGTCAAAACCAAATTTCTGATAATCAACATGGCGCAGGTACATGTTCTGAGCATATGGATGTACTGCGCTAGCGGATTCCTTGCCATAACGTTGTGTCCAAATCTGGTTGAAAGCATATGGGTTCTTCTGGTTTGGCACGAGCTGCTGATAAGGGACGGTCATTGAATCGCTGAAATTGGAGAGACTCATTCCTGTGATTTCTTGGTACTCGATATTGGCGGTGCCGCCGCCATATCCGGGAGATAGCATCAGACCGGAAGTGGTCTGTTCTTTAAGCGCGCGAATGTTGGGCATTGGGTCAATACTGTAGGAGACGCGAGGTGCGCGCAGCGGATCTGAGAAAGACTCAGACAGGATCATGATGACAGTGCTGTCGGTGAGACGATTGGACCGATCGTTGTTGATAGATTGGGCTGTGGATTTATAACGATCCGCAATTTTCGCCATAGTTTCTTTACTGTACTCTTCCGGCTTATTCATAATCTTGACGTTGGTAAGACTCAAGAATGTGGTTGTAGGTCCGTTAGTTTGAGCGTCATAAATAGTGCTAAATAATTGTGGCTTGTATCCTTGATCTTTTGCCCATGCATATACTGAAGATTCCGGAACGGTGAGATTCCAGGTAAATGAGACCAAAAGGACTACGCTGAGGACCGCTGCGGCTATGCGAGTGAGGTTTCCGATAACATTCTTGAAACTTGCAATGGGGTGAAGGAAAGAACAGTAAATGAATTTGCGGCGACGATCTAATATGAAAAAAGCAATGCAAATAATCGCGAACCAAGTGACAAGTGATACGGCGCCGTTCACAAAAGCTTGTCTATCTTCAGGTACGAAAGACATGATGTTTCCCGTGTTGCCACCTGAAATAAAAGAGAAATCGGCGGGGAGAATCGGTTCAGTCCGAACTTCCATCTTGATTTTATTGGCAACTCCAAAGGCTGTGATGGAGACACCGAAAACAAGTGTGGCAAGCCAGAATCTGTTAAGCACAAAAATAAGAACTAAATAAATTAAGGCTAGTCCGACAAAATTAAGAATGAAAAGGTGATTGTGGTCAGTCAGCCACATATTTGTCACATATTTAGTGAGCTGCCCAACTGCGCCTTCGACAAGCTTCTTATGATTGGAAACCTTGATTCCGGGATCGTATGTAGGTTCAGTTATTACGGTCCATTTCATGAAGAGGGTTTCGGTTGTGGTGAGCAGCAGAAAGACAATGGCGTAGAACGCATAGGAGAACTTCATGCGTTTCCTCCACAGGCCGTGTGCCTTCTTGAAGAATTTGATGATGAGTTGAACGGCTTTGAAATTAATAAAAGTATGCCATGCGGTTTTTACTGCCGTGGCAGTTGTGCGGATGGCGTGGCCGGTGGCGTTGACAGCTTTTGCGACTGCGTGCCCTGTTGCGGATAGCGCTTTTGCTGTGGTGTGTGCTGCTTGCTTACAGACTTTAACAGCCTGCATCAGAGGATGTTTGTCAGTTTGCGTGAGCTGAATTTCAGCAGATAGGGGGGCTGGATGGGTACTGTTGTTCGCAGCTTCGTTAATGGACTTGTCGTCAGTCGTTTTTGGCAGATGGGGCGCATCGACTTTGGGAATGAAAAAAACGCTTGTGTTATCGGAGAGGCGTGAATTGCTGATTTCTGCGTATACAGTTTTGAACCGTGGTGGCCTGAAAGGGCGGATGGGGTGCAAGCGTTGCTGTCTTCGTCATTCGCAAGAGGGCGATATGTTCCACCCGCAATCGGCTGCTTAGTAAGTTTTACGTATGAAGGTGCACAAGCGTGACGGTCAGGCGAAAAAAATAGGCATCGTCGCATCCTTCAAAAAGATAGCCCCCTTATAATTGGAGGCTCTGTACAATTAAACCGGGTACATTTTAGTGTTCAGCTGTGGACGAACGGGTATCTCGTAGATGTCTGAAGGGTAGCTGGAAGGTTAACTGGGTGACGGGCAGCAAACAGATGTGTTCAAGACAACATATGCGCTCGCAAGTGTTGGGCGTCATTCGCTGGTAGTGCACTAAAAAGCGCTGTCTGCGTGAAGCCTTCTATAGCAGTCCTGCCATGTAGATCGGCAGCTTGACCACATCATTTTCCACGACCAGCGGTTTCGGATGCAGCACGTATCTGGTGCCGACCTTCTTGTCGAATTTCGTCTTGAACTTGTCCAGCGAGACCGTGCGGTAGCGTTTCGATGACTTGACCTCGATGGGGCTGACCCTGTACTTCATCGCCGCGTTCTCATACGGTTCGACAATGAGGAAGTCGATCTCCATACGGTTCGACGGGTCGTCGCGGTCGCTGCGCGAGTAAAAGAACAGCCGGTGCCCGTTGGCCCGGAGAAGCTGTGCGACGACGTTCTCCGCGAGCATGCCCTCGTTGATTTCGATGCGTTCCAGGAGGATGTCCCGGTACAGGTTGCTTCCGGTCTGTTCCGAGTCGGCCAGGGCGAGAGTGGTGAGAAGTCCGGTGTCGGCGGCGTAGCATTTGACCGTCGAATGGTCCTCGCTAATGCTTAGCCCCACGCTCGGATCAGTGGAATTGAAACAGTCGTTGGTGATGAACGCGTCGGAAAGCCAGAAGAAGGCGTCCTCGTAATCGCGGGTCTTCGCTTCCTTTCCCAGCGATGTGATGTTGAACTTCTTCTCTTTCTTGGAAAGCTGGCCCACCAGGTTGTCGAAGATGCGCGTGATGCGTATCCGGTCGCTGCCGCCATGTTTGGAGATGTCTTGCCTGTACAGTCGGAGGATGTTCCGTTTGACGTTGTCGACTTTGCTGAAATCATGGGTCTCGACGTACTTCGACACAGCCTGGGGCATGCCTCCGACCAGCATGTATTCACGGAATAGCCGCATGGCCTTCCTGTGCAGCGAATCGGGGAGCGGCCTGCGCTTCTTGAACGAGTCCGCGATGAGCGTGGACAGTTGGCTTTTCTCCCAAAGCCCAGAGGAATTCATCGAAATCCATGGGATTCAGGCGGATCGACTCCTCCTCTGATGGAATGAGGATGTCCTTGACGTTTTCGCGGATGGAGACGAGCGAGCCCGTCTCGATGTAGTCGTACGCCCGTCAGCCACCAGCTGCTTGATGGCCTCGCGGGCCTTCGGATACAGTTGCACCTCGTCGAAAATGATGAGGCTATCCCTCCTGTGCAGTTCCACTCCGTAGAAGGATGACAGGTACATGAAGAACGCGTCGAGGTCGTTGCGCAGGTCGACGAAGTAGTCCAGCACGTCATCAGGGGCTTTCGAGAAGTCGACGAGCATATACGACGCATAGTTCCGTCGTCCGAATTCCTCCGCGATGGTGCTTTTCCCGACGCGTCGCGCGCCCTCGATGAGCAGGGCCGTGCTTCCTTGGGAGGATTCCTTCCAGGAAGCCAGTTTTTCGTATACTTTTCGTTCGAAAGTCTCCATGTCTCACCGCCATAAATACACCAAATCAAGGGTAATAACATGCTTAACTATACACCAAATCAAGGGTAAGCGAAGTGCTATTTATACACTAAATCAAGGGTAACTGAGATACCACCGGTTGGGCTGTCGAATCTGCCATATATAAGCCAGATACGGTGCGAAAGTATGTTTAACGGGGTCAAAGTTGTGTTTTTGAACAACTTTGACCCCGTTAAATTGCTGTAAACAGGCAATAGGAGCGTTTGAAGGTGATATAGAGGGTATGAAAATCTGTCGTTGAGCGTGTAAAATAAGATTTTAACGGGGCAAAGTTGTTCTTTTGGGTACTTTTACCACCGTTAAAACCGTGATGATGGAGTAAAACATGCAAATGTATCGTCGAGAGCATTATCTAGCCAAGCTTCGTCCGTTCTATGACGATGCGGGACTCATCAAGGTGGTCACCGCATTCGCCGTTGTGGAAAATCGAGTCTGCTGTGCAGTGTCATGGATGAGCTGCGGGAACGTGGCGTCTCGGAAGGCGATATTTGCTACATCAATCTTGACCGTCGAGAATACCAAGACGTGAACACTCCGGAAAAGCTTGATGCGGTCATTGAACATAGCCTGGGCAAGTCAGCTTCAATGCGCTACCTGTTCATCGACGAAATACAGAACGTGAAGGGGTATGAGACCATCGTCAACGGATGGCGTGAAGAAGGCGACTGCTCGATTTTCATCACCGGATCCAATTCATACCTACTATCCGGCGAGCTTGCCACCAAATTGACAGGCCGCTATATTGAGCTGGAAATGTTCACCCTATCGTTCAACGAATATCTCGGCATGCGCGAGTATCTTGGACTTCCCAAAAAGCCGGAATCGCAGGTTTTCCAAGAATATCTCATCTATGGAGGGTTCCCGAAGGCGCTGGAATATGAGGATCTTGATGCGAAAGCCATGTATATCCAAGATGTCATAGGGCAGATTTTCAGCAAAGACATAGCCGCTCGCAAAGTGGTGCGTCACCGCGATACTTTCCAACGCGTGCAGGACTATCTCATCAACAACTATGCCGCTCCCACGAATCTGTCGGGAATCGTCGAATATCTGAAACACAGCGAAGGCGTGACGGTCAAACGTGAGACTCTTGCGAACTATGTCCGACTGCTGGAGAACGCGAAGATTCTTTACAAATGCCCGCGATTCGATTTGCGTTCGCGCAGGTCGTTGAGAGGAGGGGAGAAGTACTATCTTGCGGATCCTGGTATACGATTCGCGCGTAACACCGATACGCGGATGAGCTACGGCCCAGCCTTGGAAAATGCGCTGTACGTGCATTTGAGGTCGAAAGGTTACGAGGTGAGCGTGGGCATTATTGGCAAGCTGGAGTGCGACTTCATTGTGCGTAAGCGGGAGCGGTATGCCTATGTGCAGGTGTCGATGAGTGTGCAGGATCCTAACGTTGAGGAGCGTGAATTCCGTCCGTTCACGAAGCTGGCTGACGGGTATCCGAAATACCTGTTTAGTTTGGACCCGCTGCCAATGCAGCGCGACGGCGTAAGACATCTCAACCTGATGGAGTTTCTGCGCACGGACGGAGATCTCGACCTCTCATAGCGTTTGGTGGGTGCTATCTCGCTTATATATGGCAGATTTTGGAGTTCGTCCGGACGTATTTTCGCTTATATATGGCAGTTGGTTTTTACAACAAGCAACTTAGGGGGTAATTGTGTACCCTCTAACTGCGGTCTTTCCGGAATGACCTGCCATATATAAGCCAGATACGGTGCGAAAGCGCTTGTGCGGGGGTGAAGTCGTCCAAAACGTAACTTTGACCCCGTTAATAAGCTCTTTCGTGGTTTTTGTGGAAGGGGGTATCGATTTGCGGTATGGGCGGTTATCGGGTTGTGAAAACGTTGCGAAAGTCATCTTTAACGAGGTCAAAGTTGTTTGAAAAACGCAACTTGGCCCCGTTGAACGCAGGGGTTGCGGAGCTAGGGGCGGCGCCTGTCGGCTCGTCTGGCTCGGACTGCTTACTTGGCAGACTCGAGTTTGAGTTCCTGGCTGGCGATCACCGACTTGGCGGCCGCGTCGAGTTCGTTGGTGATGTTGCGCAGGTTGTCGGCGTACGTGCGAATATCGTCTGTCGCCTTGGTGAAGTCGCTGGCATTGCCGTTCGCGGGGCATGTTGGCGCGTTTTTTCCACGGCTTCGGCCAGCGTGATCGCATCCTTCAGGGTTTCCAGCGTGGTGCCGTCGGCCACGTCGTCCACGGTGAGTTTTGCCGCATCTTCGGCTTCTTTCTGAGCCTCTTCGAAGTTTTGCTGATGCGTGGCGAGCGCCTTCGCGTTCAACGTGCAGGTGTCGCTGGCGGCTTGCGTCATTTCGCGCTTATTGGCGACTGCGATGATGGCAACGGCTGCGAGCGCGATGGCAACCACTGCTATCACGGCGACGATGGCGATGGTCTTGCGCTGTCTCGCATTGTTTTTCTGCGTGGTTGGCTGCATTGCTGGTTCCTTTCTTCTTGTGCGGTTCTCATTTCGGGCAAAACGTTGCGAGTATACAAAAAACACTTCCGAAAAACGATTTACCGGTGGAAATAGTGTGGATTATTTTGCTATGAAAGGAATTTGTTTGTGGATGGGGGTGCTGGGCGCGTCAGGAGTGCGTGGCATTTATGCTGGAAGGAGAAACGTTTTAAGGGGTTTGAATGGCGTATCGTGCGACGTTGAAGGATGTGGCCGCTGCTGCGGGGGTGTCTGTGACGACGGTTTCGCTGGTGTTGAATAATCGGCCGGCTCGCGTGTCTGAGGAGAAGCGTAAGGCCATTGCCGACGCGGCGAAGAAGCTGAATTATGTGCCGAATCAGAGCGCGCGTAGCTTGGTGACCAAGCAGTCCCAGCTGGTTGCGCTGATCGTGCTGATATTGAGAACTTGTTTTTCGCGGCGCTTGCCAAGTGTGTGGAGGATGAGTGCGCCGCGCAGGGGTATTCGCTGATTGTGGCCAATTCCGATGATTCGCGTGCTGCGGAGCATGAGTTGTTGCAGCGTCTTCCTGCCCGTGGGGTGGATGGGGTGATGTTGATCCCAGCGCGTGAGTCGTGTGTTGGGAGTGCTGTTGAGCAGCTGTGTGAGGATGTGGCGCTCGTGTCGTGCCCGGTGGTGCTGATCGACCGTTTGACGCAGTGCGGCTGGTGCGATGCCGTCGGTTTTGACAACTATCTTGGTGGTCGTTTGGCTGCCCAGTATCTGTTGGAAGGTGGTCATACTCGTATTGGCATTGTCACCGGCGATATTGCGGAGTCGAGTGCCGCGGAGCGTCGTCGTGGTTTTGTGGATGCCATCGAGCAGTCGGGGAAGCATTTTGATTCTTCGCTGTGTGTTGAGGGTGATTACCGTTTCGATAGCGGCTATCGTGCCGCGAATCAGATCATCGATGGCGGGGCGACGGCCGTGTTCTGCTGCAACGATGTGATGGCGCTTGGCTTCCGTCAGCGTATGGCGGAGCGTGGGTTGCATGTTACTGAGGATATGCAGGTGATTGGTTACGACAATATTCTCAAACGATTCGGTCTTGGTTGGCGTATGACCACCGTTGAGCAGAGCGTGACTGATTTGGCCGCCGCTTGTTGGGGTATGTTGCGTAAGCGGATTGATGTTGCGGTTCGTGCCAAGTCCGGTACGGAATCAGGGGATGCCCGTCCGTGGCTTTCCGATCCGCAGGTTGAAGTGCTTACGCCGAAACTGGTGCAGGCGGCCTGCGCGTAAACCGCCATTTTTAGATGCTGCAGACTGGTGCAAAACGGGTGGTGCAGATCAATCTCGGTATGTGGTGACGTAAGCATCTCCAATATGCTGTAATCGTTGGGAATACAGGCAACACGCCGTGTATAGGTGAAGAATTTGCGTTCTTGATAAAACGCTTTATCATAAATCTTGTCAACACAACACAATCGAGAATGCGCTCGATATATAACTGACGACGCACCCGTATGGTGGCGGACCGTCGTCAGGCCGTCAAAGAGGAAAGGCACACACATGAAAAAGATGATTCTTGATCTTGATACCGGCGTTGATGACGCGCTTGCCATTCGTATGCTCTGGGAAGCCCGGAAGTCGAGCTGATCGGCATCACCGGCACCTACGGCAACGTGCTCGTCGAGCAGGGTGTGCGCAACGCACTGGCCGTGACCGACCTGCTCGGCCACCCGGAAGTCAAGGTGTATCAGGGTTTGCCGCACTCCAGCACCACCGATCACTTCGAAGTACTGCCAATCTCCGCGTTCATCCACGGCGACAACGGCATCGGCGATGTGGAAATCCCCGATTCCAGCCGTTCCGTCGAAACCGAATCTGCGGTCGACTTCATCATCGACGCAGTGAAGACTTATGGCAAGGATCTCGTCTACGTGCCGACCGGCCCGATGACCAACATCGAAGCCGCACTGAAGAAAGCACCGGAAATCAAGGATGAAATCGGCCAAATCGTGCTTATGGGCGGCGCACTGACCGTACCCGGCAACTGCAACGCCTGCATGGAAGCCAACATTTCGCAGGATCCGGAAGCCGCCGACTACCTGTTCCGTTCCGGGGCGCCGACCACCATGATCGGTCTCGACGTGACCCTGCAGACCCTGCTCACCTACAAGGAAACCCAGCAGTGGCGCGACCTCGGCACCAAGGCCGGCAAGTTCCTGGCCGACATGACCGACTTCTACATCAAGGCTTACGAAACCACGTCCCCGCATTTGGGCGGCTGCGGCCTGCACGATCCGCTCGCCGTTGGCGTGGCAGTGGACCCGACCCTCGTCACCACCCTCGACATCAATATGAAGGTCGACGTGGAAGGCCCGACCCGCGGACGCACCATCGGCGACGAAACCCGCCTGAATGACCCGGCCAAGACCATGAAGGTTGCCGTCGGCGTCGACGTGCCGCGCTTCCTGAACGAATTCATGACCCGCATCTCCGGCCTCGCAGCCAAGGCTGAATAAGCGTAACCGGCCAAGCAATCGCGTATCGCATATCGCGCAATTCGAGAGAATCAAGGATTTTTATTATGTCTAACAACACAACCGCCGTGACCGGCACCGCATCCGCCGATCCGTTCGATGATCCGGTGACCAGCAACAAGATGGCCATCCGCGCCCTGATCCCGCTGCTGATCACCTTCGTGCTCGGCACCCTGTGCCTGCAGGGCTTCAACCTGGTGTTCCAGCAGGTCGGCGCGACGCGGCGCACCGAACCAGGCGTCCCTGATCACCGCATTTCCGAGCATCGTGCTCGGCATCGTGTGCTTCATCTACGGTTCCCTGGGCGATTTCGTCTCCCTGCGTAAGCTTGTGACCGTCGGTCTCGTGACGCTGTTCGTCGGCTCCATCTTCGGTTTCGTGGCAAACTACTTCTTTGCCGCAAACCTGTGGACCGTGATCATCGCACGCGTGCTGCAGACCGCAGGCGAACAGGTGGCAGGTTCCGCCTTCCTGGTGGTGGCCACCAAGTACCTGCGTAACGATTTGAGGTCATCTTCTTCGGTCTGTTCACCGCCGCATACCAGCTTTCCGCATCCATCGGCGTGTTCGCAGCCGGCATGCTCAGCTCCATCGCATGGCAGTTCCTGTTCCTGATCCCGTCCGTCACCATCCTGTTCCTGCCGATCCTGCTCAAGACCCTGCCGTCCAAGAGCGGCAACGGCCAGAAGGTTGACGCATTCGGCTTCGTGATCTTCGGCTTCGCCACCGCATTCCTCACCCTGTTCTTCTCGTACATGGCATGGTGGATGCTCGTGGTCTCCCTGCTGCTGTTCGTGGCATTCGCCTTCTACATCAACAAGGCCTCCAACCCGTTCATCACCCCGGCGTCTTCAAGAACACCCGCTGGCTGCGCGCCATCTGCCTGATTCTCGTGTTCTACTTCGTGAACTACGCACTGAGCCCGATCTTCAACGCCATCGGCACCAACATCTACGGCATGACCACCACCCAGGTCTCCCTGCACATTGTGTGGGCCTTCGTGGTCGCCGCCGTGGTGGGCACCTGCTCCGGCATGATCATCCGCAAGATCGGAATCAAGGCCGGCATCGTGACCGCAGGCACCTCATGTTCCTCGGCTGGACCGGTGCGGCATTCTGCGTGAACTCCGGTTTCGTGGTGCTGACCCTGTGCGCATGTGTGTTCTACGCAGGCTGCGGCCTCATGTACTCCCCGGTGGTCTCCACCGTGCTGGGCACCATTGAAAAGGACGAATCCGGCCGTGGCGTCGGCATGAACGATCTGGCCATGAACGTTTCCCCGTCCATCGGCATCGCCATCATCGGCAGCCTGCTCGGCTCCAACGCCCTCGCAGGCGGCTCCATCACCGGCGCAACCGGCACTGCCGCCAACTATGCCAACCTGCTGCTGGTCGCCGCCGGTACCGCACTGCTTGGCCTGATCGTGTTCTTCGTCTTCAAGAAGAAGATCTACGAAGGCAACCATGCGCTGGAAACCGAGGAATCGGCAAAGTAATCGCACATTACATCCTCAATATAATAAAAATGGGGATTTGCGATAATTGCGATTACTGAACAACACTATTTCGCAAATCTCCATTTTCATAAATCTTCTTTTGATGTAAGGAAGGTAAAGATGAGCGCGACTGAAGTTCTCTCCGCATTGGACCGCATCCACGGCACAGTGTCCGTAATCGGCTCGATGAACGCGGACTACACCGTCACCGCACAGCGTCTGCCAGGGCCGGGGGAGACCATCACCGGCGGTCCGCTGCAGCTGCTGCCGGGCGGAAAATCCGGCAACCAGGCGGCCGCCGCAGCGCGCATCGGCGCAACCGTGCAGATGTTCGGCGCGGTCGGCTCCGATTCCAACGCCGACTTCCTACTCGGCGCTCTGGGCGAGGCGGGCGTGAACACCACGCATGTTCGCCGCGTGCTCGGACCATCCGGCACAACCGTGATTACCGTGGACGCAACCGGCGAAAACACCATCGTGTACTCGCCGGGATCGAACGCGCAGGTCACCGTGGATTATGTGGAATCCGTGCGCGATGCGCTGGCACGGTCTTCCGTACTTGGCCTGTGCCTGGAAAGCCCGATCGAAACGGTGACGGCCGCCGCGCGCATGTGCCATGAAGCGGGCGTGAAAGTGCTGCTCAACGATTCGCCGTTCACCCCGTCGCTGCCGGCCGAACTGGTGGAAGCATCCGATATTCTGCTCGTCAACGAGCATGAGATGGTGCAGCTGCTCGGCATTGACGAGCCGGAAAACGACGATTGGGACGGTTTCGATTGGAATCATGCGCTGGAAGCAATGCGTGGATTCGGTTTCGAACAGGCGATCGTGACGCTCGGCGGCGATGGTTCCGTGGTATTGGATTCCACTTCGGCAACGCCGATCCAGCGCATTGCCCCCGTGCGTGTGAACGCGGTGGACACCACCGGCTGCGGCGACTCCTTCATGGGCACGGTGCTGGCCGGTCTTGCCTCGGGCATGGCGCTTTCCGAAGCGGCCGAGCTTGCCTCGTATGTTTCGGCATACGCCGCCACAGGGTATGGTGCGCAGGCCTCCTACGGCAATGCCGCGCAAATCCGCGAAGCATTCGCCAAATAACGGAAGCGAGGATGCTTATCGGACGCTAGCCAGATTTCTCTTTTCTCTCTTGATACGCGGGGTGCCGCATCCTATCGACGTAGGATGCGGCACCCCGTTTTTGGGAAGATCTGACATTAAAAAAACTCGCCGACCGGATGGGGCGAGTTTTTGTTACGTTGAAAAGATTGCGCGAATCAGGCGTAGATATTGCGGGGACGCATGTCTTCGGGCAGGCCGTTGAGCAGCGTGGAAACGGATCCGGATTCGAACACGGAACGGATGCCGGCGGCCAACAGCGGAGCCACGGACAGCACGGTCATGTTCGGCAAGCGCTTCTCTTCCGGAACGGGCACGGTGTCGGTGAGCACGATTTCCTTGGCACCGCAATTTCTCAGGCGTTCCACGGCCGGGCCGGACAGCAGGCCATGCGTGGCAACCAGCGTCACGGACTTCGCACCAGCGTTGTTCAGTGTGCGCACGGCCTCGCAGATGGTGCCCGCGGTGTCGATCATGTCGTCGACCACCACGCAGTCGTGACCTTCGACCTCGCCGATAATGCCATGCGCTTCGGCATGGTTCGGGCGGGTGGTGTCACGGGTCTTGTGAATGAACGCGAGCGGCAGATTGCCCAGCTTCGCGGCCCACTGTTCGGAAACCTTGATGCGGCCGGCATCCGGAGACACGATGGTGGTGTTCTCAAGCGGCATGTTGTTGCGCACGTAGTCAAGCAGCACCGGAGTGGCGGTGAGATGGTCGACCGGTCCATCGAAGAAACCCTGCTCCTGGGCGGCATGCAGATCGACCGTCATAATACGGTCGGCGCCGGCTGCGCGGAACAGGTCGAAAATCAGTCGGGCGGTGATGGGCTCGCGGCCCTGATGCTTCTTATCCTGGCGCGAATAGCCAAGGAACGGCGCGACCACGGTAATGGAACGGGCGGAAGCGCGCTTCATGGCGTCAACCATAATGAGCTGCTCCATAATCCACTTGTTGATCGGCTCGGTGTGCGCCTGCATCACGAACGCATCGGCGCCACGCACCGGCTCGGTGTAACGCACATACATCTCGCCGTTGGCGAAATCGTAAGCCGTGGTCTCAAGTACGTCGATTCCCAGGTATTTCGCGGTTTCATGGGCCTGCTCAGGGTACGCACGACCCGTCACCAAAGCCAATTTCTTATCCGGGGTGCCTTCGAGAATCGCCGACATGCTTCGCCTTCCACAAATCTAGAGTCGCGTAAATACGGTACCAACCGTACAAAAATAGCCGTATTCAATATAACAATGCGGGTGCCCATGACGCGCCTGCACCACAGAACGTGCGCAATTGCCGCTCGTCCAGCAGAAGGGCTATGCTGAACAGGTTGTCTGAACTGTATCTTTATACCTTTCATATATAGATGCGTGAAGGCAGTACGCATACACACTCCTGCCATGGAAGGTCCATGGCCGATAGTCCGAAGGAGGTGGGTGATGTCTGCGCATAAGTACGAACTGATGTTCATTGCCGATCCTGAGCTGGATGAGCGCGGTCTGAAGAAGCTGACCGAGCAGTATCTGGAAACTGTCACCAAGGAAGGCGGTGCCGTCGAGAACATCGACATCTGGGGCCGTCGCAAGCTTGCCTACGAGATCGCTGGCAAGACCGAAGGCAATTACGTTGTGGTCAACTACTCCGCTGAGCCGGCCACCAGCGACGAACTCGATCGTCTGCTGAACCTGAACGAATCCGTCATCCGTACGAAGATTCTTCGCAAGTAAGTAATTCCAAGCTTTTCAAGCTGCAAAACAATAAGCTGCAAAGTAAGTAGGTAACGATGGCAGGCGAAACGATTATCACTGTGGTGGGTAACCTCACGGCTGATCCCGAAATCCGTACGGTTGGCAACGGCTCGTCCGTGGCCAGCTTCACCATTGCCTCCACTCCGCGCACCTGGAACCGTAATACGGGCCAGTTTGAAGATGGTCAGGCTTTGTTCATGCGCTGCTCCGCGTGGCGCGACATGGCCGAACATTGCGCGCAGAGCCTGAGCAAGGGCATGCGTGTGATCGCGCAGGGTCGTTTGCAGCAGCGTTCCTATCAGGCGAACGATGGTTCCCAGCGCACGGTTATTGAGCTTCAGGTCGATGAGATCGGTCCGTCCCTGCGCTATGCGACCGCCCAGGTCACCCGAACCTCCAGTGCCAACGGTGGTAATTTTGCCGGCAATCGTGGCGGCAATGCTTTCGCTGGCGGCAACGGCGGGTTCAACAACGGTGGCTTCGCCGGCAATGCCGGTGGATATCAGGCGGTGCGGGTGATCGTCGGCGCTGGCTATCAGGGTGGGGCTGCCGCTCCAGCCAATGCCGCGCCCGCCGTGCAGCCTGCTCCGGCATCGGATCCGTGGGGCAATTCGGATAATTCCGGTTCCTCATCG
>ENA-OPYV01000026-OPYV01000026.1-human-gut-metagenome-genome-assembly--contig:-NODE-26-length-43459-cov-3.973992_pt1 | contig 43459 bp, 49 predicted proteins | sample MGYA00242474_ERZ504485 | MGnify/ENA primary metagenome ERZ504485 (study PRJEB26092, sample SAMD00036263) | human gut metagenome | host: Homo sapiens | study: EMG produced TPA metagenomics assembly of...
TCAGGCACGCCGGTTATCATCAGTCCGATGGCGATGCATCTTCCCTGCCATGTCACCGGGGACAAATCGCCCATAGCCGACTGTGGTGACGGTCACGAACGACCACCATATCGCTTCACCCGAATCGGTGATGGAAGCGCCCGGAACCCCACGTTCCACATCCAATTCGGCAAGGGCGCCGATATACATCAGTAGTGTCACGCTGCAGCATGTGTACAGTGTGATGCGCCCACGCACCGCCATGCCACCGGTACGATTGAGCACGTTGAGCACTGCCACCAGACGCAGCAGTCTCAACGGCCTGAAGACGGGCAATGCGATGGACACCAGCATCAGCAGATTGTCTTTGAACCAGGTTTTCTTATCTTCCGCCAGCAGGATCGAAACGACGCAGTCGGCGATGAACACCATCCAGATGATGTTGATCACCATTTCACACAACAGGATATGCGTCCTCGCCAGAACTTCCCACGAATACGCGAACAGGAACACCAACGCCAATGCCGTCATGAACCATTCCGTCGCACGACGCCATTTGTTCAATGTCATACCCTTTCCTTTCTTCCCGACTGCCATCATACGGGTCTCACCGCACGCGCGACCGTCAGCTTTTGATGGGCATGCGATTGTCGAGCGACTGACCGTTGGCGTAGCAGCGGACGTTGCCTAATGCAATGGAGATGACACTGCGTTCGGTGATCTCAAGATGGTTGCCTCCCGCCACATGTGGGGTGATGAGGCATTTCGGCTCGCACCACAGCGGCGAGTCGGCCGGCAGCGGCTCCGGTTCGGTCACATCGAGCGCGGCGCCACGGATTCGTCCTTCCGCGAGCGCGTCGGCAAGCGCCTGACTTTCAATGGCGTCGCCGCGGCCCGCGTTGATGATGATGGAGTCAGGTTTGAGAGATGCGATACGTTCCGCATTGAGCAGGTGGCGTGTTGCCGGGGGTGGATGGTACGCACATGGCGACCACATCGGCGTATTGCAGCACGTCGTCGAGGGAATCGAAACCGACCATATGATCGATGCCCGGCGCTTCGACGGCGGGATTACGGCGAATGCCGATGGTTGTCATTCCGACGTTTTTGCAGAGTCGTGCGAAGTGTGATCCGATGTCGCCGGTTCCGATGATAAGCGCCGTTTTTCCGTTGGGGCTGATGGCGCGGCCCGCGTCCTGCCACATGCGTTCGGGTTGCTTGCCGCGTAGATGTGCAGGTTCTTCATGATGGCCCACATCATGGCGAACATGTGTTCGGAGACGCTTTGTCCGTAGGCTCCGGTGGCATTGGTGAGCATGGATCCGGGCTGTAGGATGCCGGGTCGCTGGTATTTGTCGACGCCGGCGCTCCAAGTTTGAAGCCATTCGAGTTTGGGGCATTGCGCGCATTCCTCGGGCGCGATGTTGCCGATGACCGCGGTGGCTTTGGCTTTGAGTTCCTCCGGTACTGCGGCGGTCCAGCTCATGCTTCCCCGTTGGGTCGAATCGCCGACGAATTCCTGTGGCATGTCTTTCGCGGCACGTATGAATTGCGCACGTTCGGATTCGGTCAACGGCAGGCAGTTGACGATCAATTTGCGGTCGTTCCATATTCCCATGCGTTTTACCCTATGACAATCGTCGGATATAGGGTTTCACGTTGGGTTCTGGGTCAGACGCCGAGTTCGTCGGTGTCAAGGATGATGGTGACCGGACCGTCGTTGGCGAGCCGCACGCGCATGTGGGAGCCGAATCGTCCTTCTTTTACTGCGAGTCCTTGTGCGCGCAGGGCGTCGTTGAATCCGTGCCATGTCTGTTCGGCGTGCGCGGGCGCTCCGGCTTTCACGAAGCTTGGGCGGTTGCCTTTGCGCACGTCCGCGTATAGCGTGAATTGGGAGATGGACAGCACACTGCCGTTCACGTCGTGGATGGAACGGTTCATTTTGCCGTTCTCTCTTCGAAGACACGTAGGTTGGCGATTTTGCGGGCGAGCCAGTCGATTTGTTTCGCTCCGTCCGTGTCTTCCACTCCGACAAGCAGCACATAGCCGATGCCTATATGCTGTGGTTCGAATGTGGTGTCGACTTCTCCGCTTGTCTCGTCGACCACGTCGACGGATCCTTCACTGACCTTCTGCAATACGATGCGCATATTCCGTCCCGCTCTTTTCAGCCGGCGTAGTCGACGATGGCTTGCGTGACCTGTTTCAGGTAGTCGAGCGACGTCTGCCAATCGTCCGGCACTTCGATGGAATGGTTGGCACCAGCGTACGTGCGCACATGGTCGGTGAGCAGATGCGCTTTGGCGTCATCGTAGTATGGGTCGGCGTCACCTGCGCAGATTAGCGGCATCGGGCTGCCGGCAGTTCCCGGCAGCGGCGCGGGAATGACCGACTTGTGCTTGTCGAATGGCGGCGGGTTGAGCACCGGGGTGAGCAGCGCCACGCGCAATCCTAGTTTTGCGGAATGCGGATATGAGAGTGTGGAGAGCGATTTGGTGACGACCAGCAACTGCGGCTCCTCACCCGATTCGGCAGCATGTTCGAGCGCCGCCTTGCGCCATTCGTCGACCACGCGTTCCATGCAGGCGATCATTTCCGGAAACTCGACGCTTTCCGTCAGTTTCAGGTCGAGCCGGTCCACGAACCATCCGTTGGCCGCAAGCGCCTGCGCTGCCCAGTACAGCAGCGGTCGGTCTACGGTGTATCCAATGCCCGGCATGATGAGCACGTGCTTGCCGGTTTCGATGTTCTTCACACGGTTCTTACCCCATGGTGTGACTGCTGGTGTGACGTTTTTTCGTTGTTGGTTGCGTGCCGTTCTTGCCCATGCTGTGTTTGATTCGCCTTTTCGTGTGTTCCGTCCGTCTTGGCCGGTCGTTGTGGCCGGCGTCGTTTCCCGTATTGCATGCTAGGCGGCGCCGGCTACAATCGTTTCCGTCAGTTCACCATGCATTGGTTGCCGAACTACGGACCGACCTATTACGCCGCTTTCGTGCACGATCCGGAAGGCAACAACATCGAGGCCATGCTCGCCTGAGTACCGCACGCGATTCAGCAACAGTGCTACAGAAACACTAGATCCCGCCATACGTAATGTTCTCATGGCAGGACCTGTCATATTCCCAGAGAATCAAACATCTCAGCAGCCGTATGGAAACGCGGGCCGTTCTCCGCTGAATATTCATGGACTTCCCGCAAGGCAGAAAACGTATCAGTAGGGACGGCGCTCTGTTGAGGAAGGTCTAATGAAAGTCGGAACTCGTACGTGTCTGGATTGGAACACATGTGCCCCCTAGCCCTGGTTACTTGAACAGGTCGAACACGCCGAACGTGGTCTTCTGTAGACCGTGTTGTACAGCTTGCGCTTGGGATGCAGCCATCCCATGCCCTTCTTGCCGTAGCCGGGGATCAACGCTTTCTTGACCGCGCGGGTGGCGCGGCCCCTCATGCGCGCGGACAGGCTCTTCTTCCAGCTGGGTTTTCTCATCCCGTACTTCATGGCGGCCTCTTTTCGGATGACTACGTTCATTGTATGAAGCATTGAACGCACAGCAGTCGAAACGGCCAAAACATCAGCCGAGCAGCTCATACACATTGCGCATGGCGAGCAGCCCGTCCGTCATCCACCGGTAGGCTTCCGTCATGTCACTGGCAAAATCCACGTCATGCCGCACCCAAAGGTGTCGGTTTTTCTTGTCAGCTTCCGGCTCGCTCCAAATCACCTCGCCCAGATGTGCTAGTATCCGTTCAACGGAATCCCTCATAGCGTAAAGTTTCGTGTACTGGAACGTGTCAGTGAAGTACAGATCGACCGCAATATAGCCGCCTCGAATATTCAACGCCCCATCCGGGTGACAGAAACCCAAGCCTACGCCAAAACTCGTCCACATGTCGCTGTTCGTCTTGCGGCCGGACGGATCGCCATACACGTCGACGAAATCGGCTCGTGTTGTGGCATATTCGTACATCTCGTCTCTACCGATATACCGGAGGTTCTGCATCATTTTAGATGATGTTCAAATAGTCGCCGTTTATTACACTGATGACTTTAAGATATTTGTCACATCCCCGCTGCATCAGCGGAATAACTATTACTATAATCATTAGCTATCACTACTTAAACTACAACAGAATTGAAGAAACAAAATGATATATAAAGAATTCGAATGGCGTGATGTAGTAAAAAGATCTCTCTACGCTGTTTTTATGATTATTCCCATGCAGTTTTTGCGCTATTTGCTATGGGAAATTACTCATAAAGACCTTTATTTTTCTGATTTTTGGAAAGAAGCAATAAATGGATCAGGATTCAGTGATTTATTTACCCTCCTAGGAATATGCTTCGCAACTTCTTTTCTCATTTCCACAACATCATTGTCATCACTTCCGGAATTCTTTCTTATAAGAATATGTAAAATAAACTCTTACACATGTTTTGCTGGAACAGTATACAGCTCTGTCATATTCCCTGAACTGACGCGTTACAGTATAATATTTGCAATACTAACTGTATGGTTTTCCGATTTTCTCTTTCTATCTCTAGAAGAATATGCGAAAAAACAAGTTATCTTTAACCAAGATATTAAGATTTCCTGCGAAAAAATAGATCACCTTAAAATATACTGAATGAGTATACAGACGTTAAAAAACAGAATTCACATACATCTTTTTTGTTCTTTCGGGCATAATTTACTTTACTATAGTATTAGTAATCAACCTTCTCTCGAAAAAGAATTCGACTATAATTAATAACAATCTCGTTATTGTACTTATATATACTGTATTTTATACAGCAATAGTATCATTCTTCTCAATAAGAATAATGGAGGCACCTAAGACTAAAGACTTCTCGTTAGATAGATACATATACTGGTCATTCAGTATAATTTTCTTTCTGATGTTTTCTTTACTCTTCATATTTATTCCATTCATTTTCCATTATAATGCATTGCTATCACTAATAACAGCAATAACAATGGTGTTTCAATACTACTATATATTATAGTATTTTTTTACATTTTCTTAAAAAAGACACAGAGAATAAAAATATATGATCACCCAAAGCATTAAGAATGCTATACTAAATATTCGAGACAGCGTCATATATAACACTCAGCTATTAATTGACAGGGAAATCAACAGCAAACAAGTATATCTCAAAAATAGTCAACAGATTTTTTCAATTTTGCAGGAAACTCATCTTCCTACCATCAACACAAAAATAGCTAAAAACGATAAAATCCCTTTACTTGGAGCAACCGATCAGGAAATTAAGACAATTCTCAATGAAATTTAAAACTTCAGATAAATACAAGCAGCTAAACTTTGTTAGCAACAAAAAAGTAGCGAGAATAATCAGAAAGACTCTCTTCTTGCATTAGCTTTATTTCTAGACATACGTATACACGATCATAGCTATATTGAAGCTATACAACGACATTCCCACCAAATTCAAAAGTCAACATACAAACCTTTTTTCTGAAAATTCTGCATGCATTCTCTCATCAGTAGTGTTTCTTTTCTATACCAATGATTATGCAGTAGGATTTACAGCCACCTAAAGACTTATATTTGATAACCTCGGCAATCCCATTGGACTCTACATCAAACATCATACTCAATAATTTGGTATTTTCCCAATGACAAGTTGATTTAGTTTGATACTGAATATGAAATCACTGATATCGCATAACATATTTGTAATTTACATCTCTTTGCAATTATAGTTCTTCATTGTCTATCGGCTGAAAATCAGTATCTAACACAGGTCATATCTTCCTTCCAGAATTCAAATTATAAATACAACATAAATTTTAATCATTGCACCAAAATCGATCCATTCCATAATATGAAATACATGCACCAACTTAGCGCGTTTTTTTCTTATCTTGCGAGTTCACCAATTTGATGAGAAATACTTCTAAGTGCATACTCTATGTTTTTTAATGAGTCCGCTTCGGATTTACCCTCTCTCTTCGAGCCCGTCGAGGGTGCGGGAATCGGTGCATTCTCACAGTCATATGGCAAGTTGTCCTCATAATCTGCGATTATTTTAGAATCATTTTTCCACGAATACCTAGCGGAAATAACTCCTTTAAGAGGAGCCCCCTCTAATACCCTGCTCTCATCTGCAGAATAAATCGACCAATAAATTCTACGGGACGCTCCTGGCATTAAATCAAACTGTGTGGAGCAAAAAGCTTCAAGCTTATCTTTTAAATATGAACCATCTTCATCGGATAAAAAATGATCGTGCAACAATGAAATTGATATGTCTCTTGCGGGAGATCCTCCCGTGTTGCTTATCTTTAAATCCCAACAGCCAACTCCGCCAGACCCGGAACAACATCCATCGAAATATATGGGCGGTTACGGTCTTCACTCTCTTGTTTTGATTGCTTTGATGTTTCTCTCATCTGCTTTGAAGCCAAATAAATTTGCCATGCACTAACGCCAAGTGCACCAATGCCGCCAATTGTACTTATAATGGCACAAATCGCCTGAACCGCATCCGTCCAATTCATCATTGTCTTTCTTCTTACCTCCTGAGACCTAAATCAACTCATTTCTCATCAATTCGCCTATACGTGACCTTGCATTCCTTGACGCGGCGGAGCTGCTGATGGCGCAACAGCGGGTTAAGCCAATCGCCGTCAACGAATTTCTGGAAGATGTCAAGACCACGACCGGGAAGAATTTCCCAGCCGGTATCCGCGGTAATGGAACGGTCGTGCAAAGTGTCTCTGAATTCGTAGGTGAGGTTCACGCCCAGCTGTGCGAACGTCGATGCCAATTCGTTCAAACCATTTAGCTGCGCTTCCACGAATCCAGACTCATTATGCCCAGTCACCAGACGGACGGCTACATCCTCATCGGGATTTTTGCATCTCAGCAGCATCTCCAAGAACTCAGCCAGATTACGCAGCTGGTACGGCATACGCACGTATGCATCTTCTATAACGATTTTCTTTGCCCCCGGCCAAGTAGGGGCCGAATAATCCGAAATACGTGATTCCACGTTGGTTTTCGATCAGTTCCCGCTGCTTTCCATCGGCCTTTGCCGCAAGACGCTCGATTGGAGTCATCGTAGCTGTTTCTTGCTGCCGCGCTACGGGCAAGGCAGTGGCGTTCTCAGAAGAACTCGCCTCTTTCTCGTTACCCGCAATTGCCATGGCTTCACCGGCAACAGACGATTCCGACTCGCCTTCATCTTCCGAGTTCTCAACTACACGCCCACGCCAATACAACTGCGGGTAGTCAAGCTCCTCCACGTCTGCACGGCGACTACTTCACCGTCGCTCACACGCTTGTAGGTGAACTCGACCTCCTCCATGGTGGAGTCGATGCGGCACAGCTGGTCTTTGACTCGCTTACGGCCTTCAATGGCGCAACGCAGCAACGGCTCCATCTGCTCGGCAGTGGCATTGCCATCCGGGTAGATGAGCTTCATCAGTCCGGAGAATGTCTTCCTAATACCATCCTTGTCACGCGTGGACAGTGTGGAAGACAGTTCGAAATACTTTTCGAACCGGTCGCTGTAATCGGCATCGCGCAGGTTGTGCAGAATCTCCGCCAGATAGTCGACCACGAATCCGAATCCGCTGGTGAACATCTCAGAACGGATCTGTTCGAACTCCCAACCCGGCAGGTAGAAGTGGATGCGGTCCAGAAACGCCGGATCATGGTATTGCTTCGGCAGCTCTTCGAACAGGTCAGAGTTTTCAGCATGTACGGCACGTTATGCGAGGTGTTGCCGACGAACGCCATGCTCGCCTCGCCTTGGAACGTCTCGACGCCACGGGAGAACGACTTGTTGGCCATGTAGTTCTTCATGATGTCCACCAAATCCCGGCCGGCCTTCTTGGCCTTGCCTGCGAACTCGTCGAACGCCACCGTATCCCAATAGCCCACAAGCCCCAAGTGTCCGTTGGAATTGTTCACGAACAGTTTGGCCACTGTCACTTCCCCGCCGGATATGAGCATGCCGTGCGGTGAGAATTCCGAGTAGATGTGCGATTTGCCGGTGCCTTTCGGCCCAAGCTCGACCAGATTGTAGTTTCGTTCCACAAACGGCACCATGCGTACCAGATGCAGCAGTTTCGCCCGGTCGAAGAATAGATCGGGATTGAACCCAATGGATTGCATCAGCAGATCGATCCATTCGCTATCGGTGAATTGCGAACGTTGCTGCATGTAGTTTGCACGGTCATCGCGCGACATCTGCACGGGCTTGAGCTGCAGCAACTGCCATGGTACTTCGCGCGGGTCGCCGGAATATGCGTAACCGATCTGACACATACACCAGATGCCCGTCACCAGCAGTTTCGGATAAGCTTTTACAAGGCTTGGATCGACAATGACCTGACTGATGCCGAGATTGGAGAATGTCGCCTCATACAGGTCGGTTTTGTCATTGAGCACCACCTGCACACGGTCGATAATCCTATGGCTCCCTTTCTCGCGGATCTTCGACTGGATAAGATTGGCTTCCTCACGATGCACATAGTTGTTTGCAAGAATGGCACGCACTCGATCCACACCCGACTCGATACTGGCCTGATCGGTGTTCGTGGCATATGCGCTGAGCAGGAACTCGAGCACATATGAAGGTACCAGTGCATTGCCCTTGACCTTGTTCACCAGATCCTTGCGGACGGTGACCCCGGGGAACATATCAGTGATCTTAGCGTCCAACGCGGTCAGGGAATTCCCATCCGTGTTGTGTTCAGGACTTTCAATCCAACCGTTCTGGCTCATACCCTGCTCATTCATTGTGTTACCCCTTACGGTCGCTTTCCTCTGTGCTCATCCAATTCAGTCGAAGAATCCGGCATCGTCGGCCACCACGCCCTGTTTGAAGAAGTATCGTGCCTTCTGGTCAAGCATGACCAGCACGTTTGACCCATCTGTCTTCTCACGCAGGCGCAGTTCGATATTCGTTCCATTGAATCGTTCCGCGTCACTGGTCAGCATGAGCGTAGCCGTCACATGGCGTTCGCTTTTCTCCTGCCCAAGCAGATCGAAGGCGACCGGCGTCTCATTGGAGATGAGCACATCATTGTCTGCCGCATCACGCCCCCACAATCCGGCCAATACGGTACGTGCGCGGATTTTTCCTCCAACGGGCTCGTTCTGGAAGAATTCCACAGTCAACTGTCTGCTGGAAAGCCTGTCGGTTCGTTGCAGAATAGTGAATTCCACAGGCCTCACATCGTCGGCCGCGGAACGCCCCTTACTGACATGCAGCACAGGAACGACGATTTCCTGCAATGCTGCTCCTCCATGCACATACTTCACACCGGCGCCCTGCATGCGCAAGCGCATGATGGAGTTCGGCACTTGAATGCTTATGCCTTCATTCCGAGCATCGTCCATTCCTATCTGCGCGGCATTGAATGTCACGAACGCGCGACCCGGAGCGAGATTGGATCCGATGGAGAATCGCCGCTTTCTCACCCATACTGCATCGCCCTTGGGCTGTTCGCTCAACCATTCTGTACTGTCCAGATCTCGGTCCTGATAGAGGAATCCGTGATCTGCGGTGATGATCATGTTATGAACGTTGCCGCTGGCAAGTTTTTTTGACTACTTCGCCCAGTTCCTTGAACGTTTTTCTCGCATGCGTCCACTGTTTCCGATTCCGTTTTCTCCGTATCACCGGTGGCGTCGATATGGTTGTGATACACATACAGCACGTTGCAGGATTTATATAGTTCTTTGATTTCGCTGACTTTCAGCTTTGTCAAATCGTCATATCTAATCGCTTTGCCGCCTACGGCCGAAAGAATGGCGGCGCGCGCTTCGATTCCTTTGGTGCTGCGTCCATCCGCCAGAACATATAAACGGTCTTTGCTGTCGAATTCGAGCGAACCGTGCGGCAGTAATGCCGCCATGCCAAGTTGCGTATAGGATGGCAGAACGCTGTATTGCATGGTCAGTTTCGTACTGAAACGACTTTCCCTGTCGATGCGTTCGGACAGTTCCTGCGCAACCTCGTAACGTAGCGCATCGGAAATGATCACGGCGATTTTTCTGCCGGACTTCAATACCGGCGCGATTTCACGTTCATAGAAATTGGTTTGCGCGTCCATGTCTATGAACTTCCATTGGCTAAGCGTATCGACTTGTTTTTGCCATGCCTGACCCAGATCCTGCTGATATGCCTCGTAGGCGCTTTGCAGATCATCGTCCACGCTCACCGCATCCGGGTTGGCACGATGCCATGCGAGCACATATTTTCTGTATGTGCCATCGGCCTTGTACAGCTTTTCGGCATACAGCTTCATCCCTTGTTCCGGTGAGCTGATGGTGCTGATGAGTTCACCGCATTCAGCCAGAACGGCACGGAGCCTGCTTGCTGCGGCAATGCACTCATATTGGTCGGTATATTCTGCATACCAGAGCTTTTGCTTGCGCCCATTGATGATCCGTTGCACTTGGTCGTCTGTAATGGACTGCGAACCCAACCGTTCGAACAGCTTGTTGACGATCATCTCGTCCACGTCGCGGAACAGGTCCCGGTCGGCAAGCTCCTCCACACTCATATCGGCGATTCGAGTGGACAGGTGCAGTTCCTCCACGGCATTCTCGGAAAGATTCTGCAACACCGTGCGCATGTCGATGTTCTTATACCAGTCGTCCCAGTCGCGAATAATGTTCGCATAAGCGGAAACGGCGTTCCTGCCATCGGAGAATCCGTTCCATGCGAGCTGGAACAGCCATAGCACGAAATCCTTCACCGTCGGCTCGCTGCCGGCATCGGCATCCACATCAAAACGATAAATGCGTCGTGTTCCAGTCCAATGGAACGTGCTTAATCCCATGCGTTCAATCGCGGTGATGCCAGAAGCGTCACCCTGCGAATATTGCGTAAGTAGCTCAGCCCAGATGTCTTGCATGCTGTGCCGATCATCTTTCAGTTGCAGCAGCGTGGCAATCATCTTCGCTTGGAAATCGGTGGCGTCGTCGTGCGCGTTAAGACGTTTCGCGAGACGCTTGGCGCGTTCTTCGCTGTCGAAGAACTTTGGTACGCCCCTCATTACTTCCAACCACTCGTTTCGGGTGTCGGCGGAGGCTTCCGGCAGTGTTTCTGTAAGCGTCACGGCGAGTTTGTCCATGGTGAACGTGGGGCCGTATGCCAGTTCCAAATCCAACAGCCAGTTGTCTTGAACCGCCGGGGCCGGCTCCGTCAGATATACAAGGAATTTTTGATTCGGCTGCTCGTGGAACATGCGATAGCGCACGGTGAACGGAATGTACCGCCTGTCGTTCTCATCACCGATTTCCGGGGTGATGAGTTCAACCTCGCGCAGTACCTCATCAGTGGCATGCTCGCCTACCAATGTTGCTACATCATCCGCGTACTGCTTCTTATCGTCGCGCCAGAATACGATGCGCCCGCGTTCACCTGGCTGACTGAAACGTTTGGCGAGCAGCTTGGTTACCTGGCTATCCTCACTCATACGGTTCCGTCCTTTTCTTCGCTTCAGCGTATCGAGTAGCACGAGCAGCACCAATTTTCACTGCACTGCCTTCCTCTATTAGGCTCTTCAATATTCGTTGAGCCTGCCTTTCCTGCACGCCCAGTATCCGTATGGCGTCAGAGATAGAAATGCTCGCATTCTTACGCAGCGCATCAAGAATACGCTCTTTCTGGGATGGAACCACTGCAATGGCGGCATTCGGAGCAGCACTCGTTTTTGAAGTTGTTTCTTCCGTAATCCCGTCATCAGAAAGCGAATCCCGTCGTAATCCCGTCACAATCCCGTCATCAGAACCTGTCTCTGAGCCATTGCGATAGATATTGATGCGCAGATCCGTATCGCCGCCAAGGAATTCCGGTTCCGGCAATCCGGCATCATGTACCTCCTGCAGAACGCGCAGGATGCCGCTCCCCCAATGTTCGATATAGCCCATGTATTCAAAAGCAGAGGCCAATGCTTCGTTGCGGATCTTCGAATAACCCTGCTTCATGCGTTCAATGGTCTGTCCCAGCGGCAAGCGCCCGGGCGAAGTAATTTCCAATCGATCATCGTAGATTGCGATCTGAATGCTTGAATGATCGATATAGCTGCGATGCACTATCGCGTTGACGATCAGCTCTCGAATGGCATCCGGCGGAATCTCATACACGTCCTGCCGGTACACGCCTTTGAACCGAGCGCCCATATGGATGTTGCGCAACACATACTGGTAGGACTCTTCGATAAGCTCCTGCGGAGTACCGGCGAACTCACGTCGATCCACGAACACAGCTTTGGTGGTTCCCTTGAACACGCCGCATTGCACCACGGATCGGACGGCCGTATTGCCGGTCAGAATCGCATAGGCATTGGTGGGCACCAATTGCCCGTCTTGTTCTGCCAGCACACCCCACTGCAGCAACTGTTTCTCCGTAACCGTTTTGACTTTTTCGGGGTCTTCGGCATTATCCTTCGCGGTTTTCGTCAGACTTGCGCACAATGCTTCGATGTCTTCTTCAGTTACGGATAGTCCAAGGCACTGCACTTGGTCGAAACTCCGATTGCTGCCTTCGATGGTCAGTTCCCGAATAGTGGGCTGGTCTGCTTGACGCGTGGTGCCGGCCACACGAACGAATGTTCCCTGTTCCTGGCCGAGCGACTTGATATGGTACGGACGTTGCAAACCAGGAGCGATTTCAGCCACAATGACTGTCTTACCGGCCACGTCATGCATGGTGATATCGGGGATGATTAACGGCTCGCAACTATTGACAATGGCATCCGAAATAGAGTCCATTACCGTGAACACTTTGTCTTCGGCAATACCAACCACACGGAGCGTCTGGTCTTCGACACCGAACACCAAACATCCGCCTTGTCCATTGGCAAACGCCACTGCGGTTTTGGTGTAGTTGATGCTCCTGGAGGGAGGTGTGAGCTTGTACTCCACATTCTTGGATTCACCGTTTAGCAGTGCTTCAACGCTCATACATTGATTATCTTTCATATGTCTAAACCATTTCAGTTGGACTGATTGTTTCCTGCATTAGTCAGGGTTGAATCATCATTCCCATAAGCAAGCCAACGAGCTTTAGCGAATAGTTCATCATATGTGATAATTTCAGGAGTGACAATACTGGACCGAAAAAGCTCAAAAGATCTAATTTTCTTTGTGTTTTTTCCACCACTGTTCTCATTAATAAATTCTTTTGTCGATCCAATAACAAGATATGCTCTAGGACGGAATAAAAAGACCTCTGAAGACGGAATATCACAGCCTTCTTCGTCCTGCGATGTCACAACATGCTCAGAGACTTCATCCTCAGCAGCTTGAACGGTTGCATGAACTTGAAAGATTCCGCCACTTAAATCTTTCGATGCAGCCCAGCACCCCGGTCGATATTCATCATTAGTGAGTAGCTTAGTAGTCGGTTTTTTAATTTCAGCAAACACAAGCGATTTGACAATTCCACTTGTCTGATATAAAGCATCTACACGTTTACCTTTGCCCGTGAAAGAGTTACCTCTTACAACTGTTTCTAATTTGTCTGAATTCCACGCTGTAAAAAGCGGCACGCCAAGACCTGCTCCCAAAATCCAAGGATTGTTTTCAAAAAATCCTGCCAAGCACTCTCAGTAAGGGAATCATCCTGCATCATTTCTTCAAAAACTGTTACGGCTTTTCTTCTTGACGTAACAGCTGCAACATCTTCGCCGTCTGGATCGTTTTCGATTAATTCACGCACTTTATCCGGCTGCCGAGAATAAACTTGTCCCAATGTTTCCCCATTGTCATCAAGCATTCTCTGAAGAAGCGTTGCATCTAAACGTTTAGGTAAATTCTCATCCGCAGGATCCCACATGCCCACGCAACGAATCAAATTTAAAAAATCATCAACCTGCCCATCCGTTAACCGCAATAAAATTAAAGAGTTCTCCCGGCTTTTTAGGATTAACCCGTTGAATCACAAGTTCTTTATAATGGCCGGCTTCCTTGGCAACACTTATTTTGATTTGCCTTTTTAGACTCAAATCCATACTTCGACTCTCCCATTCCACCTCAGAGACATCAATTTTTGGATCAATATCATCACAATCAAAACCTGATTGATATTTCTTGCCGGGAAACCAATATCCTTTGAATTCGGACGATTATATGCAAACATATTGGAAATATACGTTCGTCCAGGAACTCGCCTTTGGAAATAATCAATCTCATCATTCTGAGGTTTAGAACTGCTCATACTTAATCCTTCAACGAGTGAACGGGCCAGGTCCAGGTGGAGACTTCTTTGCGCTTTCGCTCGATGGAGGGAATGGCGCGAAGGGCTTTGCCCATGCGTAGGTAGTTCACCAGCACGCCGTCGTCCAGATCCATTTCCAGATTGCGGGTAGCCAATGGGTACAGGGTCTGGTCCTCGTAATCCTTGCACTCAAGAACGGCCTTGCGCAGTTTGGCGGCCTGCTTCTTGTCCGCGGTGCGGTCGGAACGCTCCAGGCTATCGGCGATGTCGGCGATTTTGTTGATGTAGTCACGTAGATAATTGAGCACCGTACTCGTGGTTTTCGGCGTATACCGATGCAGATACACCAGCGCCTTGAATGCTCCCTTGTTGTTGGTCTGACTGGAGTACTCCCAGTAAATCGGCCGATTCGAATACATCTTCACATGGTCGTTGTAGAAATCATTCACGAAATACTTGCGAATGCTCTTGCCCAGCACCTGTTCGATGTAGGCGATGTTCGCGGCCAGATTCTCCTTGCCGAACGCCACGGTGAGGAACCTGCGGAACCGTGCCACGATATCATCTTCGAAGCAGTCCGTCTCCGTAACTGGAATGACATTGTCTGCATCCGGTTCGAATGACGGGTCTGGAATCTGCGCATAGTAGTCATCAAGAGTTTCACCCTGAGATGCGAGAATCAATCCCGGCTTGTCGAGCGAATATCTGCCGAACATGCAGCCCACCGCATAGGAAATGAGTTCCTTGACGACATCTTGCGCGAATTTCTCGTTGCGCACTTCCGGAGTATCCTTCGGATATGCGAACGCGGCGTTACGCTTCAATGACACGCGTTCCAGCGGCACATCGCATGGCACGTCATCACGCACGCCATATGCGTCCGCAACAACTATGTTGTTGTCAATCTCAAGCTGCCGCTGTTCCGAAGCAATCATTGCCCAATATGAGCGAACATTCTTAACAAGCTCTTCTAGGATGCCAGATGAAGAGTCTGCCTGTTCCTCATCAAACAATATCGGCTTACTGAAATTCCACGAAGCTTCTTGAGTGTTCCAATCATCTTTAGCATTCCGAATTAACTCATCAATTCTTAAATTCCAATTTCCCGGAAGAAGATTGGCAATTGGCAACTTCGCAACTTGTCCAACCTCAAAATGCAGAGTCGGAGCCATTGCTGCTAAAAGCTGACCCGTTACTGAAGCATTGCAAATTGCAATAAGCTTATCCCTATCCAGTTCATTTTTAGGAAAAAGACAATCACCAACATGGCTGAAGACGAAACCTTCTGGGTAATACCGAAATGAAGGAGTTCCAGAAGACACATTGGACCACGATACTGAGGACTGAAAATAGAACTGTGGATTCCTGATAACTGATTTTGGCCTGAAATCATACAATTCTTGACCATTATTTTCCCAATTAATCACATAATCTTGGTTTCCATACCATTTGCGGTATTCACCACCTTTGTTGTAAGGAAACCATTTATCGCAAACCGAAGTTTTTCTGTCCTTTGCGTTATCAGACGTGAGCTTCGATTTGGATTGCGATACTTCCCACCACTCACGAATGAAGCGATTGTTATCAGCGGTCGCAAGACCCTGCCTTGGTTTTGCAACTTTTTCAAGCTTATCTCCCTTAGTGAAAGCCTCCAGCATGGGTTCACTAAGCCAATAGACAATTGGCGAGCCGGGGATTTGCGCGAATTCGCGCTGGCTCACCTCGAAGAAATACCTGCGCATATCCGAATGCGCGGATTGCTCATTATTATGTGCGTCGGTAATCTCCAACGCACGAGGTCCTTGCTGTTTCGCACCTACGAAATCGCTAAGTCTAACAAATGCGCTCTTCTTACTGCTGTATCCCTTTTCCAAAGTAAAGGTGCAGATTGGAACGGTAGCGCCTTCGAAGCCAGAGTACTCCAGCTGAATCAATGACTGATGTGTTCCTGTCGGATAATCCGTTGACGCATCTGCTCATAGGAAGATATGAACATCCACACGTAAGGAGTCATGAAGCCAAGCTGCCCATGCTTAGGCACCAACTCAAACAGTCTATAAATGAATGCCGCAAAGAGATCAGCCTTGCCATTCTCATAATGGTCCTGCACGAACTGTTTGAGCTCGCCGCTCATATTCTTTGCGCCCATGTATGGCGGGTTTGCCACCACTGCCGCGTATTTGCGAGCGAGATACCTTGTTTGAGCGAATACGTCCTCTGCATGTTCACGCAGAAGTGGGTCGAACAACGTATTGATGTCATCCGCGCTTTCCGGTGCTGACGCCGCTAATTCAACAAGCTCCTGCGGCGGCTGAATCAGCGAACCGTACACGTCCGCCTTCGCATAGGTGTTCCATACCGTGGAGTCCAGATTCACCTGGTATAGGTCATTCAGCTCGGCGACTTCGTCTTCCTTGAACGCAATCGGCACAATGCGCTGAATATTCGGCTCCACCTGCCTCTTGAAGAATCTACGGGAACGGGAGCGAGCCTTCATGGTCAGAGCGAAGGCGGCAAGGCTTGCGGCTCGTTCATCGATTTCCATGCCGTACAGGTTGTGCTTGAGAATCAGGCCGGGAATATCGCTCGGCGCATACCCCTCCTCCTCGTAGATCTCATACAGCAGGTCGAACGCATAGGTGAGCATGTGGCCGGAACCGCATGCGGGATCGCATACGGTCAAATCTTCAGGCGCTTGGATGTTGAGAATATCCTCGTTCCCGGCGGAGTCATCCTCCGAAGGCTGAATATAGTAGTTCCAGTTCTTGTACAACTGGCTGTCTGGATGTGACTGCATCCAGAGCCTGCCCACGGTGTTCTGCACAAGGTAGCGCACGATCCAATCCGGCGTGAACAGCTGGGTGGCGGCGGGAATCTCATTGGCTCCGGCTTTGTGGTTCTTCTTGAACCCGTCCATCACCTCGTTCTTGCGTTCCGAAATGTAGTACTGGTACAGCCAGCCGATGATCTCCACGTTGCCGGACGGATCGTCAACACCGCAATCCTCCGGGGTCATGACCTCCACCGCATTCCTCAACACGGACCCCTCGGCGAGCAGATCGGCTGGCATGAGCAGTTCATCCACTCTGCCGGCTTCCTTGCCGACGTTTCAAACATGAACGGCAGGTTACGATTCCAGAACCGGCATTCGGATTGCAGCAGCAGACCATAAGCCAGGCCCTGCGGATCATCTGCCATGACGGAACCACTCAGCAATCCTTCGATGCGCTCTTTGGCCTTATCATTCCCCCGCAACGAGAACACCCTGTTGTCATACTCGCCTCGTTTCGCGGATGCAAGCACTTCCGGCAGACCATTCGTGCTGGTCAGAACAGCTGGAGAGACCACCGGCGTGCCGGTGAACCCGTGCACATCCATGTAACGGAACGCGATGATGCGATTGAACCACCGGTACGCATAACGCTCCACCACGTGCTTGCGACCCTGCTCACTTCCACCGGCCTGTTCGATTTCACGCTGCAGAAAAGCGAACACACGCGGGTCGTCAACCTGGGCGTCGGAATTCGGCACCAGTGCGGCGTCAAGCCGTGCCTGTACCGCATTCATGAGCTGGCGGCGCGCATCCGTTGCGAAGGCTTGCAGTTTCGACGTGTTCATAGCAGGATCTTCTTTCCATTCTCAATGGCGGCGATAAGCTCACGGCGGTAAGCATCAAGGAAGTCATCCACATCATCCTTGGTTTCCAAGCGTCCTTGGTATGCGGCCTGCTGATGGTGGCGAACGACACGGCCACGCGCGGGGTTTCCTCTTGCCATGATTCAGGAATGTTCGTATCCGTCGGTGTAGTAGATGGAGTCTGCGCCTCATCTGCGAGCGCGGTCTTCGGCCTCGGCGCGGAGGCTGCTAGCGTGTTGATGAGTTGCGGGTAAGTGCGTTCGCTCAGTTCGTGTACGCTTTCACGCATGTTGTAGATGAACGGTATGCGCTGCATGCGTCCCGCCACTTGGTCCAGTTCTGTCTCGACCTTGGTTTGCGCGGCTTGTGTTGCGTGCTGATATTCGGTGGAATCGTGGATTCTGGCGCGAATATCTTCCACGTCGTTAAGCGCGTTGGCGCGTCGGTTTGGATGGTTGCGTCTGTTGCCTTACGCAGATCGTCAATGGCAGTCTTGAATTTATTGGTTTTGCGGAAGATGTTCGGGTCGTTTGCCAGCTGTTCCGCGGATTGGTACAGGCTTGCTGCCGTAGTGCCAGATACATAGTCGATGTTCGGCTTGTTGTTTTTCAGCCATTCCAATCCGTCTGCAAGAATCCTGGATTGGGAGCCGTTGAGGAAAGCGACAATCGGGTCGATTACGTCTTCTTTAAACTCGAGCAGTTCTTCGGAACCGTTTTCGGTTTCTTGTGCGGTGAAATCGCCAAGCAGCCAGTCCTCACCCATTCCGGAGGCATAGTTGATTTTCTCAATGGCCTTGTCGAGCTGCTGCACAAAGCCGAATCGGGCATTGCGCACGCGCAGCTGGGTCAGACTCTCCGCTTCCCGCTTGAGCCGCGTGGTAACGGCCTCCGTCAGATCAATCGCGTTCGATGGCAGGTCCGTGGCGGTGAGCCCAAGGAAATCCCTGGCGAAGTCACGCAGCTGTGAAACTTTTCTCGTGTCGAATACGCGTGGCAGATCCACTCGGATGGAATCCTGCTTCTTCGTTTCCCTAAGCAAACGGGCGGCCTCGCTGCGCTGCACCGGCTTGCCATCCAATGTCAGTGTGATTCTGTCGGAACCATACAAGTGGCCGATGCATGCGAGCGTGGCGGCGTACGGCCAACCATAGGGAACGCTGCCGTAGGCATCAAGAAGGCTCTTGACGGTGGCGACCATGCCTTTGCCTTTGTCACGACTGACCGCGGCGAACACATCATCGGCGGGAACGTCGAGCTTGTCCTGCACTGCGTTCATGCCGTCAAGCATGCCAGGCTGGTGCTGCGAAGCGTTCATGATGATGCGAGCGAGATCCGTTTCCTCATATCGTTGCCCACCAAGTAGGGAAAAGTTCGTGTAGTACCGGCCGATGAGCGTTCCAAGCCCTTCCGCCATACGCGCCTGCACCTCGGTGGATTTCACTTCCACTTTTCCGCCGTTATAGTCGAACTCGCCATTGGCCGCGGCTTTGACGATGCGGGTACGCAGCTCCGTGTAAAGCCTTTCATTGGCGACGCTCTTGCGGGAGATGATCTGCTGGCGCACTTCTGACTGGCTGTTCTTGTCGGTGCGCATGAGGTATGTGTAGGTTTTCACGTACATGCGCAGATCATCGAACAGTGTTCTGTCGGACATATCCAACAGCAAAGTGATGGTGTCGCGCATACCCATGCCCATGCGAATGGCATCGTCACGATCCTGCGCATTGGTCGAAGTGACCACGTTCAACCAGATGGGCTGTTGCGCGGACTGTTGCACCCCATCTATGCGCAAACCATAGCGGAACTGGGCACGCTGTTCGCCGTATGCCACGGTCATCTTGCCGAGCACGTCACTGACCAGGATCTTCTTCAGCTCGTCGATTTCCTTGCTGGAGTCGATGTCCGTGCTTTTGATCTCCTGCTCGATATCCTGCTCTTCGTTGGTCAGGTAATTGTAGGTATCTCCCACACGCTGCACATACGTGTCTTTTTCCAACTCTCCCAGAACATACTTGATGTTCCGTTCCAGTTCCATCACGTCCATGTCGAACTGGTCGGTCAGCAGAATGCGCAGGTTATGCGGTGTGGTGGGGAATCCGTCGACATGCTTGACCAGCAGCAGCACCTTCAGCAGGCGCACGCCCAGTTCCTTTATATCGGAGCCGAGTCTCTTTTCGGCTTGGTTGATGCGGAAGTTCGAGGTTGATTGGATGGCGTCGGCAATACCGTCATATAGTTTGTCGAACGGCATCAGAGCCCCGACCATCTCATTCTGGCTGGACCGCAGCGTGCTGCTGATGGTGGACAGCATGGACCGTTCACCCACAGATGCGTGCGTCCGGAAAACATGTTGTACCGGCTCATTTCCCGCAGCACGTTCTGAAAGAGCTCGAACTCATAGTTCACAAACGGATACGATGCGATGAAATCGTCTTTGCTGTATGCCTTGTTATTACTGAATTTCGAAGTCTCACGAGTGAATTCGAACATGGTGCGCAGGTTCGCGTTCTGCTCATCCCACAGCTCGTTCATCACCGACTCATATTCCGGTTTCTTGGTAAGCAGGCGCTTCTGAATGACCTCCACCACGTCGGCGCTGTTGAGCTTCAGCTTGATGGAGAACCTGCCCTGGATCTTCGAGAAATCATAGCTTTGTTGCTTGGTCCGATCGCCAACAATGGTATCCATGTCTTCTTGGGAAGTGACCACCACCCATGCACACCCGTTGGTCTTGACGGCAAGATCCTCGGCGATGGATTGCAGTGACAGCATGAGTTCTCTGTTCTCACCGATGAACTGGCCTACCTCATCCACGAGGAACAGGATGCGGTGGTTCGGTTCCTGACGGGACAGCCACACGTTCACGTCGTCTGCGAAGTCGCCGACCGTCATCGTGTACGTATCCTCGTACCGTTGGATGATGCTGTCTTGCTCCGGTTTGCCTGTCACCGCGGCATAGGCTTCGCAGATCTCATCATCCCATAGCACGGCCTCACCACGGCCTTCGCTCCATGGTTTGCCAGCCACCTGCTCGAATTCTTGTTTGAAATCCTTGAAATAACCATTGCTCGCCAAATCGCGTTCGAATTTCGCAACGTATGGATTCTTGCCGTAGAAACCACGCGCCTCATCGAATACGCGAACAAAAGCGTACAGCAGCATGTCGGAGGCATTGGATTTATCCGCCTTCTGATCGATGTTGAATAGAATCGACGTGGCTGGTATCGTCAAAGCCTTTTCAAGCTGACCTGCAAGCATCTGGTCATCCTGTGCTTCGGCCTTGCCCATGAAGGCATGAACAATCTGTTCGCGACTCATGGTCGGCTTATTGCCCTTGTCAACGAGTTCAGCCGGGACCTCGCCCAGAATATGCGACAGCATCTTCAACAGGTGCGATTTACCGGAACCGAAGAAACCGGAAATCCATGCACCATTCTGTTCGTGGTTCGACGGGTCGTTGTATGCGTCAAGGAATTTGGCCAGATTGCGACAAATCTCCTCCGTCAGCACATACTCGTTGACCTCATCGTTAAGATTTTTCTCATCATTGGCCTTGATCACACCATTGATGTTGCGGTCAATGTCCTTGCTGAACAGCTCCTTGAAACTGATAGCGCTTTCCCCGTTCATCTGCGTTCCCTTCTTCTTTGAACGAATACTTGCAAATCCTGCCTCGTGTCATGTTGCAGCTGACAGGACATTCCTTTAAACCGCTATGCTTCCAGCTGCACGCTCATCTCACGCAGATTTTGCGCACGATAGTAATTGTCTCCCGGCAAACAGTTGAACAGCGACATGACCGATCCTGAAGTAGCGCTTCTTGTGAACGTACCCGGATAAAACAGTACCAGCGGGCGATCATCGATACGCCCTTGCAACGCGTTGAGCAGTGTATGCGCACGAATATACGGGTAAACCTTGCCGATTCCCGTAATAAACACGATATCGGCCCCGCCTTCGCTCTTGGCCTGCTCGTAATGATCACGAATGGTATCGGGCAGATGATTCGCATCGGCACCCAGTATATTGTCGAGCAATCTCAAGAAGTTATCCGTGTGAACATCCGATGAAACCTTTTTGTGGCGTTTTTCCTCCCTCTTGAATATGCGATCCAAAATGCCACGCTTCTCAAGAATCTCCAAAGCAATGTCGTACAAATCCAACGTAAGCACTTGCGGAGCGTAATCGCCATCATCTTTCGGCGTCATCGTCTGCAGACGATTCGCCAACTGCTTGATATGCTCGGCGACTTCAAGCTCCTGCATGGGCGGGTAGTCATAGATGTAATACGGCTGTTCTCCCGCCAGCCCACTGTTGGTCCGGAATGAACGGGACTCCATGATCTCATATAAATGAGCGAAATCAGCATCAATGTCACGACGCTCATCCACAAATCCAATACCGGCGATGGAATCAGCCATGCTACCCTCCGTTCTGCTCATAACGACGATTCGCGCATCGGAAGATACCCGAACGAATCCGCCCTCTTTCTAAGAATATCCGCCAAAGAGGGACTGGGAAGGAAAGACAGCACCGTGTCGGAATTTTTATCGAACAGATGTGCCTCCCTCATGGCCTTGAACAGATTGGACCGAAGTTTCTTCGCCGTTCCCTCGCTTACGGTTTCCAGTTCAGGATGCCATGTGGCTTTGTCCGCAATGAACCGATCATAATCTTCAAAGTCCAGATGCGTATTGCCGGTAAGATAATGCTTTTAAGTACTTCGCCGGCGAATTCCCCGACGATTGCGTAATAACGGCACATCGCGATCCACATAAGTGCCTCGCGGTCGGATGTGGAGGAATCCGGGCCTGCCAAATATGCAAGCTCCCCAACCGTGAGCGCACTGAGCCGCCTAGTAGTTTCCGCCACAACGCGCCTGTTCGCGGAATCCGTGCGAATCGCAAGAACGTTTTCCTCGACGGCCTGTTGGCGAATCGCGGCAATGGACTTGCCCACCTCAGTTTGGGAAGAACACTCAGCGTCGCCGCCGCCTGCATGATTCAGATGATTCAGATACATTTCCGCAAGCGCCCGGCCCTGCGAGGCAAGAAGTCCACCGACAGTGAAGGAAAGCCGGTACCGCTTCCCCTGCGTCGCTTCCGCACCGTACGAGCCCGCCATGCGATTCTCCCTCTGCTAAGACATCAACGTTAAGACACAAGAATGTTTCAGAATATTCCTAGGTGTGGAAGTATCTGCGTATCAACCCTAGTGTGGAACCGTTTCGGTACATCTCGCGGAACCTCTTATGATATGCAATCTCCGCTGCTCGGATAATAGGCAATATAGATGATGCGCAAACTCAATAATCAGAATAACGGAATGAATTGAAGCCAAAGGAGACATATCAAGTTTCAGCAAAGTTCGTAAGGCAAGAGCGACTGCACCGTTGACACACATGAGAAAAAGCACGACCTTCCAACCGGCACCACTCGAAATGAGGACGAACGAAAGGCACGCAAGAGCAAGACGTTTCCATCGTTCCGCAAAGAAAAAACGACACGGAACGCCGAGACCTATCGATCTGTTGGCGTCACGCCGTCATCCTTGTCGTCCTTCTCCGGGAAATACACCCACACCGCGCCCGCGGGCAGCCCGTCATTGTCTTCCGGAATCTCGATTGGACCCCACTCATAGACATCGGTACCACGGAATTTCCCGTTGAACTTGCATTTTTTAAGTGTAAAAGCCATTCCTCGAATGTCAAGAAATTTTGCTCTACATCGGAATACGGCTCCGAAGAAGTGGGCGAAACTTTTGAAGGCGGCCCCGCAGAAATTCGCAAAGTCATCGAAGACGGCTCTATCGAAGTTCGCATGGCTTTTGAAGGCGGCTCCACTGAAATTCGCATAGCCTTTGAACGTAGCCTCGCGAAAGTCAACGATATTGAAGTTAGCTTTGCAGAAGTTCACGTAGCCTTTGAAAACAGATCCGCAAAGGTTCGTGTAGCATTCGAAGGTACTTTCCATGAAGTTCACGCCCTCGTGAAAAGCAACTCCATGGAGGTCGAACGCGCAGTCGCACCACAGCTGGTCATCACGTACGATTTGCTGCACGCGGATTTCTCTGTTGTCGTCTTTTCGTCCTTTGAGAAGATGGTTGCGCATGACAGCAATGATGGTGGATTCCACGGCCTTGTCGGCGTCGCCAGACCTGGGCTGGTCCGTCGCCGACTTGCCGTCTGCTCCGAGGGGATACGTCTCACGGTCGGAACGCAGGTAGCCGCACAGGATGTCCACCACGCGCTGACGGTACCCGCCACCATAGGTGTCCGCGCGTCCGTCAGCGCGTAGACACCTGCGATGCGTGTGGAGGCCCTGTCAGAACCCAATTGATCGACAGCGTCCTGCATCTTCGTGTTGACGAGGCGATCCTCCTCTCGGCACTCCTCTCGTTTCGCGCGCTCCTCATCCCGTCCGGCTTGCTGCCGTTCCTGGTACTTGATCACCAAATAGGCCACCGCGCCCACGCCGCCGACGATCGTCAGAGAAGTTGCAGCGATGCTCGCCACGTATTTCCCTGGCTCCGATGTCAGATGCCACAGACAGCACATGACGGCTGCGAACGCGAGGATAGCGAGAACGACCCATGCGACGATTTTGCCGAGCAACGGCCATCCACCTATCGAGTCCTTCCATCTCTGTAGCAACGTCTTCTTCTGAGGTGGCTGCATCGTTTCTCCCTACGTTCTATCTTCCATGTTCGTTATCATAGACCTTCTTCTTCCATCATCATCGGCCAAGAAGCCGATAAACAAAAGGCCTTTCGCTGTTTGGTGGGTGAAGGCTGGTTAGCAGTGAGGACATTCGGGGAGTTTGGCGGTATGGATACCACTTCGCTGTTAACCGCCGCCTTACAGTTGCCCGACCTGTGGAGGGTGCCAGGCGTGGAGTTCCGCGACGGGGCGGACGCAAGTGCAAGCTGCGCATCACGATCGGCTTCGCGCCCGACTCACGTTTCCATTGCCCCGAGACGGGATACAGCGAGGCGTCGTGCCCGGTGCATGGCGCGCGGGGCAGGTGTGGCGGCATCTGAACTTCTTCCAGCACAAAGCGTTCATCCACGCGGACGTGCCGCGCGTGTCACATGCCCGAGGCATGACATCAGAGCGGTGACGGTGCCGTGAGCACGTCTAGGAAGCAGGTTCATGCTCCTGTTCGAGGCGATGGTCGTCGAACTGGCGAAAAGCCAGCCGGTCCGGACGTGTGGCGCAGGTCGGCGAGCACGACACCCGCCTGTGGCGGTTCGTCAGACATTACGTGGACGAGGCACGCCCGTACGGGGACTACACGGGCGTGCAGGCGATAGGCATCGACGGGACCGGCCGCAAAGGCCGCAACTGCATCACTGTGGTCGCCGACCAGGCGGAGCGCAACGTGGTCGCGTGGTGCCGGGCAAGGACGCGCATACCGTCGAACGGTTCGTGCAGGATTTCATGGACCGCAACGGCGACCCAAACCGGGTGGGTCTGGTGACGTGCGACATGAGCCTGGAATTCGCCAGAGGCATCTGCGAACACTTGCCCAACGCCGCGAAGGTCATCGACAAGTTCCACATCGTCAAGCACGCCAACGAGGCCGTCGACAGGGGTCGCAGGGCCGAGGGCGGGCACAACACGAAATACCTGTGTCTGCGCAACGAAACAAACCCACCCGAACCCCAATTGGAGATCAAGCGCAGCCTGCGGAGGCGTCGGCCCAGGACCGCTAGGGCCTGCCGGATGTGTGAGCCCTGCAGGACATCTGCGCCGACAGCGCCGACCGGATCGGGACCGAAACGGGGGCCAAAGCATTGCGCTCGCGGATGATGCGCTCCCGTCTGGATCCCATGAAGGCCTTGGCCCGACAGCCACGCCGTCACTGGGACGACGTTCTCGCCTACTTCGGTCATCGGTGCGCCAACGTAATCCTCGAGGGCCTGAACAGCATCATCCAGAACGTAAAAATCCACGCAAGGGGCTTCAGGAACATGAACTGCTTCAACGCGATGATTTGCCTGCGGCAAATTCGATCTACGAACCGTCACTACCTGACCGACTTCACCCACACCAAACAGCGAAAGGCCACAGGGCAGACAGAACCAAATTTCTAGATGATTTTCTTGCAATTTTGAAGGAATACAGAGCCTCGCTTCCTCAACCAATTTTCAGCAAACTCGTAAGTTCACAGGCTGTGAGGAAGATCCAGGAGGCGAGGAAGTTTTCAGATGGGAACGATTGAAAAACCGTTCTATCAGCGTGTGGCATTTGTTTTCATACTAGATTGGTTAGTTAATTGCGGTGGAAGCCTTCGGGCGACACCTAGGAGGAGCCGATGCGTCGGCTCCTCTTTTTTTTAATATCTTCCAGCCCATCGGTTTTTTCAGTCGTCTATCTCAATCGCGTGAATCGCGACTTCGCCCTCTTCCGAGAACTCGGCTTTTCTGAATTCCAGGCGGAGTTCCATGCCGGTCTCGTCGAACTCACCGTTCAGATTACGCGCCAGCGCATCGACCAATCAGCCGCTAGAGCTCTCAGTCATATTCTCCCTACTCCGATAGACGCACTATGCTTAACGCCCATGGTGTTCGTTCCTTTGTCTGTTCGGTGGATAACATGCGGGCAATCCGCATTCACCATGAGTCATGTTTTTTTCGCGTGCGACGGGCTTTCAACAGATAGGATCTGCTTCCAGGTCAGCAATTCGTCAGAATGCGTCCGCACGCCTTCACTCACTCTCAGCAATCTCATGCATCTACATCTCAATTACATACTTTGTCACTCATGCGTCATGTTCAATCGCCAAAGAATGTACAGTCCTTTATATCAGCGCCCATCCAAGGCTACGTTTACGTCCTGGAATACGGTGGGCCTCTTTTCTATCTCATTGCTGCTACGAGTAGCAGCAGCTTCCAAGTCTCTTAGCAATGCTCAAATCCAGGGTCTCTTCCTTCTACCAACCGCATAGGCATGTATAAATCAACATATCCGCCTTCTCTGAACTACACTGTTCCTAGAAGAGTTTCAGTGTTGAAAGGGGCGCTCAAGGCACCGGTGCCGCCGTTGCCAAGGGAATGCAGGACGCCGGAAACCAGGCCGCGCACATCGCGCAGGATGCGGGCGACGCCATTGCGAAAGGTGCTCAGGACGCAGGCGCCGGGATAGCCGACGGAGTGCAGCAGTTTGGCAAAGGAATAGCAGACGGATTGAAACAGCTCCCGGAGATCAAACTGACCAAGTTCGGGTGGGGCAAGAAATAAGCCGGAGAGTCACGCCGTGAGCACCGAGCTTCTTTCGTCGTTTCGTGGGACTCTTCCATCTGATCATCATCAACACGTGCCACAAACAAGCCAACAAGCATTTTGGGGAGGGCTATTCGTGCGATGTTGCGCTCTATCATTGATAAAGGCATCCAGCAACCGCATATAGTAAGGAATCACATGCGCTATTTCACTTCGGACACGCATTTCGGCCACCCACTGGTCACCGCGCTGCGCGGGTTCCTGAACAATGGCAGGCTACGTGCTGAGTACCTCGACATCTGGCAGACGCAGACCCGCGCCGCCGCACACGCGTGGATCAAACGATATGTGCACGACAATCAGACATCGTTCAAAGCGATCTGCGACATCGCACGCCACGAGAACACCATCATCGACAATATCAACGAGATCGTCGGGCACGACGCGAACTGTGGATCTCGGCGACCTCTCCTACCGTTGCACCGTCGAGCACACACTCGAATGCCTGCGCGAATCAACTGCCAACATCTGCATCTGATCATCGGCAACCACGACCGCAACTTCCGTCTCCGATTCAATGACATGCTATACGAAGACGTGTTCGAGACCATCGACGACTACGGCGAAATCGACATGGAACTTCCCGTTCTCGATGAATCCGGCAAAATAACGGTGGCGACCACGCAGCAAAGCATCGCCATGAGCCACTTCCCCAGACTCTCGGCATTGGCCGAAGAACACGGCGACTGGCCGAGCAACTGGAACGAGTTCGCCGATATGGCGCCTACCACCGAAGGCTGGCTGCTCTACGGCCATACGCATCAGGACGTTCCCGACGGCACTGATCCGCGAAGTGTGAACGTGGGACTCGACGCATGGGATTTCAAGCCCGTCAGCGAACAGCAGATCCTCGCCTGGCTTGTATCCCGGTGCGCCGACCAATCAAAGTGAATTCCACCCTGAGCATGGATCCGGGCTGTAGGATGCCGGGGCGCTGGTATTTGTCGACTCCGGCACTCCAGGTTTGCAACCATTCGAGTTTGGGACACTGTCGGCATGTTCCCGGATCAACATTGCCGATGATGGCGGTGACTTGAGCTTTGAGCTCTTCGGGGATGATGGCCGTCCATGCCATGTTGCCACGCTGTGCCGGATCGCCTACGAATTCTTGCGGCACGCCTTTGGCTGCACGCATAAACTGCGCTTGCTCGGATGGCGTCAACGGCAGGCAATTGACGATAAGTTTGCGGTTATTCTCGATTCCCACCCGTCCCGCCTTAGGACAGACATGAGATAAGCCTTTCGCATGTGAGTGGCGAATAGATTCAGCCGAGTCTGACTTGACCCCGGCTGAATCACATGCATGCGCCCGTCTGTTCAGGCAAGGGACTCGTACGCTTGCGCATCGACCGGTTCAAACCATTCGTTGCTCATCGCGCCAGGGTCTCCTGCCGGAACCATGAACGCACGGCATGAGATTCGAATTCCACCCGCAGCACCACTGACGGCATCATGCGCAACAAGTATGATCAGGCGCAAGACCAAGGCATGCCCATCGTCGAACGTGTGCTTGAAGTAGCCGAACACCACGGAGTGCCCATGACTCAGGTTGCGCTTGCATGGCACTGGGCCAAGGGCGTGACCGTACCTATCTCGTGGGCTGTTTGCAGCCAGAACGCGTGGATGATGCTATCGCCGCGCTAGGCGTGCAGCACCATGAGCTCTCGTCGACACGTAGTAAAACATATGCCAACATTGCAGGTCTCTTGCGCACAAACTAAACCATGCAACCGGTTTGATTCCCTATTGGATAAGAACGCCTCACAACCGCAAGGTGTACTCAGCCACTACTACATCGCGGTATACATACAGCACCACTCATCAAAAACGGAAGAGTCGCCAAAGTCATCTAAAGATGACTCCCTACGACAAATAATTACAAGGATATTCCACCTATGACAAACTGGCGCTGCGAAGAGGAGGAAAAATGAAACTAATCGCTATACTGTTGTCCATCATCATAATGGAAGCACCTAGCTCCATGACCAGCCCTGGTCCTTTTACATCAGCAAACGCTCTCAATACGTATTCCGCCAAGATATATCCCAAGTGCCCTCCAAGTCTACACTGGCTCTGTCGAGTCTTCTGACATGACGACAGGAAAACGCGCATGAAACTGCCATGCCCCTTTTTCAGAAGATGATTTAACGAATCCCCCTATGGATTCGATCCATTTTATGTGCAGCAACAAACCGTTTCCAGACCTCGGCTTGTCAAGGAATAGGTTTTTTGAAGAAACATCATTCACTTGATCCACATGAATTAAATTATCGTCATCCCAAAAAACAATAAGACGGTATTCGCCTCCTGGACTTCCATGTACAGCAATGTTTGTATATAACTCATGAATCAAAGAAAGAACCTCACGAGAAAAAGCATCATCAAGATCCGTTGAATCTTTGATCATTATTCTTGTCTTTCCATGAAACCCAAGCTCCCTTAGGAAAGAGTCGCCTTGCTCGCCGACGACCCACAGTCCAGAGAGGCTCATGTTATCCGTTTGCGCTGATTTTGTTTTTCCATCATTCATCAAATCGACAACATCTCGTACCGCATCCAGAGTTTCTACAACAAGAGCCCTAACTCCCCTTATCTCTTTCTCATCAAAGGTCTTGGTTTTCTCAGCATCCAAAATCACACTATCCAGCAAAATTGCCATGTATGCCAGGTTACCGGCCACAGAATCGTGTATTCTACTGGCGACCGCATTCTCTTTTCGCAGGTACTCGACATGCTGACTTAATTCTTCATACCTTAGTTTGTTTTGTTTGAACTGTGCGGCAAGTTCTTTCCACGCAAGCATTTTTCCGATGAAGTATGCGAAGAACATGACAAGAATCAACATGAAATATTCATTGACAGCCACACCGTCAGCATCAAAGCGCCATATTCGAACCAATGCTACAGCAGAAGGGTAGAACATTCCCCATAATGACTCAATTCGCAGTCCTACATACCCTAAAGCCAGCCAAGTTCCCCATAAAAAGCTGGGGCCGCCATCATCCGGAATGAGACAGCATATTGCAAAAGTCAAAAAAAAATGATGTTACAGCATACGATTGGCTGTCGTGAAATCAGAATAATAGCTAGCACATGCGCAGCAACAAGGAAAAATGTCACCACACCTGCAGGAGGGAAAAACAGCGTCTCCGTAATAGTCATGGCGACACAAACCGCTATAAGCAGATACTGGGCATGTTCGACGCACCATGAGGTAAACGGCTTTATCCCTTTAATACTCACGGCTATTTACTTCCATCCATTGAATTACCGCTTGAGTCCTATTTTTAGCCCCTAATTTCTTCATGACCCTTCGAATATATGTTTTCACCGTAGGCTCCCCTATGCCAAGCTTGACGCCGATCTCTTTTGAGGTAAAGCCTAGGGAGCACAATCCCATAACCTCTCGTTCTCGCTTCGCAAACGTTCATAGCTAATGTTTCCACCTTTAGCAGCCATTAACCTTTCATGCGACTCCTGCGCACTTTCAGAGGATACATATCTGACGTCTGCTCGCCGTCCATTCACTATTGCGCACAAGGCCCTACAAAGAGCTTTCACATTTGCTTTATCCACAAGACAGCTCGCTCCATTTTCCAGAGCAGGTGCACAATAACGGTCCAGAGAGAAAGCAGTCATACCTACTAAAGCAACCTGAGCCGTCTCTTCACGAATGGTCTTGCAAACATCACAACCACTCATCCCTTCCAGGGACATGTCCACAAGCAATACGTCAGGACGCGTTCGCGAGTCAAGACTTTTACTCACCGCGGTCAGACCATCCGATACAGCCCAACACACGTTAGCCTGCGGAAGAATACGCTCAATCATCATCTTCATAACACCAAGCGTCAATCTGTCATTGTCCACGATAGCGATTCTTATTCGTTTTCCCAAATACATCGTCACTCACCTTCACCCCTAAGCATACAAATATAGCCACGCATTGCATCACGTACAGGCCATCACCCAGCCAGCAGCAATAGCTATTTTCAAACACGGAAAAGCGAAAAATCCTCATTTTCCAGAACCGGCATCCAAGATCCCCATTCCCCTGATCGCCCAGAATCACTTAACGCTAAAAGCACACCGGCCGATCCCGTCCCCAAATCCATGGAACACTTGTATCCATAAGTCCCGGGAAAACAATGTTTCCATTGTTCTTCATCAGGTAAAGATTCAATCCATCAATAATCCGCTCCCACAGCTCATCATCAATACCTAGTCGCGCAACGCTATTGCAGCAGGCAACAGTCCCACATAACCCCCGAATAAGCCACCATTAAACGTGCAAACCATATCTGAACCTTGGGAAAGCCTTCTAAGAAACTCCTCATTAAGGAATTCCATTGACTCATTACCATCTTTATAAACTTCAATAAAAGCTAGGGCCACACCAGAAGTTCCACAATCCAGATAAGGCATTGTTCTGGGTTTATTCTTCAAATGATCCACGTAATACATCGGACGCTCCTTGTTATCCGCATTGGCAAGATGCGTTAGCGTAAGACGAAAAAATGCTTTCCGCACGGGAGCGCAAAGCATCGTCTTTCCTGCAAAGAGAAGCCTTCTACAGGAACAGACCTGCACCCAACCAGCCCTTCATTAAGGTAAAGTCCGCTTTCGAACTCAGCATGTCTTGCGCAGTTAAACCACAATCGCATCTCTCATACACCTTGGAAAGAATATACGACAACATTTTTTCTTCATGCGAGTTCCTAGATGCTCCCAATGACAGAAGAGCCATGCCAATGCCAGACAAACCAGAGTACAAGGAATAGTCGTCAATGCCTGCCAAATAATCAATGTGAGAGATTCCGATATAAGAAAGCATTTTTATGACATTCCTCGCGAGAAAACACCTCATATGCAGCCATGGCCACACCTACCGTACCGTTAAACAATCCCGCGCGAACGACATACCGTCTTTCAATTTACGTAATACCGATATATATTTCTCCCGCGCAATAGCATAAAACCATTCCGAGTTTTCCAAACATGAAGATTTCAGCAAAGCCAAGCTCACACCGGCAAAACCAGACCCAATGCTATATTTAGACATCTCATCGCCATACATTGAAATATCACCTTTGACAGGATATTCACCTCGCAAGTCAAGACCAGAGACAATCCCTTTATAAAAGAAGTCTCATAAAGGTTTCAATATTCTCAGGATCTAAAAGCTTGTCACAAGCCTGTAACGCTTTGTCGATAAATGGTCCATGAGACAATAACGGAGTCAAGCCAAGCATTCGCGATCTGACAGACCGAAGAAAAGAAACTGCCTCATTCCCAAAGTGCTTTTGCACCATATAATCCTGACAGAACAACAACGAAGGAGCCAGATAATAAAGGGGACATATGGGAACAAAAAGGCGGTGCACTATAACCGCGAAGGCATACCAATCTTGTTGTTCATAGTTGCATACAGCATCGTTGGTAAATCCTGGAGTAGCGATATCTACTTGAAAATCTTGGGAAAGTTTTTTCGCCGCCTCAAAATCAATCAGTTTAATTTCTAAAGAATCATTAATCAGCACATTTGATAAGCTCAAATCTCCAACCGCAAATCCAATTCCATGCATTTTCGCAATTGCACTTTCCAATTTGGTTGCGATCTCTTTACACCCTCGCCAATAAGAATCAGAGCAATCCGTCCGAGCAGAGCATCCATCGAAAGGGAATTCCATTGCTATGTACTGCTGCAAATCTCGACCTTCAAAAAAATCCTCAACTAAAAAATGCAATGATTCCAGACATCAAAACAATCGACAGCATTCACAACATCAGAGAGCGGACTCAAGGAACGAAGGATTTGATATTCATGCTTGATTCGATGAAAAGCATCCAAACATGACCTATCACTGACCCCAACATTTTTCGCCCTTCTTTAAGGATATATTTTTTGCCGTTTCGCGAAGCGAGATACACCCCACCGTTATTACTAAAATGGACAGCGGAGTCTATTTGATAATCCGTTAATTTTCCATTTGAGTATTCAATAAAATAATTATTCTCTTTAACATATATAGGTTCATCAACGAAAGAAGGCAAGGAATACAGCGGTAATTCTTTATCCGGTATTAAATCACCCTGAGGAGTCACTATCACAGGTACATTCTTTTCGTTTGAAAAGCGCGGCTTCAGAGCACCATATCTGAAAAATACATTACTATTTTGCCATTGTTTATCAGTTAAGATATAAGGACCATCATCATATTTACAAACAATGGTTTTTAAATCTTTTAGTAGCTGAATAAAAAATATGTTCAGAACTGGGGTAAATAGTTATGAATTTACCCGACTCAAGTCTATCCGCATATTTTCCATTCGCCTGAATGAAACAAGTTCTACTTGAAAGATATTTAAAAGAAATAGATTTAACGAAAAGATATTCAGCAACATCATAGAGAACATTCTGAGCATCATAAATTGTAGAAGTGATATGAATTTTCCAACCTTGAGGAGGAAAAGAGTACATCAGACAATTGACATAAGTCCAATGCCCATCAGACCTAACGCCCCATTGCTCTGAGTTGTCATTCGTCGGCAAAACATAAGCATCTTCACAAGCATAAACAGGTTCGCTATAGTATATATGGTCTCCTTATCTGCCGAGAAACGGAGGTAATCATCCGCCGAGTAACCAACCATCACAATTCCCTCTTCCCCTATATCAATCCTTCAAGAGTTGATTTTGAACAAAAATCTATACGCTGGACATCTTTCAATGAGCTCTCGATGATCCCCCTGATCCAAAAGATAACCATCTTCAATAAAGAAAATAACGTCTGAGTCTATTATCGTAGACAAGCGATGTGAAATGACAATTGAAATATCATACTCATGCGATCTTAATAGGTTATCAAGCACACGTCTTTCTGTCTTCACATCAAGATTCGACGTTGCCTCATCCAAAATAAGTATCGGAGCTTTCCTTAAACAAGCTCTCGCAATCTGCAATCTCTGTCGCTGTCCACCAGACAAAGACATCCCCTGCTCACCAACACTCTTTTCCAAATCACTAACGGAAATAATTTCATCTAAGCAAGCATTTTTCAAACATTTTATTAATGTCTTTTTCTGATGGCACAAAATCAAGACAAAATAAAATTTTCTTTTAATTGTTGTAGAGAAAAGGAGATTATCTTGAGAGACGACAGTAAACCACCTTCTCCACTCTTCTAGATGCCGCCCATCAAGCAAGCTCTCATTGATAGCAATGGCTCCAGAATTTGCACTATATAGACCTGTTATTGTATTAATAATAGTCGTTTTCCCGGATCCAGATGGTCCAATAATTGCATATCGACCACCCTTTTCCAACCTCATACTAACATCATGAAGAACTTCATTATCATTGTAACCAAATGAAACGCTTTTCAGTTCCAAATAATCAACATTATTATACGCAAAGTTTTCCATATCTACTTCTCTTGAGATCCGATGACACGGTTGATTCTTTTTAAGGAACCTTTGATTGTTTGACAACTCAAATAAAAGGTAAATAAACCACCTACTGGAGTAACCAGCTGAAAGAATAACATTACATATGCAACAAACGAACCGTATGTCAAGAGATGTACGTCCATCAGATGAACACCATAGCAAACAATGACCCCAGTACAAAAAATCGAAATCAGATTTTGAACGGGCGTAACAAAAGAATATACTTTGTCATTCAAGAGATTAACTTCTTTTATTTCATTTACTCGTTTCTTGAATTTTAGAAGCATACATCTCTCTGCATTACATAACTTAACAGTGCGCATACTTCGCACTATTTCTGAAGTAAACGTATTTAATTTACCAATTCTCTCTTGCAGCATCATCGCATTTCTGTTATTAAATATACCTAAGGGAACAGCCAGTATCATCACTGCAGGAAAGATAATTAGAACCAAAATAGATAGTCTGTAGTTAATTACAGTAAGAGCAACGACGGAAAACAGTATATTGATAACACTCGAAACAAACTGAGGAATACTAGCCGCCACAAAATTCCTGACCAGAGAGATATCATATACTATTCCACTGGCGATTTCACCGCTATTTTTCATTGTCAAAAAAAGAGCATATCTTTCTCAAAAAAATATATCCATAGCCTGAATACGCAATTCCGCCACATGAAGATCGGCCTCAGTTGAAATTAGCAATCCACCAATTGCACACAATATGAATTGCGCCGCAAAAAGAAAAGGGAATACATACAGTAAACTAAGATCAAATTTTTTTTATTATCTATAAAATCTTTTATCAAAAGAGGAACAAAGAATGATAACGTCGATCCAGCGATACTGCAAACCACGCCAAGAATCATTCTCTTGCTAATTCGCATAAATTTAAGCATCAGATTTTTCCGCCAAATATTTTGTATTAGTTTTAAGCAACTTTCCTTTACTGCCTATTCTAGGTTTAACATCCTCATCACCAACTTCTTCAGGTTTTAATCCTAAGCTTTCAACAAAAGCATCTGATAAGTCATCAAGCGCCATATCCTTCATTGACCAAATTCTCTTATTTACCCTAATCAATGGCGTCGCAAACCCCTCCCTCCCTGGAGCTATTAGGTCGCTTCGTAGTATTGTGTAATCATTACTTTTTTCAATCCATTCATCGTACTGTCCATTTAAACTGTCCTTTGCAATTTCTCTAGATATTCCCGCTTTAATCGCTTGTTCGATTATCTTTTCATCAGACATTTCTACATAATCTACTTCTGAAGGCTGGAACTTTTTCATCAAATATTTTCTGAAATGAATGCAAACGACATGCTTTGGATCTTTTTTCTGAAATGTAGGCTATGGATCCCGATACTCTGGCCGAATAATGGTCAGATGAACACTTGTCTAAAAAAAATCACAGGATGAATTTCAAGCTTAATCTGACCACTCGTATACATTTTTTCCTATATCATCATTTAATGTTCTATCAATTTGTGCACAAGCCGGACATAGGGGATCTAAATAAAATTCTACAGTCGGAATATCTTTTTTTGACCCAACTTGCACCAGTAGCCCGCCATCATTTTGTTGCGTTTGTAGGTTCTCTTTTCACTTCTGATAATGACTCATACGCTTTTTTTTTATATCTTTAGCGTCACTTGCACTGTTTCTAGACATGAAAAGCCCAATAAATGCACTGGCGAGAAGTATAATAATTATAAATACAGTAAACAATCCGAGAATTGTTTGCTTTTCTCTTTCATTCAATCTTTTCATTACAGCATCCATCTATCAAAATGGCTATCTGTTAACTTCAAAACAGATAGCCACTGCAGTTTAAAACTGTTGCTCTTCTACTTCAGCAGAACCAACTCCACGAACTATGCCAATGATGCGTATTCGGATCACAATTAGGATCCGTCGAACAATTTCCATGCGTGTCAACACATGGTGGCCTTTTAGAGGTCATACTTGCAGGTTGCGCAATCAAAGCCTGTAAACTGAGCAAATCCTTCATTTCCACTCCTTTGAACTTCCAGACTCTCATCACAGCGAAACAGATAGAAGTCCAGAAACATTTCTTCCACTGACGAAACCCAGTTTGACACTTTTCTCAATTTCGTGTCTTATTCACTCTCTTATGTCATCCCTTAGATGACATTTCAAGCCATATATGGATCTACCATTTTGACATGTAACGGCTCGTTTTTCATGATGGGTTACAGACATCATTGTCTGTAACCCATCACATTGCGAAACGGCCATCAGAACCTAGAAATCAGCCCTAGAAAGGACTGGGCATACTCTCTTCACTTGTTGCCGTCCAAAATTGCCGATAGATCGACAACCCAAATAAGTGAAAGCTGTCCATATACTGAAGCTTGTCCGAAAATGTCACTTTCCATACAAGGCAGAAACGTTCAGCAGCGCCCCTCATATAGGAAGAAGGAAAGTGCACCATCTTCCAAGCCACCCTGCGTGAAGGAGTCCCTGCGTACAGTACGTTCCGCTTTGCGCGTCAAACCACGGTAATCATAAAAACCGTAATCGCAGGTAGTGTCAGTGAAGAGGAAATACTCGTTCATTCCGGCATTACGAAACACGCCAAGCATGTGGTTGAACAGCTTACGTCCGACGCCCATGCCCCGCGCTTCCGGGGAAACCACAAACAACGTTATCTCAGCCTGATAGCTTTTGCCGGCATCTCGTTTCAACACTTCATCGACCTGCAAATCGCAATCTGATCGGCAAGTCCTCGACGGCCATCCTTACTTGCCAACAAGGGCAACGCCAAGCAATTTCGCGTAATAGCATGACGTATCCTCTGCGCTGTGGTAACACGGGATCTCAACGAGCCCAATACCACGCCAAGCACCCGACCATCACGTTCAGCGACCGTAGCCTCGGTGGTGCGGGAAAGAAAATCATGCATGTCGATGGCCGCGAGTCGATGCATATTACGCAAGTGAATCGCCTTGCGCAGCTTATACTTACGTAACCCGCGCTCATCGTTCGGAACGTTCCCATTATCATCCGACTCATCATCCACATACCAAGCCTGACGGACAAGCTCTTCAAGCGCAGGAAAATCCGTGCGACGCATCGGTCGGAGCATAATCATTTCTGAAGTCATGCTCCCCCATCCTAGCCGCAGCCATGCCAAAACTCCGCTCACGGATGACATAATGCACATAGTATTGCGATAGCAGGAATGCGTAGGATTTGTTGGCATTGGCGTGTGACGCTTGGGGGTCTGGGGTCACACGCTTAGGATGAGACAGGATTGCGTGCGACGCGCAATGAATGAGAGGTTCATCATGGCAATGTTGATTAGACGAATTACAGGCACTCTATGCTTAGTACTTGCCGTGGCATGCGCATGTTACGCTTTCGCCGTGCGCAATACGCATTCCGGCACGAGTTTCTGGATTGTTTGGCTAGCGTTCGCAGTTTTGTTCGCGATACTCGGATTCGGTCTGCTCTTCCGGTGGTGGACGATATTGCCAAGACTGGTCAGAGGCATATTGATTGCGGTTGCGTGTATTGGTCTGGTCGCGTTCGGCACGGTGGAAAGTTGCATCGTCAGTAAAATGCATGCGCAAGGCAAACCGGATCTCGATTATGTGGTGGTGCTCGGCGCTCAGGTGCGTAAGTCCGGCCCGAGCCTTGTACTTCGCTACCGTCTCGACAAGGCCATCGAATATTTGGATGAGAATCCGAATACCATCTGCATAGTCTCCGGTGGAAAAGGACCGAATGAACCGTTCCCCGAAGCCCAAGGCATGGCTGACTATCTTAAAGAGCATGGCATTGACGAGCAGCGCATTCTTGAAGAGCCGGATTCGAAGACCACTGAGGAAAACATCGTCAACAGCAAGAAGCTGATCAGTGACGATGATGCTTCCGTAGGGGTGATCACCAACAATTTCCACATGTTCCGCGCACTGCAGATTGCCGACAAATATGGTTTGGACAACGCCCAAGGCATTGCGGCCGGCTCTCCCCCGAACATGCTTGTCAACAACATGGTTCGCGAGTTTTGCTGAGATTAAATTCCTGCTGTAACTCATGTTTCGGCAATCTCTGTCTTGCCTTGTTTAAGGATGCCGAAACCGAATACGAAATAAATTGAGGGGTGGAATCCCATATGGATTTCACCCCTCAACGCTTTAGAAAGATGACTCTCGCGAGTCAGGCATTAAGCGAAGCTCACTCTTCGGAAGCAAGCTCGTCAGCCACAGCGGCAGCTGCAGAAGCAGCTTCGACGCTCTCGGCTTCTTCATCTTCAGCGGCTTCACCGAGGAAGGCGCTCAGGTCCAGGGTTTCGCCCTCGGACTTGAAGGTCACGGCGCGCATGCCGGCGAGCAGGCCCTTGGAACGGCCGACTTCCTGCACTGCGGAACCGAGCTGGCCGTTGCGCATGATGGCCTGGATGAAGGCGTTCGGATCCATGCCGTACTGCTGGGCGATGGAAGCGAGGAAGTTGAACACGTCGGACTGGGAGACCTTGACGTCCAGCTTCTCGGCGAGCACGTCGAGCACCATCTGGTCGCGCAGTTCCTTTTCGACGGTTTCTTCGGCTTCGGCCTTCTGCTCCTTGGTGGCATTGGCCGGATCAGCGGTCACGCCCTTGAGCTGCTGCTCAACCATTTCAGCCTTGACGCCCTTCGGCACCGGAATCTCCAGGCCCTCTTCGAGCTTGGCGATGAAGCGTCACGAGCTGCGGTGGCCTGACGACCTTCGGCATCCTGGGAAGCGGCCTTCTTGAGGTCTTCCTTCAGCTCGTCGAGGGTGTCGAACTCAGAGGCTTCAGAAGCGAAGTCGTCGTCGAGTTCCGGCAGCTCTTCAGCCTTGACGGAGTTGACCTTGACCTTGACCTGAGCCTTCTCGCCTTCGTGCTCGCCTGCTTCCAAGGTACCTTCGAAGGTGGTCTCTTCGCCGGCGGACAGGCCTTCGAGAGCCTCATCCAGACCGTCAAGCATGGTTTCGGAGCCGAGCTCGTAGCTCACGCCTTCCTGGGAGTCGACCACTTCGCCGTCGATTTCGGCGGTCAGGTCGATGTTGGCATAGTCACCCTTGGCGGCCGGGCGATCCACACCCACGAGGGTGCCGAAACGCTGGCGCAGGGCTTCCAGACGGTTGTTGATGTCTTCGTCGGTGATTTCGGCCTTGGCGACCTCGATCTCCATGCCGTCGATTTCCGGCAGTTCGATGTCCGGGCGACGCTCAACGGTGGCCACGAACTTCAGCTTGGTCTCGTCCTTGGCGGATTCCGGAACTTCCTGAACGTCGATTTCCGGCTGGGCCATCGGACGGATGCCCTTTTCTTCGAGAGCCTTGGAGTACAGCTCCGGCACACCGTTGTTCACGGCTTCGCCAGCAACGGCACCGAAGCCGATGCGCTGGTCGATGATCTTGCCGGGCACGTGGCCCTTGCGGAAGCCAGGCACGTTGACCTGCTTGGCGATTTCCTTGCGAGCATTGTCGAGATACGGGTTGAACTCTTCCGGATCAACGGTGACGGTGAGCTTCACCTTGGTCGGCTCAAGATTCCTGACGCTGATTTTCACGCTTGCGCTCCTGAAAAATACGGTTCTTCACATTTCTGCCGTTAGCAACCTCTACATGATAGCGCGACTCACGGACTCTGCAACCAGCGCGACCTGCCACGCCCTCGCGCCCTGCTCGGTGAGGAATTGCGCAACGTCACGTTTTTGCGGTTCGTCGGTCCAACACAGGTTGCGCAGATACTGCGGTTTGATGATGACGTCCGCGGGGGTACGCGTGTCTTCCGCTATCTGCGCCACCATCTTGCGTGCCTTGTCAAGCGTTGCGAGACGTTCCGGATAACGTTCCCTCCAGACTCGCGTCGCTCGTGGAGCGGATATGCTCTGCGCCTCCTGGTTTTGGGGATTGCCGCTTTCGATGACCGGCCATTCGCTTTCCGGCAGATCAAGCGCCTGTTGGATTATTCTCTTCCACATGCTTGGCTTGATTTTACGTTGGATCGGCGCGTAACGTTCGAACATTTTCTCCTGTTCGGCACCGGCTTGGATGCGTACACGCTCGTTGATGGAACGGACCGCCCTGAATTGCGCGGCGTTATGCGGCTTGCGTTCCGCCACTTCGATGATGGTGCTGTCGGCGAGCAGCAGTGTCGGCGAAATATCGTATTCGCGTGCCAGTTCATCTCGTTTGGTCCATAATGCTTTCGCCACGGCCAGGGCCTGGCGGTCCCTCATGATTTCGGTGATATGCGAGATGCGCAGCCATGGGATGGGATGCTCCTTGCGTGGCGCAGTTCCTTCGCGCAGCGCGTAATCGAATTCCTCCTCAGCCCATTCGATCTTGCCTTGCTTTTGCAGTTCGGCGCGCATGGTCGTTTCAAGCTCGATCAGCAATTCAACGTCCAGCGCCGCATAATTACGCCAGTCTCGGGGCAGCGGCCTGTACGACCAGTCGGCCGCGGAATGCTCTTTCGCAAGCGTCAGTCCCAGATAATGCTCGGTAACGGCAGCTAATCCGAAACGTTTGAGCCCCAGCAGCCGTGCAGCGATTTCCGTATCAAACAAACGTTTCGGCTGCAATCCCAAATCAACGAATCCCGGCAGATCCTGCAACGAATCATGCAGAATCCATACCGCATCGCCCACCGCACGATTGAAATCGTTCCAATCAGCACCTTCCGCAGCCAATGCCTGCGGATCAAGCAATCCTATGCCGGCACCGTCTCTTTTGAATTGCACCAACCAATCGTCATGACCGTATCGGAAGCCAGACGCACGTTCCGCATCCGCAGCCAAAGACCCATGCGAAGACGCCAATGCGCTGCAGTACTCGCGGAATGCCGGTAGGGTGTCGATCACATCGGGCACGCCCTCACGCGGCTCGGCCTGCAACCTTGGCTCGTCAGTCAACGGGATAATCCTCCTCGGATTGCGTCATGGACCGGAGGAACCTCAGCCCACGCGCCCACTTGCGCCCGCGTCAAGGCCTCCATCGGCATAGTCTAGTGGCGTCCAAGACACACGAATCTCACACCCGGTTTCGGGAGCGTCGGACTGAGTGCCAAACGTCGTGCTTTTCGTGACTGTGACGGTTCCCGAAACATGTTCGACATCGCACGAACCAACACGGTCCATCATCGCATCCCAATACATGGACGGTATCAGACAATCGCCTTCGCCTCCAGACAACGGCAACGCGGCGAAAGCGACGCAACGCCAATGAGAATGCCAGTCATTTCGGTATTTGTGCGAATACAACACCATGATCCAGCCTGTGGAACGCGCCTCGTCGCATTGCATCTCAACTCCAATGCCGAAACTCGCCATGGCGCACGGCACTGGAATCTCACGATACGACACGCTTGGTAATCGAGGCATACGTTCTACGGAAAGCACGGCGTCCCATACCTTGTCTGGCACGCCGGAAGGTCGGGTCAACATTTGTTCAGGAGGGTCGGCGTAGGCGCACGATCCCCTACCTGTGGCACGCGCTTCGTTGGGCGTGCCTTGAGGAAAAGCATAGATGTCCACCATGATTCAAGGCTACGGCAGAGTCGCCGGTTTTGCGGTATTTCACAGCATTTCGCCACGCGTCGAATGTGAAGATTTTTTCGCGTGGCGAATGCTGGTTCAACAATTGCACGAATATTCCTTTTTCCAATCGCTGAGGCACTTTCAAACGATTGATTTGCCGGAATCGTTGGCTGGAATATGCGTGGCTTCCCGTTTAGTAGACGGTGAAGCCGTGCGATTGGAATTGTTCCACCACACGCTGTTTCATTGCCTCGGACGGCCCCTTCTGGTCTTCCAACGGGTAGGGAATGTTGAGCATATGCCATTTTGGACGGCCAAGCTGGTGGAATCCAAGCACATCGATATGTTCCACTGCGTCGCCGAACGACTCGCAGATCTTCGCCACATTCTCAACGTTTTCCTCGGATGAGGTGAGTCCGGGCACGAGTACGAAACGCACCCAGATCTTCTTGCCGGCCTTGGCCAGACGCTGTCCGAAATCGATGGTCGGTTGCAGAATGCCGCCAGTCACCTTCTTGTAGGTTTCCTCATCGCCAGACTTGACATCAAGCAGACACAGGTCGATGTCGTTCAGCATGTCGTCGGTATAGCTTGCGCCAAGGAATCCGGAAGTATCGAGGCAGGTGTGCACGCCCATCTCCTTGGCCGCACGGAACACGCGGGAGACGAATGCTGGTTGCATCATGGATTCGCCGCCCGAGAAGGTGATACCGCCATGCGTCGCCTTGAAAAGATCCACATAGCGTTCGATCTTTTTGACCATGGCCTCGTAATAGACGGGCTTGCCGTCACGCATTTTCCACGTATCCGGATTCTGGCAATACTGGCAACGCAATGGGCAACCGCTCATGAAGACGGTCATGCGTGTTCCCGGACCGTCGACGGACGTGTTGATGTCCCAGGAATGCACGAAGCCGATATCACCGCTTTTCAGCGCGTTGATGCGGTCACGCCGGTCCAGGCCGATCGGCGATTCGAAGCCTGACAGCCCTCCCATAAGCGTTTGGTTGACGTAGTTTTGCGATTCTCTGAGCATATGCCTTGTTGTGGAGCGAAAATGTACGTTCTCAGACATCGGTGTCCTTTCGTTGTATCTCTCCAATGGTTTCCCCACATTGTACAGGGAAAACCAAGGGGCGAAGCTTTCACGCTCCGCCCCTTGCACTCTACCGCTTCACACGGTACCGTTCAGTCTCAGTCGACGACGGCGCCTGGTGGAACGTACGGGAGATCACGTCGAGCTGCTGCTCCTTGGTGAGCTTGACGAAGTTCACCGACGTAGCCGGAGACGCGCACGGTCAGGTGGCGGGTATTTTCCGGGATGCTCGACGCATCCTCGAGCTGTTCCTGCGCAGCCTACGTTGATGT
>ENA-OPYV01000027-OPYV01000027.1-human-gut-metagenome-genome-assembly--contig:-NODE-27-length-42366-cov-3.132295_pt1 | contig 42366 bp, 60 predicted proteins | sample MGYA00242474_ERZ504485 | MGnify/ENA primary metagenome ERZ504485 (study PRJEB26092, sample SAMD00036263) | human gut metagenome | host: Homo sapiens | study: EMG produced TPA metagenomics assembly of...
GGAACGGCCCATGCAAGGCGGAAGGCATCGTGCTCAAATCGAGACAGCAATGCCCTGGGTGCCTCACATGTGGCAGTTACCTCATTAAGTTGTCATTGCGTTTGGGTTGTACTTTGCCGATCTTCCTTCTCTTACACGCTAAAACTCAAACTGCATATGCTCGATCTACTAAAACCGCAACGGCGGTCCTTTTTAACTTAAATGTCGGGATGCGTCTTTGCAAGCACTTTTTTACTTCTTTCAAATGGGGTGGTTTTGCAACCGTCATGCACTGCGCCGTGCGAACGTGCCCCGGCTCGGATAAGATGGTCCACGGAAAAACGATGCAAGGAGGCGCATATGGCAATTAAAGCCATCGCAATGGATATCGACGGTACGCTCACCAACGACCAAAAGGTCATCAGCCCGCGCACGCGCGAGAGGCTGCTCGCGGCGCAGGAGTCGGGAATTAAGCTCATCTTGGCTTCGGGTCGTCCCGCATGGGGGCTGCACGCCTTGGCGCAGGAGCTCGACCTTCAAAACCATGACGGTCTGCTAGTCGCTTTCAATGGCGCGCATGTGGTCGATGCTCAGACCGATGAGGTCCTTTTTGACCAGGCCATGCCGGCTGACGAGCTGCACCGTCTGATTGATCATCTGCGTAGTTTTGCGTGATCCCTATGATTTCGCTCGGTCGTAATCTGCACGTCGAGGATTCGTACCATTGCATGATCACGCTGCCTGACGGCTCGCAGAAGAATATCGTCAAGTATGAGCGCGATGCGTGCGATCTTAAGATTCGCGAGGTCGAGAGCTTGCATGAGGTTGTGGACGCTTATCCCGTGGACAAGCTGCTGACGGCGGGCGATCCGGCCTACCTGCAGGCGCATTACGAGGAGATGTATGCGCCCTTTAAGCAGACGCTTTCGGGCATGTTTACGGCCGACTGGTACTTTGAGTACACGGCGCCCGGTATCGACAAGGCCCGTGCGCTCGAGGGTGCCCTGCCCAAGCTCGGCATCGATGCCAGCGATGTCGTATCGTTTGGCGACGGCCAGAACGACAAGTCCATGATTGAGTGGGCCGGCACGGGTGTAGCCATGGGCAACGCCGTCGATGAGGTTAAGGCGGTAGCCAGATGGTGACCGCCAATAATAACGAAGACGGTATTGCGGTGGCGCTGGATAAGCTGCTGGGCTAGAATCGCCGATAATGCATGGTTCGGGCGCCTGCTTACAGGCGCCCTTTTGTTAGGGAGGGTGCCGTGTCCGCATTTCCGTTCGACGCCGTTATCTTTGACATGGACGGTGTCATTGTCGATACCGAGTATTACTATCTGGCGAGACTGCCGCGTTTGCCAAGGAGCTTGGGTTGAACCTGACTCAAGAGGAGTTGAATGGGCAGGTCGGTACCTCGCATCAGTCTTTCTGCATATGCTGGTCGATTGGTTTGAGCGCGCCGGTAAGGGGCATTTTACTGGCGAGGAAGCGTTGGCCCGTTGGGACGAGTGGGCGCATAAGCGTCCGCGCGACTATCAGGCTTTGATTAACCCAGGCGCCGTGGATACGATTCGAGAGCTGCCGCGCCGTGGCGTTCGCGTGGCGCTTGCCAGCTCGTCGCCCATGGTTAGCATCGAGGAAGTGCTCAACGCGTGTGGGCTGTCGGATGCCTTTGAGTATGTGGTGAGCGGCGAGCAGTTTAAGGAGAGCAAGCCCGAGCCCGACATCTACCTGCATGCGCTGGATCTGCTGGGGCTGCCCGCGAATCGCTGCTGCTGCGTTGAGGATTCGGTGCCTGGCATCACTGCCGGCAAGCGAGCCGGCCTGACAGTCATTGCCAAGCGCGAGGAGCGCTTTGGCTTTAGCCAGGATGCCGCGGACAAGATTATCGACCAGCTGCCGGAGCTGCTCACGCTTTCTTAGGAGCGCGGTAGTTGCGCGTTTTTCGGGTCAGATGAGTAAATAGCCAACATTTTTGGTGCGGCAGCAGCATACTTTTATGCTAATGCGGGCTCAAGGGCTTGTTGAATGCCCTTGAGCCCGCTTTTGACTTAATTGTGCTGGGAGAGGGTATATGCCACCGACTGAAGGGCTAACTGACGGTAAAGCAGCGATACCGCTGTACCAACAGGTTATCGATATCATCAAAACGAAATCAACTCCGGCGCCTACAAGGCAGGTGCGCGGATACCCAACGAATTCGAATTGGCTGAGAGCTATAAAGTTGGCCGCGTTACCGTGCGACGCGCTATTGAGGAGCTCGTCCAGCAGGGCTATCTAACGAAGCGACAGGGGAAAGGCACGTTTGTCAATGCCCCCAAGCTCAAGCGCAAGATTCGCCAGAAGGATGACGTCCAGAGTTTTTCGGACGCATGCCGCGTTAATGGAATGGAACCGGGGGCGTGTGTCATTTCGAGAAAGATACTGCCGGCGGATTCCACCGAAGCGCAGTTCTTTGGTGTTCCCGTTGGAACTGATTTGATTTGCGTTGAGCGTGTGCGTACTGCCGATGGAGTCCCCGTCATGCTCGAGAACAACATATACGTTTACGAGGACAACGCTTATCTATCAACGGCACCTCTATCTAACCAATCCATTTTTGAGTTCGTGCGTAACCGGACGGGCCGTACGCCCGCGTTTACCGACCCGTGCACACTCGAGATCGCGTGCGCGTCGCCCGAGGTCGCTCGGCTGTTGGCAGTTCCCGTTGGCGAACCCTTGTTTTATATGGAGCTTCTTTTTTCGACGAGCAGCGGCGGCCGTTTATCATCGGTCGTCAGCGGATCGTTGGGTCTCGCTACGTTTTTGACATCTAGGACATTGCGAATTGAGACGCCGGTGGATCATCTCACCGGGCGTCTCCATACCGTTCACGGCGCAAACGCAACCGTTCAACCGCGTTTGCGGCAATCAGTTTGAAATTATCTTGATGACGAGAAAAAGCTGCTGGTAATCTATGGGACGCATAGAACTTTTTGCATTGTGCAAACGTGAAGCGAGATGCGATGCAGTCTCGAGTTCTTTTGGAGGTATCTATGTCAGATACGAAGGCGAAGAAGACAAACAGACGTTTTTAAGTTCAAATTACCGCATGTCTATACGATCATGTTCTTGCTGATCGTTGTCTTTGCGGTCCTGACTTGGATCGTTCCCTCTGGTCAGTATCAGCGCAAGACGATTTCGACAGCGGCGGGCGAGCGTGAAGTCGCCGTTGCTGGAACCTATGAACAGGTCGATAAGAACTACACCGATTCCGAGACCGGCGAGACCATCAATCTGGGCCAGGATATCTTCGCGGTTCTGCAAGCGCCCACCAAGGGTATCCAAGAGGCCGCCGACGCGTTGCGTTCGTCTTATTGATTGGCGGATCGTTCGCAATCATCACCAAGACCAACGCTTTGAATGCCGGCATGAGCCGTGTGATTAAAAAAGCTCAAGAACAAGGACATCCTCATCATCCCCATCACGATGACATTGCTGTCCATTTGCGGCACTACGTTTGGTATGTCTGAGGAAGCCCTGCCGTTCTATGCCATCTTCATTCCCATCATGATGGGTATCGGTTATGACTCGATGACGGCATTCATCATCTGCTTCCTTGGTCCTAACCTGGGATATTGTGCTTCGACCATCGACCCGTTTAATGTTTTGATCGCCCAAGGCATCATTGGCATCGAGGGTAATCCGCAACTGTGGCTGCGTGCCGTTTCTTGGGTCATCTTCACTGCCGTCGGTATCGCATGGGCCATGCGCTACGCCATGCGCGTCAAGAAAAACCCCGAGTCGTCCATTGTGTACGAGGACGATAAGCTCAAGCGTATTGAGTTTTCCGTGACCGATGCCTCCATCGAGGAAGAGTTCACTATCCGTCAGAAGCTCGTGCTTATCGATTTTGCTTGCGGTATGGGCATTATCGTCTGGGGTCTTGTTACCCAGGGCTGGTACATGAATGAGATTTCCGCCGTGTTCCTTGGCATGGGCTTGCTTGCCGGTATCCTGGGCGGTCTTGACCAGCAGACGATCGCAGAGGAGTTCGTTAAGGGTCTTGCCGACTTTGCGTACGCTGCCATCGTTATCGGTATCGCTCGCGGTATTCTGGTCATCGCCGAGGGCGGCATGATCATCGACACCATCCTCCAGGCGCTCGCTACTGCGCTTGCCGGTGCACCCGCCGCCGTCTACACCACGTTTATGTATATCGTCCTTGGCCTGCTCTCTTTGCTGGTTCCCTCGAGTTCTGGCCTGGCGGCGCTCACCATGCCCGTTATGGGCCCCCTGACCGAGCTCATGGGCCTCAATCCCGAGGCGGCCGTCACCGCGCTCCAGTTTGCCAACCAGACCATCAACACCATCAGCCCCGTGGCGGGTATGACGGTCGCCGGCCTTGCCGTGGCTAAGATTTCGTTTGGCCAATGGTGGAAGACCATTTGGAAGTTCTTCATCTTCATGGTCGTGTTTGGCCTGATCGTAACGGCAATTTCTGGCATGCTTCCGGTGTAGGTGGTTGTGATGTCTGATCGTTTGACGGTCCTGACGTCTAAGAGCGTCTTTACCGGTACGGGGGACCTGCCGTTTGAAGGTTTCGTAGCGGTCCGTGGCAATCGAATTGAGGCGGTTGGCACCAAGTGTGAGGTGGCTTCGTATTTGACCCAGGCGGACGAGGTAGTTGATCTGGGCGACCGCACCGTCATGCCTGGTCTGATCGATGTACATACCTTCTATACAGGCTGGGCGCTGCGGACGTTGGGGTCTGATCTGTCCGGCATCGATGATGCCAAAGAGGCCGTGTCGCTCTTGCGTGCATGGAAAGAAGATCATCCGGATTGCGCGGCGGCTTTTGGCCACAACCTATCCGAAACGTTGGCATCGGATGCCGAGAACGCAAATACGGCAGCTGTGTTTGACGAGTTTTTTGGTGATATCCCTGTCGTCTGCTTTACACCGGGCGCGGAGACCTGCGTTCTCAATGCTGCCGCCAGTGCGCGATACGGTTTTACACCGCAGGCGTGCTATGCCGAGAAGATCTGGCGCATGATGAGCGATTTCCTCGCGTTGCCCGAGGTGCGCGCGGGGTATTCGAACTACATGAGCATGCTTAACGAGCGCGGCGTTACCGCCATCAAGGAGATGGCGTTTGATGACTACTACGCTTGCCGACGAATGGCTCGCCGTGAGGAATCTGGCGAGCTGACGGTTCGCGTCTCTATGATGTCGCAGCCGGTGGGCGCTGGTGCAAATCTGGCATATGCTCGCGAGGCACGAGAGCGCTTCCGGGGACCGTTCGTTCGTTTTTCTGGCTTCAACCGTATGACCGATCGCGGCGTATGGGCGGGGCTTGCCGAGATGATTGACCCCTATGAGGATACGGCCGATGCGGGCGCTGCCGGCAAGACGGTCGTCGAGGAGCCAGAGTGGGATCTGATTGAAAGCGAGCTGCGTGCAATTGATGCTGACGGCTTCCGATATTCCTTGCATTGCCAGGGCGATGGCGCCGTTCGTCGCACCGTGACGCTCTATGCCTCGCTGCCTCGAGACGAGCATGGACGGATGCTTCGCCGCCATGCGATTACCGATCTCGAGAACTCTGACCCGACCGATCTTGTCGAGTTTGGCAAGTTAGGTGGAATTTGCGAGGTCTATCCGCAGATTCTGACGCTGGACCGGCGCGAGGATTGCCTGTCGATGATGCGTCGACAAATTGGCGAGACGCGACTTTTGCACAGCTGGAATCGCCGCGGCATGGAAGATTCCGGATGCACAGTGTGCTGTGGAACGGATTTGCCACTGCTGATTCCGAGCCTGGGCGAGTCAATATACAGCGCGTGCGGTGGATTCTTCGCCGACGGACTGCCCGTGAATGAGGTCAACACGCTGACGCTTGTCGAGCTCTTGCGCGCTTGGACTGCCGGGGGCGCGTACGATCTGATGCGCGAAGACGAGCTGGGTACGCTTGAGGTTGGCAAGCTTGCCGATATCTGCGTGCTCGATCGGGATGTGTTCGACCTCGATTATCGCGACGCACGCGATCTTGCGGTTGATATGACGATGTCGGACGGACAAATCGTGTTCGATCGAAATAAGGAGGCATAAGATGTCTGAATCCAAACCGACGCTGCGTCGCGAGCAGATTGCGGGCATGAATATCCACTACATCATGTGGTCGCTCGATTACTTCCTTGATGTGCAGCAGCGCTTGGGCTTTGAGTCTATTGAGCTGTGGTGTGCAGAGCCGCATGTGACGCTCGACCATACGGGCTACTTTGAGGCTGAGGTCCTGGCGAAAAAGGCTGCAGACCGTGGGCTTAGGTATCGTACTCTGTGCCCCGAGAATGTTGTCTATCCTTGGCAGTACTGCGCACGCAAGCCGCTGCATGAACAGCGCAGCCTGGCGTACTTTAAACACGGCATTGAACTTGCCGAGGTACTTGGGGTGCGACCGTATGTCCATCAACTCGGGCTGGGGCGACTGGGACGAGGACCGCGAGGAAGCCTGGAAGCGCAGCCGCGAGCACTTGTCCATTCTGGCGGAGTATGCCGGCGAGCACGGTCTGGTGCTTACGATGGAAAGCCTGCGTCCCGAGGAGAGCAACCTCGTGACGACGGTTTCCGATGCGAAGCGCATGATTGACGAGGTCGCGAGCCCGTACTTACAGCCCATGGTTGATACAACCGCGATGGGCGTCGCAGGCGAGACGCTCGAGGACTGGTTTGCCGCCTTTGGCGATGGGGCAATTCACGAGATGCACTTTATCGACGGTGACCCGTATGGCCATCTGGTGTGGGGCGATGGCAAGCACGATATGGACGCCTTCGTCGCCACGCTCAACGCCCATGGTTTCGACGGCATGCTGGGCCAGGAAATCACGGACGGTCGTTACTACGATGACCCGGCGGCCGCAGATGCCAAGAACATGGCCGCATTCGAGAAATATCTGATTGACTAAAACAACCATCGGCCACGCAACCAACGTCATTGATTGCGGGCCAAACAAGAAAGGAACTGGATATGAACGCACACGATCTGATTAAAGAGGCAATTGCCGAGAAGGGCAAGTTCGACAGCGTCTACTGGATTGCTTGCGGTGGCTCCATGATCGATTTGATCCCGGCTCATGAGCTTCTGCAGCGCGAGGCTACCACCTTCACTTCGTATATCTATACCGCGCGTGAATTCGACATTATGCGTCCGCGTCGTCTGGGCGAGAAGTCCCTGGTCATCGCTTGCAGCCACAGCGGCAATACCCCCGAGGTCGTCGAGGGCTGCGAGATTGCCCTTGCTGCCGGCGCTACGGTGATCGCCCAGACCGACAACGCTGGATCCAAGATTGACTCCGGCAAGTGGACCACGTGGGTCTACCCATGGGGCGAGGGCGTGCCGCAGGCCGAGGTCCCCGCTGGCATTTCGCTGTCGCTTGCGGCAGAGCTGCTCGATCAGCAGGAGGGCTACGCCGATCTTGCCGATATGTATGCCGGTATCGCCGAGATGGATAAGATTCTTCCCCCGGCACGCGAGAAGGTAAATGCCGAGCTGGGCGATCGCTTTGCCAAGCTTTGCCAGGAGCACGAGTTCTTCTATATTCTGGGCAGCGGTCCCAACTTTAGCCAGACCTACGGTTTCGCTATCTGCTCTCTTATGGAGATGCAGTGGCAGCACTGCAGCTACATTCACTCTGCCGAGTACTTCCATGGCCCCTTCGAGGCTACTCAGGATGGCGTTTTTTTACTTCCTGCAGATGGGCTCCAGCGAGTGCCGTGCTATGGACGAGCGCGCCCTGGCGTTCCTTAAGACGCATACCGATACGCTGATGGTGCTCGATGCCAAGGAGTACGGTATGGAAGCCGTGCCGGCGAGCGTCCGTGCTTATCTGGACCCGGTGCTGTTCTACGCCATGAACTGCGAGCTGCGTGCCGCACGCGGCAAGGTGTTTGATCACGATCCCGATTTCCGTCGCTACATGGGCGTCGTCGAGTACTAGAAGGATAAATACCATGGCATTTAACGTTAACGCGCTCGGATTTGGCGACAACGTCGTCGATCGCTACGAGCATATCCACACCATGTATCCTGGCGGCAACGCGGTGAACTTCGCCGTTTATGCCAAGAAATGCGGTGCCGCACGCTCCGCATACATGGGCATTTTTGGCAATGACGCCGCTGCCGAGCATGTCATTGCAAGCCTCGAGGATGAGGGTATCGAGCTTGACAAGTGTGAGCAGATGATTGGCGAGAACGGAGCGGCTCGCGTGACCGTCGTTGACGGTGACCGTGTCTTCCTTGGCTCCAACGAGGGCGGTATCCGTGGCGATGCGCGCTATGTCCTCGATCGCTTTGACCTTTCGTACATGAAGCAGTTCGATGTGGTTCATTCGGGCAACTATTGCTTTACCGAGCGCGAGCTGCCCAAGCTGAAGGCTGCGGGCGTCACGGTCTCTTTTGACTTTTCGGACGACTCCACCGACGAGTACTACGAGCAGATTGCACCCTACGTCGATTTTGCCTTCTTTAGTGCGGCGGATGCCGCGAGTGAGGACGAGATTCGCGAGCGTCTGGCATGGGTGAAGGGCCTGGGTCCGCGTTTTTGTGTCGGCTACGGCGGGTGCCGAGGGCTGCATTGCTTACGACGGCGAGCGTATTACCGCCAGCTGGCTAAACCGGTAACGGACATGAAGGACACCATGGGAGCGGGCGACTCGTTCCTCACTTCGTTTTTGATGTGCTATCTCGATTCCGCTAAGCGTGGTGAGGATGGCGCCGAGGCCATCGAGCGCGCGCTCGACTTTGCTGCCGGGTTTGCCTCGACCGTGTGCGGCATGGAAGGTTCTTGGGGCCACGGAGCACCAATCGTCGAATAGCTTAAGAAAGCGTACGGCGGTCTGGCTATGAGGCTTTGGACAGCCGATGCAAAACAATAAGCGAAACGCGAAAAAGGGGGCTCGCCATGTGGTGGGTCCCCTTTTGAACATTGGAGAAGACCATGGGTATTAAAGCGTGCGCAGCTGGTTTTTGCTGTGCGGACGTCTATCAAAACATCGGCGTGTTCTATCCGACTGGTAATGGCATTGACTGGGGTATCCATCTTGCACGAATGGGCGTTTCGGTATCCGCCGTGTCGGTTGTCGGCAAGGACGAGTACGGAGACAAGATGAGGGAGGCGCTGGCCGCTGAGGGGTTCGATATCTCACATCTGCGGGTGGAGGATGGCGACACCTCGGTGATGCTCATGGCGTTGAAAGACGGCGTCGATCGCGTACATCTCGAGGCAATCGATGGCGTAATGGAGGCATATCGACCGAATGAAGATGACCGGGCGTTTATCCTAGAACATGACATCATTCACACCGACCTGTTTGGCAATTGTTTGGACCTCCTGCCCGAATGGCATGATGCGGGCAAGACGGTGGTTATGGACTTCTCGGTGTTCAGCCAGGATCCCGAATATGCCTGCGAGAACCATTTTCCCTACGTTGACTATGCGTTCATGTCGTTTGAAGAGGACACTCCGGAGCTGCGTGATTGGGTACGTCACGTACAGGAGCTGGGACCGCGGGTGGCAGTTGCCACGCTTGGTGAGAAGGGAAGCATTGCCTATGACGGTGAGCGCTTCTATGAGTGCGGGATCGTGCCGGCGGAGAAGGTCGTTAACACCGTGGGTGCCGGCGACTCGTATATTGCCGGGTTTACCAAGGGCGTGATCGATGGCCTTGATATTCCGGCGTGTATGAAGGCGGGCGCTGAACTGTCGTCCCGAGTGATTGGTTCGTTTGAGCCGTACTAGGGCCAAATGCCTGGAAAGGAGTACGAAATGGTTATCGACATGTTGGTCCATCCTATGCTCTATGGCGAGATCTGTACGCCGGGTGATGAGCCTGATGGATTCGGTTTTTGGTCACGAGAATTTGGTATGGGGCATATGGGCCCCATGGATTGGGATGAGCTTCAAGTCGAGATGGCGTCTGCGACGTGCGGAAGAGCGTGCTCATGCCGCTCGATGTAACCACGGCATGCGGAGGACACTTTGGCACCAATGACCAGATTGCCATGCTGGTTGCCGCGCACCCCGATCGTCTGTGGGGATTTGCGAGCGTAGATCCGCAGGTGAGCGGTGCCGCAGACGAATCGGAGCGCGCCTTTACCGAGTTGGGGGCAAAGGGGCTTTGCCTGCATCCGGCAAAGCAGGGTTTTGCCCCCGATGATGCTGTGGCCGAGCCGCTTTACGAGCTGTGCGAGCGCTATAACAAGCCGGTGGTTTTCCATGCCGGTATGTCTTGGGAGCCGGGCGCAGAGCTCTCGCGCAGTAACCCGCTTGCATTTGAGCACACAATCGCAACGCATCCAAATGTGCGCTTTAGTTTGACCCACTTTGGCTGGCCCTGGGTGCGCGAGACCGTGGCGATGCTGCTCAAGTATCCCAACTGCTACACGGACACCTCTATCACTTACATCGATTCGCCCGAGGAGATGATGCAGCGCCTTTTCACGGTCGATATGGGGCCGCTGTGGTATGAGCGCGCGCTATCGCATCAAGTGATGTTCGCCAGCAATACGCCGCGTTTCCGTGCATTCAAACTCAAGCGGGCGCTCGATACCGTGCTCATGCGCGATGATGCGCGAGAAAGGCTCTACTGGGGTAATGCCCTGCGTTTTCTTGAAGGGGATGAGTAAACATGGTGACGCTCGAGACATTGAGCTATCTATCGACTGCTCCGGACCAGTTCATCGATATTACCGAAGATGTGCACGCTGCCATCGAACGCAGCTCGGTGACCAATGGCTTGGCAGCGATTATTTTGTCGCATACGACCTGTGGAATCGTGGTAAACGAGGGACTGCCCTGCGTGGAGACGGATCTTATGGAGACGCTTGATCGCATCGCCCCACTCGATGCCCCCTATGCGCATGCACACTTCCTGCCGAGCTATGGAGCCACCGGTAACAACTCCTGTGGGCATATCAAGAGCATGATTTGTGGAAACAGTTGCTTCTTTCCCGTCCAAGATGGCCACATCGTGTGCGGAGGTGCCCAGAACATCTATCTTGCGGAGTTTGACGGTCCGCAGAAGCGAAAAGTGTACGTCGAGGTGCTGGGGGAGTAACGTCCCTGCAATGACCCTAAGAAGGAGCACGTTATGTCGTTTCTAACCTCGATGTTCAAGACCGAAAAGCCGGTTATTGGAATGCTGCACCTGCGTCCTCTGCCGGGCGATCCACTGTATTACCCGGGCGGAAGCGTGTCGCAGGTCGTGGAAGCCGCCAAGCGCGATCTCGAGGCGTTGCAGCAGGGCGGTGTCGATGGCATTTTGATTACCAATGAGCTCTCGATGCCCTATGAGCAGCATGTTTCTCCCTCAACCCTTGCATCGATGGGCTATGTAATCGGGGCTCTATCCCATGATTTGTCGACTCCTTGGGGAGCTGAAGCTATTTACGATGGTGATGCCACAATCGAGCTGTGCGCTGCCGTCGACGCGCAGTTCACGCGTTGCAATTTTGCGGTGCCTGGGCCGGTGATCTCGGGCTGATTAACCGAGATTTCGCTCACACCATGCGTCGCAAGGCGGCGCTGCGCCTGGACGACCTCAAGCTTTTTCACTTCATCACGAGCGAGGGGGAGGTTTATCTCAACGACCGCACGACTGCGGACATTGCCGATTCACTTCTCTTTAATTGCCTACCGGATGCGATGGTCATCGGCGGTTCGGCTGCCGGTCGTGGCGCTTCGGGCGAGCTTGCCGATGAGGTCCGTGAGCGTGTTGGCGAAGTGCCCGTGGTATGTGGCACCGGTTGTCGCGAAAATACCGTGGCTGACGTATTTGCTCACTACGATGGCGCGTTTGTCGGCACCTGCTTAAAGCGCGACGGAAAGCTGGATGCCCCGGTTGATGTTGAGCGGGTAGCTCGTTTTATGGCTGCCGCTCGTACGGCGCGAGGGGAGTAGGCACCTATGGCGCTCTATCTGGGTATTGATATTGGGACAAGCGCCTCTAAAGGCGTTTTAATCGATGATCGATGCAACATCGTTTGCCAAGCCTCTTGTGGACATGAGACGGACAACCCGTGTGACGGATGGTACCAGCATGATGCCGAGGCCGTTGGTGGGCGATTTTGCCGCTTGTCGCGCGAGCTGGTGGCGCGATCGGGGTTAACGCGGCACAGATCGGATGCGTGGGCCTTTCCGCATTGGGCTGCGACTGTGTGCCGGTCGATACCGAGTGCAACGCGCTGGCGCCCGCGATTTTGTATGGAGTCGATGCACGTTCGAAACCGCAGATTGACGAGCTTCTTTCCGAATATGGGTCAGATCGCGCACGCGAGCTTTTCGGGCACGATCCCTGTTCGTCAGATATTGCTCCCAAGATCTTGTGGTTTAAGGAGAATATGCCCGAGGTGCACGAACGTGCCGCGAAGTTCCTGACGGCGTCATCGTTTCTGTGCGCAAAGTTGACGGGGCGTTTTACGGTGGACCGTTATTTGGCGGAGGATTTTCTTCCCCTATACGACCGCTTCACTTGGAAGGTTGATGCTCGGGAATGTGCTCGTTTCTGCCGGCCTGACCAGATGGCGGAGGTAATGTCGGCTACCGATATTGCCGGGGTGATTACTCAGCGTGCGGCTGAGGCGACGGGGCTCGCGGCAGGGACACCTGTCTTAGTGGGAACGGGCGACTCTGGTGCCGAGGCCATTTCGACGGGTGTATTTCGTCCCGGCGATATGATGGTTCAGTTGGGGAGTACGGCGTATTTCATCTATCTAGCTGATCATATGGTCGATGATGCCCGCCTGTGGCCAGGGACGTTTATCATTCCCGGAACTTACGGGATCTGCGCGGGGACCAATACGGCGGGTGCGCTCACATCGTGGCTGCGCCAAGAGCTGTATCGCGACGCCGTGGAGGCCGAGGGCCACGGTGGCCCCGATGCATATTCGGTTATGGCGCATGATGCCGCCGGTGTGGCGCCGGGTGCCGATGGGCTCCTGTGTCTGCCGTACTTTGCGGGGGAGCGCACTCCGCTCAACGATCCCGAGGCGCGTGGCGTCTTCTTTGGCCTGACCGGAAGGCATACGCGAGCCCATATGGTTCGTGCCGCCTTGGAAGCGTCGCGTATACCGTTGCATCCCATGTCGACATTATCGAGCGAGAACATGGACTGCCAATTGGGCGCATTATGCTTGTCGGAGGTGGAACCAAGAATCCAGTTTGGATGCAGGCTATCGCCGACGTATGTGGGCGCGAGGTCTCGGTTGCCAAGGTTACGGTGGGCGCATGCTTCGGTGATGCCATCATGGCAGCTCTCGCAGGTGGCGCCTATGCATCATGGGATGAGCTCGCCCAAGTCCTTGGCGTTGCGCAAACAATCGTGCCTGATATGACTGCCCACGAGTTATATGCGTCGCGCCGTCATATCTTTGACGAATTGTATGCACGCAACCGTGATCTCATGCACGAATTGGTGTAATGCTGCCGAATTGTACTGTCTTCCAAAATAGGGACTGCGTTGTGCGATTTGCATGCCCCTTGGCATTTTTTGCCCACAGGAGTTAGCGAAGGTCAAAAACAGAGTGCGCATTTGCTAAAACTGCCGACTGATGCGCTTTGCGTCACAGTTTTGAGTGAGGCAATGCGCATCGAGGTCCTTGTGAGCGATCTGATGAGCGATTGCGCGCTTGTTTCTGTGTTTGCCTCGGCTGGCGCATCGGTCTCGAGCAGTAGACGGTCGAGTGGAATCTGCCGGGCATATTCGCGACCGCGCTTGGTGGCGAGCATACGCTCGTTCACGGAAAAATAGCAGTTTGCGTTTCGCGCGCGGGCGAGTTCGTTCGAAGTGCCGCTAAACCAGTGGAAGATGATAGCGGGGGAGTCGGGGTTTGGGATGAGTAGTCCATGCGATTCGAGGACGTCCAGTACGGCTCCTGCCGAACGAACGGCGTGAATTGATATCACGCGCCCGGTAAGAGGATGCTGCACGAGTGCATCGCAGAGCCGGTTAAGTGCCTGTATTTGTAGCGGCTCACTTCCAGCAAAGCGCGCGGAAAAGTCGAGCCCGACTTCGCCGATGTAGCGCTCTTGGGCAGCAACTTCGCAAAGCAGATTGACTTCGGCGGGACCGCAGCGGCCGTCGGCGAGCCACCAGGGATGGAGGCCGATGCCCTTGATGACGGTAGGAAGGCGACGGGTTCGCCCGTGTGCGCTAGCGAAGTCGCGTGGATCGACGCCGCAATCAAATAGACCCAAGCCCAGCGCGTTGCCTCATCGGCAACGGCGTCCGGGTGAGCCATTAAATCAAGATGGCAGTGTGCATCAAATAACCGGGGCTCCATCTCGGCGCGCTCCGCTAGTCTAGGCGCTGGCCATCGGCACGCACGTGCTCGGTGCCGCGGCCACTGATCTGGCGGATAACCTCGCCGGCGATCATCTGGCCCATGATGGGCGGCATAAAGCTGGCGGTTCCGAGCTCGGTACGCTCGTGGATGTTGGAAGGGTCGCGGGGCTGTGTCTTAACCGATTCCTCGCAGCTAAACAGTACATGTAGGCTCTTGATTCCGCGCTTCTTACATTCTTTGCGCATAATGCGGCTCATGGGGTCACGTACCGTATCGAAGATGTCGGCAAAGCGGAGGCACTCGGGATGGAGCTTGTTGGCCCCGCCCATGGAGCTAACCAAACGAATGTCGTGGTCCTGAGCATATTTGGCAATGGTGAGCTTGGCCGAGATGGTGTCGATGGCGTCGACGACGTAGTCGAGCTTGCCGTCCGTCTGCTCCAAAACGCTCGCGAAGAACTCGTCGATGTTGTCGCTCAGCAGGTATTCGGTGCGTTTGATAACGGTGGCGGCGGGATTGATATCGCGGATCATGGCATCCATCACGTCCACTTTGCGCTTGCCGACGGTGCTGTGAAAGGCGATGGCCTGGCGATTGATATTGCTGGGCGCGATGATGTCCTTGTCCAGAATGACGAAATGACCGATGCCGCCGCGGGCGAGTGCCTCGCAGCAGTTGGAGCCCACGCCTCCGCAGCCGAGCACCAGCACCGTGGCGGCGGCGAGTTTGTCGAGCGCCTCGCGGCCCATGATGATTTCGAGCTTGGTATCGCGCGTCTCGACGAGAGCGGCAGCGGTTTCGGCCATAGACATCCTCCGATTGGGAAGCGAATCGTGTTTTAGCTATCGTCATTATAGGTAATCGCCCATAGGTTGCGATGGCGTTTGCTTTGATGTGGATTGAAGCATTGCGATTAGATAGTTAGACAAACATCTAAATATCGAGTATAGTGTGCGCGTCGAACGAAATGCTGAGAGGAGGTCCTATGCCGGGAGAGGGTTTTAAGGCGCTTGCCGATCCAACGCGACGGCGCATTTTGGAGTTGCTGCGCGAGGGCAATTGCACGGCGGGGGAGCTTGCCGAGCATTTCGATATCAGTAAGCCATCGCTGAGCCATCACTTGGCGACGCTCAAAAACGCCGGGTTGGTGACCGACGAGCGCCATGGCCAAAACATCGTATACAGCTTAAACACCACCGTCATGCAGGATTTAATTGGCTGGTTTATGGGCTTTACAAACACGGAAGGTGATAAGGATGAATAACGAAAACAAGGGCATTCACCCCACGGGGGTATCGTCGCGCGTGTGGATTGCGCTGGTTGCTCTGTGCGTCGCCAATGTCGTAGCGCACCTCATGGTGATGCCGAGCTTGCCTGCGCAGATTCCCACGCACTGGGGAGCGAACGGCGCCGTCGACGGTTGGGGCCCTAGCTGGATGGCCTCCGCGCTCGGCGTGCTGCCTCTGGCACTTCTTGCAATGTTCTGCGTGGTGCCGCGCATCGATCCTAAAGGTGAGGCATATCGAACCTCGGGCAAGTTCTATCAGGGCTTCGTAATCGCCTTTACCTTGTTCATGTGTGCCGTAAGCTGGCTGGGAGAGCTTACGGTCTGGGGCGTGGTGCCGGCGGTCGGTTCGGTCAACGTGCTGATTTCCGGTGCTATCGGTTTGCTGTTCATCGGCGTAGGCAACTACTTGCCGCGTGTGAAGCAGAACTATACGCTCGGTATCAAGACGCCTTGGGCGCTTGCCGATCCCGAGAACTGGCGCCGTACGCAGCGCTTTGGCGGTGCCTGCTTTATGGTGCTGGGTGTTGGCCTGATTGCGATGGGCGTGGCAGGTGCTGTGCTTTCGAATGAAGTCGTCGCCGCGGTGATTGCGGTTCTGGCGTTTGGTTCGGTCGGAGCCGTCTACGTCTACTCGTATCTGCTGTGGCGCAAATCTCAGCGGGCTGTTCGTTAAGGTTGCGGAAAACTAGCGTACGCAGTTCATGGTATGTTCTGGGGGATTTTTCCCAGGTAGTATTAGGGGGTATGGGCAACCATGCCCCTTTTTCGTTACGTTTCAGAGCTAGTTTTCTCATTTCGTTTCCACTAAAGCGAATCAAGAATAGGGAAACAACAGGTAGAAAGGATAAAACAGACAAATGGCGGAGTTTATCTACCAGATGTATCAGGCTCGCAAGGCCCATGGCGACAAGGTAATCCTTGACGACGTGACCCTGAGCTTCTACCCCGGTGCCAAGATCGGCGTCGTGGGCCCCAACGGTATGGGCAAGTCGACCCTGCTCAAGATCATGGCCGGCATCGAGGAGGTCTCCAACGGCGATGCCAGGCTTACCCCCGGCTACACCGTGGGCATCCTGCAGCAGGAGCCGCCGCTTGACGACGACAAGACCGTCATCGAGAACGTGCGCATGGCGTTTGGCGACATGATCGCCAAGGTCGATCGCTTCAACAAGATCGGCGAGGAGATGTGCGATCCGGACTGCGACATGGACGCCCTCATGGCCGAGATGGGAAAGCTCCAGGACGAGATTGACGCCGCCGACGGCTGGGATATCGATTCCAAGCTCGGCCAGGCCATGGACGCCCTGCAGCTGCCCGATTCCGACATGCCGGTCAACGTGCTCTCTGGCGGCGAGCGCGCCGTGTGGCCCTGTGCAAGCTGCTGCTCGAGGCTCCCGACCTGCTGCTGCTCGACGAGCCCACGAACCACCTGGACGCCGAGTCGATCCTGTGGCTCGAGCACTTCCTGCACAACTACCAGGCGCGGTGCTTGCCGTCACGCACGATCGCTACTTCCTGGATAACGTTGCCGAGTGGATCTGCGAGGTCGACCGCGGCCACCTTTATCCCTACAAGGGCAACTACTCCACGTATCTGGAGACCAAGGCTGCCCGTATCGAGGCGCAGGGCAACCGCGATGCCAAGCTCGCCAAGCGCATGGAGGCCGAGCTCGAGTGGGTACGCAGCTCGCCCAAGGCTCGCCAGGCCAAGAACAAGCCCGTCTGGCTCGCTACGAGGACATGGAGGCCGAGGCCCGCGCAAGCAGAAGCTCGACTGGACTGACATCGCATTCCTGTGGGCCCGCGTTTGGGCAACAAGGTGCTCGAGGCCCATCACCTGCACAAAGAGTTCGATGGCCGCGTGCTTATCGACGACCTTTCGTTCACCCTGCCGCGCAACGGCATCGTGGGCGTCATCGGCCCCAACGGCGTCGGTAAGACCACGCTGTTCAAGACGATTGTGGGTCTGGAGCCGCTGACTTCGGGCGAGCTCGAGGTGGGCGAGACCGTCAAGATTTCTTACGTCGACCAGAACCGTTCCGGCATCGACCCCGATAAGAACCTATGGGAGGTCGTCTCGGACGGCCTGGACCACATGATGGTCGGCGAGACCGAGGTTCCGAGCCGCGCTTATGTGGCGAGCTTTGGCTTTAAGGGCCAGGACCAGCAGAAGCGCGCTGGCGTACTTTCCGGTGGCGAGCGCAACCGTCTGAACCTGGCGCTTACGCTCAAGCAGGGCGGCAACCTGCTGCTCCTCGACGAGCCCACGAACGACCTCGACGTCGAGACGCTGTCCTCGCTCGAAGCGGCGCTGCTCGAGTTCCCGGGCTGCTCGGTGGTCATTAGCCACGACCGTATGTTCCTGGACCGCGTCGCCACGCACATTCTGGCGTGGGAGGGCACCGACGAGAATCCGGGCAACTGGTATTGGTTCGAGGGCAATTTCGAGGCCTATCAGGCCAACCGCATCGAGCGCCTGGGCGAGGACGCAGCCCAGCCGCATCGTATTCACCGCAAGCTGACGCGTGACTAGTAGCAAGTAGAAAGGCCGCCACCAAGGGCGGCCTTTCTTGTAGCAATTGCACTGCAGCTATGCCCTGGCTGCTGGTTTGATTCATAATCAAAGTCATCTCTTTGGGATTAAAGCCCGTTTTTGCTATGAGTGATTTTCTAATTCCGTTTAAAACGTAAAGACGCATTGGGTTGCAAGGACATAAGCAAATCGAATTGAAATATAACCAGTGCTGTAACGTTACAAAAAAGATTATAGAATAGGAGTACCTTATAAGTCGCTTCTCTAGAAAGAAGAACATATGCTTTCGCGTCGTCGTTTTCTGCAACTTGTCGCGTCTTCAATTGTCGCCTTAGCCGCACGTCCGAAAGAGGTTTTTGCTTCGACGGGCAATATTGATGGTGAGCAGATACAATTTACTTCTGAAATTGCGCAAGAGCTTGCCGATAAATATATAAAGGGACTCCTCGGCTATTCGTATACGCCTTCTGACCCTATTCCTTTTGTAGATGTTGATGGGTCCCCGCTTGGTTACATTGTTCCGGTTGTGACATCCAATAGAGCCGCGGGCTATTTGGTTTTAGATGCTTCAGATGATGAAATACTTACGGGATATCGTTTTGGAGACGGCTTAGTCAGCCCTATGGATCGGGGAGGAGATCTTGGTGTCGAGTCTTATTCTTTCAATAACCCAGTCGTAATGATCAATCCATTCGAATTCGGCGTGCAATCTTTGGACGGTTCAATAACAACAAATTGCGGAAGAACAATCCCGGCTGTTTCCATAGAAGGACGGCCTGTCGTTTTATCGAATAAACCTTCAAGCTGGAACGATGTTGTAATTTACGCAACTCAAATGCAGGATTACACAGTATCTGGATTTCGTTCCATTTCTCAGTTTATGTCATATGATGAAAGCGAGATTAAGAGGCTTACCGCCCACTATGCTTGTATGGTGACAGCTTTTTCGAACGTTGCGGAACTGTATGGCATTGCCAATTTATATAGCGACCCTTCGCAATATATGCAGATATGGAATTACACCAATACCCATGCTCTTTCCGATGAAGAACAGACTGTTCCCGGCGTTGTTTTGGGTGGAACGCCGATATCAACCTGTGCAACGGGGTTTACAAATTACTGCGCAAGCAGAGGAAGTACTCTTATCGCCCGCACTGTCTCCTCTCCGGCTATCGCGAGCATTCAAAATGAGATTAACTCTAATAGACCGAATGTTTTACATGCGAGTTTGTACAACGGATCAGCCCATTCTGTAACAGCGGAGGCTTACGCCACACTTACTGGTAAGAAAACTGGAGAGACAAGGCAGATGATTGGCATAGCGGACGGCTGGAATTCATCTTTATCCTTCCTGAAGTATGATCAGAGCTATTATGCGTGGACTTATGGAACGACTTTTTTCGAAGTAGGGCGATTCGTCTAGCTCTGTCTTTGGTGCTGATGGCTTCATTGGTGGGCTGTTCAACAAAGGAAGAGATATCGCGCGGAGGTTCCGGAGAAGTGACTGCGACAGACTCAGGTTCATTAGAAATAGCTGGCGGGCATGCCGATGTGATGTTACAAGGAAAAGGCGTGCTTAGGTCGATTGATGCTGAAGACGCTGTCTGCTCAATAGAGGATTTGAAGACAGGTGAAACTGCATCGTACCGTATTTCAGATAATGCTGCGAATATGATTGAGTCGATACCGATTGGAGCACAAGTTTCTTTTAGGTATTTTGCTCCGCAACTTGAGGAGGAGCTTGCTTCTCTGGTGTCTATATGTGCTGATGACAGCCAAAAGGTCTGATTTCAAACGGCCCTGGATGGTCAAATGGCTATCCAGGGCGTTTTGTCACTCGGCCGGGGCGTTGACCTTGTCGATGGTCCAGGCGGCTCCGAGGCCGCCGGTGGTGTTGCGGCGGATGCGCACGGTGACTTCGTGGCGCTCGCCTGCCTGCGTGTAACGCAGGGGGAAGCTTGCGCGGTTTCGCGCGGCCTCGATGGTACCGCGTTCGCGGGCGATCCAGTAGTACTCGCCGACGATGCCGAGCGTGTCGGCGCGTAGGGGAGATAGGTCGACAACTGGTGTAGCAATGGGCCGGGGCAGAAGACTTCGGTTGCGAAATCGATGGGGAAGTCCTCGGGGATGGCGGGCGCTGCAGGTGCGGGGGCTGGGGCCGCTACGGGTACCGAAGCCGGTGCCGGTGAGGGAATTTGGTCGCAAGCAGAGGCGGGCACGGATTCGATGACGGGTGCGGGCTCCGGCGTCGTTTTCGGCTTGATCGTGGAATCTGCGGGCTTCACGGTGACGGGCGCGTCTGCAGCTGCAGTTTCAACCTCAACCTGCGTCGCGTTCTCGTTCTCGACGCTCGACTTTGCGTCGATGGGCGTGGATGCCATGGTGGTTATGCCGGCGTGGCGTTCTCGGGTCATAGACGACCGTGAGCGAGATGGCGGGCTGCGGCGTCTCGGGCTCCGGCGTCGACTCAGTAGCGCCTTGATCGGCGGGCTCGTCGGGCTGATCGTCCTCGGCCTCGTCGCCAAAGACATCGCTGTTTTGGAACGCAGACGTCTCGGGCTGGTCAGCGGCTTCTTCGGTTGTCGACTTGGGAGCTCGTTGAGCTCGGCAGTGGCTTCCTGCTCGGATATGACTTCGGGATCGGTCGTGGCGGCGATTTCGGTTTCGGCTTCTGCCGTTACCTCAATAGCGACTTCGATCTCTGCCTCGGGCTCGGGCTCCGGAGCGACTTCGGCCATGGGCTCGGGCTCGGCGCGCTTAACGTGCTTGGGGCGCACGGCCTTGAGGTCCTTCTCGCCGCGCTTTTTCTTTTTGTAGGACTGCTTGGCACCCTTGGCAGCCTTGGGCTTGTCCTCGCCCTTGGCAAGGGCGGCATCCCAGGCCTCGTTGGCGATGACCGTGGCATACAGCGACCGCCCTTAAAGACGGTCAGCTTAATGCAGTCGTCGAGCTCCTCGAGCAGCTCGCGCGTGGACTCGAGCCCAGGTCATAAGCGGCCATGTCACCAGCGGCGAGTGCCTCCTCGACCTGCGTCATAAACGTTTGCTTGCCGCATCCGATTGCGTCGCGCAGCAGGCGATACAGATAGATGTGGTTGCCCAGCGAAAGTGTGGGCCTAACTATTGTCTTGCTCATGGCAAATCTCCTCTTTACACACCAAAGCATCTTACCATCGCACGGGGCGTGCCACCTCGGCGCCCAAGGCAAACGGGCGCGACCGTTGCCGGTTCGCGCCCGTTATATAGGTCGATTATCTATGAGAGGCAAACGTGCTTAGTTGCCCGATGCCGTGCCTTGGCTCGAGCTGTCAGATGCCGTGCCGGACGCGGTTCCGCTCGAGCTATTCGAGCTGTCGGTGTTGCCGTTGTCGGTAGATCCCGTGCCCGATGTATTGCCGCTCGTCTGGTCGCCCGTGCTCGGTTGAGAGCCGTCAGTCGTTTGGCTTGAGTCGGTTGTGCCGGATTGCGTACCGCTGTTGTTCACAGAGGAATCGGCGCCCTGCGACTGATCGGGGGTGTTCGAGGACGAGTCGGTGGATGCGGAGGTGCCCTGCGGGTCGTCCTGCTGGCTTTGCGATTGACCGGAGCTATCCGCGTCGTGCTCGGTCGTGCGCGACGAAAGGATTGGCTCGGGGCGCTCGCCCAGACCCTCACCGGCGGTGGTTATAAGGATGGCGCCGGTGCAGGCGATGACCGCGACGATGGCGATGGCGATCGAGAAGACGATGACCTTCTTTTGCGTCTGGCTGCGCTCTGCCGCGCTTGGCGCGCAGGCTGTTAGGGCGACGCGCGCCGTGGTCGCACGCCCCGCAACCTGGCGCATCTCCTGCGTGGTCGCGGCGCCACCTAGGTGCTCCTCGGCATCAAACTCAACGGGCTTATAGGCGCCGGCGGGGTAGTCGACGTCGGCGTGCGTACCTTTGAGGGCTTTGGTGCTGGCAGAGATAAAGTGGCGGTAGACCTGCGAGGACACAACGGTGATGACCGAGCTCACGGCGCGCCAATTACTGAACCCGCGATACCGATCTTGGAGGCAAGTGCAACGCTCGTGGCGGCAGCTGCGGCGCCGGCGATGATCTGGGGAATGGAAATGTCGTCAAACAGGCCCTTTTTTGGGCGCGATGGCCATGGTCTGTCCGATGGAATGGTTCTCGTGCACGCCGTTGTTGAGCGATGCCGGCGTCATGACGCGCGTGCGCGGCGCGTCGGTGTACTTGGTTGTCATACGGGGTCCTCCCGGTGTAAATCTGCTTCGTTTCGTGTAGCCATCAGGGTACCCACCAGATGTGAATCGTACGTGACATTTAACAGATACCATCAACTCATCAAGGGGGGCTTGCTGTCTTTGGTGCAATAGCTTGATGCTAAACTGGATTTACGATTGCGAGGTGGTTTACGTGATGTACCCATATATGACATTCGAAGACGGTACCGAGGTCGTTCATTCTGACCTGATAACAGATGGGGACATCGAAAAGGTTATCGTGCATTTTGAACGACCGACGGCAGAGGGCTTCGACTCCGCTCGTTGTGAGTTGCCTTCCTGTTCGTGGACTGACTGGGAAGGGCATTTTACTCAGAGTGAAAAACGAGCTTTCGAAGAGTGTTTGAGCAAATCATTTAGATTAGTTCGAGTTTAGTTCGAATATAGAAGCCGAATGAGATGACCTAAAGCGTATGCATTTTTAGTATTAGATGCGTATGAAATGGAGGATGTGAATGGATGAGCTAATAGACTTTAAAAAACGATTTCTCAAGAATGGCGAGCTGGTTTCAATTCCAAAAAAGGAAAGCTATAAAAGAATCATGCTGCTATGGGCCGTCTCTTTCTTTGAATTAAATACAAGTTATACGGAGCTTCAGGTTAATCGTGTGTTGTCACAGCTCTATCCTGATTATGCCGTGTTGAGGCGGTACTTGGTTGATTATGGATTCCTATTAAGGGATGAACGAGGCCTGAAATACGAGGTTAATCGTGATGTTCACGGTATTGAGAGCTAGCCATCCGGTTCGGGTCCTATATATTGCTAGAGGGATAAGCGAAATAGGCAATTGGTGTGCGAATATTGCTTTGCCAATGCTGATTTACGAGGTAACTCACGATGTTTCTGCAACTGCTTTGATGGTCTGCTGCAGATTTGCCCCCTCTCTGTTTTCAGTTGCGCTCGCGCAGCTGCCTCAGAAGATGGGTATCGGGACACTGCGGGCCATGAGATTGGCAGACTTAATTCGCGCGGGATTATTCGTTTGCTATATTTTTGTTGATAGTAAATGGAGTATGTTGCTATTACGTGCGCGGTATCGCTTTGCCGAACGGTTGAAATGCCCTGCTTTTACTCGTTGTTAAGAGCCAATACGAATAGTATCAATCGCGACGTAATTAATAATTCGTTTGGGTTTCTGCAGAATTTGATGATGGTTCTGGGGCCAGTTGCCGGCGGTTTTGTTGTCGCTCAATTTGGGGCGGAGGCTGTTCTTGCATTAGACGCGCTTTCTTTTGCCGCGTCGTTCTGGTTGCTGCGAGATGTTCCGTCGGTTATCGAGGTTAATGATAAAGAGGGGATAAGCAAAAATGAAAAAACAGGACTGCATTTAGTGATCTTAGCGCGAAGCACTTTGGCAATTGGTTTCCTATTAATCGATATTTCTAGTGGCGTGGCATTCGGCTCTCTGAATTCTCTTTTGCCAGCTATAGCGCAATTGCAATTTGACTCGTCATCGATACAATACGGATTCCTTCAGAGTAGTCTTACAATCGGACTGTTGTTCGGAAATACAATATATGGTCGTTTAATCAGTGGTTCCGATTGCGTTAAATCATATTGTTTTGTGACGTATCTTGCGCTCGGTGCGTATCTGGCGTTTGGCTATCGCTATGCGTCTGGGATATCGTTTATTTTCCTTTTTATCGTCGGTGCCGGAAACGCCATTCAAGATGTGCTTCTCATAACATCGCTGCAGGATTTGGCGAGAGACGGATCTGAATCGATAAGCCTGTTTTCAATTAGGGAGTCTTTGCAATCGGTTGCTGTTGTTATTTCAACACTCCTTGTTTCGCTGTTCACGAGCATCGCGATGTTCTCAATTCTCGTTACAGGACTTGGTGTATTTTCAATTATGATGGTAGTTGTGTTTCAATTGAATTATTTGCGAAAGATGTGACGTTGATATGCCTAAAAACGCTTTTAGTATTTCCCCCAGGATGGAGTCCAGTGGGGCCGTATCTTGCCTTGCCTGTTTTGAAGTCATATCTTCAAGAGGTTGAACAATACAAAGTTGACATTGTTGACTTAAACGTGGAATTTTACGATGACCTCCTATCTTTTAGACATGTCGAAGAGTGCTGTAAAAGGTATCGGGAATCAAAGGATTCGTTTAGTTCGAATGTTCAATTAACAATCGAGTTGATACAAAAGTCAGCACTTAATGTTGACGAAGCAAAAGATATTTTCAGATCAAAGAGATACTTTAATCTAAAAGAAAGACAATATGCTGAAAACATTTTTAGAAATGCACTCTATATCATAAATCACGTCTCATATGGAGTTAAATACACGTTCAACTCCATAGATCTGCCCTATGATTATTATTCGACACCAGAAATAATGAAATCGCTTGCGGATACCTTGCATAATCCGTTTATTTCCTTCTATGAAACTGCCTTTCTTAAGCGTATTCAGAGGGAAAAAATCGAGTTTATTGGGATTTCGGTGAGCGGCTGTTTCCAATTGATTTCCGCAGTTACGTTAGCGAAACTGATTAAAGAAGAATGTCCATCTGTTAAACACGTCTCATTGGGCGGCAATTACATTACTCGTTTAGCAGATGACTGCATGAAAGAATGGCATCCCTTTTTTGAATACATTGATTCGATAATGATGTATGACGGCGAAGAGCCGCTTGCACGTCTTCTTGAGGCTCTTGACTCTGGTGATGACAATCTCGACTGTGTTCCAAAACCTTTGCCATGCTAAAGGTGGAAAGATATATAAAAACCATCGGATTGAGCAAACATTTATCAACGATACAGTTCCCGATTTCGATGGCTTCGCCCTTTCTAAATACTTCATGCCTGAGTTAATATTGCCGGTTTATTCCTCTAGGCAGTGTTTTAATCATTGCGCCTTCTGCACCATTCCCCGGTGCTACTGGTGGTTGTTACCGAAAGATGCCCATATCGAGAGTATTTGAAATAATGTGTCGGTTAAATGAAAAATACGGCACGAGAGTTTTCTCTTTTGTGGATGAAACATTCGAAGGCAAAAGAATGGAGCAACTCGCGGATGAAATAAACGCATCGGGAAAAACGTTTTTTTTCTGGCATGGAGAAACGAGGTTCTCTCCAACCCTAAGTACAGACGTTTTTTTTCAACAAGATATACCAAAGTGGATGTAGGCAGATTCAGTTTGGCCTCGAGTCATACAACCAAAGAGTTCTTGATCTAATGAAGAAGAACACGAGAGTTGATTGGATTGATCGCAATATCCATGATTGTCTCAATGCGGGTATTCCTGTTCATCTATTCTTTATGATTGGCTTTCCGACCGAAACTAAAGAAGAGGCTCTGAACACCTTAGCTTATACAGAGAATGTTTTGAATTATTCAAAACAGGTATGTGGTGTTCCATATTCCACGAGAGGATTTACGAATTTTGGTCTCGTTATGGGGTCGGATGTTTGGAATCATCCCGATAAGTATGGTGTCTCTGTAATGCCGAAGTCCCAATATGAGGATTTGCGCCTCGAAGTGGATTATGTTTCAGGCACTGGTTTAACTTTAAATGAAGCAAAATCCTTATCTGATGAGCATCATATTGATTTTTATATGCAAGAGGTCATAAACGGTAGCGACACAATTGACTTGCCCCAGCGGCTTCATATTTCAGAGGTGACCTGGATCCTAGATTCTATTCACGCTGTCAGGTATAAGGGACATTTGACCAAAGTAAAGCGACGGCTAACTAGTCTAAATCCAGCTGATCGAATCTGGCTGGATTCCAAGACCTCTGTCGTGCTCGTTGAGCCATTTGCCTACTTCTATAATTCTGAATACCATCATGTCTATGCTGTTTCCCAGTTGGTATACCTTAAGTTGGCCCGTTTATTGGAGGCTGATTGTAGCATTTCTCTTATCCTTGATCAGGGCGATCTCGAGCTGACAAGGGCGATAGAAGAACTGTTGCATTATGGATTGCTGAATACAAATATCGATGCCGATTATGTAATGCACGATAATGGTTTTCAATTGGTTAAAAGTTCGTTTGTGAAAGAAGTCGGACGCTCAAAAGAGGGGTTAAGAGTACTGCTGAGTTGTGCCACCCATAGAATGTGTGCGGTTAATGATTTTTCGTTCGCTTTGCTTTCGTTGTTTGAAAAGCCGATTACTAAGAACGAGGTGCGCGACATTTTGAAAAAAGAGGGACTATCGGCAAACGAGGAGCAATTAAACAAGTTGGTTGATAATTGCATGAAAGCAGATATACTACAATTGATTAGATAGAGGAGGTTTCTGCATGGACGTTATTAACAAAGATCTCTTGGAGCAACTGAAAGAGTTTCAGGAAGAGGGCGTCGTGGTAGAAGTGTTCGACTTTGAGGACTACATGGATAAATTCTGCCATTAGTTTCGGAATTTACTCGCCTCGCTTAAAGGAGAAGTCGATTATCGATTTTCTCCTTTTTTAATTAAAGATTTTTTGAAATACATGCTCTTAGCACAGGTTGGCCTCTCAGTAAACTGGGAGGTTGCTTTGGCTAGTTAGAGGTATGTGAACGTTCGTTAGACTGAATCTCAGGGTAGAAGGGGCCTCCAGTGTCCAGATCAACAAGGCAATGCTGCGTTTCGGCTAATAAGAACGATGGCTTTTTGCGTGTGGCGGCGGCGTCGCCGCAGATTCGCGTTGCCGATGTCGAGGGCAATGCCGAGGTTGCGTTGGCGGCTGTTCGCGAGGCTGCCGAGCGCGGCGTTCGTGCTCTGGTGCTGCCCGAGCTTAACTTGTGCGGCTATACCGCGGCCGATCTGTTCCATAACCGCACATTACTGCATGCCTGCGAGGCTGCTTTGGTGCATATCCTCGATGTGACTCGTGAGCTGCCGATTGTCTTTACCATCGGTCTTCCCGTTGCAGTTGCCGAGAATATCTACAACTGCGCCGCCGTGTGCTGCGCGGGTGAGCTTTTGGGCCTCACGGCCAAAGAAGTATCTGCCCAACTATGGCGAGTTCTACGAGCGCCGCTGGTTTGCTCCGGCGCACAGATCCCGTGTGGGTTGAATTTGCCGGTCAGGGTCCGGTTCCGCTGGGTTCGGGGCTTGTCTACCGCTGCTGTGATGAGGGTGCTGAGGACCTGGTGCTGGGCGTCGAGGTCTGTGAGGACCTGTGGGTACCTGCGCCGCCCTCGACCGAGATGGCGCTTGCCGGTGCCACGGCTGATTCTCAACCCCTCCGCTTCCGACGAGATCATCGGTAAGGCAGATTACCGACGTAGCCTCATCTCCAATCAGAGTGCGCGCCTCTACTGTGCCTATGCCTATGCGGACGCGAGCGAGGGCGAGTCCACGACCGATATGGTCTTTGCGGGCGAGAACCTCGTCTACGAAAACGGCTCTAAGCTGGCGGCGACGAAGCTCCTTACCTGCGATATGGCGGTTGCCGATGTTGACCTCGACCGTCTGGTTGCCGAGCGCCGTCGCTCGACGACGTGGACGCGCGCGGACGATGCGCCGGAGGCCACAACCGTTGAATTTTCGTTTGAGGGCGTGCTGGCCAAAGAGCCTGTCCTGCGCGATGCACTCGACATCGACCGTGTCTTCCCCCGTGCTCCCTTTGTGCCGGCCGACCACGGCGACTTGGCAGAGCGCTGCGAGACGATCCTCGATCTGCAGACTGCGGGCCTCAAGACCCGCCTTGCCCACACGGGTACCAAGGCTGCGGTCATCGGCCTTTCGGGCGGCCTGGACTCCACGCTGGCGCTGCTTGTGACCGTGCGTGCCTTCGATGCGCTGGGGCTGCCGCGCACCGGTATCACAGCCGTGTCCATGCCTGGCTTTGGCACGACGCATCGCACCAAGTCCAATGCCGAGTCGCTTGCCCGCGACCTGGGTGTGAGCTTCCGCGAGGTTTCGATCCACGCGGCTGTGGAGCAGCACTTCAAGGACATTGAGCACGATTCGGCCGTGCAGGACGTGACCTACGAGAACAGCCAGGCCCGCGAGCGCACGCAGATTCTGATGGATCTGGCCAACCAGGCTGGCGGTTTTGTCATCGGTACGGGCGATCTGTCGGAGCTGGCGCTCGGCTGGGCTACCTATAACGGAGACCACATGAGCATGTATGCCGTCAATGCGAGCGTGCCCAAGACGCTTGTGCGCCATCTGGTGCGCTATGCGGCTGATGTCTTTGGCGGGCGTATTGCCGAGGTCTTGCTCGATATCCTCGATACGCCGGTATCTCCCGAGCTTCTGCCGCCCACGGGCGACGGCGAGATTGCGCAGAAGACTGAGGATTTGGTGGGCCCGTACGAGTTGCACGACTACTTCCTCTACTACCTGCTGCGTTTTGGCTTTGAGCCGGGCAAGATCTACCGCATGGCGCTCAAGAGCTTCGAGGGCGTCTACGACGCCAAGACCGTCCACACGTGGCTACGTACGTTCTACCGTCGCTTCTTTGCCCAGCAGTTTAAGCGCAGCTGCCTGCCCGATGGTCCCAAGGTGGGTTCGGTGACGCTCAGCCCGCGCGGCGATTGGCGTATGCCGAGTGACGCTAGCTCGCGTCTGTGGCTTGCGCAGATCGACGCGCTCAATCCAGTTGACTAAGGTTGGCTAAATTGAACCAATACGGGGGTTGCAAGCGTTACACTTTTGCAATCTGATGGCCCGTATCGCGCGCGCTCTTGTCGGAGCGCCGCGTTTTTTTTTTTTATATCGAAAGGTGGCACCATGCAGGCATCGCAGCGTCTCGACCGCTTTGGCGCGGAGGTCTCGCCTCGCTCAACAACAAGCTTCTCGCGCTGAAGGCTCAGGGCAAGACCATTTACAACATGAGCGTGGGCACGCCCGACTTTAAGCCGTACGACCATGTGGTCGAGGCGCTCACGCAGGCAGCCCAAGATCCCGAGATGTGGAAGTATGCCCTGCGCGACCTGCCCGAACTCAAGCAGGCCGTGTGCGATTACTATGAGCGTCGCTTTGGCGTTTCGGGCATTACGCCGTCTATGGTGCAGTCGTGCAACGGCACGCAGGAGGGGGTGGGCCATTTGGGCCTTGCCCTGCTCGATCCGGGTGACACCATTTTGGTTCCCGATCCGTGCTACCCGGTCTTTGAGGCGGGTGCCAAGATCGCCGATGCCAAGCTCGAATACTATCCGCTGGTTGCCGAGCACAATTACCTGCCCTATGTGGCGGGTATCGATCCCGAGGTTGCCGATCGTGCCAAGTACATGATCGTGTCGCTGCCCGCGAACCCGGTCGGCTCGGTGGGCACGCCCGAGGTCTACGAGGAGATTATCGCCTTTGCCCGCGAGCATGATCTGTTGATCGTCCATGATAACGCGTACTCCGACATCGTGTTTGACGGCGAGCCCGGCGGCAGCTTCTTGCAGTATCCCGGCGCGCTCGAGGTGGGCGTTGAGTTCTTCTCGCTCTCCAAGTCGTTTACGTCACCGGTGCCCGCATCGGCTTTTTTTGGTCGGTCGCGAGGATGTGGTCTCTGCCTTTGCCCAAGCTGCGCGGCCAGATCGACTTTGGTATGTTCTTCCCGATTCAGAGGCCGCCATCGCGTGCCTGAACGGTCCGCGCGATGAGGTCGAGGCGCAGCGTCTGAAGTACCAGGAACGCCGCGATGCCCTGTGCGACGGTCTTGAGGGCCTGGGCTGGGAGCGTCCCAACGCGCATGGCTCTATGTTTGTGTGGGCCAAGCTTCCCGGTGGTCGCACCGATTCCATGGCGTTTTTGCGAGGAGCTCATGGAGAAGGCCGGCGTGTGGTGACGCCGGGCGCGAGCTTTGGCCCTTCGGGCGAGGGGCACGTGCGCATGGCGCTGGTCCTGCCGCCCGATCAGATCGCTTTGGCTGTCGAGGCCATTCGCGAGGCGGGCCTGTATTAGAAACCTATTTCGACTCGTCAATAGCTCGAAACCGATTTCGTGCAGTTATTTTACGAATGCTGCAAACAATTTCGGTAAACGGTCGATTTTGGCTGCGAATAGGGGCATAATCAAAGACCCGATTAGATGTATTGGGATTACGACAAGCCGCTCGGGTCGTTCCCGGGCGGCTTGTTTGTGGAGAGAGATGGGAGTTTCTAATGGTTAACGAGAAGAAGGTCGCTATTGTCGGCTGCGGTTTCGTCGGTTCGTCTTCGGCGTTCGCTCTGATGCAGAGCGGTCTGTTCTCCGAGATGGTCCTCATCGACGTGGACAAGAACCGTGCCGAGGGTGAGGCCCTGGATATCGCGCACGGCATGACGTTTGCCGAGCCGATGAAGATCTACGCCGGCGATTATTCCGATGTCGCCGACGCCGCCATGATCGTCGTCACCGCTGGCGCTGCCCAGAAGCCCGGTGAGACCCGCCTGGACCTGGTCAACAAGAACGTCAACATCTTTAAGTCCATTATCCCCGAGATTAAGAAGTCCGGCTTCGACGGCATTCTGCTAATCGTCTCCAACCCGGTCGATGTTCTGACCTACGCCGCCATCAAGATGTCCGGCCTGCCCGAGGGCCACGTCATCGGTTCCGGCACCGTGCTCGACACCGGCCGCCTGCAGCAGATGCTTGGTGCCCACGTCGAGGTTGACCCGCGCGATGTCCAGGCCTATGTCATGGGCGAGCACGGTGACTCCGAGTTTGTCGCTTGGTCCAGCGCTCAGGTTGCCGGCGTTCCGCTGAACACCTTCTGTGAGCTTCACGGCCACCTGGAGCATGAGGCTGCCGAGAAGCGCATCGCTGAGGACGTCAAGAACTCCGCCTACACCATCATCGAGAAGAAGCACGCCACCTACTATGGCGTCGCCATGGCCGTCAAGCGCATCTGCACCGCCGTTATGCGCGATGAGCAGACCGTTCTGCCTGTCTCCTCGCTCATGGTGGGCGAGTATGGCCTGTCCGATCTTGCCATCTCCATGCCGACCGTCGTTGGCCGCGACGGCGTTGTCTGCCGCGTCCCCGTGCCGCTGAACGATGACGAGCAGCATGAGCTCACCGTCTCCGCCAAGGCCCTCAAGGACATCATCGACAGCGTCGACTTCTCCTGCTAAATCAAGCTCGCTAGAGCGAAAAGCTACAATGAAGGCGTCCGAGTCCACGCGGCCCGGGCGCTTTTTTGGTGCAAAGTAACCTGACCCCAATGCACCATAGTTGATGGGAGGGCCATGTCGGATTCGCCTAATTTTTTGACCTATGCCCAGACAGCGTTTGATCCGTTTGAGGAACGGCCGTTCTGCGCGGTGGATAGCCTGGTCTTTGCGTGGTTGTCCTATTTGCGTTTGCCGGGTGATATGGCGGAGCTGACGAACTGGCAGGGCCTAGACGTACGCGAGCTGCTGCGCGCCGAGTGCTACCAAGACATGATTGGCGACCTGTGGGATCCGGAGGGGAGTCGTGCCCTGTTGGAGGCTGTGGCAGCAAGCCCTCGCTACCGTGGCGTTCGTGTTTGCGGCTATCGTAGCGTGAGTGATGCCGAGACAACGGAGCAGTTTGCGGCCATGACGTTCCGATTTCCGGCGGGGTTTAGCTATCTTGCCTTCCGGGGGACCGACAGCACGATTGTGGGCTGGAAAGAGGACTTTAACATGGCGTTCCGGTGTCCTGTGCCGGCCCAGGAATCCGCGGCGCGTTATGTAGACGAGGCGGCGGATGCGATTGACGGGCCGCTTTTGTGCGGAGGTCATTCCAAGGGTGGAAACCTTGCGGTGTACGGTGCGGCGATGTGCCCCGATGTCGCCCGTGAGCGAATCGAACGGGCGTATTCCCATGATGGTCCGGGCTTCGTCGAGGAGTTTCTGAGCGGCAACGCCTTCGCCGATCTATCCGGTCGAATCGACAAGACGCTACCTCGGTCGTCGATCTTTGGCATGATGTTCGAGACACAGGAGGACTATGCCATCGTTGAGAGCACCGAGTTCAGCCTGCTTCAGCATAATCCCTTTAGCTGGGTGGTTGATGGTCGCGACTTCGTGTACTGTGAGCGCCTGTCCGCCGGTGCTCGATACGTTGATGGCTCCATTCGCGAGATGCTGCTTGCGGTGTCGCCTAACGAGCGCGAGCGTTTTGTAGATGCGTTGTTCTCCGTGCTTGAGGCTACGGGTGCTGAGCGGTTTGCGGATATCGCTGGGAATCTACGCGAGAGCCTGCCCGTGATGCTCCAGGCTGCGCAAGGCTTTGACAAGGATACGCGACGCTTTGTCTCGCAGACTATCGTTGCGATTCTTAAGTGTGCGCTTCTGCCCAAACGTCCCCAGATCGACATGCCCGCTGCCGGCAAGAGCTTGGCAGAACAGCTCGAGGCTTGGCAGTCCGAGCTCCTGCGCTAACCATTGGTGCAAAGCAACCTGTCCCCCGATGCACCAATCTTCGATGCGCCTGGGGCGGGATCGACCGCTATACTGGTTCGTGCCGAAATCGATCTAGAACGGAATGCCGTATATGAAAATCAATCACGCGATTCTGCATATCCTGGACTTTGACTCTGCCGTCAACGTTATGAGCCAGCGCGAGCTCGATATCGAGAGCCGCACCGTGCGTAATTTCGTAACCACGCACCTGCGGCGCGCTCGTACCTCGGCCGACAACAAACGCGCCACGTTTGCCGAGAACTCTGCGTTTGGTGGTGAGCTCAAGGGCTATTTCTTTGGCGAGCGCGAGTTCGTGGACCTGTCGCAGCAGATTGCGGAGTTTATCTCCTCCGAGCTCACCAAAGCCGAGAAAGCCGAGTCCACCGACGTGCTCGTGGCTGATTATGACGACGATGAGGATGCCCGCTGGTTTGCCGTGATGCTGCTGGGCTCCAAGCAGGCTTTTTATGCACGAAGTGGGCCGCGAAGAGGGGGAGGTGCGCAACGACATCGCGCGCCACTACGCCATTCTGCCGAACCCCTCGCAAAAGGTGCCGAGCTATGCAATCGTGCGTGCAAGCACCATGGAGATCGGCTATGTGGATAAGAAGCGCAAGATTGCCGGCGAGATCGCATGCTCATTCCCGATGGCCTGCTGCAGTGCGACACGGGGGTATCGGGCAAGGAGGTCATCGACACCGTGACGCGTGTGGTCGAGGAAGTCGCCGAGGAGCACGGTGCCAACACGGCCGTGGCGCTCGCCAAGGTTAAGGCTGCCGTTGCCGAGAAAGTCGAGGATGACGAGGAGCTGCCGCCTTGGGATATTGTCGACGAAGTCTTTGAGGACGAGCCGGTCATCAAGGAGAGCGTGCGTGCGGCGCTGACCGAGGAGAAGGTTCCCGAGCGCGTTCCCGTGGAGCGCAAGCAGGTCGAGCGCGCTGCCGTGCGTAATCACAAGATTCGTACCGACACGGGCATCGAAATCAGCTTCCCGGCCGAGATGGGTTCGAACTCCGAGTATATCGAGTTTGTCAACGAGCCCAACGGCCTCATCTCCATCGAGCTCAAGAATATCGGCAGCATCGAGAATCGATAAGTTGCGTTACGCCTGCAGCGAGAAAGCGAAGGCCGAAGCCTCGGATGAGGCTTCGGCCTTTTTACTTGGGGCTTAATTTCGCTACTGGTTGAGCATAAGTCAGCGAAAACGCCAGAGCGAGCAAGGTGACGTGAAAGAGGAGGGCATTGACCTTTTGGTCATGCCCGACGACTGAACGTCAGATTGCCGCTCTGGGGCGTTGCAGCGTCGGCTAGTTACGCGGTTTGGTAAAACCGCGTAACCCTACAGTTGACGTAAGCCCTCTTCCAGGCCGGTCTTGCTGTCGGTCTTCTCATCGCGCATCTTGATGACGCGGGCGGGAACACCGGCGACGACGGCACCGGTGGGGACATCCTCGACGCACACGGCGCCTGCCGCCACGACGGCGCCCTTGCCCACGCGCACGCCCTCCAGGACCACGGCGTTGGCGCCGATCATGACGTCGTCTTCGATGATGACGGGCGTGGCGCTTGCGGGTTCAACGACGCCTGCCAACACGGTTCCAGCGCCGATGTGGCAGTTCTTGCCCACGGTGGCGCGGCCGCCCAGCACGGCGCCCATATCAATCATGGAGCCTTCGCCAATGACGGAGCCGATGTTGATGATGGCGCCCATCATGATGACGGCGTGGTCGCCAATCTCGACGCGGTCACGGATGATCGCGCCCGGCTCGATGCGGGCGTTGATGCCCTTAAGGTCGAGCATGGGCACGGCGGAGTTGCGGCAATCGTTTTCCACATCGTAGTAATCGATGGAATCGGCGTTGGCGTCCAGGATGGCCTTAAGCTCATCCCAGTCGCCAAAGACGGTCTTGCCGCGACGACCGCCGTAGACATGTGCGTCGCCCCAGGCAACCTTCATGCCGGGCTTCTCGTGCACGTACAGCTTGACAGGCGTCTTTTTTGGGCGCGGTGGCGATGTAGTTGATAATCTCTTGTGCATCCATCTCGGCTGCGTTACTCATATGCTGTTTCTCCTTTGCGTGGATTCGGTTGATACCTGGTTAGGCGAACATGACCTGGTCGAAGGTATAGAAGCCGGGTTCGCGGGTGATGAGCTTCTGCGCGGCTGCCAAGCACCGTTGACGAAGATCTGACGGCTCGTGGCGCGGTGGGTGAGCGTGACCTCCTCGTCCTGGCCAAAGAAACTCACCTCGTGCACGCCGGCGACGGTGCCGCCGCGCAGCGAGTGCATGCCGATCTCCTTGGGGTCACGCGCGCCGCACATGCCCTCGCGGCCATAGACGGGGTGGTAGCCTGCCTCGGGCTCGGCCTCGACTACGGCGTCGAGCAGCAGCTTTGCGGTGCCGCTGGGGGCGTCGACCTTTTTGGTTGTGGTGAGTCTCGACAATCTCGCAGTCAAAGCCGGGCAGCTCACGCGTGGCCTGGGCCACTAGATGACGCAGGGCTGCGATGCCGATGGAGTAATTGCCGGAGTGCATGACGCGGGCGTTCTGGCCCAGCTCACGCAGGCGGTCCATCTGCTCGGGAGTGTAGCCTGTGGTGCCCGAGACCAACGCCGCGCCCGTGCGCTCGACATAGGCGACGACGGCGTCAAAGGTCACGACGTTCGAGAAGTCGATAATCACATCGGCAGCCGGTGCGTTCTCGAGCTCGCTCAAATCGAAGCCAATCTGGGCCACAATGTCGAAAACGGGCTGTCCGGCGGTATCGACAATACCCTCGGCGGTAGTGCGGATGAGCGAGCCCATGCGGCCCGTTCCCATAATGACGGTCTTAATCAAGCAGACCAGCTCCCTTCAGAGCATCGGTAAGTGCGGCTTGCGTGTCGTCTGCCATGGGGCACAGCGGCATGCGGTAGTTTGCCTCGATCATGCCCATCTGGGCGAGCGCTTCCTTAACGGGGATGGGGTTGACCTCGCTAAAGAGGGCGTTGATGAGCGGTTGTGCGGCAATCTGGATATCGCGGGCGCGCGCTACGTCGCCGTCCAGATAAGCGCGGCACATGTTGTGCACGAGCTGCGGCTGTACGTCGGCCCACACGCTGATGGTACCCGAAGCGCCTAGGCTCATGAGCGGCACGGTGAGTGCATCCTCGCCCGAGTACATGCGGAAGTCATCGGACAGCAGGTGGGCGATCTTGGCCGCGTAGGCGACGTTGCCCGAGGCTTCTTTAATACCCATGATGTTGGGGTGCGCGGCCAAGCGCTCTACGTTGCGCTCGCTGATGCCGCAGCCGCAGCGGCCGGGGATGTTGTACAGGATGCAGGGGATATCTACGGCATCGGCAACGGTCTTAAAGTGCTGGTAGATGCCCTCCTCGTTGGACTTGTTGTAGTAGGGGGTAATGAGCAGCAGGCCGTCAGCGCCCAGGCCCTGATAGGTGAGCGACTTGGTGAGCATGGTCTGCGTGGAGTTGGAGCCCGAGCCGGCGATGACGGGGACACGGCCTGCAACCTGCTTGACCACCGCGGCGACAACGGAGTTGTCCTCATCGTCAGTCATCGTGGCGCTCTCGCCGGTGGTGCCCAGGGTGAGGATGGCGTCGGTACCGTTTTGCAGGTGGAAATCGATAAGGCGCTCGAGCGCGTCAAAGTCGACGCTTCCGTCCTTTTTAAACGGCGTGACGAGGGCGACGATCGAACCCTCGAGGTTGCGGATATCCATGTTCTTCTCCTTCGCTTCCGCGATCTGGATGCGTTTGTTCCACTGAGCGGCGACGGCCAGACGCTCGTCCTGGGCGCGACGGCGGGCACTTTCGGCGCGCGACTTGGCCAGCAGCTCTCGGCCGCTCGGCAGCACGTCGAGCGTGGCAAAGTAATCGCCCGGGCGCTCAGCACGGCGGATGAGGTCGGCCGAGCCATCGGGGCGCAGCAGCACCTCGGCGGAGCGCAGACGGCCGTTGTAGTTGTAGCCCATGGAGTAGCCATGCGCGCCGGTATCGTGGATCACGAGCAGGTCGCCCATGTCGATATGCGGCAACTCGCGATCGATGGCGAACTTGTCATTGTTCTCGCATAGGTTGCCCGTGATGTCGTAGGTGTCCGTAACGGGTGCTGCGGTCTTGTCGGCGCCACCCGGCTGACCCATCACCGTAATGTGGTGGTAAGCGCCATACATGGCAGGACGGATCAGATCGACGGCGCTTGCATCGACACCGATATAGTCCTTGTAGATCTGCTTCTCATGGATGGTCTTGGTGACCAGGCACCCATAGGGGCCCATCATAAAGCGGCCCATCTCGGTACAGATCGCCACATCGCCCATGCCGGCGGGAACCAGAATCTCGTCGTAGGCGTGTGCACCCCTTCACCGATGGCGTGGATGTCGTTGGCCTGCTGCTCGGGCAGGTAGGGGATACCGACGCCGCCGGATAGGTTGATGAAGGCGACGTGTGCGCCGGTCTCGCGCTCCAGGCGCACGGCAAGCTCAAAGAGGATGCGCGCGAGCTTGGGGTAGTAGTCGTTGGTGACGGTGTTGCTGGCAAGGAATGCGTGGATGCCAAAGCGCTCGGCGCTTGGCCTTGAGCGTGCGGAAGGCCTCGAAGAGCTGCTCGGTGGTCATGCCGTACTTGGAGTCGCCCGGATTGTCCATGATGCCGTTGGAGAGCTGGAACAGGCCACCCGGATTAAAGCGGCAGCTGACCGTCTTGGGGATGGGTCCCGCAAACGTGCTCAAAGAACTCGATGTGGCTGATGTCGTCAAAGTTGACGATGGCACCCCGCTTGTCGGCGAGCTCAAAGTCCGCCGCCGGCGTGTCGTTGGACGAGAACATGATGTCATGTCCCGTAATGCCCAGCGAGCGGGCGATCATGAGCTCGGTATAGCTCGAGCAATCGCAGCCGCAGCCGTATTCGTTGAGAATGGAGATGAGGTCGCCGGGTTGGGGTTGGCCTTGACGGCAAAGTATTCCTTAAAGCCCGGGTTCCATGCAAAGGCGTCGCGCACTTCTTGCATGTTGCGGCGGATGCCCGCCTCGTCGTATAGATGAAACGGCGTGGGGAACTGCTCGACGATATGCTCGAGCGTCTCCTTGTCCACAAACGGCTGCTTGGCCGCATATGCCTCGTTGGGAGTCAATGACATGTCCCGTAAACCTCGCTATCCAGACGGCGCTACCTGCGCATCGAATCCGCATAGCGTGGACCCAATGTCCGGATAGCGCTCCCGCATTGCTGCAGACAGTCCTGCGGGTGTTTCCCGCAGGCCCACCAGGCTGTTCGTGCCCGAAAACCCAGTTCGGCGGGTTTCGCCTCCCCGCGGGGTCAAAGCCTGCCGGCTCGCCCGCGGCTCTTCGTGCCCGCGCCTCTATCAAGTGGTAACGACCCTACCACGTTGCACTTTACCAAACAAGAGTATTCGTATATAACGTTTAAAAAACGCAGGGATATGCTGGAAATAAGGGTGTAGCAATCTTGCGGCACAATAGATAGCAGCCGACGCGCACCTACGAAAGGAACCAATATGGCCGAGCTCCAAGAACTCCGTCGCTATCGCCGCGATCTCCATCGCATTCCGGAGCTCGATTTCGATCTTCCGCAAACCATTGCCTATATCGAGGGCGTGCTGGCACCGCTCGCTTGCGAGGTGACCCATCCGTGCCCCAGCTGCGTCTGTGCTTTCTTCGACGCCGGTGTTGATGCCGCGCATGCCACGGCGATTCGCGCCGATATGGATGCGCTGCCCATCGCGGAGGCGACGGGAGCGGCCTTTGCCTCAACCCATCCCGGCAAGATGCACGCTTGCGGACATGACGGACACATGGCCATGGCGCTTGCCGCCGCGACGTATGTTGACCGTACGATTCGCGAACAGCCGGGCGCATTAGGCGCAACGTTCTCTTTGTGTTCCAGCCGGCCGAGGAAACGACCGGTGGTGCCAAGACGGTATGCGAGAGTGGTGTGTTCGAGCGCTATGGGGCCGACCGCATTTTTGGCTTTCATGTGTGGCCCGATCTGCCCGCCGGCACGTTGGCGAGCTGCCCCGGTCCGCTGCTGGCGCGCTCAAGCGAGACGCACATTCATATCCATGGAACGAGTATCCATATCGCCAAGACCTACGGCGTTCCAGTCGAGGAATCGCGCGATGCCGCGCTGGCAGCGGCCAAGTTCTTAGTTTCCGAGCGCGAGCTCATGGACGAGTTGGGTGCCGATGAGCCCTGCATTGGCAAGTTCGGCCTGCTGCAGGCAGGCACCGTCTGCAATGCGGTGGCGGGGGAGGCCCATGTTGCCGGGTAGCTTGCGTGTGTTTACGGACGCCATGTTCGACCGTGCGCGCGAGGGCGTACGCCGTGCGCTCGACGAGGCGTGCACCGCAACGGGCTGTACGTACGATCTCGACTTTGCCGAGGGCTATCCGCCAGTCGATAACGACCCCGAGTTGTTTGCCCACATTGCGCCTGCCTTGCCCGAGCTGCAACTTGTGGACGAGCCGCTGCTGATCGCCGAGGATTTCGCGTTCTATCAGCGCCATCTGCCGGGCGTGTTTTTCCTGCTGGGCACGGGTATGCCAGAGGACCAAGACAACCCGAGTGATTCGGATGGCTGCCCCGCCTATGCCACAAGCGCTCTGCATACCGATAGCATGCTCTTCGACGAGGAAATCCTACTCAAAGGTCTCGATGTCTACAAACGATTGCTTGGCTTGGAGTGACGATGGAACGACGCCGACAGTCTGCCGTATATAGTCCGGGTGGATGCGGGTGTGGCTTGCTGCTACTTCCGGTCATTGCTGTGAGCATTGGCGTGATGTTTGTGCTTGCTGGGCTGGCTGCGGCGGCACTCGTACTGTTTATCACTGCCATCGGCGTGACGATTTGGCTCTGCCGCAATCGCGGGCAACGCCGTGCCGACGGTAAAACCAATGTCGGTTGGGTCGTATTCCTGATCATTGCGTACCCGCTGAGTGTCAGCTACCTGGTGTTCTTTGCCCTGTTGATGATCAGTGCCTTTACCGGGGAATCCGTCACGGTGGGTTGATGCACTGCCAGCAGACGGTCGTGCAGAGTGCGTTTGCTCGGCGTTTGGATAACTGCATTGGCCGTTTACTGCAACCTTAGCTCTCAGCTAATGAATTCAAATTCAATCCTTCCTACGATGTGCTGTGTGCCGGCACGGTAGCCGGATTGTAGGAAGGATGAATAATGGCAAAAGAGGGAAAGAAGCCGATCGGCAAGATTGTCCTAGGCATCATCGTGGTGCTGGTTATCGTCGGTGCCGTGGGCTCTATGGGTGGCAATTCAACCGATTCGTCTGCGAGCGATTCGGCAAAACCTGCCGAGGCGACACAGCAGGCTGAGGAGCAAAAAGAACCGCAAGAACCGTATACCATTGCTGACGAGGCTGAAGACACCTCCAATCAGTTTGCCTATAAGATCACGGGCACGCTGACCAATAACACGGACAAGGAAAAGAGCTACATTCAGATTGAGTATGTTCTGTATGATGCCGATGGCAACCAGGTTGGAACGGCTCTTGCAAACACCAATCATCTGAAGGCGGGCGGTTCCTGGAAGTTCGAGGCGCTGGGTACGGTGTCTCCCGACCAGGTTGCTAGCTGGGAGCGTTCGGACGTAAGCGGTTTCTAGCATGTTGCATGCACTGGGGGAGGTGAAGTCGTATGCCCGATAAAAAGCTGACTGAGGAGTTGCTCAATGAGCTTCTCGATGCACCGAACATCGATGGCTATATCAGGGAGCACGACTTTGCCGCCCCGTCGCTTTCGGACTACCTGAAGCAGCTGCTGCAGGAAAAGGGCTTGGAGCGTTCGCGCGTGGTGCGTATGGCCGACCTCAACGAGACCTTTGGCTATCAGATCTTTACTGGTTCGCGCAATCCGAGTCGCAATAAGGTGCTGCAGATTGCCTTTGCGATGGCGCTGATGCTCAAAGAGGCCAACCGTGCACTGACGGCTGCCGGGGTAAGCGTCCTTAACTGCGAGGATCGCCGTGATGCGATTATCATCTTTTGCATCGATCGCGGGTGCAGCCTCCAAAAGGTCAACGAGGAGCTGTATCGCTTTGGCGAGGAGACGGTGAGTTAGCGGCTGATATCTGAGCCGGCGGAGCTGCCGAACAACGATGCAAACGAACGGGGCGCGGATGCCATGGGGTGTCTGCGCCCTGCGCTATGATGGAGGCTATGGATACTCAGACCACAACATATTCCGATGACGAGCTGACCGCAGCGCTTGCCGAGCACCTGGCGTCGCTCGATCGCGACGACAGCTATCGCGTGGAGCGTGTACTTAAGCGCTCGTCCGTTGAAGCAACCGAGCTCGTGTACTTTGAAGGAACCGGCGGTGGTTCGCTCGGCCCCTTTGTCCGTAAACGCATCGATGCTTCGGCTCAAATCGGCGGGGCATACGAGCGTCTGTTTGCCGCTCAGCGGGCAGGCAGGCGTTTTGAGCACCTGCCCAGAATCGTCGATTGTCGTCGTGTGGGCGACGAGCTCAACGTGGTTATAGAATACATCGAAGGGGAGACGCTCGGGGCGCTGGTGGACCGTCTGGGAGCCACCCCCGATTATGCGCGTGAATTGTATCCTGTCCTTTGCGACGCCGTGGGCGAGCTCCATGCCGGTTTTTCAATGGCGGGGGAGACGTCGGCGCCGGTGATCCATCGTGACCTCAAGCCGTCGAATATCATCGTGACAGGTGCTAACTATACGCCTGATGACGGCCTGACATTTTCATCGCTGGTGATTATCGACTTGGGAATCGCCCGCGTATGGCGCGATGGCGCCGATGCCGACACCGTCAAGTTCGGCACGCGACCTATGCGCCGCCCGAGCAGTATGGGTTTGGGCAGACGAGTGTGCGCAGCGATGTCTACGCACTTGGCGCCTGTTGTTCTTCTGCTTGACGGGAGTCGACCCTAAACCAGGGCTCGACATGCGCGAACAATGCGAGGCGCGCGGCATTCCCACTCCACTTGCCGATGCCGTCTGCATGTCGATGGCGCTCGACCCGGCCAAGCGTTTTTGCGAGTGCGGAAGCGTTGGGACGGGCGACGCGCGCGGCATGCGATCTGAGTTGCCCCGTGCGGCCTCCTGCGCCGCCTGTCCGAACTCCGGCCTCGGAGACGGTGTTGACGCCCCAAGGGCTCCAGAACCCCGCAGGGCTTCCTAGGCCTGCCGCCTCCGCTGCATGCGGTCTGCTCTCTCGCGTTCCGGAGTCTCTGGGGCGTATTTGGAATACGCTCGTCTGCCTCTCGCTGCTTGTGTTCTTTGCCGGAAGTCACTTTGCCGTCTTTCACCCCACGGGAGCAAACCAAAGCTACCCGACGTGGCTTCTCATAATCGAGTATTTTTTCTTTGTCGATGGCCTTATGGTGCTTATGCATTTTGCGCTGCTCGATAAGCGCCGTCTTCGTCGGCGATTCGCACTGCTCGACAGCTATCGCGGCAAGAAGCTCGCGAAACTCTGGCTCAAGGCATTGGGTGTGCTGCTCCTATGCATGATCGTCATAGTCGCGGTTGCCAATGCGACCGGCGTCGTCGATGCCTCCGCTACCTAAAAGAAAGGCTCTGTTAGACCAAGATTGACATAAAAACGATGTCACCGCGAGGCGGTACCCTTCAATTACGTCGAAGGAGCGCCCATGGATGCAGACGACCTGGTCATCACCCTCAAGAAGAGCCTGGCGA
>ENA-OPYV01000028-OPYV01000028.1-human-gut-metagenome-genome-assembly--contig:-NODE-28-length-41753-cov-3.127589_pt1 | contig 41753 bp, 54 predicted proteins | sample MGYA00242474_ERZ504485 | MGnify/ENA primary metagenome ERZ504485 (study PRJEB26092, sample SAMD00036263) | human gut metagenome | host: Homo sapiens | study: EMG produced TPA metagenomics assembly of...
ATCCCGACGTCGTACAAAGCGTTTCCAGCCATAATAAAGCCTCCCATTCTTGTGTCCAAGAAATGGGAGGCAGTTCAGTGCGCAGCGGGGGTTTCTTGCATGGTCCGAGGACGTTCTGAAAAGTAACAACAGGGCGGGCCCGGACGAGAACAAACAACTACAGGTCGATGTGCGATTCCTTGATCGGGAACGGCTCCGCGAAGTGACAGGCGCAGCAGTGACCCGGTGCAACTTCCTTAAACTCGGGGAGCTTCTCGGAGCAGATACCCTGCGCGATCGGGCAACGCGTGTGGAAACGGCAGCCGGTCGGCGGATCCAGCGGCGACGGCGGATCGCCAGCGAGGATGATGCGCTTGCGGGTCTTCTGGATATCAGGATCGGGAACCGGCACGGCAGACAGCAGCGACTGCGTGTACGGATGGTGAGGCTCGCTATAGAGCGTCTTCCAGTCCGAAACCTCGACCATCTTACCCAGATACATAACGGCAACGCGATCGGAGATGTGCTGTACGACGGACAGGTCGTGTGCGATAAACAGATACGCGGTACCGAACTTGTCCTGCAGTTCCTTGAGCAGGTTCAGAACCTGGGCCTGAATGGACACATCCAGAGCGGATACCGGCTCGTCACAGATAATCAGCTTGGGCTTCAGCGCAAAAGCGCGGGCAATACCGACACGCTGACGCTGGCCGCCCGAGAACTCATGCGGATAGCGGTTGATGTGCTCGGGGTTCAGTCCAACGACGTCGAGAAGCTCACGGACGCGCTCAATGCGCTCCTCCTTGGTACCCACACCATGAATGGTCATGGGCTCGGAGACAATCTCACCGATGGTCATACGAGGGTTGAGCGAAGCATAAGGATCCTGGAAGATAAACTGCATCTCACGACGCATGTCCTTGATCTCATGCTTGCTCATCTCGGCAACATCTTTGCCCTGGAAGAACACCTTGCCGGCGGTCGGCTTGGTCAGACGCATGATAGTGCGGCCCGTGGTGGATTTACCGCAACCAGACTCGCCAACCAGACCAAAGGTCTCGCCAGGATAAATCTCAAAAGAGATGTCGTTTACAGCAGAGACGACGCGCTTGGAAAAAAACGCTTGGCGAACATGCCGGACTCTGCGGGAAACTCCTTGGAGAGGTGCTCGACCTTCAGCAGTGGAGTGCGCTCGTTATTGTCTGCCATTTACGCCTCGCCTCCCTTCTTGGAATCCTTGCGCGTACGGGACGTCTCAGGAGCGTTCTTGAGGAACTCGGGGTCACCGGAATAGTGGCACGCAGAATAGTGACCGGACTCGGTGACAACGCGCTCAGGGCGCTGCTTGCGGCACTTGTCCGTCGCGTAGGGGCAACGAGGAGAGAAGACGCAGCCCTCAGGCAGGTTCATGAGCGAAGGCGGGTTGCCGTGAATCGGCGTCAGCGGCTTCTTCTCTTCGATTGCCTGCTCCGGGATGGAGCGGATAAGACCCCAGGTGTAGGGGTGGCGGCTCTCGTAGAAGATTTCCTCAGCAGTACCGAACTCAACGGGGCGGCCGGCGTACATAACCATGATCTTATCGGCCATATCGGCGACAACACCCAGGTCATGGGTAATCATGATGATGGCGTTGCCCGTTCTTCTCCTGCATCTCCTGCATGAGCTCGATAATCTGAGCCTGGATGGTAACGTCCAGGGCAGTCGTGGGCTCGTCGGCAATCAGAATATCGGGATCGCAGGCAAGGGCCATGGCAATCATGACTCGCTGACGCATACCGCCAGAGAACTGGTGCGGATACTCATTGACGCGCTTCTCGGGCTCGGGGATACCCACGAGGTCCAAAAGCTCGGTGGCACGCTTGAGCGCCTCCTGCTTGGAGTAGCCACGGTGCAGACGAAGACCCTCGCCCACCTGCCTGCCGATCTTATAGACCGGGTTCAAGGAGGTCATAGGATCCTGGAAGATCATCGCGATATCGTTGCCGCGAATGTGCTGCATCTCTTCCTCGGTCATTTCGAGGATGGAGCGGCCGCGATAGCGAACGTCACCGCCCTCGATCTTTCCCGGAGGCATCGAGATGAGGCCCATGATGGTCATGGCGGTCACGGACTTACCGGAGCCGGACTCACCGACGACGCCCAGGGTTTCGCCGCGATCGAGCGTGTAGGAGACACCGTCGACAGCGCGAACAACGCCATCCTCGGTGTGGAAATACATCTTAAGGTCATCGACCTCGAGCAGATGCTGGCCCTCAGGAACCGGCTGATCCTTCAGGTCCACATAGTTCTTGTTCTTCTTCATCCTTATGCGTCCTTCATCTTGACGTCGAGGGCGTCGCGCAGACCGTCACCCAGCAGGGTGAAGGCGAGCACCGTCGAGAGAATTGCCAGACCGGGCATGATCATCATCCAGGGAGCGGTCAGAAGATACTGCTGACGTCCTGAATCATGGAGCCCCACGAAGGCGTAGGCGGAATAACGCCCATGCCGAGGAAGGACAGAGCGGACTCGGTCAGAATGGCGCCACCAATGTTCATGGTCGCGTAGACCACGATGGAGGCGACGGAGTTCGGGAAGATGTGACGCACGACGATACGAGCATCAGATGCACCCATCGCGCGCGCTGCATCAACATAGTCGTTTTCCTTGACCGTCAAGATTGCAGAGCGGAAGACGCGCGCAATCGAAGGCCAGCCAAGAATGCCGATGGCGATAAAGACGTTCTGAAGACCACGGCCGATAACGGCGATCATGGCGACAACGAACAGCACGTACGGGAACGCCAGGAAGATGTCCGCACAGCGCATGATGATCGTATCCCAAATGCCGCCGTAGAAACCGGCCAGGGCGCCCATGACCAGGCCGATCAATGTGGAGATGGCGGTGGCCATGATACCGACAGAAAGCGAAACGCGTGCACCGTAGATAACGCGGACGAGAATGTCGCGACCGAGGGCATCGGTGCCAAACGGGTGCTCGGCACACGGAGCCAGTAGCGATGTCTCGGCCATGGTGGTCGAATCGGAAGCCGTCGGCGAACCGAGCCAGGGCTTAGCCCACAGATCTGCGGTCAGGGCAACCACAACGACGATGATGATCCAGCAGACACCGATAACGGCGAGCTTGTTCTTACGAAGACGCTTAAAAGCGTCGCCCCACAGCGTGCGGGACTGGCGGGAGCAGATGCGACCTTGGTGGCGGTAGCCTGCTCCTGAGACTGAGAATCAGTTTCCTGCATGAGACGTACCTCCCTTAGGCCTTATCCGACGGACCGCCAAGGCGGATGCGCGGGTCGAGGAATGCATAGCTAATGTCGACGAGCAGGTTGATCACCATGACGACGACAACGATGAGCGTAACGCCGCCCATAACGATGGGCCAGTCACGCATGCTAATGGCGCGATAGACCTCATAGCCGATACCGGGCCAGTTGAAGACCGTCTCGGTCAGGATGGCGCCCGAAAGCATGCCGCCAAAGTCGACACCAATATAGGTAACGACGGGGATGAGTGCATTCTTAAGCGCATGCTTGACGATGATCGCACGATTGGAGAGACCCTTGGCCTTTGCCGTACGGATGTAATCCTGGTTCATGACGTCAAGCAGCTGCGAGCGCATAATGCGCGCAGCATAAGCGGTCGAAACCGAAGCCAGCGTAATGGTCGGAAGCACATAGTGCATCCAATCCTGATACTGAGAGCTGGAACCGCCGGCACCCGAGATCGGCATGGAGATTGCACCGCCCGTGGCGTCCTTGAGGATGACGCCAAAGAACAGCTGCAGCAACATACCGAGCCAGAAGGCCGGGACCGCAACGAGGATCGACGTGGTGAGCGTTACCAAAATATCCCAGAAGGAATAACGCTTTACCGCCGAAATGATACCCGCACCGATACCCATAATTGCCTCGAGCACGATGGCGCACGCGGCAAGTTTGACCGTATACGGATACTTCTGGGCAAAGATTTCCGTAACCGGCAGCTTGCGCTGATACGAATTGCCCAGATCGCCATGAAGCAGGCCGTTCATGTAATACAAGTAACGGTCCACGAGCGACGTTTGAACGGGGTCGCCGTTCTCGTCAAGGATCGCGTTGCCGTCATCGTCCGTCTGGACCAGGTGATAGCGAACGCGAAGCTGAAGCTCCACCTCGGGGGACAGAGCCTTGTCTCCACCGATCAGCTTGATCGGATCTCCCGGCACGATATTCTGGAGGGCGAACAGAATCAGCGTAACGCCCAAAAACACCGGGATGAACTGAAGCACACGTTTAACGATGTACTTACCCATACCACTCCCCTATCTAGGGATTAACCTAAATGGGATGCCGATCGCCAGACCGGCATCCCAAAATTACCATCAGCCAGTTTACCCCAGGTTAGGGAGAACTGTATGTTTCCCATGAGGTCTACGTAAAATACTTGACCCTCACGGAAGCTGCAAACTCTTAGGCGAGCTCAGCGGTACCCAGATCGGCGTGCTTCTGCGGATCGACATAGAGGTGCTTAATGCGATCGGAGCCGGCGATGGTGTGCGTGTAGAACATAATCGGGATGACCGGGCAGTCGGCAGCGACCATTGCGTCGGCCTCCTGCATCTTAGCGACGCGCTCCTCGTCGTCAACAATAGTACGAGCTCGTCGACCTTGGCGTCGAACTCGGGGTTGTTGTAACCGGAGCGGTTGTCGCCACCGAGGGAGTCGGAGTGGAACAGCGGATACAGGAAGTTGTCCATGATCGGGTAGTCGGCAATCCAACCCAGACGACCGAACTGATAGTTAAAGTTCTGATACTGCTCGAGCAGGGCAGACCACTCAGGGGTATCGGAGACAGCGGTAACGCCAACCTTGGCGAGGTCACCGATGATGGACTCCATGATCTCCTTGTGACCGCCGTCCTGGTTGTAGGACAGGGTCACGCTAATGCCACGATCCCCGTTAGCGCCAGCGGGAGCAACCTTGTCGAGGTACTCGTTAGCCTTGTCGACATCGTAGGCGCAGAACTCCCATGCGCCCTCCTTGTAGCCATCGATGCCCGGAGGAACAATGCCGTCGGCAGGAGTGCGGGTACCCTTGAAGATGGTCTTGCAGATGGCCTCACGGTTGATGGCCAGGGAGATACCCCTGCGCAGGTCGGCGTTGCTGAACGGCTCGGCCGTGGTGTTGCAGGTCAGATAGTACGTGGAAGGCTCGGCGCCGAGCAGCATGCGCTCGCCGTCACCCATGGTGTAGCCGTCCTTGGACACGCCGCGATCCTTCTTGGCGGCGTCGATCTGAGCGACGGGAACGTCGCAGACATCGAGGTTACCGGCCTGGAACTCCTTGTAGGCGGTCTCCATGTCCTTGATGACCTGGAAGTGGATGCCATCGATCTTGGCCTTGTCGCCATAGTAATCGTCGAACTTCTTGACGTTGATCTCCTGGCCATTCTCCCACTTGCCGTCCATCATGAACGGGCCGTTACCGACCGGGGCGAGGTAGAAGCTCTTGACATCGGACTCGGCGCACTCGGGAACCGGGGCCAGAGCCGGGTGAGAGGCGACGAAGGGGAAGTCGGCGTAAGCGGAAGCCAGCTTGACGACGAGGGTCTCATCGTCGGGGCAGGTAACACCGCTGAGCTCGGTAGCGTTACCGGCAAGCAGATCGTCATAGCCCTCGACCATGGAAAGGTGATAGGAGACCTCGGAAGGGCCGTACTCGGTAGCGACAGCCGACTTGGTGTTGACCAGACGCTCCCAACCGAGCTTGAAGGACTTGGAGGTAACGTCGTCACCGTTGTGGAACTTGGCCTTCTTGATCTTGAAGGTGAACTCGGTGGCGTCGTCGTTTGGCTCGAAGGACTCGCAAGCCAGCGGAACGATCTCGCCCTTCTCGGCGTCATAAGAGGTCAGAGCATCAAAGAGCTGGTACTCGACCTGAGTGCCCTGGTCCTCCTGGACATTGTAGGGGTCGATGCAGACCGGGTTGTTGATGTAGAGTTCAGCTTCGAACCGGACTCAGAACCGGAAGCGTCGCCGCCCTTCTTGCCGCATGCGGCAAGAAAAGCCATGGAGCTCGCAGCAAGGGTACCGCCGACAAAGGCGCGACGACCCATAACGGCTGGTGGAACATAGAATCAGCCATGCCATCCTCCTTATGAGATAGGACAAAGAAATGTTCAGTCGGACACATGTCGAGACAATCCGATCCGAACCATCAAAACGCCGCCCGTTGCTATGGCTGGTTATGCACAACGAACCAACGTTTCGCAATACAGTAGCGCATTTTATGCACGATTTGGGGCTAATTCCGGTCAACGGTCGAGAATTTCTTTAGTTAGGCGAAGTATGTGGGGATATTTTGGCTCTGTTACAAATATGTAAACAAAAAGGGTCCCGCACTTGCGGAACCCTTTTCAAGTATTTATGTGGCTCGTGCTTAGTAGCCGACGATACTGCGGGAAGAAGAACATGCACAGGACGACACACACGGCAAAAACGACGGCCATAATTACCGTCAGGCGATCGAGGTTCTGCTCCATGACGCCCGTGGCAGAGCTGGAGTTATACAGCGAGCTAGCGATCATATCCGAAACGCCGGTGCCCTTACCAGAGTGCATCAGGACGAGAATCGTCAGCGCCACGGCAGAGACAGCCCAAACGACAAACAGAAGAATCTGAAACGGACCCATAGATAAGCTCCTTAATAGAACAATTCAAACTCCAGTACTGTACCCACAACCCCCAGCCACTCCCCCATCCAGCCATTTGGTGACGAGGTAGAAATAGCGCAAAAAAGAGGGTTGTCCGGTTGTGGACAACCCCCTTACTAGAAAACGGTATTTGTTTTCTATTAGGCCTCGGTGGCGAGTACGCGACCCGTCATCTCGGCGGAAGGCTCAATACCAGCCATGGTGAGCATAGTCGGAGCGATATCGGAGAGACGGCCGTCCTCGATACCGGTAAGCTGTGCCTTCTCATCAACGATGATGAACGGCACGCGGTTGGTGGTGTGAGCCGTGAACGGATGCTTGGAACCGTCGGAAGCGACGTCAAACATGTGATCGGCGTTGCCGTGGTCGGCGGTGATCAGCGCAAAGCCGCCCTTGGCGAGAATCGCCGGGACAACCTTGGACAGGGCATCGTCAACGGCCTCGACAGCCTTAACGGCAGCGTCGAACACGCCGGTATGGCCAACCATGTCGCAGTTTGCGAAGTTCACGATGTAGAAATCAGCGCGATCCTCGTTGATGGCGGCGACAAGCTTCTCGGTAACCTCAGGAGCGCTCATCTCAGGTTGCAGATCGTAGGTAGCGACCTTGGGGGAAGCGACGAGCACGCGCTCCTCGCCCTCCTTGGGCTCCTCGATGCCGCCGTTGAGGAAGAACGTCACGTGGGCGTACTTCTCGGTCTCGGCGGTGTGCAGCTGCTTCAGGCCATTGGCGGCGATAACGTCGGCCAGGACGTTCTCGGGGAACGTCTTGGGGAAGCGACCTCGACGTCAAACGTCGGGTCGTACTCGGTCATCGTCACAAAGTGCGAAAGCTTGATCTGCTCGCGCTCAAAGCCGTCGAACTCCTTGTCCGTGAACACGCGAGTCATCTGACGGGCGCGGTCGGGACGGAAGTTGAAGAAGATGGCCGCGTCACCCTCGTGGATGCCCTCGTTGTGGGCAGCAAAGGGCTCGACGAACTCATCGCCGCGCGGATCCTTCTCGTAGTAGGCCTTGATACCGGCAACGGGGTCGGTATCGGCATCGGACGCATTGACCATGACATCGTAGGCGCGCTGGATGCGCTCCCAACGGTTGTCGCGGTCCATGGCCCAATAACGGCCCGAGACGGTGGCAACGCGAGCGTCGCAACCGGTCTCCTCGGAGATCTTGGCCAGGAAGGCGCAGAACTCACTCATGTAACCGGCACCGGACTGCGGGTCGACGTCGCGACCATCCATGAAGGCGTGGACGCGAACGGTCTTGACACCGTGCTCGGCAGCCATCTTGACCAGAGCCTCGACGTGGCTCATATGAGAATGAACACCGCCAGGGCTCATAAGGCCCATGAGGTGGAGAGTCTTGCCGTCAGCCTTGACGTCGTCCATAGCCTTGACGAAGACCTCGTTCTTGGCGATGGAGCCGTCCTTGATGGCATTGTTGATGCGCGAAAGCTCCTGGAACACGATGCGGCCGGCACCGATGTTGAGGTGACCCACCTCGGAGTTGCCCATCTGACCGTCGGGAAGGCCCACATCCTCGCCCGAAGCACCGAGCGTGGTGTGAGGATACTTCTCGTACAGGCTATCAAGGAAGGGCGTCTTAGCAGCGGCGACGGCGTTCTCGCCATCGGCCGGAGCCAGGCCACAGCCGTCCATGATGATCAGGAGTGCAGGAAGATGACGTTGTGCCATATGTCCTACTCGCCTGCCTTGACGACCATAGAAGCGAAGTCGGCAGCCTTGAGCGAAGCGCCGCCCACGAGGGCGCCGTCGACGTCGGGCTTGGCGACGAGCTCGGCGATGTTGCCGGGCTTGGCAGAGCCACCATAGAGAACGCGGATGCCGTTAGCGAGCTCCTCGCCGAACATCTCCTTGAGGGTCTCACGGATAGCGCCGCAGACCTCCTGAGCGTCCTCGGCGGTAGCGGTCTTGCCGGTGCCGATAGCCCAGATGGGCTCGGTAGGCGACGACGACCTGCTTGGGGCAAGTGATCTCGAGACCCTCGAGACCAGCCTTGACCTGGTCACGACGTGCTCGACATAGGTGCCGGCTCGCGGACCTCAAGAGACTCACCGCAGCAGAAGACGGGAACAAGACCGGCGGCAACGAGGGCCTTGGCCTTCTTGTTCTGATCCTCGTCGGTCTCGTGGAAGTAATCACGACGCTCGGAGTGACCGATGATGCAGTAGGTGCAGCCAGCGGACTTGAGCATGTCGCAAGAGGACTCACCGGTGAAGGCACCCTTGGCCTCCCAGTACACGTTCTGTGCACCGAGGGCGATGGGGCAGCCTGAACGCGGTCATGAACCGTGGTGATGTCGATGGTCGGAGGGCAGACGAGCACCTCGACGCCAGCCGGAACCTCGGGCAGAGCCTGGGCCAGCTCGTCGGCGAGCTTGGCAGCCTCGGCGACGTCGTTGTTCATCTTCCAGTTACCAGCGATAAGAAGGGTGCGATTAGGCATCGAGAAGCGCCTCCACTCCGGGCAGGACCTTACCCTCGACGAGCTCCATGGAAGCGCCACCGCCGGTGGAGATCCAGCTCATCTTGTCGGCCAGGTTAAACTTATTGACGGCTGCGACGGAATCGCCACCACCGATGATCGAGGTGCAATCAGCTCGGCAACAGCCTCGGCGATAGCCTGGGTGCCATGAGCGAAGTTGTCGAACTCGAAGACGCCCATGGGGCCGTTCCAGAACACGGTCTTGGCGCCCTTGACGGCCTCGGCGTAGAGCTCCTCGGTCTTGGGGCCGATGTCCATACCCTCACGGTCGTCGGGGATAGCGTCGGAAGCGACAACCTCGGGGACAGCGTCCTCGCCAAAGTGATCGGCAACGCGGTTGTCGATGGGGAGCAGGATCTTGACACCCTTCTCCTCGGCCTTCTTGAGCATCTCGCCGGCGCGCTCGACCCAGTCCTCTTCCTTGAGGGACTGACCGACGGACAGGCCCTGAGCCAGGAAGAAGGTGTAGGCCATGCCGCCACCGATGATCAGGGTGTCAGCGGAGTCGATGAGGTGATCGAGAACGCCGATCTTGGAAGAAACCTTGGAACCGCCGACGATAGCGACGAAGGGGCGCTCGGGCTCGGCGAAGATGCCGGTCAGCGTGTCGACCTCCTTCTCGAGCAGGAAGCCAGCGACTGCAGGCAGGTAAGCGGCGGGGCCCACGACGGAACCCTGGGCGCGGTGAGCGGTGCCGAAGGCATCGAGAACGAAGACGTCACCATAGGAAGCGAGCTTCTTGGCGATCTCGGGATCGTTCTTCTTCTCACGCTTGTCAAAACGGACGTTCTCGAGAACGAGGACCTTGCCCGGCTCGACGGCGGCGACAGCCTCGGCGGCCTCTCGCCATACGTGTCGGCAACAAAAGCAACGTCAAGGCCAGAGAGCTCAGCGAGCTTCTTGGCGACAGGCTCGAGGGAAAGCTCGGGCTGGAAGCCAGTGCCCTCAGGACGGCCGAGGTGGCTCATGAGGATGACGCGAGCGTTGTGCTCAACGAGGTAGTTGATGGTGGGCAGGGCAGCCTTGATACGGGTGGTGTCGCCAACGACGCCATCCTTGATAGGCACGTTGAAGTCAACGCGGACGAGAACGCGCTTGCCGTCGACATCGATGTCGCGGACGGTCTTCTTGGTAAAGGCCATGTTTGCTTCTACCTTTCGTACGTGTCTGCCTCCCATTACGGCAGACGATTTCCTATAAAAAGGGCGCGACCCTAGGGTGTAAGCCTATGAGGCCGCGCCCTTCTTTAGACGCTCAACGAGCTATTCGCTAAAAGCTAAATTAAGCAACGAACTTCTCGAAGTACTTGATGGTGCGGACCATCTGAGAGGTGTAGGAGTTCTCGTTGTCGTACCAAGAGGTGACCTGAACGAGGGTCTGGCCGTTGCCGAGATCAGAGCACATGGTCTGAGTGGCGTCGAAGATGGAGCCGTGGGTCTCGCCGACGATGTCGCGGGAGACGATCTGGTCCTCGTTGTAAGCGAAGGTATCGGGGATGGTCTCGGCGTAGGCCTTCATGGCAGCGTTGACCTCGTCGACGGTGACCTTCTTGTCAACGACGGCGTAGAGGTTGGTCAGCGAGCCGGTCGGCGTCGGGACGCGCTGGGCGGCACCGATGAGCTTGCCGTTGAGCTCGGGGAGAACCAGGCCGATGGCCTTGGCAGCGCCCGTGGTGTTCGGGACGATGTTCTCGGAGCAGGCGCGGGAGCGACGGAAGTTGCCTGCGCTGCGGGCCGTCGAGCGGCATCTGGTCGCCGGTGAAGGCGTGGATGGTGGTCATGATGCCGGAGACGATGGGAGCGAAGTCGTTCAGACCCTTGGCCATCGGGGCGAGGCAGTTGGTGGTGCAGGAAGCAGCGGAGATGATGTTGTCCTCAGCGGTCAGCGTCTCATGGTTGACGTTGTACACGATGGTGGGCAGATCGCTGCCGGCCGGAGCGGAGATGACGACCTTCTTGGCGCCAGCGTTGATGTGGGCCTGAGCCTTAGCCTTGCTGGTGTAGAAGCCGGTGCACTCGAGAACGACGTCGACGTCGAGGTCGCCCCAAGGCAGGTTGTTGGCGTCGGCCTCCTTGTAGATCTTGATCTCCTTGCCGTCAACGGTGATGGAATCCTCGCCAGCGACGACCTCGTGATCGCGAGCATAGTTGCCCTGCGTGGAGTCGTACTTCAGCAGGTAAGCGAGCATATCGGGAGAGGTGAGGTCGTTGATAGCGACGATCTCGGAGCCTCATGACCGAACATCTGGCGGAAGGCCAGACGACCGATGCGACCGAAGCCGTTAATAGCAACCTTTACTGCCATTGTGTCTCCTTTCGTAAGGCCCCCGCAAGCTACAGCGCCTGCCGTTGAGGCCCACAAACTAACCACTCGCCTAATATACCTTTTTTTTGGCTTGAATTTCACGAGAATGCTCGAAATTGAAAATCAAATTTGCGTTAAAACGCTTTAACGTATAAACAGCAGTTAAACCACCATAAAAGCTATTGCGTTAAACTACCCGCTTGCTTCAATGAGCTTTTCAAGGCGCAAAACACGGTGATACAAGGCCGACTTCGACAAAGGAGGGTCGGCCATTTCCCCCAAATCTCGCAGTGAGAGATCGGGGTAACGCTCGCGTAAGTCACAAAAAACTGCCAGAGCGTCCGGCAGCGTTTCGCGCAAACCGCGCCGATCAAGCTCATCGATGAGCGCAAGCTGATGTTGGGCGGCACCGGCACTTCTGGTCTGGTTGGCAAGCTCTGCGTTCACGCGACGATTCACGTCGTTCTTCACCAGCTTAACCGCGCGGGCCTCTTCAATCTCGGCAACGCTGCGCTTGGCGCCAATCAGCTGTAACAGACGTTTAATCTCCTCGGCACTCTTGATGTACACGGCATACGAGCCGCGACGCGCATTGACGCGGGCGTGAACTCCAATCTGCTCCAGAAGGTCGCAAAGTCCCTTTGCATACTCCTCGCCCTGAACCGCGATCTCCAAATGAAAATCGCCACGCGGGTCGGCAACAAAGCCTCCGGCAATCAGCGCACCGCGAATATAGGCGAGCCTGCAGCAAGGACGGGCGACGATGTGGCGCGGCACACCCGCGACGAGCCCTCCCCTACGGTCGAGAATGCCCAGCAGCACCAGAGCCTTATCCAAATCGGGCTGATCGGGCAAGGTGATGAGATAGTTTCGTACCTTGTGCAGGACCGACTTACGAACCGTGAATTCGGTCTTGAGCTTAAGGATACGATGCGTCAGCGCAATCATCGTGCGCGCCACAGCACCCGTCTCGGTCGCGACCGTCAAGCGGTACCGTCCCGAGCCCGCCAGCGAAAGCGTGCCGCTCACACGCGTTAGCGCAGCAAGCGTCGACAAATCGCAGTATTCGCATTCTGGTTCGCAGCGCGCAAGCTCGTCACGCACCTCAGCGGTAAACGACATGTAAACCTATGCCTTCGTGTTGGCACGCGACAGGTCACGGTGGAGATGCTCACATGATACTGAGCACCCTCCAGGTAGCGGGCCGTGGCCTCGGCAATGGCGACGCTACGGTGCTGTCCGCCTGTGCAGCCGATAGCAATGGAAAGCTGCGGCTTGCCCTCTGCGATATAACCCGGCATGACCGTATCGAGCAGCTGGGTCCAGGCCTTCCAGAACTCCTGGGTCTTGGGGTGGTCCAAGACAAAATCGGAGACCTTCTTATCGAGACCGGTCATGGTGCGCATCTCGGGATCGTAGAAAGGATTGGGCAAGAAGCGAACATCGATCATGATGTCCGCCTCGACGGGCATGCCGTGCTTAAAACCAAACGAGAACACGTGGACATCCATAAGCTGCTGGTCGGACAGCTCGGAAAAAGCCATGCGCAGCTTGTTGCGCAAGGCAGAAGTGCGCAAGCGGCTCGTGTCGATAATCATATCGGCTCGATCACGAACGCCCTGCAGCTGCAGACGTTCATGCTGAATAGCGTCGGCCGTGGTCTCCCCCGGCTTTGCAATGGGATGGCGGCGACGATTTTCGCTATACCGGCGAATCAGCACCTCGTCAGACGCCTCGAGAAACACGATGTCGCAGCTCATCTCGCGCTCTTCCAGTGCGGCAACAGCATCGAGCAGTTCATCGAACAAGCCCTGGCTACGCAGGTCGCAGGTAACGGCAAGGTGCCTGCCCACGCCCGTATTGATGCCAACGAGCTCTGCAAGCTGGGCAATCAGGCGTGGGGGCAGGTTGTCGATACAAAAATAGCCCATGTCCTCAAACACATGCATGGCTTGCGTTCGGCCCGAGCCGGACATTCCGGTGATGATAACGATATCGGGGATACGCTCCGAGCGCTCCGCCGCATCCATGGCATCTCCCTTTTGCATGTGTGCCTCCTAAAATAAGCGCGGGACCCGGCCAGCGGATCCCGCGCGATCAATTGCCTTTATTGAGTATACCGCCCCAAGCGGATACGAGGCCCGTCTTACGCCTCAAGCGCAGCCTTGAACCAACTTGTAATACTCGTAGGGTGCGTAATGGCGGTGCGACGACAACGGCCCACGCGCCGGCGTCGATTGCAGCGCGAGCCTCTTCGGGCGTATGTACGCGACCCTCGCAATGATGGGAGGCCGGGGAATTCCTCGGTCGCCTGACGCAGGAGCGGCAGGTCGGGACCATCGGCCATGGTGCAGTCGATGGCGGCGACGCCGTGAGAAAGCGTGGTGGATACCAGGTCAAAGCCCATATCAACCGCACGGCGAATGTCCTCGATGGTGGCACAGTCGGCCATCAGGAGCACACCCTCCTCATGCAGCGGGCGGAAAGTATCCTCGACCGTCTTACCATCGGGGCGCGGACGATCGGTGGCGTCGATCGCCACGATATCGGCACCGGCAGCAACGCAGGCGCGAGCGTGACGCAGCGTCGGCGTGATGTAAACGCCCTCGTGCCCATCCTTCCACAGGCCGATAACAGGAACCTCACAGCGGCCCTTAATGGCGGCAATGTCGGCAAGGCCCTGGCAGCGAATGGCGGCGGCGCCGCCAAGCTCGCAAGCACGGGACATTTGAGCCATGGTCTCGGGTGTGCGAAGCGGCTCGCCCATATACGCCTGAACGCTCACGACGAGCTTACCCTTCAGGGACTGGATCAAAGGATCGACGGTCATGTTCGACTCAACCTTTCTCAAAACAGCCTTCTGAGACACCGCACCTTGACTCAAACCGTCGCTCGCGTACCGAAGTACGCTTCGCTCCTCTTTCACGTCAATCTGCGGCACCTCAGAAGGCGCACTTGGTAGTTTTATTTACTTCAACGACGCAAGAAGGTGTTCGGCAGCACCGATGAGCGGCGCGTCGCCCTCCAGAGAGCCGATGAGAATCGGCGTGTCCTGAAGCGGGTCGAGCGCCTGGCTGGCATAGCCTCGTGCACCGAGTCCTTCCACGTCTGTGAACGCCAATCGGGACCTTGGTGAATCACGCCGCCCGAAAGCACGATGACCTCAGGGTCCAGAATGTTAGCGAGCGAGCCCAGGCTGGCGCCCAGCGCAAAGCCGGCGTCATGAATGACCTCGGTCGCCTTTGTGTCGCCTGCGCGGCACAGGTCGTTCACGTCACGGCCGACCGAAGGACGGCTGGGGTCGACGCGGCCAAAACGCTCATCGTACATGCGCCCGATTGATGTTCCGGAAGCAACCGACTCCAGATGGCCGGAACGCCCGCAGGCGCAGGGAATGCCAGCGGCAGCCGAGCACTCGATGTGGCCCATATGGCCGGCAGCACCATGGAAGCCCTGCATCACGCGGCCGTTCTCGACATATGCGCCACCGATGCCCGTACCGATGCCCAAACACAAGACGGAGAACTTGCCCTTGCCGACGCCCCAGTGGGCCTCGCCCAGAGCATGAGCCTGCACGTCGCCTACAACGGCAACGGGAAGGCCGAGGTCCTCGCGCAGACGCGGCCCCAACTGACGCCGGACCAGCCGGGCATAATCTCATTGGCATACGCGATGGCGCCCGTCTTGGGGTCGACGACACCGGCAGCGCCGATGCCAACTCCGAGGACCTCGACATCGGGATTTGCTTCAAGAGCTGCCTTGATAGACGCCTCGATGCGCTGGAAGACCGCTTCGCCACCCTCCTGGGCCTCGGTGGGAACCTCAGCCTCAAAAACGGGATGGGGCACACCGCCGTCAGCCGGGTACTCCATGATGGCAGTCGCGATCTTAGTTCCGCCGATATCGACAGAGCAGACGTACTTGTTCTCCATGTCGTTCTCCTTCGGAGACAAAACAACTACAGGAAATGCGCCGTCAGGCTAGCCGTCACAGCGCGGTAAAGGTTTTCCAGGTGCCCGAGATCGCCGAGAAACCGTGCGGCCATTGGCCTAATGGGTCATGGCCGCACGGTTGAACGGCGAGGTCGGGTGCCTGGGAAAGCTTTAAAGGAGACCGTTGTCCTGGAGGACCTTGCGAATCGCCTCGACGTTCTCACCGGTCATGGCCTTCACCGGGCGCGGCATGGTCGGGCTGTCGAAGATGCCCATGAGGTTCATAGCGGTCTTGAAGGCGCCGACGCCACCGGCATAGCCCTGGACGCCCGAGGTGACATCCCAGATGTGCGAAATCTCATTGAGGCGATCCTGCTCGGCCTTGACGGTAGCCCAGTCACCAGCCTGAGCGGCCTTCCACTGACGAACGTAGCCCTCGGGCTCAACGTTGGCGAGGCCCGGAACGGAACCGTCGGCGCCACCGAGATAGGCACCGTCGACGACGACCTCGTGACCGGTGAGGATGCTCATCGGATGACCGTTCTTCTCGTTCTCCTGAATGAGGTAGCGGAACGAGATGTCATCGCCCGAGGAATCCTTGACGCCAGCCAGGACGCCCTCGCGCCGAGCTTAGCAAGGAGCTTCCAGGGGAGCTTGGTGTGGACGCACACGGGGATGTCGTAGGCGAAGATGGGCAGGTCGAGTTCCTCGTGAAGGATGCGGAAGTGCTCCTCGACCTCGGTTATGCCCTGCAGGGCATAGAACGGGCAGGTGGCGACGAGCGCATCGGCGCCCAGCTCCTGAGCGACCTTGCCGTGCTCGATCATGCGCTCGGTCTCGGTGTCGATGATGCCGACCAGAACGGGAACGCGGTGGTCGACGATACGGACGGCCTCTGCGACAATCTGGCGACGGCGCTCGTCGGTGGAGAAGACGACCTCGCCCGAGGAGCCCAGGAAGAACAGGCCATCGACGCCGGCATCGATCATGCGGTTGATGCTGCGCTCAAAGGAGGCAACGTCGAGCTGGTGGTCTTCGGTATCGGGAACAACGACGGGAGGGATAACGCCGGTGAATTTCTGAGTTGCCACAAGAATCTCCTTAGTTGTCTGGCGGGCAGCCCTATGCCGCCCACTCTTGTTGGCGGTGTCCAGGCCGTCTAGGCCAAAGAACACGAATAGAACGTTTGGTTAAAGAAGTCGACGACTTCGTTTTCGAACGCATTGATGCGCTCGTGAGCGTATTTGGCATAGATGATATGCCTCCGGTCACACTCAAGACCGTTGAATACGGCAAACTGGCCCTTGGGATCACTCACGGTATCCATGAGCGATGTGCCCATGAGCACCGAGCCACGAACCCGAGGCGACAGCGTCTCGAGACCGCTGGGAAGCGGATTGGCAAGCGCCGTGCAGGCAAGGCCCCGCTCGTCCAGAGCAGAAACCGCCAGCGCGACACCGCCGCCAAGGCCCTCGCCCCATGCAAAGATGCGGTCGGGATCCATGCCATCAAGGTTGCGCGCAACCTTCGCCAACGCGCAGCCCCAACGGACACGCTCGACAAAAGCAGGCGAGGTAATCCCCTGCTGCAGATCGCTGGATCCAATAGTCTCATCGTCCAGCGCAAGCACGGCATATCCCATGGCGGCAAACCGCGTCATGTGATGCCATCCCCGCACGGGTCGGTCGATGTCATGGAACATCAGACACAGCGGAACAAGCTCGGATCTTCGGGCGCAACCAGAGGCTCAATCAAACGGCCGTGCACGACATACCCGCCGAGCTCAAAGGAAACCTCGGAGTAGCGCGCGCACGGATTTGCGAAATCAATCGCCGTAACGGTCAGCCCGCAAACCTCAAGGTCCGAAGCGGCTGTCTCCAACTCGGAAACATCCACAGAAGCATCGCCGCGCCAATCCCGGAAATCAGAGAGCCTTGACGAAACCGTCCCAGGAATCCCCGCAAGCTCGGGGACAATCAGCTCATTGACATTGCTCTCGCACTTAGACATGAGCCTCCCCTCCCTTGCAGAAAAACGGAATGATCAGATCGTCAAAATCCTGAATCTCCTCGTGGCCAAAGCCTTCAAAGAACTCATGGTGCTTTTCACAGGTCAGGTTGTTGTAGACTGCAAACTGCGTCGCCGGAGGACAGACGATATCGGCTGTGCCCGTGCCAAACAGCACGGGGCATTTGACTATGGGGGCAAAGTTCTTGGAATCGAAGTACGCCAGCTTGGCATAGGCCTCGTCAATACGAGTCGAGTCCTCGTCAAACCAGCGAGACCAATAGCGCAGACCCTCGTAGGCAATGTCGTCGGTATCCAAATCCCAGACCAGGCGGAAATCCGACAGGAAGGGATAGAGGATGGCGGCGCGATTGATAAGCTCGCTGTTAAGCGCACAGGTCGCAATGCCCAAACCGCCGCCCTGCGATGCGCCGTTCACAAACACACGGGCAAGATCGATGCCCTCGAGCTCACGAACAATACGGCAAAGAATGCGGATATCTTGGTGCAAGCGGACATAGTAGAGGTTGGCCGGGTCGCCGTCGATACCGGCGACGATATGGCCCGCGACCGTCGTGCCCTCAAATCCACCAATGTCCTCGGAGGGACCTCCTTGGCCGGGGCAGTCGAGGGCGATGAGTGCCATGCCCATGCCCGCAAACGACGCCTGCTCAAACCAGCTGCGGCTTGCACCCGGATACCCATGGAACTGAAGTACCAATGGCACGGGCTCGTCCGAGACAGGTTTAAGGTACTTGGCGTGCAGGCGAGCGCCGCACATGCCCGGTATACCAGAGATCGAAAGCTGGCAGGTCACGGCATCGGTGACCGATGCCGCCTCGATCGCATAGTCAAGCCCGACGGCGTCAGCCTCGGCCATGCGATCCTTCCAAAAGAGATCGAAATCTGATGGACGGGGCATAGCGCCTCGATATTCACCAAATTGATGTTGTAGCTCCTGAGCACTTGGCATGGCTCGTGAACCCAACCTTTCGAAATCGCAACGGAGGTGCGCCCGGCAACGGGAACCGGGCGCACGGGAGGGAAAGCGAAGTTACTCGCCGAGCTTGGGATGCAGCAGCGACGGCGCAGCGCCAAGCAGCATCTTGGTGTAGGGGTCTTGAGGATGCTGGAAGACCTGCTTGGCCTCGCCCTGCTCAACGATCTTGCCGCCATTCATGACGATAATGTCGTCGGAGATGTAGCGGACCGTCTGGATGTCATGGCTGATGAATACCATGGCCAGGCCGAGCTCCTTCTTAAGGTCGGTCAGCAGGTTTAGAATCTGCGCGCGGACCGAAACGTCCAGCGCCGAGGTGGGCTCGTCGGCGATGATGGCATCGGGGTTCAGCGACAGGGCACGCGCAATAGCCACGCGCTGGCGCTGACCGCCAGAAAGCTGGCCGGGGAGAACCTCGGCGGCGGAGCTGGGCAGACCGGTGAGCTCCAAGAGCTCCTTGACGCGCTTCTCCTGCTCGGCCTCGGTACCCAGGTTGTGGACGCGCATGGGGTCGAGCAGTTGCTCGCGAACGACCATACGGGGGTTGAGCGCCGTGGCCGGGTTCTGGAACACGACCGAGATGACGCGACCCATGTGGCGACGGTCCTCGGCGGTACGTTTGGTAACGTCCTTGCCCTTAAAGTAGACCTTGCCGCTCGTGGGGGCCTGCAGGCCGCACATGACGTTGGCAGTGGTGGACTTTCCGCAACCGGACTCGCCGACGATGCCGATGGTCTGTCCGGGCATGAGCTTAATCGTTACACCCTGGACGGCGTGAACCAGGTTGGGGTGCAGAATCGAGCCGGTACGGGTCCTAAAGGTGACGTGGACGTCATCAAGGAAGATGATCGGCTCGACGCCGTTGACTGCGGTCTCGCTCATCTACATCACCTCCGCGTGAGGGGTCAAACCATTTGCCTTGAGCACCTCGTCGGGGAGCTCGGAATAGAAGTGCTCGGTGCCGGGCACGCGCTTGAAGACCGGACGGGTGTCCAGGCCAATGCGCGGATGACTCGAGCGGGGTGCGAAGCGATCGCCCTTGGGGAAATCGCGCGGGCTCGGAACGGCGCCGGGCACCTGGTGCAGGCGGCCCGAACCGCTCTCGATGGACAGGACGGAACCCAGAAGACCGCGAGTGTACTCGTGGATCGGGTTGGTGAGCAGCTCCTTGGTGGGCGCCTGCTCGATAACCTGGCCGGCGTACATAACCGTGATGTTATGGGCGACCTCGGCGACCAGTGCCAGGTCGTGCGAAACGAAGATCATGGCAAAGCCGAGCTTGGCCTGAAGGTCGTTAAGCAGCTTGATGACCTGCTTCTGGACGGTAACGTCCAGAGCGGTCGTGGGCTCGTCGCAGATGACCAGCTTGGGGTCGCGGGTAAGGGCCATAGCGATCAGAACGCGCTGACGCTGACCACCGGAAAGCTCATGCGGATAGCTCTCGAGCGTACGCTTGGGGTCGAGGCCCACGAGCTCCAGGAGCTCCTCGGCGCTACGGGTGCCGCCGCGCTTGGTGAGCTGCTTCATCTGGGCGGAAATGAGCATGGAGGGGTTGAGCGAGGACAGGGCGTCCTGATAGACCATGGCGATATCGGTACCGCGCAGGCCGAACCACTCCTTCTTGCTCATCTTGAGCAGATCGCGGCCCTCCCAGAGAACCTCACCAGAAAGGTGCTCGTCATCGTCGGTCAGGCCCATGATGGCCAGCGTGGTGATGGACTTACCGCAGCCGGACTCGCCTACCAGGCCCATGGTCTGGCCGGGACGGACGTCAAAGTTGACGTGGTCGACGACGTTGATGTCACCGTGGTGCTCAAACTGAATGCAGAAGTCACGGACCGAGAGAATCGGCTCGACAGACTCGTCGGGCACATGGCGGTCGTACGCTTGAGCTCGACATCGCGCAGGGCGCCAAGGCGAGCGGAGAGGGACTGAGCTGCTCCTTGAGTAGGCACGGAACGGGGTCGGAGACCAGCAGATCGGCCTCGCGACGCTTGGAGGAATCGGTCGGATCCAGGGCGGCGGAGGGAGCAGCGGCCATGGCGTCGGTAATACCCTCGGAGAGGATGTTGAGCGCCAGGCAGGTGATCATAATGGCCAGGCCCGGGAACAGTGCCTGCCACCAACGGCCAGCGAGCACGCCGCCGCGGGCGCGGCGAGGATGTTGCCCCAGGTAGCGGTGGGCTCCTGGATGCCGGCGCGATGAAGGTCAGCGAGGCCTCGAAGATAATGGCGTCGGCGACCAGGGTAACGGTGAAGACCATAATCGGAGCGATGCAGTTACGCAGAACATGCTTGATCAGAATCCACGGAGCCTTGGCGCCGGACACGATGACCGCGCGGACATAGTCCTCACCGTACTCGGACACGATGTTGGCGCGCACGATACGGGCGATCTGCGGGGTGTACATAAAGCCGATCGCAAAGATGATCGACGGCACGGAATTGCCCAGGATGGAAACGAAAACAGCTGCGAGGGCGATACCCGGGATGGACATGATGATGTCCAGGATACGCATGATCGCCTCAGAGATAGACTTGCGCGAAACCGCTGCAAGAGCGCCGACAACGGAACCACAGACCAAAGCCATGGCGGTAGCACCAAAGCCGATAATCAGCGAGTACGTCCGCCGTAGAGCATGCGCGACAGAATGTCGCGACCCTTATCGTCGGTACCGAAGATAAATCCGTTGCCGGGAGCCTGGCGAGCCGTAAAGATCTCGACCGGGCTATAGGGGGCAAGAAGGGGCGCCAAAATCGCAGTCAGGGCGACCAGCACCAGCACGACGGCGGCAATCTTAGAAGACAGCGTCATCTTCTTCCAGCCACCGAGCTTGAGCCCCTTGGAGGCAGCCTTCTCGAGCTGCTCGGTTTGCTTCTCTCGAATCTTTACCATAATCTACACCGTCCTGATGCGCGGGTTGATGAGCAGGTAGAGCATGTCAACCACGATGTTGATGATGATGAAGGCAAGAGCAACGACGATAACGACGCCCTGAACCAGGTTCGCCTCGTTGCCTGAACGCCCTGCAGAATCGCAGTGCCCATGCCGGGGAGGTTGAAGATAACCTCGATGACGACGGCGCCGCCCATGAGGTAGCCGATCTTAAGACCGAGGGTGGTGACCGGGGTGATCAGCGCATTGCGAAGAACGTTGATGCCGACGACGACCTTCTCGGGACGCCGGCGCCACGAGCCATACGGACATAGTCCTTGTCGAGCTCCTCGACCATGGCGGTACGCACGATACGAGTCATCTGGCCCGTCAGCGGAAATGCCAAGGCGATAGCGGGCATGATCATACGTCCCAGATAGCCAACCGGATTCGTGGTGAAGTGAGGCAGAGCACCCGATGCCGGGAGCACCTTAAGGTAGGAAGAGAACAGCAGGATCAACAGAACGGCAAGCCAGAACGACGGGGTTGCCAAGCCGGCGATGGAAAAGACGCGGATCACTTGGTCCGGCCATTTGTCGCGATACAGTGCCGCGATGACGCCGAGCAAAAACGAAACGACCGCACCGATGGCAAGACCGATGAAGGTCAGCTGCATCGTGACGGGCAGGGCCGTGGAGATGCGCTTGGCAACGGAGTTGCGGGCAGCGCCGTAGGTACCCATGTCGCCATGAATCAAATCGCCCATATAGCGCACGTAGCGCACAGGCCAGGGGTCGTCCAGACCATACTTCTCATGGTACTCGGCAACCGCCTCGGGCGAGGCACCGTCACCCAACGCCGTGTAGGCGGGGTCGGTCTTGGAGAACGACATAAGGAAGAACACCAGGACGGTGACGCCCAATGCCATGATCGGCAGCGCCACAAGACGCCTTCCAATCAAACGTAGCAAGTTGTTCACGTTCTCTCCCCTTTCTTTTGTCGGTAGGACCAACTGGTATATGAGTACGGATACTCATTACAAGACCCGAGCGACATCGTTGCCGCCCGGGTCTTTGTTTCAACTATGAGGATACGGTCCCAACGGCCGACATCCTGCATACAGACTCAAGCGAGTCTTACGCCTTGACGGTCGCAACGCCCCTGAAGGACATGCTCGTCGTGCCGATGCCCTTGAAGCCGTCGAGAGCCTCGCCGTTGGGCGCGGTGGACGGATCGTCCCAGGAAGCGGAGACGGTCTTGACGTGGACAACGGGGTACAGAACGGCGTTGTCGGCGATGATGTCGAAGCACTCGTTCCACTTCTTCTGCTGCTCGTCGCCCTCGGCGGCAAGAGCCTCGTCCATGAGACCGTGGAGCTTCTGCCACTCAGCGGACTCCTTCCACGGGCAACGGGTCTGCATCCAGACGTTGTCGCCGTACCACCAGTTGAGCAGCAGATCGGGGTCGGCGCCGAAGCAGGAAGGATCGCCAGGGGCAAGGAGGATATCGTAGGCCTCGCCGCCGTCGATGGCAGCGTAGGTGGCCGGCGAGGTATCGGTCTGGATAGTCACATCGAAGCCGAGAGCGTCGAGGTCGTTCTTGACCTGGGCGGCCATGCCCTTAATCTGCTCGTTGTCGGTGGTGCGCAGGGTGATGGCACCCGGGGTGATGCCGGACTCCTCGATGAGCTTCTTAGCCTTCTTGGCGTCGGTCTTGTACACCGTGGAAGCCTCATGATAATTGGTGAAGCTCTTGGGCAGGTAGCAGCTGGCAGCGGTGGCAAGGCCGGCGAAGGTGTTGCTGACCATCTTCTCGGTGTCGAGCGCATACATGACAGCCTGACGGACCTTGACGTTGTTCCAAGGCTCCTTGGCGACGTTGAACATGATGAAGCGGGTGCCGAAACCCTGAACGTTATCGATCTTGCAGCCGGCGCTCTCGAGCTGGTCGACGGCGTCAGCGGTAACGAGCTCCATAACGAGCGTGGAGCCCTCCTGCTGAGCGGTACGCGAGCGGTGGGGTCGGTCAGGATGCTGTACTGGATCTTCTTATCCTCGGCAGCATACTCACCGTTGTACTCGGGGTTGGGAACCAGGGTGATCTCGGTATCGGAGATAGAGTCGTACATCCAGGGGCCGGAGCCGATCGGCTGCTTGGCGCGATCCTCCTCGGTCTGGGTGGCCGGGGGTAACGCGGATGATGGCAAGACGATCCTTGAGCAGAGAGAAGTTGGGGACCTTGGTCTTGACCGTCACGGTGCTGGCGTCCTTAGCCTCGATGGACTCGAAGGGCTGGAAGAACGGAGCATAGGTAGCGGAAGCGGCGCAAGCGGTGTAGGAGGCAACGACATCGTCAGCGGTGACCTCGGTGCCATCGGAGAACTTGGCGCCCTTGCGGATGGTAACCTCGAAAGTGGTGTCGTCCACAGACTTGGGGTCGTCGGTGGCGAGCTCGTTGAAGGTGCTGTAGTCGTGGTAATCGATGCCGTAGAGGCCCTCGACGACGTGCCAGTTAGCACCCAGGCCCACAGCGGAGCCGGTGCTGGCGGGGTCGAAGCTGGACGGAGCGTAAGCGGAACCAGCGGTGATCACGCCGCCGCCACGGTTGGCGGAATCGGTGGAACCGGAAGCGGAACCCTCGTCGCTAGAGCTGCCACCGCAGCCGGTGAGACCAAGCCCTGCGACAGCAGCGACGCTGCCGGTGAGGCCGAGGAACGAACGCCTGGACATACCCTTGTTGATGATGGCCATGTCTTCTCCTATCAATAGAGAATCTTACCCGGGAGCACCTAGACTTGCCCCCGCGCAACTTGCGGACGATATATACCTTACCTACCGACAAACCCAATTTGGGTGCCGCGCTCGCGACCGATACATACATACGCTTGAACGGTATTTACTACCGTTCACCGAATTCATTGACAAACGATTCGACAGACAGCATGTATCGACGAGGTGAGATATCAGTCTTCGTCAACCCGCAGGATAGCAGGGTTATTCACCATGGCTAGTCAAACGTTTTAGCGTTAATAAAACCCGAAATCAGCCAGGTAATCGCCGCGAAATAAATGATTGAAAATCAGCCAATCATGTATATCAGTTGTTTAGAAGCGCGTTTAGTTTTCGGAACGGCTGGCCGATGCTTGGGCGCGCTCGGCATTCCATGCAACAAGTGCCTCGTGGACCGCTTTGGCGACATCGGCCGGAACGCCTCGAACTTCCGCAATCTCCTGCTCGCTTGCCGCGCGCAAACGCTTCATCGAGCCAAAATGGCGCATAATGGCACGTTTTCTGGTGGGTCCCACGCCCGGAACGTCGTCAAGCACCGAAACCGTCATAGCCTTATCGCGCAACTCGCGATGGAACGTAATCGCAAATCGGTGGGATTCATCGCGAACCTGCTTGATCAGATAAAGCGAAGCGGAGCCGGTCGGCAGCACGACGGGGGTCTCGTCCCACGGCACGAAAACTTCCTCATCGGCCTTTGCCAAGCCACAAACTGGTATATCGAGGCCAAGCGCCTCAAGTTGCTTAATTGCAGCGGTCAATTGCGGTTTGCCGCCATCGACAACGAGCAAATCGGGGCGCGAGCCAAAGCGCTCGTCCGCCATGCGCTCGGGAGCATAGCGACGCCCCAGAACCTCGGACATCGATACGAAGTCGTTCGCCTCGTCCAATTCGGCCTGAATTTTAAAGCGACGATACTGGCCCTTGTCGGCACGGCCGTTGGTAAATACCACCATCGAAGCGACGGTAAAGGTGCCGTGCAACGTCGAGATATCGAAGCACTCGATGCGCAACGGCGGCGCAGGCAGCGCCAGCGCGCTTTCGAGCTCCAGGAGCGCCTGATTAGTGCGATCGTCAGCATACCCCGTGCGCATCATGTAGCGCATGAGGGCATGGCGCGCATTTTTGGAAGCCATATCGAGCAGGCGGTGCTTTTCGCCGCGCTGCGGCCTATGGAGATGGCAAGAGCGTTCGCGCTTGCCCGCAAGCCACTCCCCCAACGCTTCGGCGTCCTCAAGCTCGACAGAGAGATTGATCTCGGCTGGAATATCAGCCGTCTCGTCGTAATAGCGCTTAAGAAAGCCCGATTGAAGCTCTTCCTCGTCGACATCCAGGCCTTTATCGAGGATGAACTCACAAGTTCGAACCGTTCGGCCCTCGCGAACGACGAAGACGCAAGCGGCGGAGATGGTCTCCTCGCGATAGAAACCGATGACATCTATATCGACACTGGAGGGAAAAACGACTTGCTGACGATCGTCCAGACCCCTGATGACCTCCAAACGACGTTTGACGCGTGCCGCGCGCTCAAAGTCGAGCGCCTCAGCGGCATCCGTCATCTCGGAGGTCAGCTCATCGACGACATCCTTGCGATGGCCCGACAAAAAGCGCTCGACACGCTTGACGTTCTTGGCATAGTCTGCCGGGGAAATCACGCCGACACACGCACCCGGGCCGCGCCCGACATGGTAGTCAAGCAGGCGCCCGTTTTGCGCGCAATCATATTGACGATGTCTTCCTCGCCCTTGTGGGACTCGACGATACGGCGACAACGACGCCACTCCGCACAGGATGCGGAGCAGATGGGGATAACCTTGCGCAGCGTATCTATCGTCTCACGTGCGCGCGGCTATCGGTATAAGGTCCAAAATAGCGCGTTCCCGGCTTATGGACGCTCACGCGTGTATTTGATTAGCGGGAGTACAGGTCGCCCTTTGTAATGGCGATAAAGGGGTAGCTCTTGTCATCCTTGAGGTCGACGTAAAGTACGGATGGTACTGACCAATCAAATTGCGCTCGAGCACCAACGCCTCGTGCTCGGTCTCCACCACGATATAGTCAAAGCTCGCCACCAGCTGCATCATCAGCGGGATCTTCTGGCGCTCGTCCTGCAGCGTCACGTACTGACGCATACGGGCGCGCAGGTTTTTCGCCTTGCCCACGTAGATGACATCGCCCTTGGCGTCTTTCCAAAGGTAGCAGCCGGGCTGCGTGGGAACGCGCGAAACCTGCTCGGCAAGCGTGGAATGTTGTCGTGACCGGCCACGCGCACCTACTTGCGACGAATCAGCGCCGAGACCTCGGGCATCTTAAGGACGACGCAAGGCCAAAGGTAACAGCAAGCGAGACGACACCCGCAACGCAAACGTAGCCAAGAGTAATCAGAATCGAGCCGCCAAGTGCCCCGACAAAGTGCTCAAGCGCCCACATGACGCCGGCGCTGCGGCAGCACCCAGGCCACCGAGCAAAAGGCCAAAGAAACCGCCATGCAGGATAGATTTAACCTGAAGACCACGCAGACGACGACGCAGCCACCACAGCGAGCAACCGACCAAGATCACGTAGTCGACGACATACGAAAGCGCGATTGCCGGCATACCGAAGCCCAGCACAACGCCAAACAGCAGAACCGAGCCGGCCTGGCCGATGGCGGAATACAGGCAATAGCGGCTATAGGGCTTCATGTCGAGCAAGGCAGAGAAGCTCTTCTGCATCAGCACGACCACGCCGTAGAGCGGCAGCGAGAACGCCAAGTAGACAAGGAACTCGGACACCAGCGCCACGCCGGACTCATCGAACTTGCCAGCGCAGTAGATCATGTTGAGCGGACGCGCGAAGACAATCAGGTACAGCGCGAACGGAACCAGGAAGAACAGCATCTGGGCGACGCCACGCGAAAATGCCCGTGCGAACGCTGTCGTAATCCTTCTCCTGTGCGTCGTGAGAGAGCTCGGTATAGAGCGCCGTCGAAAGCGAGGCGGCAATCAGCGCGTAGGGCAGCGTGTACCACAGGCGCGCATAGGCGATGACGGAAGGACCGGTCTCGGGCTGGACCACCAGCGCGGCAGCGTTCGTGATAGAAGTCGAGACAAACATGCACACCGTAGCGAGCAGCGTCGGGATACCGAGCGCAATCGTCTGGCGCAGTGCGGGGTCCTTAAAGTCGATATGGATATGGGGATGCACGCCGTGCTTGCCAAGCGCGGGGATCTGACAAGCCATCTGAACAAAGACACCGAGGGTCGTACCGGCCGCAATCAAGATGATGCCGGCACGTTCGCCAAACTGTGCGGACACGGGCGCAAAGCCCATAAAGCTCGCAATGACGATCACATTGTTGAGGACCGGGGCAACGTCGACCAGAAGTAGTCGCGGTGTGCGTTGAGACGCCCGAAAACACCGAGCCCAAACCATAAAACAGAATCTGGATGGCAAAGAAACGGAACATGAACGCAGCGGTATCCATGCTGCCGCCGTCACCCGAAAGGAACGATTGCGTCCAAATAAAGCCCGGAGCGAACACGGTCCCCAGCAACGAAATGCCACCCAGCACCAATAGCAGAATACCGAGCAGGTTGCCCACGTACTCGTTCGAGGCCTCGCGACCCTGCTCACGCCTCACGCCCATGTACACGGGCAAAAACGCCGTCACGAGCATGCCGCCCATCACGAGTTCGTAGAGCATATTGGGCAGGTTGTTGGCGACCTGATAGGAGGACGAGAGCAGCGACATGCCGATAGCGGCCGCCATTGCCCATGTGCGGATAAAGCCGGTGACGCGAGACACGATGGTCAGGATGGTCATAAGCCCGGCGGAACGACCAACCGTGGAGTAGTCCGACGAGCCCATATCATCAGTGCCATCTCGCGACGAAGAAGCTTCGGATGAGGGTGTCTGAGGCGCAGATTCTTTTGCAAAATGAGCTCCGCACTTCAATTCTTCCTGCGGCATCGCTCAGTCCTCTCTCGTAATCGGGGCGACCGTCGCCCCGCAAAATGCAATTAAATCATCGGGTGCAAGCTCAAGCTGATAACCACGCTTGCCTCCCGAAATAAAAATGGTATCCCAAAGGACACATGTCTCATCAATGAGCGTCCGGTAGCGTTTTTTCATACCGACCGGACTGCAGCCGCCGCGAACGTAGCCAGTCGCCGCAAGCAAATCCTTCACATGCATCATGGCCAAGGACTTCTCCCCCGCGGCACGCGCGGCGGACTTTAGATCGAGCTCGTCGGCAACAGGGATGCAGCACACGACATGGTCGTTGGACAGCGTCACGCAGACCAAGGTCTTAAATCCTTGTCCGGGCTCCTCGCCAAGCTGCTCCGAAATCGCGACCCCCAGGCCCGCCGACTCATCACCATCGTCTTCGTACGTATGTAGAACATAGGAAATGCCGGCGCTTTTCCAGCTCGCGCATCGCATTGGTTTTTGGCGTCTTTACAGCCTTTGCCATGGCATATCCTTTCCCTCGCATTCGGACGCAAGGATTAAGTATATGTCCAATTCGGCTGCATACGTCACTTCGACACAGCAAGCGCCATCGAATCACAAGGAGTCGATGGCGCCCATAAACTGAATCGCCTATTTATTGAGCATCAAGTTGAGCCTGACGCTCCCGGTCACGCCTGAGCAACGGCGCCAAAAACTTGCCCGTATAACTTTGCGGACAGTCCGCAACCTGCTCCGGTGTGCCCGAAACCACGACGGTTCCGCCGCCGTTACCGCCCTCGGGGCCCATATCGATCAGGCGGTCGGCAACTTGATGACATCAAGGTTGTGTTCAATCACCAGCACCGTGTTGCCCGCATCGACCAAGCGCTGCAGCACATCGAGCAGCTGGCGGACGTCCTCAAAATGAAGGCCGGTCGTCGGCTCGTCCAAAATATAGAACGTCTTGCCCGTCTGGCGTCGATGAAGCTCCTTGGCGAGCTTCACACGCTGCGCCTCGCCGCCCGAGAGCGTCGTGGCGGGCTGGCCCAGGCTCACGTAGCCCAAGCCTACATCGTACAGCGTCTGGAGCTTGCGCTTAATCTGCGGGATATTCCCAAAGAAGGCCAGCGCCTCGGTGACGCTCATGTCGAGCACGTCCGAGATGGTCTTGCCACGGTAGGTGACCTCGAGTGTCTCGCGGTTGTAGCGTTTACCGCCGCAGACCTCACAGGGGACATAGATATCGGGGAGGAAGTGCATCTCGATCTTAATTTGTCCGTCGCCCTTGCATGCTTCGCAGCGACCGCCGCTCACGTTAAAGGAGAAAACGTCCCGGCGAGTAGCCGCGCGCCTTCGACTCCGGCGTACTCGCAAACAGCGCGCGAAGATCATCCCACAGGCCAATGTACGTAGCAGGGTTGGAACGCGGCGTGCGGCCAATCGGCGACTGGTCGATATCGATAACCTTATCGATACACTCGATGCCCTCGATTTTCTTATACGGACCCACAGCGCGTCGAACGGTGAATGGCATTCGTAAGGGCAGGTGCGATGGTGTCGGTAACCAGGGAGCTCTTACCCGATCCCGACACGCCGGTAACGACCGTAAGCGTACCAAACTCGATCTTGGCGGTAACGTTTTGAGGTGTTGGCGCGGGCGCCCGTGATCTTAAGGCAGCCGCGACCGGGCTTGCGGCGTTCATCGGGAACCCGAATCATTCGCTTGCCGGTCAGGTAGGCACCCGTCATCGAATCGGGGCACGCCATGATATCGGCAGGCGTTCCCGCGGCGACCACGTGTCCGCCGTTCACGCCCGCACCGGGGCCCATGTCGATCACATAGTCGGCAGCACGAATCGTATCCTCATCATGCTCGACGACGATGACGGTATTGCCGATATCGCGTAGGCGCTCAAGCGTCTTGATCAGGCGCTCGTTATCGCGCTGATGGAGGCCGATCGACGGCTCGTCCAAAATGTACAGCACACCCATGAGGCCGGCGCCGATCTGCGTTGCCAGGCGAATGCGCTGGGCCTCGCCTCCGGAAAGCGTCGCCGAGGCACGGTCGAGGGTCAGATAGTCGAGTCCGACATCGACCAGAAAGCGCAGGCGCTCCAGGATTTCCTTAACGATGCGCCCGCCGATAAATTGTTGGCGCTCGGTAAGCTCCAAGCCCTCAAAAAACTCGAGCGACTCGCGGCACGATAGGCAACAGACCTCGTAAATGGACTTACCGCCTACGGTAACAGCGAGCATCTCGGGGCGCAAACGAGCGCCGTGGCAGCTCGAGCACGGCTCCTCGCGGATGTACTTCTCCAAGCGCGCCTTGGTGTTCTCATTCGTCGTCTCGGTATAGCGCTCGTACAGGATATTGCGCACGCCCGAGAACTTGGTGTCCCACTGGCTGCGGCGCCCATCGAGCTTTTGATAGTCGACCGAAATCTTCTGGTCGCCCATGCCGTCTAAAAACGCGCGACGCACCCGCGGAGGCAGATCCTCCCACGGCGTATCGACGCTCACCTTAAAGTGTTTGCAGACCGCAGCGAAAATCTGCGGATAGTAGTTAGAGTTGCCAAACAGGCTGCCAAAGACCCCGTCGGCGATCGACTTCGAGGGGTCTTCGATTAGGGCCTCGGCATCGACCGTCTTCTTAAAGCCCAGGCCATCGCACTCTGGGCACGCGCCATAGGGCGCGTTGAACGAGAAATCACGCGGCTGCAGGTCATCGATGGAGTGCCCATGCTCCGGGCACGCTAACGCCAGCGAATACTCCAGCAACTCGCCTTCGGTCCCCTCGGGAGCGTCGCGGTCGGGCAGCAAGTATACGTTCACATTGCCGTGCGCCAGCGCGGTCGCCTGCTCAACAGACTCGGCGATACGGCCCAGAGAGTTCTCACGGATCACGATGCGGTCGACCACGACCTCGATATCGTGCTTGAACTTCTTGTCCAGATCGATCTGATCGTCGAGCGAGCGCACTTCACCGTCGACACGCACGCGGCTAAAGCCCTCGGCGCGAAGATCCTCAAACAGTTTGGTGTACTCGCCTTTTCGCCCGCGCACCACCGGTGCCAGCACAAACGCGCGGCGGCCCTCCCCCGCCGTCAAGACCTTGTCGGCAACCTGGTCGGTCGTCTGGCGCTCAATGACACGGCCGCATTCGGGACAGTGCGGGGTGCCCACACGGGCGAACAGCAGGCGCAGATAGTCATAAATCTCGGTTACGGTGCCAACCGTCGAGCGAGGGTTTTTAGACGTCGTCTTTTGGTCGATCGACACCGCCGGCGAAAGACCGTCGATTGAATCCAAGTCGGGTTTGTCCATCTGTCCCAAGAACTGGCGCGCATAGCTCGAAAGACTCTCGACGTATCGACGCTGGCCCTCGGCATAGATAGTGTCAAATGCCAGCGAACTCTTGCCCGAGCCAGAAAGACCGGTAATGACCACGAGTTGGTCACGCGGAATGGAAACATCGATATCACGGAGGTTGTGCTCACGGGCGCCGCGAATAACGATAGAAGAATCAGACATGGAAGCTCCTTGCCTCCTATTGCATCGAATCATACTGCCGATGAGTTTAGCGCACTCGACGCGCACAGATGTTCGTAATACAAGATTCGCAGACCTTTAGTTTTGCGTATCGGGCGCTTTGTTTCTCGAAATGCCATGGAAAGGTTACAGTAATCTAATACTGAACTTAATTTGTTGTACCAGAGGAACGTCCATGACCGAAGATATCCCCCCTTGAAATCACTTCGAGCGACATGGCCAATCTGCCCATATTCATCGCCGTCCTTATCGTGGCCGCCGTCGTCGTGCGCGTGTATTTTTCAATCAAACGCAACGAAAAGCCACCCATTGCCCGCGTCTTTTGGTGCGCGACGCTCCTCGTCCCGCTCGGCGTGGTAGCTGCATGGATTACGAATCAATTGCTCGTAAATGAGGACAGCTCCCTATGGATCCTTTCTTATTCGGCGCTCGGTGCTGTCGCGTCATGCTTCTTGTCGAGCCCTTGGTTTCGGGACTTATCGACCAAACCGACCTTGCGACGGGAACGGTTGCCTGTATTTGCCGTGACATCCTTGTCATCGCCGCTGTTTCAGCGCTCTCGTTCGTTTCACTCGAAATTGCCTGCAACGAAACGTTCTATCGCATTCCCGCCAACTCATTCGGGTTTTCCGTCGGGCTGCTCGCGACGGTTCTGCTCTCCCTTTATTTGCTGGGACAGCGTCATGGAGGCGTCATGGCTCTCGTGCCCGTCGTCTGCTGCATCCTTGGCATTGCCGAGCACTTCGTCATAACGTTTAAAGGCGAGCATCCTGCCAAGCGATATCTTGGCCCTTGGCACCGCAATGGAAGTGAGCGAGGGATACGAGTTTACCTTTACCGCCGGAATCGTAACCTCTCTCGCCCTGCTGGAGATTTCCCTGGGGCTTCTTTCGCTCATCCGACCGCGAAAGCTCCGTACGCCCACCCATGTCTTCCCCGCTATCGCCGCTAACCTCTGTGCTTTTCTGCTAGTGACCGTTGTGGGGCTCTCAGGCTTTTCCAACATCGACTTGGAGCAGGCGCTGGATTTTGGATTTGACCGTTGGCAGCCCATCACCACGTATGCGTCTCAGGGTTTTATCACTTCGTTCACCGAAATGGTCAACGAGTTGCCCATTGAGAAGCCCGAAGACTATACGCCCGATGAGGCGCAGAGCATCGAGCAGGAGCTCGCCGCCGCCTACGACAGCACATATGGCTCGAGCGAACAGCGCGCGGCGGCCGTTGCCCAGTTCAATGAAATCAAGCCGACGATTGTTGCCGTCATGAATGAGAGTTTTAGCGACCTTTCGTGCTTTGAGCAGCTCCAGGCGGCCGGGTACACCGGCCCCGCATTCTACAACTCGCTTCCCGACACACTTGTTCGCGGCACCATGCTCGCTTCGGTCGCGGTGGCGGAACGGCGAACTCCGAATCGAATTTTTGACCGGAGCGACAACGGCCTTTGTCGGATTAGGCAAGATCCCCTATCAGCTGTATCAGATGAATGGCGTAAACAGCCTGGCAAAGGACCTTAAAGAGCTTGGGTATACCACTACCGCTATGCACCCGCAAAACCCCGTCAACTACCATCGAGATAAAATCTATCAGCAGCTGGGCTTTGGAGACTTTCTTTCAATCGGCGATTTCGAAGGTGCGCCCTATTACCATGCCGGCGTATGCGACTACGCCACCTACGACAAGATACTCGACCTGCTTAGAACCGACGAAGCGCCGCAGTTCATCTTTGACGTCACGATGCAAAATCACGGCGGCTACGACCATGGCACCGTTCCCGCCGAAGAGCTGACAAACTATTGGGTCGAGGGAGCCAGCGAAGGCGCCAACAGCGCGCTCAACACCTATCTCACCTGCATCAACGCATCCGACCGGGACCTCGAGTACTTTATCAACGAGCTCCGCAACATCGGCAGACCGGTTGTTCTTGTCTTTTTTGGCGACCATCAGCCGAGCGCCGCAACGACTCTCAACGACGAGCTGTACCCTCAGGAAGATACGGCAAGCCACGCTTTCCGTATCTATCAGTCGACATATCTCGTCTGGGCTAACTATGAGATCGCCGGCAATACCGAGCTCAACGTCTACGACACCGTCGGGGCAAACGAGATTGCAGCCATTACCCTTAATAAGATCGCGCCCCGCTCACCAATTACCAAAAGGCCCTGCTTGCGACAAGGTCAGATGTGCCCACCATCAATGTCGCCGGCTATCTCGGTGCCGACGGGCTGCGCTACGACTTGGAATCGGAAGACAGCCCCTACGCCTCGACGATCGACAAGCTGCAGCGCATGCAATACCTCGAGTTCGCCAGCAAAGTTCAGTAAGCCCGCCCATTCGCTTGGGCCCATCGTATTGCAAGCACGCTCGGCCCAAACGCATCGCAAATGACTCCCGCTCGCAAACGAGGGTACAATGACGCTCGTGTCACACCGCGGGGCTCCGGCCCCAGCATATACAAAGGAGTCAAACATGGGTTGCGAGCACGCACAGGCAGCCGGCGGGCAAACGTCGCCGTCGCAATTTGAGGAGAATACGCTGTCCGAGGTCAAGCGCGTTATCGCCGTGCTTTCCGGCAAGGGCGGCGTCGGCAAGTCATTCGTCACCGGCGCATCGCCACGGAGCTTTCCCGCCACGGTCACAAGGTCGGCGTCCTCGATGCCGATATTACCGGCCCCTCTATCCCTAAGATGTTCGGCATGAGCGGACGTCACGTCCATGCCCTCGGCAACCTTATGCTGCCCGAAATCTCCGAGCACGGCGTCAAGGTTATGAGCTCTAACCTGCTGCTCCAAAACGAAACCGACCCCGTCCTCTGGCGCGGTCCGGTTATCGCGGGTGCCATCAGGCAGTTCTGGAGCGAAACCTCATGGGCCCATCGACTACCTGTTGGTCGACATGCCTCCGGGAACGGGCGACGTCGCCCTCACTGTCTTCCAGTCGCTGCCCGTCGATGGCATCGTCATCGTCACGAGTCCGCAGGATCTGGTCTCGATGATCGTCGCCAAGGCGGTCAACATGGCCGAGAAGATGAACGTCCCCATTCTGGGAATCGTCGAAAACATGAGCTATATCGAGTGCCCCGATTGCGGCAAGAAAATCGAAGTCTTTGGCAAGAGCAAGCTCCCCGAGGTCGCCGAGCGTTACAACCTCGAGATCCTAGGGCAGCTTCCCATCAATCCGGCACTCGCCGAGGCTTGCGACAAGGGCGAGGTTGAGACCGCACTGCCCGACGGTATGCTGCCCCAAGCCGTCTCTGCTGTCGAGGCCATTGCCCCGCACGAGACCGCCGAGGCCTAAGTGAACGCAAACGCCTCCTATGACGTCTTGGTAATCGGCGGCGGGGCTTCAGGCCTCGCCGCCGCCATTACGGCCGCACGCGCTGGCAAAGCGTCTGCATCGTTGAGCGCGATGTCGCCTGCGGCCTCAAGCTCCTTGCGACCGGTAACGGCCGCTGCAACCTCTCCAACGAATCAATTGATCCTCAGCGGTATAACCACCCCGCATTCGTCGAATCCGTCATGGGCCTCCAGCCCGAACAAGAGCTTATGGGTTCTTCTCCTCGCTGGGTATCATGACAACCTCCGAGGAAGGCCGGCTGTACCCGCGCTCCCTTCGCGCCGAATCGGTGCGCGACGCGCTTCTCAACGTTTGCGACCGCCTAGGTATCACCTTAATCTGCGGAGCCAACGTTGCCTCGGCGCACAAAGCTTCCGAAGGCTGGGCACTCCAAATAGACCGTCCAGCGCGAGCGCTCAAGGCAAAAAAGCACGATGACCGAAAATCGGAGCTCCGCTCGCTTCGGAAAGCGCTCGCCGATGCCCCTCGCAAGAACGAGACCCTGCAGGCACATGCCGTAATTATCGCTACGGGCGGCAACCCCACCGGTATCGCCGATACGTTTCGCCTCCCCCTCACTTCGCTGCGCCCCATCCTCTGCCCCGTATCGGCAACGGTCGTTGGCGATCGGGCGGCACTCAAGACGTTGGATGGTCTGCGCGTCCATGCCCGCTTGACGCTCGCCCACAATCATAATGAGCTCTGGCACGAAGACGGTGAAGTGCTGTTTCGACCTTCGGTATCTCGGGCGTCGCTGTCTTCAACCTCTCTCGTCGTATCCAGCACGGCGATACGATCCTGCTCGACGTTTTCCCCGACCTCTCCAAAGACGAGTTGCTCGATATGCTCAACCGGCGCGTTGAGCTGCTCGGCGGCTTTTCGCCCCGCGATCCCCGTTGGCTCGACGGCATGCTCGCCCCGCAACTCTCCCGCGTCGTCTGCACAGCGTTCGAGCAGTGCCATCCAGGCTCCAACGATGTCATCCACCTGGTCTCGATCCTCAAACACTTTAAGTTGCTCGTCGAGGGAACAGCCGAGGAGCGCTCAGCGCAGGTCACGCGTGGTGGCATATCTGTCGAGAGCATCTCAACACCCAGCCTACGCGCGCGCAGCGTTGTCGACGCCCCGCTTTACGTCTGCGGTGAAGCGCTCGACATCGACGCCGATTGCGGAGGCTTTAACCTTGCGTGGGCCTGGATCTCGGGCATTCGCGCTGCAAGCAGCCTGTAGCCGCGCAGTCTATAATCAAAAACGCATTCGGGCCGTCTGGGATACCGGACGGCCTCTTTCTTGCCTCTAAGGAGACCTCGATGATCGAAATCACCCAAGTCAACGCGTCGCTCGATGAAGCCGACGATGAAAATGCCTGTCTCATTGTTGGCAAGCGAGTCGCCAAGCGCGTCCTACGTTGCAAGGACTCCGAGATCAAGTCCATCGAGCTCCACCGCAAGTCAATCGACGCTCGCAAAAAACGAGACGTCCATTTTATCCTGAGCTTTCGTGTTGAGCTGACTAGTCCCCACCTCGAGCGAGAAGCGGTCGACAGCGTTGCCGAGCGTGACCGCTCGCGCGTACGCGCGATAGAAGACGATGAGCCCTTCATTCCCCCTCCCCCCCGCCTCCGACGCACCTCAAGAACGCCCTGTCGTTGTCGCGCCGGATGCGCCGGCCTTTTCGCTGCGCTTACGCTCGCCGAAGCAGGTCTTAAGCCCTTGCTCATCGAGCGCGGCGACCCGGCATTTCGCCGCTCGCGGGCGATCGACCTCTTTCTAAAGGAGCGCATCCTCGACCCCGAGAGCAATATCCAGTTTGGTCTGGGCGGCGCGGGGACCTTCTCGGACGGCAAGCTCAATACGGGAACAAAAAATCCCGCCCATCGTCTTATCCTCGAAACCTTCGTCGAGGCGGGTGCGCCCCGCGATATTCTGTGGGATGCCAAGCCGCACATTGGCTCCGACATCCTTCCCAAGGTTGTCACCGCTATATCCCAGCGCATCGAGCAGCTCGGAGGTGTCGTCCGTTATCGAACGAAGCTCGTCGACATTCGCATCGACGCGTCTGGCGCCATCACCGGCATTGATGTCCAATCGTCCCAAGACGCCGCTTACGAGTCAATCGAGACAAAGCACCTCATCCTCGCCTGCGGGCATTCTGCTCGCGATATTTTTGAGCTCCTTAAGGACACAACGTGGCCCTCGCACAAAGACCTTTGCCATGGGCGTTCGCATCGAGCATCCGCAACGCGACATCGACCGAGCCCAATATGGAGCCTCGGCGGGACATCCAGCGCTCGGGGCGGCCCCCTACAAACTTGTTGCCCATCTTCCCAACGGCCGCAGCGTGTTCTCGTTTTGCATGTGCCCCGGCGGGCAGGTTGTCGCCGCCTCTTCCGAGCAGGGCCATCTGTGCGTCAACGGGGCCAGTCTCAATGCCCGCGACGGCGCAACGCAAATGCCGCCCTGCTCGTTAACGTCACGCCTGAGGATCTTCCCAACAATGACCCGCTCGCCGGCATCGAGCTCCAGCGTGCCTGCGAGGCGGCCGCCTATCGCCTGGGCGGTTCCAACTGGAACGCACCAGCACAGCTCGTCGGAGATTTCCTCGCAGGACGCGCCAGTAAGGCGCCCGGAAAGGTAAAGCCCACCTATCCGCTCGGTGTGACCTGGACGGCAATTGACGAAGCCCTGCCGCAGCATATCATCGAGTCGCTCCGCCTGGGACTTCCCCTACTCGGAAAAAAGCTACGCGGCTACGACTGCCCCGATGCCGTTCTTACCGGCGTGGAGACTCGTTCGAGCTCACCGGTCACTGTCACCCGAGACCGAATGTGCCATGCCGTGTCGACCCCGGGCCTCTACCCTTGTGGTGAGGGAGCTGGATATGCCGGCGGCATCATGAGCGCGGCCACCGACGGCATCCGTTGTGCCGAAGCCCTGATCGCAGACCTCTAACGCACGAATTCCAGCGCGCAAAAGACACAGGCCAGCTCCACAGGGAACTCGGGGCCTGTTCACTATTTCTTAAACCGTGCACCCTGGCGTTTTTCTGCCCGATGCGAACGTGGAACTTGCGGGCCTGCGAACGTAAGCGCTCGATCGTCTCGTCCTCAGACGCACCCTCGAGCATCGCCCGAATCTGAACGACGGCATCGCGCAGGCGCGCCGCCTCCTCAAAGTCCATGGCGGCAGAAGCGTTACGCATATCCTCTTCCATGGTTTCGACGATCCGCACGAGCTCGTCATGCGGCAGTTCTTTCCAACTGCTCCGCAAGTGTCTGCTCGGGCGCACCGTTTCCGGCACGCCACCCTCGCCCAACTCATCGGGCGTATAGAATGCGCCATGGCCAAGAGAGTCGCCCTTCGAGCGTCCCTTGGAACCCACGGTTTTTTCGGCCTCGGCAATAAAACTTGAGATGTCGTTGATGGCCTTGCGCACCGTCTTGGGCACAATGCCATGCTCTTCGTTATATGCCATCTGAATCTCGCGACGGCGCTGCGTCTCCTCGATGGCCTCTTTCATCGAATCGGTCACAACGTCTGCATACATGATGACTTCGCCATCGGCGTTACGGGCCGCGCGGCCAATCGTCTGAATCAGCGAACGGCGGTTGCGCAAGAAGCCTTCCTTATCGGCATCGAGAATTGCCACCAGTGAGACCTCGGGGAGATCCAAGCCCTCGCGAAGCAGGTTGATGCCAACGAGAACATCGATCTTTCCCTCGCGCAGCTTCGCAGGATCTCGACACGGTCCATCGTCGCTGTATCGGAGTGCATGTAATTGACCTTAATGCCGGCATCAAGCAGATGGTCGGTCAGATCCTCGGCCATGCGCTTGGTGAGCGTGGTCACCAGTACGCGCTCCTTGCGGGCAACGCGCTCGCGAATCTCGTCCTCAAGATCGTCAATCTGCCCACGAACCGGACGCACATCGATCTTGGGGTCGAGCAGACCGGTCGGACGAATAATCTGCTCCACGTCGTTTTGGCTCACCCGCAGCTCGTAGTCGCCCGGTGTGGCCGAAACATAGATAAACTGGGGTATCCTTGCCTCAAACTCATCGAAACGAAGCGGGCGGTTATCGAGTGCCGAAGGAAGGCGAAAACCGTGTTCCACCAGCGTCACCTTACGCGAGCGGTCACCTTCGTGCATGCCGCGAATCTGCGGCACCGTCACATGGCTCTCATCGATGATGCAGAGCATGTCCTTAGGGAAGTAATCGATCAGGGTAAACGGCGGCTCGCCCGGTTTTCGACCGTCCAGATGACGCGAGTAGTTCTCGATACCGTTACAAAACCCATGGTCTCGAGCATCTCGAGATCATAGTCGGTGCGCTGCTGCAGACGCTGTGCCTCGAGCAACTTATCAGTCGCCTTGAGCTCGGCCACACGCTTCTCGCACTCTTCACTGATTGATTTCAGAGCGGCCTTGACCTTTGGCTTCTCGGTCACGTAATGCGAGGCCGGCCACACGGGAATTGCTTCGTACTCACGCAGCATCTCACCGGTGACCTCATCGATCTCGGCTATCAGTTCAACCTCGTCACCAAAGAACTCAAACCGCAACGGATGCTCGGCATAAGGCGGATACACGTCGACGACATCACCGCGCACGCGGAACGTGCCGCGCGCAGGTCATAGTCATTGCGATCATATTGAATGTCGATAAGCGCATGGATAAAGTCATCGCGCTCGAGCGGCACCTTCTTGTCGACGTTTGGAGCCAGACCCGCATAGTCCTCAGGAGAGCCAATGCCATAGATACACGAGACTGATGCGACAACGATCACATCGCGTCGAGATAGCAGCGATGCGGTCGCCTGATGGCGCAGCATCTCGACCTCTTCGTTAATCGAGGAGTCTTTCTCGATATATGTATCGCTTTGCGGCACATACGCCTCGGGCTGATAGTAGTCGTAGTACGAGACAAAGTAGACCACAGCGTTGTTGGGAAAGAACTCTTTGAGCTCGCTCGCAAGCTGAGCGGCGAGCGTTTTATTGGGAGCCATGACCAGCGTCGGCTTCCCCAGGGCCTCAATAGTCTTAGCCATCGTGAAGGTCTTGCCCGAACCAGTCACGCCCAGCAAAACCTGATAGCGATCTCCGTCCCTCACACCCTGCACAAGCGACTCAATGGCCTTAGGCTGAGAACCTGCAGGCTCATAGGGAGAAACGACTTCAAACGGCACCTCAGCGCCCTCAACGCCAAAGCGCTTAAGTTCACCGCCAACGCGTCCTACTTCAAATTCCGCCATGGATACTCCTAACTCATATATCTGCAGTATACGCAGGCGGCAGGCATAGTCCTATACGAACCGATCGGGATAGAGGGTCTTATAGCGAACCCAGGCATTATTGACACGAATCAGATACGCCTGCGTCTCGGGAAAGGTGATTGCATTGTGCAGCGACGTACTTTGCTGCGCCCATCCGTCGACATTGCCCATGCCGGCGTTATAGGCGGCAATAGCGCTATCCGTCGACCCGTTGAAATACGTTAAGAGATACGAGAGGTACGCACAGCCAAACTCGATATTCGTAGCCGGATCGTTAAGGTTGTCGGCCGAATACTCCCCACCGTCGACAAGACCCTTGGCGATCATATCCTGGGCAGTCTCGGGCATCAGCTGCATCAATCCCTGAGCACCCTGATTCGACTCAGCCTCGGGATCCCAATTCGATTCCGACTTAATGACAGCGCACACCAGATACGGATCCAGATTATGCGAAATACTCGATTGCTTTACATACGCCTCGTAGTCAATTGGATACAAAGGCTTAAAGAAGGCGGCAGGAGCATACGAGTAGACGAGCGAAATAAGGCCGAAGGCAAAAACGGCAGCCAGCGGTATAAGGCGATACCACGCAAAGAAACGTGTCTTAGGCATCGGCATCCTCCTGATTCGCAGTGTCTATAAACCCATGGCATGCAAGCCATGAGTCAAGCTGCTCAAAGAGCGAATTATCGCCTGCGGCATTATCAATCACCGTTGTAGCGAGATTGCACAGCGCAGACTCATCGGGCTGGCAAGCAGAACGGGCATCGAAATCAGATGGCTCCATGCCACGCTGAATAGCACGCTCGCGACGAACTGACAAAGGGGCGCTGATGACCAGAATTTCATCAGCCAAGCCAAATGCATCCTCAAAAACAGTCGGAGCAGAAACCTCGACCACCGCAAAGGGATAACGGGGGGACGAAACCGTGCAGCAAACCGGATCAAGAATCCTCAGTGACAGCTGCTCAATGAGAACGGGGTGCACAATGCCATTGAGCCTCGCGACCGCATCAGGAGAAACAAAAGCTCGAGAAGCGAGTATGTTACGGCGAACGCCGCCCTCCTCGTCCAAAATATCCCAGCCAAATTCTTCCGCGAGGGCATTGACGATATCGGAGCCTGGCACATACAGTGATTTGGCAAGTTCGTCCAGATCGATGAGCATGGCGCCATGAGATTCGAGATAGCGGCAGGCAGTCGACTTACCCGAAGCAATATTGCCCAAGACAAAAACGGTAAACATCAAGTCCTCCCTAACGCCAATGGGAGTTATTATCGCGCAAATACAAAAGAAGGACTCAAAATACAGCCAAACAGTAAGACAAGCTAAAAGAAGGCGAGTTCTTGTATTACAGCTCTCTATAAAACGCAAAAAAGGGGGAGGCCTCGCGGCCTCCCCCTTCTTCAAGTCATCCGACGGCTCGGTGCCGTCCACCGGTCAGCGGCGCCCTGGCCTCCCACGGGCTGGCCCCGCAGTACTCTCGGCGCGATGGGGCTTAGCTTCCGGGTTCGGGAACGGGGACCGGGCGTGCCCCCCATGCTCTGGCCGCTGCGGTGGGCGGCGCCCACCGTTACGGTGTCCGGT
>ENA-OPYV01000029-OPYV01000029.1-human-gut-metagenome-genome-assembly--contig:-NODE-29-length-41670-cov-10.554895_pt1 | contig 41670 bp, 40 predicted proteins | sample MGYA00242474_ERZ504485 | MGnify/ENA primary metagenome ERZ504485 (study PRJEB26092, sample SAMD00036263) | human gut metagenome | host: Homo sapiens | study: EMG produced TPA metagenomics assembly of...
ATGTTTCGCAGGTCACCATGTTTGGTTTGTCCGGAGCGGCTGCGGTTATGTCGATGATGGCCGTTGCCGCGTTCGTCGGCTCGCTGTTGGCTGCGCTGCTGCTTGGCCGCATCGCCCGCGCTTTCAAGGATTCCCGTATTCCCGCAATTGCCGCCTGCCTGTTGTTTGTGGTTGCTGTAGTACTTCCGTTGACACCGATCGATAGAGCGATGGCAGTCGCGTTGTATGCGCTGTTTGCAGGTTTCGCGTATGTGGTGTATGACGGCGTGAGCCAAGGGTTGAATCTTGCGACGTTGCCGGATGTGCGTTCCGTTGGTCGTTCGTTGGCCGCGTTCAGTTTGGCGAATACGTTCGGTTCGTTGATTGGCGCTGTCGTTTGCGCGATTGCGATTGCGGTGACTGGCGAGTATCTGCTGATTTTCGCAGTTGCCGCCGGTTGCATGGCTGTTGCGGGCGTGCTGACGTTGCTGCTGAAATGATTTGGATGATCTGAGATAATCCGAAAAACGAATATCAAATTCAAAATTGCGCGTCCACATAGTGAACCCTTAGTAGAAAGGATATGTGGACGCGCTTATCTTTACGGCTTAGTTCGAGCGGATCGTCCGCCGAATACAAGACTCTGCGAAAGGAGGTTCGCCACGATGAACGGAATGGTTGCACGCGTACTGCTGTCCGCACGAATTATTATTCCGCTTTCGTTGGCGGACTGATTCGAGCAATGCAGCTTCAATCCCTCGCCAACGGAGGCAGGGTTTGAAGCGCGCAAAACACACACGTTGATGGCCCTGCATACTGCGGGGCCTTTTTGTTGCCGCCCACAAGGCGTAAGGCAACGAAATGAAGACTGCACACAAGAGAATAGAAGAAAGACGTTATCGGCGCATGTTGGGAGCCGGTAACGCATGACAGACGTAACAGGAGTAATCCAATGAGTGCAGTCGAAGCGGCCGCTGGCAAAGCGCAGGCGATGGTCCGCGATTCGGTCAAAACCGTGATCGCAGCATCCATGGTCGGCACCGCCATCGAGTTCTACGACTTTTACGCATACGGCACCGCCGCTGCGAATTATTTCCCGAAGGTGTTCTTCGGAGACACCACCAATCCGACCGTCGCGCTGCTGGCCAGCCTGCTGACCTTCGCCATCGCGTTCATCGCCCGTCCGCTGGGCTCGTTGGTGTTCGGCCACTTCGGCGACCGTATGGGCCGCAAGACCACGCTGGTGGTCTCCCTGCTCACCATGGGCATTGCCACCTTCCTGATCGGCTGCCTGCCGACCTACAACCAATGGGGTGTCGCGGCCGTCGCCGTGCTGTGCCTATGTCGCTTCGTGCAGGGCATCGGACTTGGCGGCGAATGGTCCGGCGCCGCGTTGGTGGCCACCGAGAACGCTCCGGAAGACAAGCGCGCGCTGTACGGCTCCTTCCCGGAGCTGGGCGCCCCGATCGGCTTCTTCCTGTCGAACGGCACCTACTTCCTGCTGGAGACCTTCAACGACAATGACGCGATGCTTGCCTGGGGCTGGCGCGTGCCGTTCCTGCTGTCCTCCATCCTCGTGATCGTCGGCCTCGTCGTCCGCGTCCAGATGGAGGAGACCCCGATCTTCCGTATGGCCCAGGAGCAGAAGAAGGTCGTCAAGTCCCCGCTTACCGAAGTGTTCAAGAAGAGCTGGAAGGAAGTCATCCAGGCCACGTTCCTGGTGGCCGTCACCTACACGCTGTTCTACACGCTGGCAACCTGGTCCCTCGCTTGGGGCACCAAGACCGTCGAGCAGGGTGGCGGCAACCTGGGCTTCACCAACCAGGAGTATCTGCTCATGCTGATGATCGCCGTCTGCGTATTCGCCGCGTTCATCGTGATCTCCTGCGTGAACGCCGACAAGTTCGGCCGCAAGCGCGTGATCATCATCTCCTCCTGCTGCCTCATCGCCTTCGCCCTGCTGTTCCCGTTCCTGCTTGATCCGGCGGTCGTCGGTCAGCGCAACTTCGCCACCAACCTGCTGTTCCTGTGCATCGGCTTCGCTCTGATGGGTACCGCGTTCGGTCCGATCGGCGCCTTCCTGCCGGAACTGTTCGACGCGAACGTGCGTTACTCCGGCTCCGGCATCGGCTACAACCTGGCTGCCATCGTCGGCGCGGCCTTCGTGCCGACCATCGCCACTTGGCTGTCCCATCATTGGGGCGTGCATTCCGTGGGCCTGTACCTCGGTGTGATGGCCCTGTGCTGCCTCATCGCGGTGTTGAGCTGCAAGGAAACGAAGAACGTCGACTTCACCAAGTGACGCCGACCGGCTTGCCGGGCTGCTTCGCTTGGGGGTGGCTCGGAGCCTTAGAAAAAAACGTTTGACGTGAATATAGCCACTATGTGAACGTCAACAGACATCATAAAGAAAGCGGTACTAGAACAGTTCCGCAGGAGAGGCGGAGTGGTTCCTCGGACACAATCCGGGGGGAGCAACATCCTAGGAATCACTCGCCGTGATAACAACCGAAAAAAGAATAGAAAATAGCGAGTTTGTTCGGAAAAAGCAAGTTCCGAATCGCAAAAAACAATAAAGGAGCGCCAATTATGGCAGCAACTATCTGGTACGAAAAGGACGCCGATCTGTCCGTGTTCGATGGCAAGAAGGTGGCCATCCTCGGTTACGGTTCCCAGGGCCACGCCCATGCGCTGAACCTGCGCGATTCCGGTGTCGACGTCGTCGTCGGCCTGCGTCCTACCTCCAAGTCCGTGGAGTATGCCAAGGAGCAGGGCCTCGAGGTCAAGTCCGTTGCTGACGCCGTTGCCGAAGCCGACGTGGTGATGATCCTGCTGCCTGACCAGTACCAGGCCGCCGTGTACAAGAAGGACGTCGAGCCGAACCTGAAGCCGGGCGCTGCTCTGGCCTTCGCTCACGGCTTCAACATCCACTATGGCTACATCAAGCCGTCCGAGGACCATCCGGTCTTCATGGTCGCCCCGAAGGGCCCGGGCCACATCGTGCGTCGTGAGTACGCCGCTGGCCGTGGCGTCCCGGTCGTCGTGGCCGTCGAGCAGGATCCGGATGGCAAGACCTGGCCGCTGTGCCTGGCTTACGCCAAGGCTCTGGGCGCGCTGCGTGCAGGCGCCATCAAGACCACCTTCACCGAGGAGACCGAGACCGATTTGTTCGGCGAGCAGGACGTCCTCATGGGTGGCATCAACACCTGTGCGATATGGGCTTCGATGTGCTGACTGAGGCTGGCTACCAGCCGGAGATCGCCTACTTCGAGGTGTTCCACGAGCTGAAGATGCTGGTCGACCTGGCCAACGAGGGTGGCCTGAACAAGGCCCGTTGGTCCTGCTCCGACACCGCCCAGTACGGCGACTACACCTCCACGGTCATCACCGAGGAGACCAAGAAGCGCATGCAGTACCAGCTCAAGCGCATCCAGGACGGCTCCTTCGCCAAGGAGTTCATGGATGACCAGGCCGCTGGCGCTCCGAAGTTCAAGAAGCTGCAGGAAGAGTACAGCCACCCGCACCTGGAGACCGTTGGCCCGAAGCTGCGCGCCATGTTCTCCTGGAACAACCAGGTGGACGCCGATGCCGATATGGCCGAGTCCTTCAACGGCAAGATCGCTCGTACCCAGGTTCAGTGAGATTGCTTCGCTAGCTGCATAAGCTATTTAGCGAATTAGAAAGCGTCGCCCGCTTCGTGCGGACGGCGCTTTTTGCATATTGTCGTGCGTGCGACGGTTGCGTACGTTCCGGCATAACGAAAGGCCGCCACCCAACTTGGGCGGCGGCCTTCAATCGCAGTTAATGCGATTAATCGCAATGAATGCGAGACGTTACTCAGCCACGGGCGATCTTGCCGGTGAAAGTGGCCATGTCAGCGTCGTCATCCTTGCCGTTGTTCCAGGAGAACATGGCGCGCAGCTTCGGGCCAACGCTCTCGATACGCACGTTGCCGTATTCTTCCTGCAGCTGCTTGAACTTCGGAGCGCCAGCGTCCTGATCGTCGATGAACTCCTTGGCGAAGGAGCCGTCCTGGATGCGGCTCAGATGGTACTGCATGCGCTTGCGGCAGTCTTCGTTGATGACGGTGTTGGTGTAGTCGCCGTACTGGGCGGTGTCGGAGCAGGACCAACGGGCCTTGTTCAGGCCACCCTCGTTCATGAGGTCGACGAGCATCTTCAGCTCGTGGCAGACCTCGAAGTAAGCGATCTCCGGCTGGTAGCCAGCGTCAGTGAGGACCTCGAAGCCCATTTCAACGAGCTTGTTCACGCCGCCCATGAGCACGTTCTGCTCGCCGAACAGATCGGTCTCGGTCTCCTCGGTGAAGGTGGTCTTGATGGCGCCTGCGCGCAGGGCGCCAGAGCCTTGGCGTAAGCCAGAGTGATGTCCCAAGCGTCGCCGCGCGGATCCTGTTCGACAGCCACGACGACCGGGACGCCACGGCCGTTGGCGTACTCACGACGCACGATGTGGCCCGGGCCCTTCGGGGCGACCATGAAGACCGGGTGGTCCTCGGTCGGCTTGATGTAGCCGTAGTGGATGTTGAAGCCATGAGCGAAGGCGACGGCGGCGCCCGGCTTGATGTTCGGTTCGATGTCGTTGGCCCAGATGGTGCGCTGGTACTGATCGGGAGCCAGAATCATGATGATGTCGGCCTCGGCGGCGGCTTCCGGAACGGACTTGACTTCCAGACCCTGCTCCTTGGCGTGCTCGACAGACTTGGAGGTCGGGCGCAGGCCGACGACGACGTCGACGCCGGAATCGCGCAGGTTCAGCGCATGGGCGTGGCCCTGGGAACCGTAACCGATGATGGCAACCTTCTTGCCTTCGAGGACCGAGAGATCGCCGTCGTTCTCATACCAGATTTGTGCAGCCATTGTACTTGGCACTCCTTTTGTGTAGTGGGGTGAACGCTTGGAAAGCGTTCGGGTTTCTACCATTCGCAGATGAAATTCGTGGTTTCGTGCATGGATTTTGTCCTGCAAACTGGGGTCCATCCTACCGGAGCGGCTGTTTTGGTACGTATCCAGTCCACAAAGTGAGCCGCGAAATCGTAGAAAATTCGTCGCGGCGCAATCGTGATACCTTTCCTGAGAAACCCCTACGGAAGCGACGTTTCGGGCCGTTGGAATGTTGTTTCCGTTGGGAATTGCGATTAAGTCCCTACCGAAGCGACGTTTTCGATCGCTGAAAATGACGTTTTGTGTGGGCAAGCATGTGCTTATTTAGGTGACGCTTCACGCATTTTGGTAGGAAAGTGGCTTAGGATAGGCACGTAGGATTGTTTGATGAGGAAGCTGAAGCAATGGTCACTGCGACGGGGATTGCGCCTGGTTCCGAAATGACGGCGCAGATGGAGCAGGTGGAGGAGCGTAATGTCTCGGGCGTGCTGCATATCGCCTCGATTTTCGCCTCGCACATGGTATTGCAACGCAACAAGCCCATTGCGGTGTTCGGCGCATTGGCTGCCGATTGCGCCGGTATGGAGGTTGTGGCGGAAATACACGACTTTGACGGCTCCCTGATCGCGCAGGAACATGCTTATTCTTCGCAGAACGTGGTCAACGGCTTTTCGCAGTGGCGCGTGATGCTGCCCGCGCAACCGGAAGGCGGTCCGTACACTCTTCGTATCGTCGCGGGCAATGATGCCATCGAATTCGACGACGTGCTTATCGGCGAAGTGTGGCTCGCCGGCGGCCAAAGCAATATGGAACTTGAGTTGCGTAACAGCGAGCATGCCGACGAAGCACTTGAGGATTGCGCCGATCCGCTGCTGCGTTTCTACAATGTGCCGAAAACCGGTGTCATCAATCGCAATGCGGAAAATACGTCGAGTTGGCAGGAATCATCGCCGGAAAACAGTGGTGTGATGAGTGCCGTCGCCTACTATTTCGCACGCAAGCTGCGCTCCGAACTCGACCCCGATCTGCCGGTCGGCATTGTCGACTGCTATATCGGCGGCACGTCGATCAGCTGCTGGATGAGCGAGGACGCACTCAATTCCAGCGATGCCGGCCGCGACTATCTGACGCGCTACCAGCGTGCGATCGCAGGCAAGACGCAACAGCAGTTCGAGCTGGAAACCAGCGAATGGCAGTCGCAGATGGACGCATGGAACGCGGCTGTGGAAACGGTGCGTCAGACCAATCCGAACGCAACGAGCAGCGAGTTGAGCGAACAGTGCGGCACCTGCCCGTGGCCGCCGCCGCTCACCCCTACATCGCAATGGCGTCCGTGTGGCCCCTTCCACGCCATGCTGGAACGTATCATGCCCTACTCGCTGGCCGGTTTCCTGTGGTATCAGGGTGAGGAAGACGAGCAATACAGCGGTTCCTACCGCGAGCTGCTCGGCATGATGATCGGCGAATGGCGTGCGCTGTGGAGCGAAAATCTGCCGTTCCTCATCGTGCAGTTGCCGCAATGGATCAACGGCAAGACGGCTGCGGACGGCAACGATCCGATGCGCTGGCCGGTGCTGCGTGAGGCCCAATGGGACGCCGCGCAGTCCATAGACAACGTGTACGCCATCTGCACGATCGACTGCGGCGAATACGACAACATCCGCCCGCTGGACAAGCGCACGCCCGGCGAACGCCTTGCCAATTGCGCGCTGCGGCAAATCTACGGCATGGATCGCGTTCCGGTGCACGGCCCGACGGTGCTGGGCTTCCGATGCGACCCGAACGGCCGCGTACGCCTGTTCTTCCGCTATGCGCACGGTTTGCATTTCGAAGGCACCACGCCCGGCGGCGGCGACGATGATTTCGATGGCCAGCTGCCGACTTTGGTGCGCGTGCCGGAACGTTCCGGCTTCGAACTGGCCGGTTCCGACGGTATGTTCCACCCGGCGACTGCCGCGATTTTCGTGGATTGCGACATCGATGATCTCGTCAATTCCAGAGTGAACGTGGTCGATTACAACGCTACGGAATTCGGCATTCCGATTAACAGCCGCAGCATCGGCACGATTACGCTGGCGACTCCGGATGTGCCGGAGCCGATGGCGATGCGATACGCCTGGCGCAGTTGGGGTCCGGCTCCGCTGTTCAACGACGACGGCCTGCCCGCGCAGCCGTTCCGTCTGGACCTGACCGACCATACCTCCCCCGTCGAGTCCGCCGAGCCCGTCACCCCCGACGGCACCGCTGACTGAGGTCGTCGGTCTGGTCGCGCCGGTCTAATCGCCCCGTCTAATCGCAAAAACGGCATTCCCATCCGGCTTTTGTTACCGTAACCAGCCGATTCGGGTAACAAAAGCCGGAAGAGGAGGCCGTTTTGTGTTTCGTGCGATTACTCAGCGGTTGCGGCAGCCGCGTCGACAATCACCGCCGCGTCCTCGCCACGCTCGCTGCCGGACTTGCCAAGCGCAAGCTGGGCGGCGGCGAACAGCACCGCCAGCCAGATGACGCCGGCGATCACGGCGATGCGATAGCTTGCGGAGAAGCACATGAGCACCACAACCAGCAGCATGAACGCGATCACCACATACGGCGTCACATTGGCGAACGGCAGCTTGAACGCGATCTTGTCGAGCGCTTCCTTGCCCTTCAGCCCCTTAAGTTCGGCCGGGCCATCGCCAGCCGCAACCATGCGACGGAACTTGATCTCCGTAACCATGATCATGATCCAGTTGATCGCAGCCGCGATCGTGGCGATCGACATCAGGTAATTGAACGCGAATTCCGGCCATACGAACACGACGACAACGGCAATCGCAATAATTATCGCGGAAGTGATAACACCCCCGACCGGCACGCCTTTCTTGCTGAGCTTACCCAGGTAAGCTGGCGCGTTGCCCTGCTTTGCCAGCGAATACAGCATGCGGGAGTTGGCGTACAGGCCGGAATTGTAGACGCTCATCACGGCGGTCAGGCACACGAAATTGAGGATGCCGGCGGCCGCGTGCACGCCGACGGAATCGAAGATCTGCACGAACGGGCTGGAATCGCCGTCGATTTTGCTCCACGGAATCACCGCCATAATCACGCCGAGCGCGCAGATGTAGAAGACGAGAATACGCCAGATGATGCCGTTCGTGGCCTCGGAATGGTGGTGCGCGGATTCTCGGTTTCGCCGGCGGTGATGCCGATGAGTTCGGTGCCGCCGAAGCTGAACATCACCACGACGAGCGCCATCAAGAGGCCCGTCCACGTGCCGTCGGCGTTGCGGGTCATCAGGCCGTGCGGCAGGAATCCGCCGTCCACGGTGAACCAGTTGGCGAAGCTCGCGCGAATGCCCGACGCGGTAGGCACGTTGGCGATCACGACATACAGGCCGCCGAGAATCATGGCCAGCACGGCCACGATCTTGATGATGGCGAACCAGAATTCGAATTCGCCGAACTTGTTCACGCCCATGAGATTCAGCGCCGCGATGGCCACGAGGAACACCGCCGCCGACACCCACTTCGGAATGTTCGGGAACCAGTAGTTCACGAACGAGCCGACCACGGCAAGCTCCACCATGGCCACCAGCACGTAGTTGAACCAGTAGTTCCAGCCGGAAATGAAGCCCGCTCGCCGTGACCAGTAGCGCGTCGCGTAGTAGCTGAACGCGCCAGCCTTCGGATCCTCGACCGCCATCTCGCTCAGAGCGCGCACGATCATGAAGATCGCGAGACCGCCGACGAGGTAGGCGAGCAGAATGGACGGGCCGGCCAGCTGGATGGATTCGCTGGAGCCGTAGAACAGGCCGGTGCCGATGGCGCCACCCAGCGCGATGAGCTGGATATGGCGGTTTTTCAACGATTTACGGAGCGTCGGCGGAACCGGTACATCGTCGGTTCCACGCGGCTTCTTTGCGGCGGTGACGTCGCTCATGGAGATTTCCTCTTCTCTGTTTCCTTGCGATTGCGCGTTGTGCGTTGCGCTCGCTGCTTGCGTTGCGTGCTGTTGCACGCTTGCATGTGCTTGTTTTGCTTGCTTTTTTGCGATTCGCCCTTTGTGAGGGAACGTTCCCGATTGTAGCGGGAAGCGGCGGGCAAAGTGTTGGTTTGTTCGTTCCGGAATGTCTGGTTTGCTTAACGGGTTGTTTGGTTAGAAGTTCGATTCGCGCGATTGCTGTGCGATTCGAACGCGCGATTGGACACGTGTTGCGGATGTGCGGTTTGGCGCGTCTTTCCAAGCTTCATGGTGTTCAATGGAATGAGGGGCTACGAACGGAGGTCGACATGGCATTCGTCAAGGACATGCTGCGAATGTGGGCGCATTCGTGGAAAAGATTCATTTCCATCGCCATGATCACGTTGCTCGGTGTGGCCGTGCTCACCGGCATTTACGCGGGCTGCCGTGACGCGTTCCGCAGCACCGATCGCTTTTTCGATGCGCAGGGCCTGCACGACGTCCAGGTGCTGTCCACTGCGGGCCTGTCGAACGGCGATATCGCCGCGTTGCGCAAGGTGAACGGTGTTGCGAAAGTGCAGGCGGAACGGTCGCAGGAAGTGACGTTCGATTTGGACGGCCGCAAGTCGGCGACCATGCAGGAAATCGGCACGAACGGCATTGACCAGTCATACTTGCAGGAAGGGCGCATGCCGAAGAAAGCCGGCGAAATCGCGGTAACCAGGAAATTTATTCGCGATTCGGGCAAGCGTATCGGCAGCCGCCTCACCGTAACCCCCGAATCGGCTTCCTCCGATACTTCCGATACGAACGATACGAACGGTGCGGACGGCACGAATGAAACGAACGGCACGGACGAGGCGCCGAGCTTCCCGACCAAGCTCACCATCGTGGGCGTGGTGATCGATCCGCAGAACCTGAGCAACCCGGACGGCTACTCCGCCATGACATCGTTCCGTTCCACCGCCACCACCGACTACACGTTCTTCGCGCCGTCCGATGGCGTGACCGGCACCCTCTACACGTCCGCCACGCTGCTCGTCAAGGGTGCGGCCGCCGAAAGCACGTTCGACGAATCGTACGAAAACACCGTCAAGCAGGTGACCGACCGCATCGACGGCACCGTGAAAACCGACCGCCAGAAGGCCCGTCGGCAGGAACTGCTCGACGCGGGCAACAAGAAGATCGCCGACGCGCGTGCGGAAGCCGACAAGAAGTTCGCGGACGCGCAGTCGCAAATCGACGCGAATCGGCAGCAATTCAACCAGCAGGTCGACCAGATTGTCAGCATGCAGGCGGGCGCGGCAGCTGCGGGAGCTGCGGCAAACGGCGCGAACGCAGGTGCGGCGGCGGCCGCAGGTGCAACTACCCCTCAACTTGACGAAACCACGCGTGAAACAATGCGTGAAACCATCATCGCCGCTAGTTTCGAACTGACGCAAGCCAAGCAGCAGCTCGACCAGGCGCAATCGCAATTGAACGAGCAGAAGGCAAGTACCGAACAAACGCTGAAAACCAAGGAAAACGAGCTGAAAACCAGCATTCCGCAAGTGCGCTGGTATGTGCAGGACCGGCAGTCGCTCGGCGGGTTCAGCGCGCTCAAATCCGACCTCGACTCCATCCAGTCGCTCGGCAACGCGTTCCCGATTGTGTTCCTGCTGGTGGCCGTGATGATGAGCCTGACCGCCATGGCGCGCATGGTCGAAGAGGACCGCTCGCTCATCGGCACGTACGTGGGGCTCGGCTACGGGCGGCTGGCGGTCGCGTCGCGCTACCTGCTGTTCGCGTTGCTCGCCTGCCTCATCGGCGGCGGCCTCGGCCTGATCGCCGGCTTCCTTGGCATTCCGGCGTTTCTGCTGGTCGTATTGCAAGGCATGTATGTGATGCCCGGTCTGCGGCTGGAATACGACTGGCTGTACGGCTCGCTCGGCATCGCGCTGTTCGTGGTCGGCGTGCTCGCCGCCACCATCTACGCGTGTGTGCAGGAAATGCGGCAGACGCCCGCCGCGCTGATGCGTCCGAAAGCGCCGCGCGCCGGCTCGCGCATTCTGCTGGAACGGATTCGGCCGGTCTGGAATCGCATCGGCTTCCTCGGCAAAGTGACCGCGCGCAACATCTTCCGCTTCAAGTCGCGCCTCATCATGACGGTCGGCGGTGTGGCCGGCTGCACCGCGCTGATCGTCTGCGGCCTGGCCATCAACGACACCGTCGCCGACCTCGGCATCAAGCAATACCGCGACATCTACCAGTACGACCTGATGGTGGTTTCCGACGATTCGGACGCGTCGGCGATGCGCACGAAAGTCGCGTCAGACGGGCGCGTCACGTCATCGCTTGACGTGCGCATAGAGTCGGGCGATTTGACGGTTGCGGGCAGTGGCGACGGTGACAGCGGCAAGGCCGGCAGCAGCGGCAGCGAAAGCATCCAGCTGGTCGCGGTGCCGGAAAAGCATCTGTCCGATTTGGGCGAAATGGTCACGTTGCAGCCGGTCTCGTCCGGCATACTGGGCACGTCCGGCGTCGGCAAAACCGGTTCGCTGAAACTCGATGACGATGGCGTGATCGTCGCGCAGTCGGCGGCAAGCGCGCTGGGCGTCAAGGCCGGTTCCAAGGTGCGACTGACCAACGGCGACGGCGTGCAGGCGACGGCGAAGGTGAGCGCGGTGAATCGCAACCTCATCGGCTCGGATGTGTATGTAAGCGAAACCTACTACGCCAAGCTTTTCGACTCGAAAGACGCGAAGAACACCAAGAATTCCAAGAATTCCGAGGATTCCGAGGCTCTGACGTGGAACGCCATGCTCGCCAAGCTTTCCGGCTCCGACACTTCGCAAACCGACTATGCGGAATCGCTCGAAGAGGACAGTTCGGTGATGAAGGCCGTAAGCTGCGCGCACATGGCCGACAGCTTCAAATCGACCTCATGGGCGCGGTGGTGGCGCTGATTGTGGCGCTTGCCGGCGGTCTGGCACTGGTGGTGCTGTTCACGCTCGCCAATACGAACGTGTCGGAACGCGTGCGCGAGATGGCCACGCTCAAGGTGCTTGGCTTCTTCGACCGCGAAGTGCACCATTACGTGAACCGCGAGATGATGATCCTCACCGTCATGGGTGTGATACTGGGCCTGCCGCTCGGCCGGCTCGTCGGCGGCATGCTGACGATGGCGCTCAACATGCCCTCGTTGTATTTCGAGGTGGAGGTCAAGCCGCTGAGCTACGTGATCGCGGCCGTGGCGACCATGGCCTTCGCGCTGCTCGTGCAGCTGTTCGTCAACCCCGTCCTCGACCGCATCGACCCCATCAGCTCCCTCAAGTCCGTGGAGTAGCGCCCCTCCGAAGCCCTCTCAGTTCTTCGGGTAGCGGTAGTTGTGGGGGAGTTGGGTGGTGAGCTGCGGGTCCAGGCCGAGTTCCTTGAGTTGGCGGTCGATTTCGAGGCGCGCACGTTCCACAAGTTCGGCGCGACGGCTGTCCAAACCGTTCAGCCCCTCCTGCTTTTCCAGCGATTCCAACGTCTCCGCCATACGCTTGAGCCGGTCCTGATGGTGCAGCAGCGCGCGTACCTGCGCATGTTCGCGTACGATCGTCTGCCAATCGGATGGCGTGTGCGCAATCTCCCGAACCGCGGTGACCGGATGTACGTCGGCCACCTGATATGTGATCGAGCCGAGCAGCGGCATCAGGAATACTGTAATCGCGCCGGCTGCGACCAGTGTCGACGCGGTGTCGCTTTGCATGGTGCCGACCTTCACCGCCAGCGACGTGACGGCGACGATGATCGGCAGCGCGGTCGTGCAATACAGCGCTACGGTGACGCGGTGATGCGATGACAGCGGATTCTTGCGTTTGTCGAGCGATAGCGCAACATATACGGGCACCGCGCGAATCAGCATGAGCATTACGATGAACGCGACGAGCAGCGCGGGCCGGCCTGCCACGCGCGCACGTTGATCGCGGCGCCTGACACCACAAAAATACAGGAATGAGGAAGCCGTAGCCGACACCCTCCAACTTCATTTCCAGCGACTTGCTGCCGTCGGGGATGATGTAACGCAGGATGAAGCCTGCGGCGAACGCGCCGAGCACCGCGTCAAGTTCGAACAGCGCGGAAATGGTGACAAGGAAGATGAGCAGGAATGTGGTCAGTCGCATGAGCGTTTGCGATGACGTGTTCGCATTTTCCGTAAGGAAACGGTACAGGCGATGGCCGGTTCTCAGTGCTTTCGTAGGTAGCATCGCGCACAGTAGGCAGATGGCAAGGAACGCGCCGAGCACGAGCATGGTTTGCCAGCCGGTTCGGGTGGATAGCAGGATGGCCATGGCAAGGATTGGGCCGAGTTCGCCCCACGTTCCGTACGAGATGATGGCGTCGCCGATGGGGGTACCTTCGAGGTTGCGTTCCTTGAGAATCGGCATGAGCGTGCCGAGCGCGGTGGTGGTGAGTGCGATTACCGTGGCCACACCGTTGATGCCTTGCTTGGTGAAGAACGGAAGGAATGTCACAACCAGCCAGGCGAGGCCTAGCGTGATTCCCCATGTAAGCAGTCCGACTTTGCCTTGATGTCCGGCGAGTCGTTTGGGGTCGATTTCGTAGCCGGCGAGCAGGAACAGGAACGCCATGCCGAGCTCGTTCAAGAGTTTCACGGCGTCGTTCACTTCGATCACGCCTAGTCCGTACGGGCCGAGCGCGGTTCCGGCGGCGAGCAGCAGCACGGTTTGCGGAATGAACTTGCCCGGGATCAGCTGCGCCACGATTGGGCTGATGGCCGCCACCGCCATGATGATGGTTAATGAAACGAGCTCTTGCGTCATGTTTCCAGCCTAGTGAGTCTGCGTGACGGTGCTCGGATACGTGGTGACCCCCATGACGCGCTGGAGGTGAGGTTAAGTTTTTTTTGTTAATTTTTAGGGGGGGGGTCTATGAGCTTTTTATTATCCGTGGAAAATGGCGGGACTGTTTTGTTTGAAGGTTGGCCCCCTCTTTTCGTTGAAGGGGATGGGTCTTTCGTTCGAGGGTTTTAACGAGGGTGTTAATGGAAAGAGCCCGATATGATGCTGAATCGAGCTGTTTAGGCGATTTAGGGGGTGTAAAAAATGATTGATGGCAAATTCACAGCAAAGGAGCGTGCGTATCTGGCCAGCCTGCCAGCGGTCAAAAGCGTGAGCCCATCCCATATCCGGTATACCGATCGCTTTAAGGTCGAGGTCATGTGCCGGTACAACGCGGGCGAATCGCCGTCGGCCATCTTTCGGGAGGCGGGTCTCGACCCCAAGCTGATCGGCTACAAGCGCGTGGAACGGTGCATCGCGCGCTGGAAGCAGCAGGAGGAGCGGAACAAGCGCAGGAACGAACATACGAACCATTACATGCAGGATTGTGATGACGAGCTGGAAGCCATCGAACTGCGCGGAGACGATGTGGATCAGTCCGTGGTGGATCTTTATGGCGCTGGCGCGGCAGGGACGTCGGGAAGCGACGTCGCGACGAGAAACGTTGGCGCGTCGGGAAGCAACGTCGTGCAATCGCAAGGCTCGGACAAGTTGCAGGAATCGCGCGCATCGCAGGATATGCTGTCGAAACTTGCACAGGCACAGCTGACCATCAACAAATGCGACATGCTGATAGCCAAGCAGGCGTTGCGTATCGACGAGCTGGAACGCGTGCTGCGGAAGTTCATCCAGTGATGCGTGCGAAACGTATGAAAAACATGGAACGTACGGAAGGCGCAGAACCGTCTTTCAACGAGATAATCGACGTTTCCGACGATATGCGCAGACGGCGTGGCCGCCGCAGGAAAACCGTCGCCATGCGTGTCTCCGCTGCGCTGTTGATCGTCATTTCCATTTGCATCGGCGGTTTTCCGGCGATGCTGCAATACCGGTCGGCACACGAACTGTCGAACACGTCGGACCGGTCCGCGCGTACGGTTGCGGGCTGGCCGTATCCGCAAGCGGACGACGCAATCGCAGCGGCCAAGGAATACAACGAACGGCTTGCCACATCGGGGCAGCCGATCCTCGGCGAAGCGAAAGACCCGTTCTCCCAGGTGCAGGGCAGTTCGCGGTCCAGCGAATCCGGTTCCAACGAATCAGACAGCGCCAGCGCCAAAGATACGGAATATCAAAGCCTGCTGGATTCCGGCAGCGGGGTGATGGGCACCATCCGTATTCCGAAAATCTCCGTGAAACTGCCGATCTACCATGGCACGTCGCAGTCGGCACTCGCGTCCGGTGCGGGGCATTTGTATGGCAGTAGTCTGCCGGTGGGCGGCAAGAACACGCATGCCGTAATCACCGGGCATCGCGGGCTTGTGGACGCGATGATGTTCACCTGATTGGATGAGATGCGCGTCGGCGACTACTTCTACATCGAAGTGATGGGCCGCACGCTCGGCTACAAGGTGGATCGCATTTCGGTAATCGAACCGAATGACACTTCTACGTTGAAGATCGTGCCCGGCGAGGACCGGGTGACGTTGATGACCTGCACGCCATACGGTGTGAACACTCACCGATTACTGGTTTCAGCGGTGCGTGCGCCGATTCCTGGAGTGGTTCCCGAGGAACGGAATGCGGCGAAGGACGCGCGGACGATTGCGATTGCGGCCGCGGTGGCCACATTGCTGCTTGGTTTGTTGCTGGTTTGGCTGTGCAGGCGGCCGTGGCATATTCGCAGACATGCGGCTTGGTGGCCGAAGCGCGGCTGACGTGGCTACTGCATGAAGGCGTGTCTGACATGCAATTTAATATAAAAACGTGGTTGGCGCACAAAAATGCGTGATTTCCATTATTGACTAATGGTTACGAAAGTATGAAGAAGCGTCATTTTGGTGATTATCCCATCGTTTCTTTGCGGTGACGTCGGGTGCTTTTCGCGGGTGACTTGTGTTGCAATTCAGCAATTTCCATCGATTGTGCGATACCCGACTTTTCCGCACTTAGGGTGTACGCATGGCGGTCCCTTTTCCTCTAGCTTTCAGAGTTGAAGCACTGTCAGGATTATTCGGGCACGTAGAAGATGTCGCAAATCCTGGCATGAAGAGAGGTTGCGCGTCGTGAGACGTGTGATTGCACGGGATTAAGGGGATGCTCATGAGGCATGCACATGAATATAAGGCGAAGCCCAGGGGAGGACTTGCCAAACGTATAGTGGCTGTGCTCGCATCGGTCGCCATGTTGAGTGGCATGGGCTACGCCACCTCCGCCGCTCTTGCGGAAGATACGCCGGCCACTGTGGAAACCACCACGGATCAAAGCGTGACTACTACTAACGAGTCGACTGATGGCAAGAATGCTGCGGACGGCACGGATGCGGACAATGCAGGCGATACTGCCACCGGTACCGCAGACACTGAATCCGATACCAACACTGGTGCGGATGCCGACGTGAACACGGCGAATGCGGCAAATGTCGGAGATGCTACATCTTCGGATGCGAACTCGCAGACTGATACCACCGCACAGTCCAATCCGCAACCTGTCAACGCCGCGCAAAATAGTCCTTCTGCAGTGGCGGATGTTACTGATTCCAACTGTATTTATGCTGGAACGAATGCTTTGCAGCGCGTGTGCTGGCTTGATATGTCCAAGTTCAACTCAAAGACCGCCAAAACAAACGCCGGACAAAAAATGACCGTGAATCTCGGCGGCGGCCTGACCATGTCATTTATCGCGCATTATTCCGGCAATCGTACGGTCGCCGCCAGTGGAGTGCCAACGTGGGATAATCGTGCAGCACACCCAGGTGAAGCTGGACATCACGCAATCTTCGGTGTTGAGGGATATTCTGATTTCCCGACCGGAAGCAAGCCCGCGCTGTATCAAAACGATGGATATCAGAACGATTCGAAGATACAGCTTTCAGATATCACCATTAACGGTCAGGACGTAGCTAATCTGCAGTATTCGTTCGTTATGGCGGATGCGGAAAGTACTAACAAAAACGAGCAGATGGTGTACACCTCCGATTCCGCGATTACGCAACTGGGATTTTATCCAACAGACGATAGCAATTACGGTTTCTGTGAGCCGCAATCTTCGAATGACAAGAAAACTATAACTTGCACGGGTAAGGATGGGGACGGCGTGCCTCAAGGCATTCGTCTGTATACACGTCCGCTCCAACTCAGGTTTCTATTGAGATGAAGAACAGTGGTCCTGGCTCTAGGCAGGGTGCGGCGTTCGGCGTTATTTTCTCGCAGGCTGTTGCGAAGATCACTGTAAACGGTTTGGCCAGTGGTGATACGAGCACAACATTTAGCTGGTGTTTCGAATAATGAAGTCGGAAGTCTTGAATCGGATTCGATCTCGTCGAATACGGCAGAGAGCAGTACTTTACCGATCCTCGCTAGCGCAGGTGTATCGAAAACAGTTCGCTTCTACTTGGAAGGTAATCCAAGTGACTGGTCTAAGTATGACGTGACATTCGAAGGTACTGACAATGGCAAGGCTGTTTCCAGCTCTGCGATTCAGATAGATGAAAATGGACGTCATTACGTTGACATGACTGTTGCGGCTGATCATACGGTGCAGGGCCACTTCACGGTGACTGCCCATCCGGATCCTTTGGGAGCGCCGGAACATCATAAGACCATCACCAAGAAGAATGGTGCCAACGATACGTACACGTTGAACCTCAACGTGACGGGCAAGCGGTCCAGCACTTCGCAAACCGTCTCCCAGCCAGTCGACATCGCACTAGTGCTCGATAACAGCGGCTCGATGGCCTACTGCATGAATGGTCATCAGCCCTCCTTCTTCGACCCGTGCGGAGGCGATAATGTTGTTCGCTCTGCAGCGCTGAAGGCGGCAGTGACCACTTTCTTAAATGGCGTTGATACGCAGAATAAGACAATCGCAAACGCTGCTAACAAAGTACAGGTTTCGTTGGTGAGCTTTGCTAAATCTGCATCTACGCTAAGCGAACTTACGTCTGACGTAACGACACTGAAAAAGGGGGTCGACAGCTTAAATCCCGAGGGTGCCATTAATACTGCGGCTGGTTTCAGCAAAGCTAAGTCCACCTTGGATAAGGACACGCGAACTAATGCAATCAAGTATGTAGTGTTCTTTACCGATGGTGTGCCGACTACGGATAGGACATTCAACAGTACTGTTGCGAACAAGACATTGACGACCGCTAAGCAACTGAAAGATGCGAATGTTGGTGTGTACAGCGTAGGCATCTTCTCTGGTGCTAACACGAGCGTAACTTCGTGCAATCGGCGGTCAGATGAGACATGCAAAGCCAATGTGTTTATGAATGCGGTGTCCAGCAATTATCCGAATTATGGAAGTGTTGCTTGGGATAATTCGTCTGGTGTAACGCTTAGTGGCGGCTCGAACAAGGGCTACTACAAGACCGCCAGTACGGCTTCTGAACTGTCGAAGGTTTTCGAAGACATTCAGCAAACTATTACGACCACCAACGGATATACCGGCGTGACCATTCAGGATACGCTGTCGGAATATGCTGAATTTGCTGATGCCAAGCCTGCAGAAACCGCAAAAGTGGTTACCAATGATGGCGCTAACGTAACTGCGGGATGGAATATCAATGTGAGTGGTAAGACGATTACCGCATCGCCGAAGAGCACGGAGCCACTTCCTAATGGTGTGACTTACACGCTGCAGTTCGATATCAAGCCTACGCAGAAGGCGTATGACGATTATGCGGCGAGCAAGAACGATGGAAAAGATGGCTACAACGGTGTGATTGGTAGCGCAGATTCCGACGCTGCCGGTAATGCCACGTCTGCAGGTAAGCCTGGTTTCTACACCAACGGCAGCGCATGCTTGGCCTACTCGGGTGACGGCGAAACGCACGACTGCAGTGATACGCCTTATACGGAACACCCTGTCGATCAGGTCAAGACCGGTGCCATCACAGTGCAGAAGAAGTGGGTTGATGCTGATGGCAAGGCGAGCTCAGAAGGCAATCCTGAATCGGTGACATTTACACTGCAGATCGACGGAAAAGATTCGAAACGCGAAGCTGTGGCAACGGCTGGCACGGAGTGGAAGGCATCCTTCGAAAACCTAGCTCCCGGTCATCACACTTATAAGGTGATTGAAAAGGCTGTTGAAGGCTACGAAACTTCTTACGAGAGCCAAGACGTGGCAATCACTGCCGACGAGCTATGGAAAGCCAAGCCCGATGCGAATACGGCTGACAATGTGAAGAAGTGGACGGTCACTGTCACCAACACTCACAAGAAGTCGACTCTGGCTGAGGGTTCGATCAAGGTGTCCAAGAGCATCAGCGGTCGTAAATGGAAGAAAGGTGACTCCTTCAACTTCACCATTATCGGCACGGATCCAACTCCGAACGCTCCATTGCCTGATGATCCAGCTTCCGTCGCGATCGGCACGAATACCGCAAATCACGAGGCGAGCTTCAACAAGATCGAATACAAGACCGCTGGCACCTACACCTACACGGTGAAGGAAACCAGGCCCACCAACGCCATTGTCGGCCTGCACTATTCCCAGGCGGAATACACGGTAACCGTGACGGTTCCTGCCGATATGGGCACGCCAACAGTGAGCATCAAGCAAGTCAAGGACGACAACGGTAAGCCTGTTGATAATCAGTCTGCGAATGTCGCCAAATTCACCAATACGTATGTGGCGGTGTCGGCGTTGCCGTTGACGGGCGGAACGACGGATCGTCAGTGGCTGTTCGTTGGCGGTGTGATCGGCGGACTCGCGGTGCTGCTTATCGGCGCTGCCGAAATTTGGAATAACAAGAAGCGACTCGTCTGAGTTGCTGTGTGAGGCCGGAATGCCTACCAACTTGAGGGCATTCCGGTCGGCAAATCAAAATTTGCGGATCGCGGGAGCAAGTTGGGTTCCCGCCTCCCGCGATTGCAAAAACAAGTAATCAAACAATAAGGAAGAGAGGATTCTCATGAAGATGAGGAAACTTTTCGCCGGCATCGCCGCCGCGGCGACGCTGCTGGGTGGCATGGCCCTGGGCGCAACCAGCGCACAGGCCGATGACGCTGCTGGTACTCCGGTAACGGGCGTAGCAACGTTCACGTTCACCGCTGAAACCGCTGAACAGCTGACCAACGCCAACCTGAAAGCATACAAGATTGGCGATTATGTTCAGTATGGTTCCGGCGAGAACGTTGCTTACGGTGTGGTGACGAATTCTAACAATAAGACTGCCGTTGACTCCGCGTTGAAGGCTGCCGGTGTAGATACTACGGATTCTGAGGTGGACCATCTGGCCGCAGCCCTGAATGCCGGCCAACTGGATGTTTCTGATGTTCGCCCATGGGCTTCTCCTGAGAAGACCCGTAAGTTTGCTAATGCTCTGGAGAGTGAAGGCAAACTAACTGCTGTGACGTCGTTCACTCTGGGCAAGCCAGTTCCTGCTACGAATGGTAGTGCGGATGCTAAATACACTGCTACCGCGACCCTGCCTGCAGGTATCTATGTGTTCATTGATTCCGCGTCTGCCACTGGTTCTGTGACCAAGGCAATCCCGATGATTGTCGCTTCCGGCACCGTTAACGCTGAGAAGAAGGTTCTAACCGATCCGACTGCCGCTGCCACCGTGAACATGAAGAACACCAACAACCCCGGAAAGACTAAGGAAGTCAATAAGCTTTTTGCTGCCATCGGCGACATTCTGACCTATACCTTACCGGTACTATCGCGAACCCGGCTCCGACCGAGTTCAAGTTCACCGATAAGCCGGGCACGGGTCTGACCATCAAGCTGGTACTTTCAAGTTCTATGCCAATGATGTTCAGATTTCCGACGCAGACGCTGCGACTGACTTCAGTGTTCCAGCTAATGACGTGACCGGTAGCACGGATGCATCCTTCGATGTGACCGTGAATGATCCGTCCAAGTATGCAGGCAAGACCATCAAGGTCACCTTCGACGCGGTGGTCAATGATGAGGCTTCCGTCACCGATGGTGTGGTCAACAAGCTTGACAACTACGGCACTGATATTAAGGCCAATACTGGGTTTGTCGGATTCGACTTCACCAAGGTTGATCCGGACAGCAAGGGTATCGAGGGCGTCACCTTCCAGGTGAAGGACGGTGGCACCGCGTTGTACTTCGTGAAGCAGGACGACGGTTCCTACAAGAAGGCTGCTTCCACCAATACTCCGGATGCGACGACTGATGTGAAGACCGATGCCAACGGCAAACTGGTGTTCACTGGTCTTGATGCAACCAAGACTTACACCGTCACGGAAACTGCACGTGCCAACGGCAACTACCTTGACATCAAGCCGAGCTTCGCCGTGTCTTTCTCTAATGGTGTAGCTGTTCTGGCTAAGACCGCCACTTCCGATCCGTGGGGCCTGGTCAACACCACCGCCAAGACCGTGAAGAACATCAAGTCCATCACCCAGCTGCCGCTCACCGGCGCTGCGGGAACCATGCTGTTCACCGTTGTGGCTCTGCTCGTGGCTGGCGCTGGCGTGACCATCGCCATCAAGTCTCGTCAGAACGCCGAGGCCTGATCGCCCATCTCTGACGGTGTTCGATAAGAACACCAATCCAGAGTGATTTAAGGTCGACCCATTATGGGTCGGCCTTTTTGTATTGCTCTGTATTTCATGTGGGATTGCTTGGATTGCGCCATATTACGTTGCTTTGGACGTGCCACCCGATGTGGGTGGGCATTGCATTTTTCGAGGGTATAAGGAGTTTCGGTGGGATGTGTTGCAACAAACGGAATCTGGAAACGTGAACCGTTATGGGGGCTGTTAGTCAGGGGAGTGAAGTGGGGGTATTGCACGGAAGGAGGGCCATAGAATCGCAGGCACATCCGCAAAAGAAAGCAACGAAGCATCAATGGGAGGTATTGCGATGCGCAGTGGGGGAGCATTCAGTGACGAGGAGATTCAGCTGTTGCGTGGATTGCCGGCTGTTTCCAATGTGACTCGTGATCGTATCACCTATTCCGACACATTCAGACAGGTGTGCACTATCCGATATCTTGCGGGGGAGTCGCCCACCAAGATCTTCCGCGAAGCGGGTCTGCCGCCGGAATTGGTTGGTTACAAGCGTATCGAGCGCAGTGTGGCGCGGTGGAAGGATGCGGCCATCAAGTCGGTGAGCGGCAGCGACACCATGACCGATGGTGAGATCATAGCGCAGCTTGCGGCGCGGTATAAGCGTGCGTTGGCGACGAGGCGGAGTCTTGAAGACATCGCCAATACGGCCACTGAGCCGAAGCCTGCCGCAACGGCTGCGTCGAATGACGTTCATCCGTTGTCTCTCGGACTGTTCGACGGTGATACGGCCGGCATTATTATCAGGCAGCAGGCTCGTCGTATCGACGAGCTCGAGCGCGATGTGGTGAGGTTGCGCAACAAGCTGGACAAGGAAGTCGGGCCCAATCCTGCCTCCGCTGAGGCCTGACTTATGCTATCTACTTATAGATGGCGGATGGTTCGCCCCATTTGCCAGTTCGGGGGTATAAATCATACCCCCGAACCCGCCTATTCTCGTCTAGCACCCGCCATCTATAAGCGAGATACCTTTCCGCAAAGCCCCAAATCCGCCATCTATAAGCCAGATAGACCCATCAGTTTGACCATGGATAGACTCGGTTAGAGATGCTCTTGGCAAAAATGCCAATTTCGGCCTCCTGCAAAGGGTTTTGATGGGTCTAACCCATGATTTACATAAAACCTAACCCACGATTTGCATAAAACGTGGTTCGCTCAGAGCTGTGGCCGGAAAGACCGCCTAGGTCCGACCGATGCTATCGGAATCGTCGGGGAAGAAGGCACGCGGGCGGAGTGCAATATAATGTTCCCTATGGCTGGCAGTTCAAGGGGGGTAAGACTGATGGCAGTTTTTCCGCATGGGAGCGCGCGCGGCGGGTCGAGAAGCGACGGTCCGCAGCAAATTAAGGACTTACGCGCCGACGATTTTTATGGCGATTCGCACGATGCAACGACGGCTCGCGCGGTTCGCACGACACCACGCGCAACACGCGCACCTACGTTCCGCCGACGTTCGCCGAGGCGACCGATGTGTCCGAAGAAATTCGCGAGCGTCGCGCGACGTGGGTAGATCCATTGCCCTGCGTGTGCTTGCGGCGGTGCTGATTTTCTCCGCAATCGGCATTGGTCTTTTCCCGAAAGTGCTGCAATACCAGTCCGCGCAAAAGCTGGCGAGCACGTCCGCCCGTTCCGAACAGAGCGTCGCGGGTTGGCCGTATCCGCAGGCCGACGAGGCATTCGCCGCGGCTGGGGCGTACAACAAGCGTCTCGCCAAGTCGGGGCAGCCGGTGATTGGCGAGGCTGAGGATCCGCTCGCCGAGTTGTACAACAACAATCAGTCTGGCTCCAGCGACGGTTCTGGTTCCAGCTCGACGGGCGCAGACGCCACTGGCGATGGTAACAAGGATTCCGCTAGCTCCAAAGACGCGGAATACCAGCGTTTGCTGGATACTGGCGATGGCGTGATGGGTTCCATCCGCATTCCAAAGATTTCTGTGGATTTGCCGATCTACCATGGCACGTCGGAGCAAACGCTTGCGTCCGGTGCGGGGCATTTGTATGGCAGTAGTCTGCCGGTGGGTGGCAAGGATACGCATGCGGTGATTACCGGACATCGGGGTTTGGTTGAAGCCTCAATGTTTACGCGTTTGGATGAGATGCGGGTTGGTGATTACTTCTATATCGATGTGATGGGCCATACGCTTGGCTATATGGTGGATCGCATCACCGAAATCAACCCGGATGACACGTCGAAGTTGAAGATCGTGCCCGGCGAGGACCGTGTGACGTTGATGACATGCACCCCGTATGGCGTGAATACGCATCGTCTGTTGGTTTCGGCATTACGTTCCGCCATTCCCGAAGAGATTCCCGCGGAGGATGATGCGGCAAAAGATGTGCGTGTGATTGCGGGCGTGGTGTCAGCTGCCACGTTGCTGGTCGGTTTGTTGTTGGTTTGGCTGCTCCGCTGTCCGTGGCATGTCCGTAGGCATGCCGCTTGGTGGCCAAAGCGCAACTAGGGGTTGATGGCGTTAGTGTTGCACTTGACAGATGCTTTTTTGTCGGGGAAAATTCTGAAAGAGACATGACAACGTTTTGCTTATAGTTTTGCATCGCGATTTACGGGGGTAAGAATACTCTAGAATCGCGATGATATGTGCGATTTCAAGGAAAGTATATCCCCTTGATTACCTCGTTGGGAGGGTATGTATCCCTCTGTTTTTCTCCTTAAGGTTTAGGCAACGAAGCGATTGTCGGACGGTATGTGAAGCGAAGACGCATCAAATATACCGGTCGAAGGAGGAAGGTATTTCCCGATTGCTTAACGGTACAAGGGGGTAGGCGTATGAGACACGTCTTTGAGCGAAACAGGGCGAGGGGCACAGGTCTGTTCACGCGTCGTGTCATTGCGGCCGTCGCGACGGTCGCAATGCTCGCCGGCGTGGGGTGCGTCACTGCTTCGTCAGCGGCGGCGGAAGATGCCACGGGAGCCTTGGAACAACAAATCGAGCAGCCGGTATTGCAAGAATCTGGGCAAGAGGATTCACAGCCGGTGGAACAAAATTTGATGGTGGGAGAAGAGCAGCCGTCAGAGCAAGAGCAGCCGTCAGAGCAAGAGCAGCCGTCAGATCAAGAGGCTTACCAGCAAGTCGAACAAGAAACGGAACAAGAAACGAAAGAAGAGACTGAGCAGTGGGTTGAGCAGGAGGTTGAACAACAATCTGAACAACCTGATGAGCAGCCAGTTACGTTGTCCGCTCAACCGATTGCGCGAGCAAATCGGGCGCAGTCGGTTGCGCAGAACGAGACCGGTTCCCAGTTGGGCGCTCCGGAGAAGCATAAGCGCATCAAGAAGAACGATAATGGCAGTTACACCGTGAACGTGGATGTGAAGGGCGCTTCCAGCACCACCACGGTCACCACCACCCAGCCGATCGACTTCACGCTGGTGCTGGATGTGTCCGGTTCGATGGACGATCCGATGAGTAAGACGGATCGGACCAGGCGGTTAGACGCACTGAAAGAAGCGGTTAAAGCATTTCTTGATGAAGCTGCGAATACTAATACGGAGGCCGGTTCCGAACTGGTTCGCGTTGGACTGGTGAAGTTCGCCGGCGATAAAACGGACAAAATCGGGGATGACATGTACCGAAGTGGTGGGTACACCTACAACTACTCCCAAATCGTTAGCGATCTGACTGCGGATATGAACGGTCTGAAGAACAAAGTCAGCAAACTCAAAGCCGCTGGCGCCACCCGAGCCGACAATGGATTCAATCTTGCGGCCAAGATGATGGGCAGTGCTCGAACCGATGCGAAGAAGGTCGTTATCTTTTTCACGGATGGTTCGCCTACATCGTCTAGTGGCTTCGAGGGTAAAGTGGCAAATAAGGCCGTCGAAGCTGCCAAGGAATTGAAAGATGGTGGCGCCACGGTGTATTCCATCGGTGTTTTTTCCGGTGCTGATCCCTCCTCGATCCAAGGTAACGAGAACCAGTTCATGCACGCGGTGTCCAGCAATTTCCCAAAGGCAACGAAATACAACCAGCACGGTGAAGGGAATATCAAAGCCGGCTATTATAAAAGCGCGACGAACGCTTCGGAGCTGAATGCCATCTTCGACGAGATTGAGAAGAGCGAGACCACCACATCCGCATACACCAAGGTGACCATGGAGGACACGCTCTCCGGCTATGTCGAGCTTGCGGATAGCAACTACAAGGTCGTTGCCAAGGATGCTTCCGGCAAGGTGGTCTCCTTGACTAAGAATGTCGATTACACCTTGACGTATGACGCGAGCACGAAGAAATTCACGGTCGCATTCCTGAAGCCTCTGGTCAACAACGTGACATACACGCTGGAATACAACGTGAAACCCACGCAGAAAGCGTATGACGAGTATGCCGCCAACCTGAACGCCGGTAAGGATGGATATGACGGCGTAAAGGGTGACGCGAACACCGATCTGCCGGGAAACGCCACGTCCTCGAACCAGCCGGGTTTCCATGCGAACGATTCCGCGTGCCTGGCGTACTCGGCCGATGGCGTGGATCATGCATGCGGCGGCAATCCGTATCCGCATCCGGTGATCCAGGTGGTTTCCTCGACGCTGCATATCGAAAAGCAGTGGAGTGGAGACGGTGACAAGCCGGAAAGCATCACGGTGGATATCAAACAGGGCAACGATACCTATAAGACGGTCACGCTGAAGCGTGACGATAGCGGCAAATGGTCCACCGACGTGATTATTCCGGCAGGCGCCCAAAAGACGTACACGGTGACGGAAGTCGAACCGGACAGCCACTTGTGGAAGGCTTCCTACCAGCACAAGGTCGGCGATGGAAATCTCGCTGACGGCAATGCGGTGACGGTGCCGGAATCCACGGCATCGCAGGAAGCCACGGTGATCATCACCAACACGTTGAAGCAGACCATGCTGACGCATGCGATTGGCGTGCAGAAGGAGCTGAAGGGCCGCGATTGGAAGGATTCCGACGAGTTCACCTTCAAGCTGAAGGCAGACGATTCCAATCCAGACGCGCCGATGCCAGCTTCCTGCAAGAACCAGTCGGCGTGCACGGTGACGGTGAAACGCGATTCGTCTGACGATCACGTTGCTTACTTCGGCGACATCACGTATGACGCAGGTGAAGCCGAGTACACATATCTTGTGACGGAGAACGCTGGTAATGTTTCCGCAATGTATTACTCGCAGGCGGAATACCGGGTGGTCGTGTCCGTGATGAAAGACGGAACGTCCGGTGAATGGAGGGCCGTTGTCGAATCCGTGACCCAGCTGAAAACCGATTATGGTGTCGCTGGTTCGAATTGGGATAGTACCCGGCCAATGCTGTTCACCAACAAATACATTTCGGCATCGTCGCTGCCATTGACGGGCCGCATGGGCGCGGAACGATGGTGGCAACTGGCGGCGAGCGGGATTGGCGTGCTGGCATTGCTGGCCGTCGCTGCGGCCGACCAGTGGAGACGCAAGAAGCGGCTCGGCTGAACAACACAGGATTTGCGGATCGCGGGGGCATGTTGGGTTCCCGCCTCCCGCGATTGCAGAACACAGTAACCAACAATTAGGAAGAGGAGATTCTCATGAAGATGAGGAAGCTTTTTGCAGGGCTGGCCGCCGCGGCAACGTTGCTGAGCGGCATGGCCATCGGCGTCGCCGCCGCACAGGCTGATGATGCTCCATGCTGCAAGTTAACCACGCACAGGAAGGCCATACGTACACGCCATACAAGTTTGCCACGTTCGAGAATCCTGGCGATGGCTCGGTCGAAGTGAAAACGGTTGACGCATGGAAGGGAGCTGTGACCACCGCTGCTGATGTGGCTGATGGAAGCCACAACGGCATCCCGACAGAGTACAAGGATAATCCAGCCGCCTATGTGGCGACGTTCACTGCGGATCAGCTCCGTGTCTTCGCCAAGACCTTGGCTGGAATTACTCCGCCGGCAGGACCTGATGGTACTGGCCTGACCGTAACTACGGAGCAGGCAAATACGAGCCAGGCGGTCAATGTGGACGGAGAAGGCTGGTATCTGGTGAAGGATACGTTCACCAAGGCTGGCGAAACGACTGCGACGTCGGGAACTCCGGCTGTGGTGGCCACCACCGTCAATGGACTGTCCAATCTGAGGATTGCTGCCGATGCGACGACCGGTCAGGGCAACATCACGACTGAAGGCCAGTTCAACGCGAAGAACGCGAATCCGACCGACGAGCCGCTCAAGTTCGCCCGGATGAATGACGTGGATGTGAACGGTCAGAGCGTAAAGGTGGGCGACACCGTGGACTTCACTGTGGCCGCGGAGGTTCCTCATGCTGCGGCTGGCTGGGATGCGTACCCCTTTACCATTACCGATATCGCGTCCAAAGGTTTGCGGATTGCGGAAACGAGTGACTTCAAGGTCCAGTTCAGAGATCATACTACTGTGAATCCCGATCTGTACACGATAACGCAGGAAGGCAATGCTCAATCCGGCACCACCACGACCATCTATTTTGCCGATGCCACAACGCTGGCCGGTAGGACGATCGTCGTGTCGTACCAGGGCACCGTCACCAAGGATGCGTTGGATGGCTTGAGCGGCAGTGTGGACAACAAGGCCACAATCACCACCAAGGATGGTACCAGCGGTGAAGGCAAGACTGTCCTTAAGACCTACGGTTTCCAGTTCACGAAGATTGGCAAGGAAGGGAATGAGGCCAAGCCTCTAGCCGGCGCCAAGTTCGTTGTCAAGAATGCGGAGGGCAAGTTCCTTAAGCAGGCTGAGGACGGTGCGTGGTCGTTTGTTTCCGATCAGAATGATGCCAGACGTTCACTACTGAGATGATGGTTTGGTGAAGGTCGCGGTCTTGCGGCAGGAACCTACACGGTTGTGGAGACTCAGGCTCCGACCGATTACGCCCAGAACTTCAGGGTCACTTTCAATGTGGAGATCACAGATGAAGGTCTCATCACCTTCGAGCCGGATGCCCTTCGTCAGGTCCAACCGGTCAATAACACCACTGCGAATGCCACCGCTACCGTGCTGAACGTCAAGTCTGTCACTCAGCTGCCGCTGACCGGTGCCGCGGGAACCGTGTTGTTCACCGTCGTGGCGCTGCTGGTGGGTGGCGCTGGCGTGGCTGTGGCGGTCAAGAGTCGTCGCCGCACGTACTGAGCGCATGCGTTCGGTGTGAGTGAGTTGTGAATTGACTCACTCACAATAAAGTCAATGCGGGCGGTTGTGGGTATTCCATAATCGCCCGCATTGACGTGTGGCCGATCGGTTGAAGCAATATACGGTCAGCAATATTTGAAAAGCTGCTTGTGAGAAGTCGGATATACACTTGCTTCATCACGGGGTATAGCAAAGGGGGTAAAACGATGCGCGGTGGAGGATCATTCAGCATGGACGAGCTCCAAATGTTGCGGGATCTGCCGGCGGTGGCTAACGTGTCGAAAGACCGCATCACGTACTCCAACGCCTTCAAACAGGTGTGTGTCATACGGTATCTTGCGGGGGAATCGCCGACCAAAATCTTCCGCGAGGCGGGATTGCCGCCGGAACTGATTGGGTATAAACGTATAGAACGAAGTGTGGCGCGTTGGAAGGCTGCCGTCCTCAAATCCGTGAGTGGTAGCAGTGACATGAGTAACGGCGAAATCATTACGGAGCTCGTCAACCTGTATGTTCATGCGGTGACGCGCAAGGAGAAACTCGACGGCATCGCAGGAATCGCCAATTCCGATAAGGCGAACATTGGAAATGCTCCGCATCCGCTGGACAGGGCGAACGTGTCGGGGGGGGTGTATATCCGCTGACGTGCCCGTCCCATCCGATGCGGCTGCCATCGCCGTGCCGCCTGCACCTCTCAGCGCGAGCAGCGGCCTTGACAGCGAGACGGCGCTTGTCATCATCAAACAACAGGCTCGGCGCATCGACGAGCTGGAACGCGAAAACGAATCGCTCCGTGGCAAGCTGAAAACCTTGGCAAGCTGACTCCACCCGTCGCAAAGCGTTTTTTGGAAAAGATGCGAATCTGCCACATATAGCGCATTTCGCGGTACGAACAACGGCAGAGATTGTGCGGTTGACGCGGTAGGGTGTGAACATTATGACTTTTGGGAATACGAAAACCGGAAAAACTGGTACAAGCACGTCCGACGCGACGGAAACCGCACAAATCAAATCCGTCGAAAGCCTCGACAAAGGCAACGACATGGAACGCGGCCTGAAAAACCGCCACGTCCAATTCATCGCCATCGGCGGCACCATCGGCACCGGCCTGTTCCTCGGCTCCGGCAAGTCGATCGCGCTGACCGGACCGAGCATCATCCTCGTGTACATCGGCGTGGGCCTCATCATGTTCCTGCTCATGCGCGCCATCGGCGAAATGATGTACAGCGACCCAAGCCAGCACACCTTCATCAACTTCATCACCCGCTACCTCGGCCGCGCGTGGGGCAAATTCGCCGGCTGGACGTACTGGATCGTGCTCATCCTGACCGGCATGACCGAAATCACAGCCGTCAGCACGTATTTCGTCACGTTCTTCGGTACGTTCGGCATAGACCTCAAATCATGGAAATGGCTTATCGAACTGTGCTTCCTTGTGGCGCTCACCGGCATCAATCTCATTGCCGTGAAAGTGTTCGGCGAGGCGGAATTCTGGTTCTCCATGATCAAAATCACGCTGATTGTGGGTCTGATTGTCACCGCCGTGGTGATGCTGTTCCTCGGTTTCAGCTACCCGGCCACGCATATCGAAGGCGTGGACGGCACGGTTTCCGGTGCACTGTGAGCCTTACGAACATTACCGACGGCTTCCAGCTTGCGCCGAACGGCTGGATGAACTTCTTCATGAGCTTCCAGATGGTGTTCTTCGCCTACCAGCTCATCGAATTCGTAGGCGTGACCGTATCCGAAACGCAGAACCCACGCAAGGTGTTACCGAAGGCCGTCAACGAGCTGATCATGCGCATCCTCATCTTCTACGTGGGCGCGCTCGTGGCCATCATGGCCATCGTGCCGTGGCGCAACTTCCATCAGAACGCGGACGGCTCGTTCGGCTCCCCGTTCATCATGGTGTTCAAATACGCTGGGCTCGACTGGGCTGCCGCGCTCGTGTTCTTCGTGGTGATCACCGCAGCCGCGTCGGCACTCAATTCGCTGATCTACTCGGCGGGCCGCCACCTATACCAGCTTGCGCAGGACTCCGAATCGCCCGCTATGCAGCGCCTCGGTGAGGTGTCGGATCACAAGGTGCCGGCGAAGGCGATTATCGTGTCCGGCTGCATGATTCTGTTCTCCCCGCTGATCAACGCGATCCCGGGCATCTCCAGCGCGTTCGTGCTGTTCGCCTCCGCAGCCAGCGCCGTCGTGATCTTCATCTACGTGCTGACGATGCTTGCGCACCGCCGCTACCGTCAAAGCGCCGACTTCCTGCCGGACGGCTTCGTCATGCCGGCATGGCAGGTGTGCGACTGGATTGCGATTGCGTTCTACGTGTTCGTGTACGTCACGCTGTTCCTGTCCGCAGATACGCGCGGTTCCGCCATCGCCGGTCTGGTTTGGCTCGTTGCATTCGGCGGCTACTGCCTGCTGCACGAGCGCTTCCAGAACCGCGACCTGAAGGCGGCTCTAGGGAAGTAGACGTATTGCCTGTCGCTGCGGTATGCGTGGCATGCGCGTGTTGCGCTACGTGCCGCGCATCTGACGAAAGAGGGTCGGTGGAAACCTTGCGAAAATGTGCGTCTCCACCGACCCTCGTCGTGTAATCGCAATAAAAACAGTGCGAAACGTTAGTGCACGAATCGTACGAAATCGGCGCGAATCAGCCGATGTAGTCGGCCTCGTTCGTCGGGCTGGACGGGACGGCGTGGTCCTCCGTAACCTTTCCCAGGCCGGACAGGTATGCTTCACGGCCGGCCTCAATCGCATTCTTGAAAGCGCGCGCCATCAGCGGAATGTTGCCGGCGGATGCGATCGCCGTGTATGCCATCACCGCGTCCGCGCCCATCTCCATGGCCTCAGCGGCCTGGCTCGGACGGCCGATGCCCGCGTCGATGATCACCGGAACGTTGGCATTCTTGATGATCACTTCAATGAAATCGCGTGCGCGCAGGCCCTTGTTCGAGCCGATCATCGCGCCAAGCGGCATCACGCAAGCTGCGCCCGCGTCCTCAAGACGCTTCGCTGCGATCGGGTCCGGGAACATGTACGGCATGACCACGAAACCTTCCTTCGCCAGCTTTTCCGTGGCCTTGATGGTCTCCTCGTTGTCAGGCAGCAGGTACTTCGACTCGTGCTCGATCTCCACCTTCACGAAGTCCGTCTGGCACACCTCGCGCGCGAGACGTGCGATGCGCACCGCTTCTTCCGCGTTGCGCGCGCCCGACGTGTTCGGCAGCATGGTGATGCCCTTCGGAATGTAGTCGAGCAGGTTGTTTTCGGTGGTGCGGCAGCGGCGCAGCGCCATGGTGACGATCTGCGTGCCCGCGTTCTCGATGGTCGCCTTGATGAGGTTCAGGTCGTAACGGCCGGAACCGAGGATGAAGCGGCTCGTGAACTTGTGCCCGCCGAGGATCAGCGGGTCGGCGTCGCCGGTGGCGATCTCGTCGTACGCATGAGCGTCCGGCTCCGGCAGGATCGCCGTGTTCGTGGTGGTGCCGACCAGCTCGTCGAGCGTGGCGTTCGGTGCGGCCGCGACGTCGGCGGCTGCGGTGGTGATGGTGTTTTCGGTGCTCATCGTCGGTTCCTTTCGTTGGGGTGTTTGGTGTTGCTGTTGTTGCGATTGCTGTGCTGCTGTTGTGTTGCCGTTGCGTCGCTGTTGTGTTGTGTGCAACGTGCGTTTGTAATCGCAATAAAAATTTCGATTACGGCAGTGGAGTAACGTAGCAGTGCGTCAGGCGTCTTCCTCGCCGAGGATCAGTCGCGTGATCATGTTCGCTTCGTGGCAGGCGACCACGCCACGCGCGGCGCCATCAGGCCGGCACCCGGTACCGGAGCCGTCTCGCCGTCGCCGCAGAAGTAGAAGTTCTTCGAAACGCGACGCGTGCTCACCAGGTTGGAGCTGCGGAAGCCGGCCATGCCGGACGCGCTGACGAGCTTCTTGCCCGGCAGATTCTCCAGCACCGCGTTGACGAGCATCGTCTTGTTTTCCGGCACGTCGAACGCCTCGCAGATGATGTCCTCGTTTTCGAACAGCGTCGGCACGTTCTCGTCGGTCACCTTGACGGTGTCGATGGTGATGTCCGTGAACGGGTTGATTTGGCGCAGATTGCTGCGCAGCGCCTCCGTCTTGTACTGGCCGAGGTCCTTCAGGAAATACTGCTGGCGATTCAGGTTCGTCATATCCACGCGGTCGAAGTCGATCAGATGCAGATGGCCGACGCCGATGCGGGTCAGCGCCACCGCGATGGTGGAGCCGAGGCCGCCGCAACCGCAGATGGCCACGTGCGCCGCGTCGAGCTTGTCCTGCGTGGCGGCCGTGTGACGGTCGAGCAGGGCCGCGCGGATCTCCTCGCGGCTGACTAGGGTGGCCGGGTCGGGCTGGTTGTCGAAAGCGTGCTGGCGGGCGTCGATCTGCGCCTGCGATGCGGATGGTTCAAAAGTCATGGTTGTTCTCGTATTCTCGTTTCCGCTCGTATGGTTTGTTTCGCTGCTGTGCTCAGCCGCCCTGCACGAACGTGACGATTTCCAACGTGTCGGTGCCCTTGAGCTGCGTCTGCGCACGCTGGGCGCGCGGCACGATCTCGCCGTTGAGCTCCACGGCCACGCGGTCGGCGCGCAGACCGCGCTGCTCCACTAGTTCGGCCACGGTGATCGGCGTGGCGACGTCCTCTTCCTTGCCGTTGATGATCATGTGCGGTGTTCCCTTCTGTGCCTGCGGCACTGGTCTTGTGGCCCCTTGAGTGTCCGATTCTGCAGAATCGGACACACAAAGTGCCTTCCGGGATGCGCGGATGTCCGTTTCTGCAGAATCGGACATTCAGGCATCTGTTTGCGGCTTCCATATGTCCGTTTTCCCAGAATCGGACATTCACGGTTGGTACGAAAAAAGGGTCGCCGAAGGAACCGTACCCTATGAGGTGGTGCGCCCCTCCGTGACCCTAATCACGCGATATTCGGTTATCGCGAACGGAAATGAGATGCGCCTCGCGGCGCGAACAACCCGTCTCCTTACGGCGGCATTACCCGCATCAAGTCCTCGGTCGAAGCTCGTCGAGCTCCCTCTCAGCCTTTCGGCTCCCGTTCGGTTGTGCCCTCATCTTCCCGCACCCGCCCGACAACCCGGCGCGCGCTGTTTTGTGCGAGAATGGGTGGCGGATTTTGTAGCGACGGATGTGGCGACGGAAGGGAGACGGTTATGACGACCGCACGAAACATGGGCGAATTGGCGGGATTTGCGATTCCACGGCTCGGCATGGGCACGATGGCTTTGGCGATTGAGGGCCGCCCGGACCGCGATACGGCGATCCGCACGATTCACGCCGGCTTGGACGCGGGCGTGCGATATCTGGACACCGCCTGGTCGTATTACCTGCCAAGCCAACCCGGCACCGGCACCGCCGAAGACCTGGCTACGGCGAAAAAATGGTGCGCGACGCGCTCGCCAGCTGGGACGGTCCGCGCGACGAAGTGCTGATTGCAACCAAAACCGGCTATCGCCGCACCATGGAGGCGCCGAACGTTGCCGAAAACGAGCCGGAACGCCAGCATTTGCAGGCTGTGGGCAGCCAGTACGGGTGGATGGCGGATTCGCGTCCGGAAACGATGATCTGCGACGCAAAGGAGTCGGCCGCGCACCTCGGCGTGGAGGCGCTGGACCTGCTGTACTCGCACGGACCGGACCCGGAAGTGGCTTATGAGGACCAGGTCGGCGCGCTGAAGCAGCTGCTTGATGAGGGCGTGATCCGGTACGCGGGCATTTCCCGCGTGGACAACGCGCAGATCGACATCGCCCGCGAGATTCTCGGCGACAAGCTGATCGCCGTGCAGAACCAGTTCTCGCCCTCGCACTCCGACCCTGAGCATACGATGGAGCACTGCGCGGAACTTGGACTCGCGTTCGTGTGCTGGAGCCCCCTCGGCGGCTTCCTCGACGCGTTCGACCAGCGCGCGTACGACCCGTTCCGCACGGTCGCCGGCAACCACGGCTGCTCCTACCAGCGCGTGGTGCTCGCCTGGGAACTGAGTCGCTACGAGCGGTTGTTCACCATCCCCAGCGCCCGCAATCCGCAGGAAATCAACGATTCCTTCGCCGCCACCGAACTGACGCTCACGCAGGATGAGCTGGCGATGCTGAACGCCTCCGTCGACGCCCGTCGCGGCTGAATTCCGCGCAATACGTACGATTGGCCGCGCCCGATTCCGCACAATAATCGCGATTCGGGCCGCGGCCTTTTTCGTGCCTTCTGTAGCTTGCTCGCTGCAAAATCGCCCTGGGAATAACTTACACTGTAAAATGTTTACACTGTAAGATATTATGACGGCGATTGCGACGGAAGGAGGTGCCGCGTGGGCTTTGAAAAGGAACTGTTCCACGAATTGGCGACCAACACATGGGACAAACGCTCGCGCATGCAGCAGGAGATGGTGAAAGGCGCGAAGGGTGAACCCTTTGCGGTGCAGGAACTCTATAGGAAAGGCCCGCTGACGCCATCGCAGCTCGCCTCTTCAATGAAAACCACCACCGGACGCGTGTCCACACTGCTGTCCGCGTTGGAGAAAAAAGGCCAGATCACACGCGAATCCGACCCCGACGATCGCCGTGTGGTGCACGTGAACCTCACCGAAGCCGGCAGGGCACGCGCCGAACGGCAGCGCGAAAGCATGCGCGAGGCGATCTGCTGGATCTTCTCGCAGATGGGGGAGCGCCGCGCGCGCGAATTCGTTGAGCTCACCGAGGAATTCACCACGTACATGTCGTTGTGCATGCCCGGCAAACCGCGCCCCACGGCGGACGAGGTCAAAGCCGCGTTCTCAGGAAACGCACAGGAAGACGCGTAGTATCTTACGCTGTAAATAATTCACAGTGTAAGTAATCGCAATCCAGTAATCGCAAAAACCGCGAAAAATCGCAAAAACTAATCGTAAGAAAACAAGCAAAACACAAAACAAGAGAAGGAACCAAGCATGCTTCGCATCGTACGATACCTCTCCAAAGCGGAGATCGGTCAGATGCTCGTCGCGCTGGTCAGCATCGTCGGTCAGATCTGGCTTGACCTGACCCTGCCGGATTATATGGCCGACATCACGCAGCTCGTCGAAACCCCCGGCAGTGAAATGCGCGACATCTGGGTGGCCGGCGGCAAAATGCTGCTCGTCTCGCTCGGCTCGGCGGCCTGCGCTATCGTCACCGGCTTCATCGCCGCGCGCGTGGGCGCCTCGTTCAGCCAGCGCCTGCGTTCGCTCGAATTCAACAAGGTGGAAAGCTTCGGACCGGCGGAAATGAATCGTTTCTCCACCGCGTCGCTCATCACCCGCTCCACGAACGACATCACGCAGATCCAGATGTTCATCACCATGGGCCTCATGATGATCGTCAAAGCGCCGATCATGGCCGTGTGGGCCGTGTGCAAGATCGCAGGAAAGGGCTTCGATTGGACGCTCGCAACCGGCATCGCCGTGGCCATCCTGCTGGTGGTCATCGCCGTGCTCATGCACTTCGTCATGCCGAAGTTCAAGGCCATGCAGCGCCTGACCGACAACATTAACCTCGTGGCGCGCGAGAACCTCACCGGCCTGCGCGTGGTGCGCGCGTACAACGCCGAGGAGTACCAGGAAGCCAAGTTCACCGAAGCCAACAAGGAACTCACCGAAACCCAGCTGTTCACCAACCGCGCCATGGCCATCATGATGCCGTTGATGAACACCGTCATGAACGGCCTGATGCTCGCTGTCTATTGGATCGGCGCGTACCTCATCGACGCTGCCGACGCCGTCGACAAGCTCACCACCTTCTCCAACATGGTGGTGTTCTCCAGCTACTCCATTCAGGTGATCATGAGCTTCCTGCTGCTGAGCATGGTGTTCGTGCTCTGGCCGCGTGCCGACGTGTCCGCGCAGCGCGTGCTCGAGGTCATCGACACCGATCCGATGGTCACCGACGGCACGCAGGACGCGGGCAAGCCGGGCGAGGAAGGCGAAATCGAATTCCGCAATGTGAGCTTCGCCTACCCCGACTCGCGTCACGCCATGCTCGAAGGCGTCAATTTCAAGGCGAAGAAGGGTCAGACGGTCGCGTTCATCGGCTCGACCGGCTCCGGCAAATCGTCCCTCATCAACCTCGTGCCGCGTTTCTACGACGCCACGCAAGGCGAGGTGCTCGTCGACGGCGTCAACGTGCGCGACTACAAGCTGAAGGCGTTGCGCGACAAGATCGGCTACGTGCCGCAGCAATCGTTCCTGTTCAAGGGAACGATCGCCAGCAACGTCGCGTACGGAGATACGGACCGCGACGACGACACCGTGCGCCGCGCATGCGACGTCGCGCAGGCGACGGAATTCATCGACAAAAAGCAGAAGAAGTACGATTCCGGCATTTCGCAGGGCGGTTCCAACGTTTCGGGCGGGCAGAAGCAGCGTCTGTCGATCGCACGCGCCGTCTACCGTCATCCGGAAATCCTGATCTTCGACGATTCCTTCTCCGCGCTCGACTTCAAAACCGACCGTGCCGTACGTGACGCGCTCGAAAAGGAAGCGAAGGATTCCACGAAACTCATCGTCGCGCAGCGCATCGGCACCATCATGAATGCCGACCGCATCATCGTGCTCGACGACGGCAAAGTGGTCGGCCAGGGCACGCACGAGGAACTGCTCGACACGTGCGAAGTGTATCGGCAGATCGCCGAATCGCAGTTGAGCGAAGACGAACTGAAGCGCTGAAAGGGGGAGACATGCCAAGAGGAATGGGACGCGGCCGTGGGGCCGTGGAAAAGCCGAGGACTTCGGCGGAGTGATGAAGAAGCTCGTGAAATTCTGCAGCCGGTACATTCCGGTGATGATTTTCGCGCTGGTTCTGGGCGCTGCCGGCACGGTGTGCCAGATCATCGGCCCGGACAAGCTCAAGGACATGACCAACGAGATTACGAAGGGTCTGCCGGCCATGGTGCACGGCAAGCCCGTCATGAATTCGATCGATATGGACGCGGTGTCGCGCATCGCATGGCTGCTCGTCGCGCTGTACGTCGGGTACGCGCTGCTGAGCTACCTGCAAAGCTGGCTGATGGCCAACGTCACGCAACGCACCGCACAGCAGCTACGTGAGGCGATCAGCCAGAAAATCAATCGCCTGCCGCTGAAATATTTCGACAAAGTCAGCTACGGCGACGTGCTGAGCCGCATCACCAACGACGTCGACGCGATCGGACAGACGCTCGGCCAGTCGGTCGGCTCGCTCATCACATCGGTCACGCTGTTCTTCGGCGCGCTCATCATGATGTTCTACAACAACGTGACCATGACGCTGTGCGCCATCGGCTCCGCGCTGCTCGGCCTGATCATCATGGGCGTGATCATGAAGGTGTCGCAGAAGTACTTCACCCGCCAGCAGGTGGCGCTCGGCGACGTCAACGGCCACGTCGAGGAAATGTACACCGGCCACACCGTGGTCAAGGCATACTGCGGCGAGGAACGCTCCATCGAGCAGTTCGAGAAGTACAACAAAGACCTGTACGTGTCCGGCTGGAAAAGCCAGTTCCTGTCCGGCCTGATGATGCCGATCATGAACTTCGTCGGCAACTTCGGATACGTGGTGGTGTGCGTGGTCGGCGCGGCGCTCGCCATGGACGGCAAGATCGAATTCGGCGTGATCGTGGCGTTCATGATGTACATCCGCCTGTTCACGCAGCCGCTGTCCCAGTTCGCGCAGGCCTTCCAGAACCTGCAGCGCTGCGCAGCCGCATCCGAACGCGTCTTCGGCTTCCTTGACGAACCGGAACTGGCCGACGAAACCGGCAAGCGGGCGTTGCTCGGCGTCGGCGCGGACGGCAAGCCGCAGCCGGTGCGCGGCGACGTGGAATTCAGCCACGTGCGCTTCGGCTACGACGCGGACAAGACCATCATCAACGACTTCTCCGCGTCCGTGAAGGCCGGCCAGAAGGTGGCTATCGTCGGCCCGACCGGCGCCGGCAAGACCACCATGGTCAACCTGCTGATGCGCTTCTACGAGATTTCCGGTGGCACGATTTCGATTGACGGCATCGACACCAAGTCCGTACCGCGCTGGAACGTGCACGACCAGTTCTCCATGGTGCTGCAGGACACGTGGGTGTTCCGTGGAACAGTGCGTGAAAACATCGCGTATTCGAAGCCCGGCGTCACCGACGAGCAGATTGTGGCCGCATGCAAGGCCGTCGGCCTGCACCACTACATCATGTCGTTGCCGAACGGCTACGACACCGTGCTCGACGACAAGCGTCGCTTTCCCAGGGCCAGCGCCAGCTGCTGACGATCGCCCGCGCCATGGTGGAGGACGCGCCGATCCTGATTCTTGACGAAGCCACCTCCTCGGTCGATACACGCACCGAGGAGCTGATCCAGAAGGCGATGGACGCGTTGACCGTGGGCCGCACGAGCTTCGTGATCGCGCACCGCCTGTCCACCATCCGCGACGCCGACATGATCCTGGTGATGAACGGCGGCGACATCGTGGAACGCGGCACGCACGAGGAACTGCTCGCCAAGGGCGGCTTCTACGCCGACATCTACAACAGCCAGTTCACGCTGGCCGAGTGAGGTTGGCGTGCTGACTCGCTAAAAAATCCGGAGGGACCACCCCTCCGGATTTTTGCGTTTTGGCTTCGGCATTTTTATTGTGTTGCGCTGACGGGACGGCGGATTTACCATTGATGTGACTGACGCAATCGATTGACATATCCAAAAATCACAAAGAAAGTGGGCAGTCATGAAAAGCATCGAAATCGGCAAATCGGCAGTGGTCGCATCGCAGGCGGCGCTCGGCGTGATGCGCATGGACGCGCTGGATGCGGACGCTGCGGCAGAAGTCGTGCGTACGGCCGCCGAGCATGGAGTCAACTTCTTCGACACGGCGGACATCTACGGATTCAACGTCAACCACGACCATGCCAGCTCGCGTGTGCTCGGCCGCGCGTGGAAGGACGCCGGGCTCAAGCGCGAGGACATCTTCCTGCAGACGAAGTTCGGTATCAACATCGACTTCAGCGACCCGAACAACGTGCACGCCACCCGCTACGACTTCTCCGCGAAGCACCTCATCACGCGACTCGACGAGGAACTGGAAGCGCTCGGCACTGACTACGTGGACTTCGCGCTCCTGCACAGGCCCGACACCCTGATGGAGGCCGAGGAAATCGTCGAAGCGTTCACCACCCTGCACAAGGCGGGCAAAGTGCGCCACTTCGGCGTGAGCAACGTGAACCCGTGGCAGGCGGAACTGCTGCAGTCCTGGCTCGGCGACGACCCGGCCATGAGGCTCGAGGCGAACCAGCTGCAGTTCGGTCTGATGCACGCGCAGATGGTCAGCGACGAGCTGATGACCAATTCCGGCGCCGAAGGCATGGTCGTGGCCAACCATTCGGACGGCCTGCTGTCCTACTCGCGACTGCGCCACATGACCATCCAGGCGTGGAGCCCGTTCCAGTCCGGCACGGAATACGGCCCGTTCGTAGGCAACGAGCACTTCCCGGAGCTGAACAAGGCACTGGACGAAAAGGGCGCCAAGTACGGCGTGAGCGCCAACGCCATCGCCACCGCATGGGTGCTCAGGCATCCGGCGAAGATCCAGATCGTGCTCGGCTCGATGAACCCCACCCGGCTGGGCGAAATGCTCGACGGCGCGGACATCGACCTCGACAAGCAGGATTGGTGGGACCTGTACGTGGCCGCCGGCAACCTCATTCCGTGAGTTTTGCTTGCGATTGGCCGGTTTGCGGTCTGCGATTGGCGGGCCGCCAACCGGCCAACCTGGCAATCAGTGACCGGTCGGCAATCAGAAGAAACGGCCGGGGAAACCGGCGCTGATGGTGGCGTGACGGTCGGCGTCCAACGTGGCGCAATCGAAAACAAAAACGCTGCGCAGTTCATTCGGATCCGCAACGAACAGCGCCGTAGCCAACCCGTCCGCCACCGCAGTCGGATAGTCGCCAAATGACGCGGATTGCACTGCAACCCAGGCGGCTTCCGTTTGTTGCACGGGCAGGCCGTCGATGGCGTTGAGCAGGTGGTGAATCGCCAGATGCGTCTGTTCGTTCACCGCCACCTCCCAATGGCGACGGCTGGGCGCGCTCGCACAGAACGCGCCATCGCCGATCAGTGCGACGCCGACCGCGCAGGACGGATCATCCGGATCCTCAAGCGCCACACGGATCGGCTTGTTCGTGCGCGCCAGCAGATCGCCGCCCGCATCAATCACAAATTCCGGGGCAGCGCTTTCGCGTTTGCTGTCTGAGATGGAAGATTGGCATGTCGGGTTGGTCGTTTCGGCTGACTTGACATGCGATGTGCGCGAAAGTTCTGAATCGGTGAGCAATCCGCCCAGCGAATCCACCAGATAACCCTTGCCGCACGCGCCGAAATCCACATGAACCGGACTGCGTGTAACCAATGTCGTACCACTCGAACGAACCACATCACGACCCCATACGGCCCGTCCGTGCAGCGCGCCCAGGCGCTCGCCGGCGTCGGCTTCAACGGTGAAACTCAGCGCGGGATCGTAACCGAGACGGATCAGGTCCTCGCCCACGCACGGGTCGATCGCACCGCGCGTGGCGGCGTGCAGCGCGTCGTACAAATCGAATAGCGGGCCGGCCCAATCGGGAAAATCGAAATGCCCGCCATGCTCCGCATTGCCGATGTGCGCAACCAGCGAATCAGCGCGAAACCGCGAAAGCGCATGCTCGTATTCATCGATGAACCGTTCCATCTCGCCGCGCAATTCCGCAGTGATCGGGTGAGGCGTCGAAATCAACAACCCCGTGCCGAGCGCCTTGGGAAACGCGGTGGTGTACGGCATGCGCTGTGCGAGCGGTGCAATGGAGTCCATACCACGATGCTAGCGCGTGCCCGGCTTGGCGTAGTTCGTGCTTGGGCAACCTGATATGCGCTATATGTGGCATGAGGCATCGCCTTATTTTGATACCCCCGTAGCTTTGTATGGTTACGATTATGCTAATCGTGATTATGCAAGTCGCGATTATACAAACTGACGCTTTGGCATGGAGTTCGCTTCACGTTTTCGGGCGGACGGGGGTGTTGCGGAACGGCGGTGAGCGTCACAATGTGAGACGACACGCGGAAAACGGGAAAAATAAAAACGGCGGAATTCCAACGTTTTTTCATGCGCGATACAACAAGACCAATTAAAAATCAAGACTGTTATTCAAAAAAC
>ENA-OPYV01000030-OPYV01000030.1-human-gut-metagenome-genome-assembly--contig:-NODE-30-length-41456-cov-7.222628_pt1 | contig 41456 bp, 42 predicted proteins | sample MGYA00242474_ERZ504485 | MGnify/ENA primary metagenome ERZ504485 (study PRJEB26092, sample SAMD00036263) | human gut metagenome | host: Homo sapiens | study: EMG produced TPA metagenomics assembly of...
CACGGCCTGAAGGCCATCGGCAGAGACCGGCACCATCGCCAAGGACGATCCGGACATCCTGTAACGGATCGCATCTCACGCTGGCTAGTTCACGCCCGTCGGCCAAAAAAAAAAGGTCGGCGGCGTTTTTCATTGCCGTTTTTCGTCATCGATTGCGTGTTGCTTCGCATACGTTTTTATGATGGTATCTATAAGCGATTGCGCAATGTGGCAAAGGAGACAACATGAGCACTGCGGCAGGAAAGAAAATCGCGATTGTGACCGGTTCCGCGCTTGGCTTGGGATATGAGCTGGCACGTCAGCTGATCGGCAAAGGCTGGTTCGTGGCCGGCATCGATTTCAACACGGCCCGTCAGGAGGAACTGTCCCGCACGTTCGGCGCGGACGAATACCGCGCCTTCGTCGGCGACATCAGCGACGAGGCGTTCGTGAAGGACTCCGTCGCGGCCATCAAGGAGATCGGCCACATCGACCTGCTCATTAACAACGCGGGACAGCCGTCGTTCAAAAAGCCGGTCGACTACGAGGCCGCCGACGTGGACAAGTGCCTTAAGGGGCTCAAAGGCATGATTCTGTGGAGCGTCGAAACATTGAAGGCCGACGGCGAGCAGGACCTCAAAATCGCCAATGTCATGTCCACCGCCGCCACACGCGGCAACGCCAACGAATCCGTCTACTGCGCCACCAAGTGGGGTGAGAAGGGATATACGACAAGCCTCAAGGCGGCCTACAAGGGAACCAGTGTGAAGGTTGTGGGCGTGTATCCGGGAGGCATCGACACCGACTTCTACCATGACAGCCACGATTACGTGTCGTTGGACAAGCAGCATTCCTTCATGAGCGCCGCGGAACTGGCCGAAGTGGTGCTGTTCAACCTCGTCAACGACGCGAATCTGACGGTTTCCGACATCCTCATCGAACGCAACTACCGGTAGCGTCGGCCACCAGTCACAGCCAAGGCAAAAGTATCGGGCATGGGCTATTGTTAACAGGTTTGCGCAACGTGCGCAATGTTTGACATGAAAGGCCATTGTGCCCGATACCGCTGTGATTGAAAATGAAGATGCCCTCGCCGCCGATTTCGATGAGGCGGGCGAGGAGGAGGAACGCCCCCAGACGTTCGCCGAACTCGGCGTTCCCGGCCCGTTGGTACGCGTGCTCGCGGCCGATGGCAAGAAAACCGCTTTCCCGATCCAGGTCGACACCCTTCCCGATTCCCTGGCCGGTCGTGACATTCTCGGCCGAGGCCGTACCGGCTCCGGCAAGACCTTGGCGTTCTCGATTCCGCTGGTCGCACGCCTAGGTGAGGTCGACGCCGACGAGTACGAGAACATGAGCCAGTTCCGCCATGAGGTGGAACAGGTGCGCAAGGGGCATGCCGAGGAACGGCGCGCCGACGATTTCCTGCCGCACCCGCGCGGTCTGGTGCTCGCTCCGACCCGTGAGCTGGCCAACCAGATCAACGACGTGCTGATGCCGCTCGCGCAGATGTACGGCATGACCACCACCACCGTGTATGGCGGTGTGCGCTACGCCCGCCAGATCCGCGATCTAAGGGCCGGCGCCGATATCGTCGTCGCATGCCCGGGCCGTCTTGAGGACCTGCTCGAACAGCATGCGCTGACCTTGGAGAAGGTCGAAGTGGCCGTGATCGACGAAGCCGACGAAATGGCCGACATGGGCTTCCTGCCGCCGGTCAAGCGCCTGCTCGGCCAAGTGTCGTTCGACGCGCAGATCATGCTGTTCTCCGCCACCCTCGACCATGGCGTCGACGAGGTGGTGAACACGTTCCTCACCGATCCTAAGATCCACAGCGTCGACTCCGCCACCGCGGCCGTCGACGAAATGACCCACCACGTGTTCGAAACCACGCAGGGCGACCGTCATGAGCTGGTCCGCACCCTCGCTTCCGGCAAGGGACGCCGCATCCTGTTCACCCGCACCAAATTCCAGACCCAGAAGCTCGCCAAGGACCTGACGAAGGACGGCATTCCGCGGCCGAGCTGCACGGCAACCTGAGCCAGAACCAGCGTGACCGCAATCTCGCAGCCTTCGAATCCGGCGACGTGAACGTCATGGTCGCCACCGATGTGGCCGCCCGCGGCATCGACGTGTCCGGCGTGGAGCTCGTGGTGCAGGTGGAGCCTCCGGAGGACCCGAAATCGTTCCTTCACCGCTCCGGACGTACCGCGCGAGCCGGCCATTCCGGTGATGTGGTGACCATCGTTCTGCCGAACCAGCGCCGCCGCACCCGCCGCATGCTGCATGAGGCCGGACTGAAGGTCAAGCCGATCGAAGTGACCCACGATTCCCCGGAAGTGTTGGAATTGGTGGGCGAGTCGGCCGAACCGCGTTTCGGTTGGACGCTTGAGCAGTCCCAGCCGGCGGGCAATCCGCGTCGCAGGCATGGCAAGGGCGGCGACGGTTCCGCGGAAAACGGCGGGCGCTCCGGACGCAACCGTTCCGGTGGACGCAACAAGGACCGGGGCAAGGACAAGGGCGGCAAGCCGTTCAAGTCCGAACGCAAGGACCGCGCGAATCGCAAGGGACGTGAAGAGCGCGCCGAAGTCGCCGAACGCGAGCAGCGTTTCGAACCGAAACAGAATCGCGCCGAACGTCGCGCCGCCAAGTTCGAAGGCCGCGACAACCGCGAATACGAGGCACGCGAGCATCGTTGGGAACATCCTGAAATCCAAGAGGAGAAGCGCGAGAAGCACGAGGAGAAGCGCAACAACAAGCGTCGCGAAAAGTACGCGCGGCTGCATGAGCAGCAGCGTGCCGAAGCCGGCGAACAGCGTGGAACCGACAATCGCAAGCGGCGCTCCGACGAGCGTTCCGATCAGCGTGGCCAATCCGATAGGAAGCCCGGCAAAAAGCAGTATGCGAAAAAGCAGGGCGCGCCGACCAAGAAGCAGCGCAAGGCCGAAGCCCGTGCCGAACGCCGTTACGAGGACGATCGCCAATACCGCAGGAACCGCGACGAACGCGACGACCGCCGTCAGGGCGGCAAACGCATCCATCGCAAGGAAATCCGCGTGATTCATGACGAGCGAGGCGAGGACGCGAAGCGTTATGACCGTCGCATGGAAGCCAAGTATGGCGATTCCGGTCGTCGTGGCGGTCACGGAGAACGCCACGACAAGCATGCGGGCGAAAGGCAGGGCAAGCCGTTCCGCAAGCATGCGAAGATCCGCAAGGCGCCGTTCCGCTCCCGCTGACGTACGTCAACGGTCAAGCAAAAAGCCGTTCATTCCAGCAATCGCAAGGAATGAACGGCTTTTTCTATACGGGATATCGCAGTATCAGCCGTTGACCGGCTGATACTGGTCGAGCGCGGTGAAGCAACGTTTATAGACCATCAGCATGATGATGCTGTCCGCCAGCAGCGTAAGCGCCGCGATGGTGGCGAGAATCATGAACTGGTATTTCGCCGCGTCGATGGGGTTGCCGCCGGCGATGATCTGACCGGCCATCATGCCCGGCACCGTCACAATGCCGGCGGAGGCGAGCGACGCGGTGGTGGGCAGCAATCCCAGACGGATCGACGAGACGATACTTGGACGTGCCGCCTCCCACGTGGTGGCACCCAACGCCAGCAGCGTGTCCACTTCGTCACGACGTTCCTTCATGCTTTCAAAGAACCGGCTCAACCCCACCGCCAACGCCGAAACGGTGTTGCCCAGCAGCATGCCGGTCAACGGCACCACCAATTGCGGCGCATACCACGGTTGCGGACGGATGATGAGCTCGGTGACCAACGAGATCATGATGAGCATGGTCACGACCAGACTCAGGAACACCGGTCCAGCCAAGCCCTTCGGAACACCTTCGCACGCGAAAGAGTGATCTGCACGGCCGCGATGAGCATGAACGCCACCAGCAGCAGCACCAGCCACGGATTGTTCGAACGGATGACGTACTCCATGATGAAGCCCATCGCGCACAATTGCAGCAAAGCTCGGCATGCCGACCACAGCAACGTACGTCCCACACCCATACGCATGGTTTCGGAGATGCCGGCGGCAATGGCCACCATCACCAGCGCGGCGATGAGACCCCAGATGTCGATCGCATAGTAGTTGCCGTTCATGCGACGCTCCCTTCTACCGTGTTACCCGTCGAAGTACTACCCGTCGCAGTACCGTCCGCTTCGGCGTTGCCGGACTGCGTGAGCGTGCCATCGGCAAGACGCGTGACACGTGTGGCATGGCCATCCGGCGGCCGGTGCCGGATACGAACGATCGCCATGCCGTCCGCCGCCGCTTTGGCGAGGATACGCGCCACTTTCTCGGCGTTGTCGTCATCCAATCCGGCGTCCACTTCGTCGGCGAGCAGCACCTTCGGACGGGTCAGCAACGTGCGCGCAAGGCTCACGCGCGCCGCCTGACCGCCGGACAAGTCGTGTGGCGGACGGTTCAGATCGATGTCGGCGCAACCCATATTGTCCAAGGTTTCACGGATTCTGCCGTCCGGCAACGCGTCGGTGGGGGAGATCCTGCGTGGTCCCTGCTTCGTTCTCGCCGACTGGCGTATGGCAAGCGTGAACGGCAGACGAATCGCCTGCGCCACCGTCTCGCCCAACAGCACCGGCTTCTGCGGCAGGTACGCGACCTGCGCGCGCCACTGCTGCGGGGTGAAATCGTCGGCGGAACGGCCATCCAACCGTAAATCGCCTGACGCGCGCGGATTGAGCCGTGCGAAAGCGGTCAGCAGCGAGCTCTTGCCTGCGCCGGACGGTCCGACCAAGTCCACGATTTCGCCAGGCTCGATGGCGAAAGACAATCCGGAGAATATGGTGCGGCGTTCGCCGTCGACCATAATCGAACAGCGCACGTTCGATGCTTCGAATACGTATGTCATAGCCAAAACCATACGCCAATAGCGAACGGTTCACGGCGGTTTCAGGGTTTTCCCTGAGTTTTGAGGCGAAATCAGCCATAAGGATGACGCGTGCCCGTTATTTTGCGTACTACAACTGTCAAGTTGAAGGAAAACCTATATGTTGGGGATGGGAAATATGCGTCAGTGGCTTATGAACATAAGCCTGGTCGGAGGCTGGTTTCCGGCGGCGGCGTTCGCCGTCATCGCAGTGCTGTCCGTAACCCTGCTGGTTAGCGCGGCCGTTTCGAAACGGGACGGACGCATACTGGCTACCGTGCTGCCGATCGGCGTTGCGGCCGTGTCCGGAATGGTCGGCTATGTGGTAGCTTGGCTGCTGTCCGACGTGTTCGTGGTGTTCGGCGTCGGATTGGGATCCCGTGTGATGTCTTGGGTGGCGGCTGGTTTCGCCATCGCTGGTTTCGCCATCGTGCATATCGTGTTGAGCAGGGGCATGATGCGCGTGGCCGCGGCCATCTTGACCGTATTCGCGATACTGGCCGCGGCGATCGGCATCGACCAATCGTACGGCGAATACGCCACCATCGGCTCGCTGTTCGGCGAGGATTCCTACAGCCAAGCCGATCTGACCGGACTGGCCAAACGCAAGGACCTCATCACCGTCGCACAGTGGCGCAAACAGGCCGCCAACGGCACAATCCGCAATATTCCGGCGAACGGAACCGTCAACAAAATCGACATTCCGGCCACGAAATCGCAGTTTGAAGCACGCAAAGCCCTCGTCTACCTGCCTCCGGCGGCATTGGCCGACTCGAAACGCAAGCCGGCCCTGCCGGTCGTCCTCATGCTGAGCGGGCAGCCGGGCAGTCCGGGACGCGTCTTCCAAGCCGGCGGCATCCAAACCATGATGGACGGATATGCGAAAACCCACGACGGACTCGCCCCAATCGTCATCGCAGCCGATCAGCTTGGCGCCGATTCGCACAACACGCTATGCGTGGATTCGAAGGTGTACGGCAATGCGCTGACCTACCTGACGCAGGACGTGGTCGACTGGGTGAAAACCAACCTGCCCGCCGCACAGGATGCCAAGGATTGGGCCATCGCCGGATTCTCGCAAGGCGCCACATGTTCGCTGCAGATCGGCGTGAACCATCCCGACCTGTTTGGCACCATGATTCCCACCGACAGCGAAATCAAACCGACCAACGGCAGCCGACAGGAAATGATCGACCGGTTCTTCGACGGCGACACCACAGCCTATGAGAACCAAGTGCCGGTCAACGCCATCCGCAACCACGCGCCCACCCATCAGATGCTCATCATAGGCGCGGGGGAGAAGGACACCACCTCAATACGCAACGTCAAAACAATCGCGCCGGTCGCGGCGAAAGCCGGCATGCGCGTCGCCGCCGTCGAATCGTCCGGCAACGCACACGACTGGCACGCCGTGCAGGACGTGCTGCGTTACGGGCTCGCCGTATTCGGCCACGACACCGGACTGGATGGTGCGAACCCGAACCTATCCGACTATCCGAATCTCAAACGCATCACGATATGACGATCCTGAACACAAACCCGCAAGCCTGAGAATCCCAGAAAAGGAAAGAAATGACTCAAACGCAAACCGCGCCTGCTAAACCAGCCGAGGCATCACCCGCGAAACCACTGTTCGGCTTCTGCGCGCTGCTCGCCGATCTGGCCGGATGGATCAGACGACACCTGCTCACCGTCTGCCTCGTGCTGTTCGTCATCCTCATCAACGTGGGCACGCAGATCGTGTGCGCGCTCATACGTCAGCCGTTCCCGCCGAGCCTGGCCAAAGTAAGTTTCGAAGCGCTCGCACGCGGCCGCTGGTACACCGCGCCGATATCCATGCTGTACGTGCCGAATCTGGGCCGTCTGCTCATCGACGTTCCGCTCATGCTGGTTGCGTTCGGCCTGGCCGAATCGGTGATCGGCAAAATCAAAACCGCATGGGTGTCCGTCATCACCACACTGGGTGGCGTGGCCTTGGGCATGGGACTGTGCTCCCTATCCGACGGGCGCAGCCCCCAATGGCATGCGATCTCGCATGATGGCGCCATCCTTGGTCCGCTGATTCTCGTCGCCGGCACCCTTATGTGCGCCAGCGCGTTCACGGCCATGCTGTGGCGCCGACGTATCCGTGTGATCGGCTACGCGGTCGTGCTCATCATGTTTCTCTACCGTGGCGAGGCGAGCGACTACTGCCTGCTCGCCGCAGCCATGATCGGCCATGTGCTCGGCTATCTGATGTCCTCGGCCACGCATGGCGACGAATACCGGCACGGTGCCATCTACGAAATGCGTCGACTGGTCGGCGTGGCCGCGGGAGTGCAGGCCATCGGCTCGCTCGTCGCCGTCTCGTCACGCCAATCGTTCGGCCTGTTGTCCACGTTCGGCCTGCTAACCGGTTCCACCGACTTCGACACCGGACGTGTGGTCGACTGTCTCAACGGAGCGTCGCATACGGACTGCTTCACGCAGTACCGCATGATGCGCCTCACCATGCCCGGCAACTGGCTGGTATCCATCATGCCGACGCTGATGTTGCTGCTCATCGCTTGGGGTCTGTATCGAGGCCGTCATCTCGCCGCCACGCTCAGCATCGTGTTCAACGCATGCACCATTGCGCTATCGACGGTGTTCTATGTGGCTATTCCGCTGTCCTACGTGGACGGCCCCGACGCCGGTGCATACATGGATGCGATATCCGCATTGCAACGGCACGGCGCATTCCACGCGATGCTGGCCACGATGGCGTTGCCGCTGCTGTGCATCGTCATCATCATCCTGTTCCGCGCATGTTTCACCATTCGCACGAAAAGTGAGACCGTGCTGCGCGGTATCGCCATCACGTTCGCCGCATTCGTATTACTGGGATTGCTGTACGTCGGCTACGGCCTGTCCATGCCGTCCGGCTTCAACGAAACGCCGCTGCTGGTCGATCTGATCGCAGACTACGTGCAGCGTTTGCTGCCGATTGGCCTGCTAAGTGGCGTGGAACCGGCGTTCGTGCCGGTCGGATTGCTTTCCGAAATCGTCTACCAGTGCGTCGGACCGATGTTTTGGCTGGTCGCGCTGTGCTGCGCATGGGGTGGCCTGCGTGACCGTTCCATGATTAACGACGCGTACCGTCACCGCGTGGACGAGATCATCGGACTCGGCGGCGAATCCATGTCGTTCATGGCCACTTGGAAAGGCAACGACTACTGGTTCTCCGCCACCGGCCGTTCCGCCATCGCCTACCGCGTGTCGTACGGCATCGCGTTGACCGTCACCGGACCTTTCGGCGACCCAGACGAATATGAGGACGATTTGCGTGCGTTCGCCGACTTCTGCACCCAACGTTCCCTGACACCGGTGTTCTACAGCGTGCACGCCGAACAACGTGACGAGTTGGTCTCCGCCGGCTGGAACGCGCTCGACGTCGGCACCGAAATGGTGATCGACCCGGCCGCATGGCAGACGCGCGGCAAGAAATGGCAGGACGTACGCACCGCCATCAACAAAGCCAAGCGCGACGGCATCACCGACGTGCTCACCACATTCAAGGAATCGCCGTTCTCCGTGCAGACGCAGATCCGTGAGATTTCCGCGCAATGGGCCGGCGAGAAGGCCCTGCCTGAAATGGGCTTCACCCTGGGTGGCGTGGACGAGCTGGTCGATCCACGCGTCAAACTGCTGTACGCGGTGGACGCGGACGGTAAGGTGCTGGGCGTCACCAGCTGGCTGCCGACCTATGAGAACGGCAAAGTGGTCGGATGGACGCTCGACTTCATGCGTCACCGCACCGACAGCGTCAACGGCATCATGGAATTCCTCATCGCCCGCATGTCCGAACGGCTGCGCGACGAAGGCGAAGTGCGATTCATGAGCTTGTCCGCGGCGCCACTTGCCGGCATGAGCGGCGAAGGCCACGAACAGGGGGAGAGCGCCGTGCTCGACCACGTGCTGCAGATGGTGGCCGACATCATGGAACCGGCTTACGGATTCCACTCCCTGTTCCGCTTCAAACTCAAGTTCCATCCGGATGAAGCCAAAGTGTACATCTGCTATCCGGATCCGGCGAAACTGCCGCAGATCTCGCTTGCCGTCGCGCAGGCCTACGTGCCGTCGCTCACCCCAGCCGAAGCCATGCGATTCGTACGCACCATCGTGCCTACGAAAACGAACTGAAACCATGCGACCGGTTGACGGCCCGTCATCCCTGAGATGGGCTGTCGCTTTGGGTGCGCTCGGGGCTACACTGGGGAAGGTTCATAAAAAGTACTACGTTTCTCCATGAAAGGGAACAGTATGTCAGCTGAAGCAAACGTCGGCGTCGTCGGTCTGGCTGCCATGGGCGGCAGCCTCGCACGCAATCTCGCTCACCACGGCAACAAGGTCGCCGTGTTCAACCGCACCTACGCCCGTACCGAAAAGCTCATGAACGAGCACGGCACCGAAGGCGAGTTCTTCCCGGCGAAGACCCTCGAGGAGTTCGTGGACAGCCTTGCCAAGCCGCGCACCGCCATCATCATGGTCAAGGCCGGCGAACCCACTGACGCCATGATCAACGCGCTCGCCGACCTCATGGAACCGGGCGACATCATCGTCGACGCCGGCAACGCCTACTTCCCGGACACCATCCGCCGTGAGAAGGAAATCAGTGCGCGTGGCCTGCACTTCGTGGGCTGCGGCGTTTCCGGCGGCGAAGAGGGTGCCCTCCTCGGCCCGTCCATGATGCCTGGCGGTTCCGAAGAATCCTGGAAGACCCTCAAGCCGATTTTCGAATCCATCGCGGCCAAGGCCGAAGGCGAACCGTGCGTGACGCACATTGGCCTCAACGGCGCCGGCCACTTCGTCAAGATGGTGCACAACGGCATCGAATACTCCGACATGCAGCTCATCGCCGAAAGCTACGACCTGATGCGTCGTGGTCTTGGCATGACTCCGGCTGAGATCGGCGACGTGTTCGAGGAGTGGAACAAGACCGAACTCGACTCCTACCTCATTGAAATCACCGCCGAAGTGCTGCACCAGGTCGACAAGAAGACCGGCAAGCCGCTCGTCGACCTCATCGTCGACCACGCCGGCATGAAGGGCACCGGCACCTGGACCGTGCAGACCGCGCTGTCCCTCGCCGTGCCGGTCACCGGCATCGCCGAAGCCGTGTTCGCCCGCGGCCTGTCCTCCGAAGCCGACCTGCGTGAGGAAGCCCAGAAGCAGGGCTTCGCCGGCCCCGACGGCAAGTTGAACCTCAACGACGACGAGAAGAAGGCCTTCATCGAGGACATCCGCCAGGCCCTCTACGCCTCCAAGATCGTCGCCTACGCACAGGGCTTCAACGAGATCACCACCGCCGCCAAGGAATACGGTTGGGATATCGACCTCGCCGCCGTGGCACGCATCTGGCGTGGCGGCTGCATCATCCGCGCGAAGTTCCTCAACCGCATTTCCGAAGCGTTCGAATCCGGCGAGGCCAACGTGTCACTGCTGTTCGCCCCGTACTTCAAGAACGCCATCGAAAACGCCGAGAAGTCCTGGCGTAACGTGGTGGCCCAAGCCGCCGTCAACGGTCTGCCGACTCCGGCGTTCGCATCCTCGCTGTCCTACTTCGATGGCCTGCGTTCCAAGCGTCTGCCGGCCGCCCTTATCCAGGGCCAGCGTGACTACTTCGGCGCCCACACCTACCAGCGTGTGGACCAGCCGGGCGCGTTCCACACCCTGTGGGCCGAACCGGGCCGTGAAGAGATCGAAGCCTGATCTTTTCCTTGCCTCCGTGTCAGGGCGGATATGCCAGAGGTCTTGCGATGTGTTCCATTGCAAGACCTCTGGCATATGCATATTACTGAGCTGCGATATTGCCGTACCGTTGCATTGACGGAGCATAGTGTCGCTCCGTAAGCAGAACGAATGGTACTTGTGGTTGTGATGCATCCCATTTGCGTTTCTAGGGGAGTCTAATGCCATCGTCTAACCTCCTTTCGAGAGGTTTTCGGAAGCTATGGGGCGAAATAGGCGGCGGATTGGGATTCCGTAGGTGGTTTTTGCGTTCCATAGGTGGTTGGTCTTGGGAGCCTGCTGCGGAAAAGGCCGGAAACCGGCCTTTTCCATGACCCCGATACTTGGGGCAACCGCCTACGGAAACGCGAAACCGCCTACGAAGCTGCAGTCCAGCGGGAACCTGCGTCAAAACGACACTCAACAATCAATCAACACTCAAAAAAGGGGTGTCTCACGGCATGAGTCGCGGGACACCCCTGTTACCTGTTACCTGTTTCGGATGAACCTCACAACTTGGAAGCGGCACCCTCGTCAATGAGCCAGAGCAGTTCCTCGCCATCGGCGTAGGAGCTTGGGGCATGCGGGTTGTTGCGCTGGGCGAAGGCGGCCTTGACCGCGCCGGCCTTACGCTCTTCGGAGGTGAACACCCACGTATGCTTCGACCGGGCGATCATCGGCACGGTCAATGTCAGGCGCAGCGGCGGCGGTTTCGGCGAATCGCGCACGCCTGCGACCAGCACGTGCGGGTCGTCGATCTCGGCCTCGCCGTGGTCGGGGAACAGGGACGCGAAATGCGCGTCCGGCCCCATGCCGAACATCGCGATATCCAATGCCGGATTTTCGCCCAACTGCTCGATGAGCTCGCGCTGGTACTCCGCGGCGGCCTCGGCCAGCACCGCATCGGTCTGTTCGGGGGAGGCGGCGATCTCTTCGGCGCCGCGGGTATCGGCCGGCATCGCATGGATGTTCGCCGCCGGCATGCGCCCGCTTCCACAAGCGCATCGTACCAGCCTCGCGAGCCTGCTTCGCGTTGCGGTCGTCGTCATCGGCCGCCACGAAGCGCTCGTCGCCCCACCACACGTGCACACGGCTCCAGTCCACGGCATCGTTCAGCGGGCTGGCGTTCATCGCGGCGAACACACGGTTGCCGTCGGTGCCGCCGGTCACGGCGATATCCACACGTTTACGATTCGGCTCGGCCAGCAGATCGATGATGGTCAGCAGCGTGCGCGCGGCCACAGCCTCCGCCAGTACCTGCGGATTGGGGTATACGACGGTTTTACGTTCTGTCACGTTCACTCCTTGTATTATGGTTCGACGCTCGGTGGCTACTGCCTGGGCTTGACGAGATCCAGTCCTTGCGAGACGACCTCGCTGTAGATCTCATCGGGGTAGAGGCGGCCAAGCTCCTCGCTCAGGCATTCCTCAAGCGTGCGCGCGGGCACGCTGATGGTCTGCGGCGACTGGCCGGGCACACTGATCACGGCGAACCCGTCGTCGGTGGAGGGGCGCTCCAGGCTCAGCACGCCGTCGCCGCGCGTCAGGTACACGCCGGGTGACGGCCGTGGCGTTCGGATCCTCCTCAATCATCACCGGCACGTTCAGGCGCAGTCGCAGCCATGCGGCCAGCAGATCCAACGGCAGATAATCCTTCTGCCCGGTCACGCGCACATTGCTCACCGGCAGGTGCGGCGGCTGGTCGAGCATCGAGGCGATCATCGCACGCCATACGGTCAGGCGTGTCCACGACATGTCCACGTCCTTGGCGGAGCGGTTGCGGCGCAGATCGTCCATCGTGCGCCGCGGGTTCGAGGAGTGCATCGCGTCGGTGATGCGGCTGCTGGCCATGGAGCCGAGCAGGTCCTTCGACAGATTCGCGGGCGCCTCGTTCGGCCACCATGCCACCACGGGGGCGTCAGGCACGAGCAGCGGGATCACCAGGGTGTCGGCGTGACGGACCAGACCGCCGCGCGGACGAAGCACGATGATCTCGCCCGCACCGGCGTCGGAGCCGAAGCGGATCTCGGCGTCAAGGAAGGTGGGATGCTCCTCTTCCGGGCTGATCTTGCGGCTGCTCGGGCGACCGCGATCACACGGCAGGGATGCTCGCGGCTCGCATTGTTGGCGACTTCGAGATCATGCTCGAGCTCGGCCTCGTTGGTGGAGATGAGCAGGGTGAGCACACGGCCCAGGGCCGCCTCGCCGCGCTCCTCGTGCAGTTCGTCGATTTTCGCCGAGATCTCGCGGGTCTCGGTGTCTTGCAGGGTAATGATCACGGCATCCTCCAACGGTGTCCATCGCGGGCGAGCATTTCAACGGCCTCCTCCGGCCCCCACGTGCCGGAACGATACGGCTGCGGCTGGCCGAGCGTGGACCAGAACTCCTCGATCGGGTCGAGGATCTGCCAGCTCAGCTCCACCTCGCGGGTGGTCGGGAACAGCGGCGGATCGCCCAGCAGCACGTCGAGGATCAGGCGTTCGTATGCCTCAGGGGAGGATTCGGTGAACGAGCGACCGTAGCCGAAGTCCATCGACACGTCGCGCACCTCCATCGACGTGCCGCCCGGCACCTTCGCGCCGAAGCGCATGGTCACGCCCTCGTCGGGCTGCACGCGGATCACGACGGCGTTCTTGCCGAGCTCCTTGGTGGCGGTCGATTCGAACGGCAGATGCGGGGCGCGTTGAACACCACGCGATCTCCGTGACGCGCTTGCCCAGGCGCTTGCCGGTACGCAGATAGAACGGCACGCCGGCCCAACGGCGGGTGTCGACGTCCAGGCGGATCGCGGCATAGGTCTCGGTGGTGGATTCGGGATCGATGCCCTTCTCGTCCAAGTAGCCGACCACCTCGTGCGATCCCTGCCATCCGGCGGCGTACTGGCCTCGCGCGGTGTGCGCGGCCAGATCCTTGGGCAGGCGCACGGCGGAGAGCACCTTGGTCTTCTCGGCGGTCAGATCGGCGGCGGAGAAGGAGACGGGCTCCTCCATGGCGGTCAACGCCATAAGCTGCAGCAGATGGTTCTGGATGATGTCGCGTGCGGCGCCGATGCCGTCGTAGTATCCGGCGCGCCCGGCCACGCCGATGTCCTCGGCCATGGTGATCTGCACATGGTCGACGTAATTGTTGTTCCAGATCGGCTCGTACATGGCGTTCGCGAAACGCAACGCCAGCATGTTCTGCACGGTCTCCTTGCCAAGATAATGGTCGATGCGGAACACGCTCGACGGGTCGAACACTTCGGAGACCACGCGATCGAGCTCCTTGGCGCTGGCCAGGTCATGACCGAACGGCTTTTCGATGATCACACGACGCCAAGCGCCCTTGTCGCTTTTCGCCAGACCACAGTCGGCCAGCTGACGGGACACCTGCGGGAACGCGCGCGGCGGCACCGACATGTAGAACGCGTGATTGCCGCGCGTGCCACGGTCGCGGTCAAGCTCGGCGACCGTGTCGGACAGACGCTCGAACGCTTTCGGATCATCGAACGTGCCTTGTACGAAACGGATACCGGCCGCAAGCTGCTTCCAAGTCGATTCCTTGAACGGCGTACGGCAATGCGCCTGCACGTTCTCCTTGACGAAGTCCTTGAAATGGTCCTCGGTCCAGTCGCGGCGTGCGAAGCCTGTCAGACCGAAGCTTGGCGGCAACAAGCCACGGTTGGCCAGATCGTAGATGGCGGGGAGCAGCTTCTTACGGGACAGATCGCCGGTCACGCCGAAAATCACGATGCTGCATGGGCCTGCGATGCGGGGAAGTCTCAGATCGCGCGGGTCGCGCAGCGGATTCGTCCATGCGTCGGCCGCGTTGGATGCGGTTGAAACGGTTTCACTCATGCCTTTCATACTACGCGCGGGCTCCACTCGCCACCAAAGGGAATTCGAAAAACGTCATTGCCCTTTTTTAGAGCATCCTACAAAACGGCATGGCGGTTCCCTCGTTTGGTGCCGCCACTACAATGCCTTCGGAAGCGAACGACGAGCCGGCTGCGGCTGGCGGAGGCAAAACATGGTGCACAACAAGCAGGGCATAGACATGCTGCACGGGCGCATATGGACGAAAGTCCTGCGATTCGCGCTCCCCGTGGCGGCGACCGGCATTCTGGAACAACTCTTCAACGCATCCGGCATCATGATCGTCGGCAACTTCTCCCAATCCGACGGCACCGCCGCGGTCGCGGCCGTCGGCTCCACGCGCCCGTCACCGGACTCATCCTCAACCTGTTCATCGGCATCGCTCTCGGCGCGAACGTCGTCATCGCCAACGCCATCGGACGAGGCAGCCGCGAAGCGGTGCGCAACGCCGTGCACACGTCCATCGTCACCGCCCTGATCGGCGGCGTGATCGTCGCCATCATCGGAGAATTGCTCGCCGGACCGCTTCTCGGCATGCTCAACGTGACCGCCGACGTGTTCCCCCTGGCGCTCGCATACCTGCGCATCTACCTCATCGGCATGCCCGTCATCCTGCTATACAATTTCGAAACAGCCATCTTCCGCAGCATCGGCGACACCCAGGCTCCGCTCGCCGTACTCGCCATTTCCGGCGTGCTCAACGTGACCATGGGACTGATTTTCGTCGTACTGTTCCATTGGGGTGTTTCGGGCGTCGCGACGGCCACAGTCATCGCGAACGTCGTCAGCTCCATGATTCTGCTGTATCGACTGGTTCATACTGACGCAGCCATCCATGTTGATTTGCGCGAGTTCGGCATCGACTGGTTTACCCTGCGTCAGATTCTGCGCATCGGACTGCCGCCGGCGTGCAAAGCGCGGTGTTCGCCGTGGCCAACATCATCATCCAAGCCGCCATCAACAGTCTCGGCACCGTTGTCATGGCGCCTCCAGCGCCGCGTTCAACATCGAAATCATCGCCTACTACGTGCTCAACTCGTTCAGCCAGGCCTGCGCCACCTTCACCGGGCAAAACTATGGAGCCAAACGGATCGGACGCTGCAAGCGCGTGCTTGGCATCTGCATTCTGGAGGATTTCATCGCCACCGCGGTCACCATCGCCGTCGTGCTGTTCTTCGGCCATAGTCTGCTGGCGTTGTTCGATGCGACACCGGAGGTCATTTCCGTCGGCTACACCAGACTCGTCATGGTGTTCTCCGCCTACACGTTCAGCATGCTGTACGAGGTCATGTCCGGATATCTGCGCGGCTTCGGCATCTCACTGGTGCCGGCGCTGCTCACCGTAATCGGCGTGGTCGGCGTGCGCATCACCTGGATCGCGTTCGTGTTCCCCGCGCATCGCACGTTCGAGGCCATCATGATCGTCTACCCGATCAGCCTCGCCGCAACCGCCGTACTCATCGGCATCGCTCTGCTCTGCTACCGTCCGTCCAAGCGATTTGCCGTTAAACCTTAAGCGTGTGCGGCTTGCCGCCGTTCATGAACGCGGCGATTCGCCGGGTCAGAGCGCGGGGAAGAACCCGTTCCGCGAGCGCGCCCGCCTTGGTGAGCGGACCATGGTAGGCGAGGGTTGAGCCCGCGCATCATCCTGCGGTAGGCGTACGTGGCAAGCTGACGTGCGGTGGCCGGTTTGGTCATGGTGAAGAAGTTGCGGCCACTCATATTCGCAGCCTTCTGAAAGCCGGTCGTGGTCGGACCGGGACATACGCAGGTCACCGTCACGCCCGTGCCGCGCAATTCGTGGGCCACGGCCTCGGATAGCGAGCGCACGAATGCCTTCGACGCGAAATACATCGCCATGTATGGGCCTGCCATCATCGAGGCGACGGACGAAATATTCAAAATCCTGCCATGCCCGTTGGCGCGCATGTCTCGGCCATACCGATACGTCAACTCAGCGAGCGCATGCATGTTGAGCTGCATCATCTCGTTTTGCCGGTTCCAGTCGCGTCGAGAAAATCCGTCCAGTCAGCGAAGCCTGCGTTATTAACGAGATGGTCGACCGCAATACCTTGTGATGTGGTGAAATCATGGAGTTTCTTCGGTGCGTTGGCTTCGCTCAGATCTATGGCGAACGTCACCACATGCACGCCAAAACGCTGCTCGAGCTTGGTTTTTATCATGTCAAGCCGTTCCTGGCTGCGGGCGGTGATCACCAGGTCATGTCCGTCCGCTGCGAACAGCGCCGCCAGTTCGCGTCCGATGCCGCCGGACGCTCCCGTGATGAGTGCGTATCCCATGCCAACTCCTTCGTTTTGGTCCTATCTCGCCTATGAATGGCGGATTTGCGGGTCTGCCTGATGCTATCTCCACTATAGATGGCGGATGTTTTTCGACTTATACCCCCTGAGATAGCGTATGGGGGTAAAAAGCGCGGCTTTTCACTTTGCCGTCCGCCATCTATAAGCGAGATAACATGTGTCGAAAGACGAAATCCGCCATCCATAGGCGAGATAGGTGTTTTGTGGAGGGATGGAGGACAGTGGTGAAAACAAAGTCGCATTACGATTCGCCGCTTGGCGGCATCACGCTGATCACCGACGAAACGGCATTGCTCGGCCTGTGGTTCGATTGGCAGCCAGGCTATGCGGACGATGATTCCGCGGTTTTGGGTGATTCGCCGACGATTGGCGCCGCGAAACGATGGCTGGACGAATACTTTGCAGGTTGCATACCTCGGACCGAAGTGCCGTTGCGGCTGGAAGGCACGCCGTTTCGCAAGGAAGCATGGGCATTGCTGCGGAAAGTGCCATACGGCGAAACGGTTTCATACGGCGGACTCGCACGTCGATTGGAGTTGAAACGTGCGGACGGGCGTAGGGTATCCGCACGCGCCATCGGGGGAGCGGTGCACCGCAATCCGATCGCGCTTATCGTGCCCTGCCATCGGGTCGTCGGCGCTGACGGCAGTCTCACCGGTTATGCGGGAGGCATTGAAACCAAATCCGTCTGCTCCAACTCGAAGGCGTGCTGAAGCAGACGGAACGGATGGATGTGGATTGCGAATCTATAGACCGGATTTGGCGATCCACCCGCTGACGGCTTCGGCGGCTTTACTTGCGTTGTTCTGTGCGTCGGTCCCCATGACCGCAAGCCCCGGCTTCACCGTCGTCTTGGTGATTGCGGTGATACGTTCCGGAGTCCGTCCAAGCCCGCTGCCGCCGTGCGTGCAGAACGGATAAATGGTTTTGCCGGACCAGTCGCGGCTTTCCAGAAAAGCGTACACGGGCATCGGCATATCGCCGCACCAAATCGGATAGCTAAGGAACACGGTATCGGACGAATCGAGCGCATCGACATCGCCGCTGAGCGTGAACGGCGGACGCGCGTTGACACGCTGCTCCTCCTGCACCATTTCTGAGGTCGCGGCGTACCGTTCCGGATAAGGCTCGGTACGTGTGATTTCAATCATCGGCGAATCGGTCCGCCGGGCCACCTCTTGGGCAAGCTTCGCGGTATTGCCGACCGTCACCTCGCCCACTTCGTAGTTTTCGCCGGCGCGGGAGAAAAACACCACCACCATGTTGCGTCCTTTCATAGTCCTTGAAGAGGCCGTTGCCGCATCCGTCATGCGTCAGTCCAAGGGTTTATCAGTCCATCTTTGGAAACGATTGTGCTCGATACGCGAGCAGACCGTCGATGAACCGTGCAAGACCCTCGATCATGCGTGCACGCGGACAGGCCACGTTGATACGCACGAAATCATGACCGTTGCCACCATATTCGGAACCCTCGGAGAACATCACCTTATGCTCGCGCTTGAGATAATCGCACAACGCATCCGTGTCATGCGTGATGGCCGAACAGTCGACCCACAACAGGTAGGTGGCATGTCCTTCGACCATGATGATGCGCCGGTCGGCCGGCACCGAAGCGTTGTATTTGTCGAACATCGCACGCGCGGTCGCCTTGTTGCCGGCCAGATAGGCTCGTAATTCGTTCAGCCACGGTTCGCCCTCATTGAACGCGGCCAGGGTGGCGTCCATGGCGAAGGCGTTCGGCTCCGCCACCTCATCGGTGTTCAAAGCTCGCCACACCTTATGACGCAACACCGGATTCGGAATCATCACGGCCGCGGAATTCAGTCCTGCGATGTTGAACGTTTTTGGTCGGAGCCATGCAGGTCACCGAATTCATCGCGCAATGCTCACCCACCGAGGCGAACGGCACGTAATCGAAACCCGGATCGGTCAGATCGCAGTGAATCTCATCGCTGACCACCGTCACATGATGCTTCCAGCACAGTTCGCCGATACGTTCCAAAGTCTCACAATCCCAAATACGGTCGATCGGATTATGCGGGTTGCACAGAATCATCAGCGTGGTCTGCGGGTCGCGAGTTTCGTTTCGAAATCAGCCCAATCGATCTCGTAATGTCCTTCGCCGTCATAGGCGAGCGGCGATTCAAGCACACGGCAGCCATTGTTGAGAATCGAATTGAAGAAGATGTTGTAGACCGGCGTCATGATCACGACGTTCTCGTTCGGCGTGGTGAGTTTCCTGACCATGCTGGAGATCGCCGGCACCACACCGGTGCAGAACACCAGCGAATCCGGGTCGATGGCAAGCCCATGACGGCGTCCCCACCAATCCACGTACGCCTGATTCCATTCTGGCGGCACGATCGAATAGCCGAAAACGCCATGCTCGACGCGCCGACGCAACGCCTCGCGGATTACGGGCGCGGTCTGGAAATCCATATCCGCCACCCACATGGGCAGCGCGTCGCCAGCCTCCTCCCATTTGAGCGAGTACGTGCCGGAACGGTCGATCGGAGTATCGAAATCGTAAGTCATACCGCCAATCCTACCTACTGTTATGCGGCGTCGGCTGTCACGATCGTCGTGGCCGTCGGATCGATTTTCGCCGGATCGAGCGTCATCTCGTTGATATGGTCGGCGCGAATCGTGCCGGACGAAGGATTGAACACGCTGTCGATCGTGCCGCGCACGTCGGCATCGACGGAGGAATATTCGAACGCGAGCGTCGTATTGACGAGCCGGCAGTCACGCAACACCAGATGGTCCACGTAGCACAGGCCCTGCAGGCTTTCGATCGTGCAATGCTCGAACGTCACGTTACGCGAGTTCCACGCCAGATACTCGCCGGAAATGAACGAATCGCGCACCGTCACGTTCTCGCAGTTCCAGAAACAATCCTTCGAAATCAGACGGGAATTGGAAATCTCCACGTTCCTTGCGCCATCGAACGGATAATTGCCCACCAAACGTAGGTTGTCGGCTTTCACATCCGCGCAATTCATCGCCAGATAGTCGCCATGCGCGCTCACATTGTCCAACGTCACGCCGGAACAGGCCCACAACGTCTCCTCGGCGTTGACGAAATCCACGTTGCGTAACGTCACGTCATGGCAGCGGCGGAAATTCTTCGGCGCCTCGATCGTTGAATCCTCCACCGTGATATGGTCCGTGTACCATACGCCCGCACGTGCCATCTCAAACCACGTGCAGTCCTTCGCATCGATATCCGAGCAATACCACAGCGGATACTTCCATTTGAACGAGCTCGACCTCAGTTCGATGTCATGGGCATGCTTCAACGGCGATTCGCCATCGTCGAAAATCGTATCGACGTACCGGCGGTCATGCGCGAAGAACTCCGCGCGCTCGCCGGTGAGGAACGCCTGGCGGGTTTCGGACATGTCCTGCTCCGCAGCGGATGTAAATGTATCTGGAGTGTTATTCACCGTATGCTCCTTCATGCTCTGTTGGAAGAGAATAGGAACTTCAAGTACTTGAAGTCAAACAGGGAGCCACGTTCGTCTGGAACGAACACGGCTCCCTGCGGAAATCGGGAAATGCGCGCCGAAACAGGCAGAGGAATCAGCCGATCAGCGCTGCCGGATACTTCGCCACGGCGGCGTCGATCTGCTCATCGGTGGACGTGGCGACGCCTTGGATGAGGAACGGCTTCAGATATGTGGCATGCGTATGACGGAACGTGGTCTCGAACGGGGAAAGCAGCTCCTCCATGGTGCGCACATGGCTGCCTTCACGCGTGTAGGAGTCCGCCGGAGAGCCGGTGGACACGGCCAACATGAACTCCTTGCCTTCGAGCGCCCGCCCGCCGCCGTAGGCCCAGCCGGCCTTGATCACGTCATCCTCCCACTGCTTGAGCAGCGCGGGGGAGCTGTACCAGTAGAACGGGAACTGCAGCACGATGCGGTCATGCGTTTCGATGAGCTCCTGCTCATGTTCGACGTTGATTTTGAGTCGGGATATGCGGCGTACTCGTCCACCACGGTCACGTCGCCGGTCTCGTTGGCCGCGTCCATGAGCTTGCGGTTGACCTGCGATTTTTCCAGATGCGGGTGGAACACCAGTACCAGTGTCTTCATTCATGCTCCTTGTCCAAAGGTTTTTTCGTTACGTTCCAGTATGCAGCATGATAATCTCGTCGCGCATGCTTTGTACGTAATCCGTCGATGTCCACGCGCCGATACGGTTGCGCATGGGTTTGTCGGGGTCGGCGATAGTATGTTTGGCCGTCGTTGTGGCGCGTCGGGGTATATCAGGGCGCGGCAAGAGAAGGCATGAGAAGAGAAGCATGGGGGCGGACGGAAGAAGGGCTGATATTTAATGGTGCGGACGCAGAACAGGAACGCCGTCATGGGCAAGGCGTTCAGAACGGCATTGCCGCGGACGTCGCCGGTCTGCATCAGCTTTTTCCTTCTGGCGTTGTCGTACGGCGTGCTGATGGGCACGCGCGGCTTTTCGTTCCTGTGGCCCATGTGCATGAGCGCGTTCATCTTCACCGGTTCCATGGAATTCGTCACCGTGAATCTGCTGGTGTCCGCGTTCAACCCGTTCGTCACGTTCATGCTGGCCGTCATGCTCGGCACCCGTCATCTGTTCTACGGCATCTCCATGCTCGGCCGGTTCAAGAACATGGGCGCCAAGAAGCCGTATCTCATTTTCTCGTTGTGCGACGAGACCTTCGCCATCGACAACGGCACCATCATTGCGGACGACGTCGATCGCGGATGGTTCTACTTCTTCGTCGGCCTGCTCAACCAGTCATCATGGGTGGCCGGCGCCACGCTTGGCGGCCTTCTCGGAGAACGCATCACCTTCAACACCTCCGGTCTCGACTTCATCATGACCGCCATGTTCGCCGTCATTTTCGTGGATCAATGGCTGACCACGAAACGCAAAAGCCACATGGCCGCGCTTACCGGCATAGCGGTGCCCGCGATCTGTCTGGGGGTGTTCGGCGCCGACAATTTCATGATCCCATCCCTGGTCGCCATGCTCGTCATGTTCATTCTGCTGCGGCCATACCTGGACGACCTGAAGATCGACAAGACGGACGGGGAGAACGAAACGAACAACGCGGACAAGGAGACGAGCATGATGATCATGACCACGTGGCAAGGCGTCATCACCATCATCATGGCGATGCTCGGCACCATGCTGACACGTTTCCTGCCGTTCCTGCTGTTCCCCGAATCGAAGGAACCGCCGCGTTTCATCACCTACCTGGGCACCGTCCTGCCGTATGCCATGACAGGCCTGCTTGTCGTGTACTCGCTCAAAGGAGTGCACCTGACGTCAGGCAGCCACGGCATTCCCGAATTGTTGGCGATTATCGCAATCGCCCTGCTGCACATATGGAAAAGGAACATGCTGCTGTCGATCGCCGGCGGCACCGCCGTCTATATGCTGCTGGTACAGCTGGTTTTCTCGTAAGACGCTTCCGCCTGTGCTTGGCATTGCGATTACCTGGCGAGCCCCATCTCGTATTTGAGCGTCATCACACGAATGGCGGATTGCTGCACCTTCCGCGCGAACGTCGCATCGCCGGCCGCTTTGGCGTTCAATCCGTCCAACACCGGCTGCACGTAGGAAGAGGCGCCGATACATGCCAAATCGCCGCCGGCTTCGACCAGCCGCACACCCAAATCACTCGGCTGCACGCCACTCAAAGCCGTTGCGGACAGGGAATCGGAAGTGACGACGCCTTGGAAGCCGATTTTCCCGCGCAGATAGCCGGTGACCAGCTTGATGAGAACACGGCCGGATTATTCGGATCGATCGCCTGATATGTGGCCAAAGACATCATCACCATCGAAGGGCTTGCCTCCAACGTGCCGTTGAACGCGCTGATTTCCGGACCATCCAACGTGGTGGTGGTGTCGAGGATGCCGTTCGCGGTGAAATCGGTATTGCCGGTCACCGATCCCAAACCCGGATAATGTTTGATGGCGCTGCCTACCCCCGAATCGGACATGCCCTGTATGAACGCCTTCGCATGGTCCGCATTGCCGGCCGGATCAAGACCGAAATCACGGTACAGCGCGCCAATCGGGGCGTTCGACGAACGGTCCACGGTCACCGTGCCGACGACGGGCGCCAGATCGACATTGATGCCCGCAGCTTTGAGCTGCGTGCCCCATGCGGATGCCGATTGCCTCAACTGGCTGACATCCATTGCGCCCTGCTGGATGGCCGAAGGCATGGTATCGAACCCGGCCCCCTTGAGATGCTGGACCAGACCACCCTCCTGATCGGTGGACATCAACAGCTGGTTGTCGCCCGGAGCATACGATTGCAGCGTGGATGTGGCGGCCGCGACCCCGGCGATCCCCGAAGTCCAGTTGCCGATGATCAAAACCGAACCAACATGCCTGTTCGCAATGAGGTCATACAACGATGACGGATCGGAACCAGCGAACAATGGTGCCATAACCAGCTGCCCGACCCGTTCCTCGACACTCATGGACTCCACGGCCCGCACCGCCTTGGCATGCGGCGAATCGTCGCGGACGGACGGCACTTGCGCCTTGTCGAGGGAATCATGCGTGACCGTCGGCCGGCGAGTGGAAAAAGCTGCGGTGGCGGCGTCCGATGGGGAAGCGTCGCCGGAACATGCGGCCAACGTGACCGGCAGCATCGCCACGCAGCAGGCAGCCACCAATCGTGTGAAAAACCCATGAGCCTTCTTCATACCGCCATTATGGCATGCCGGCATTCCCCATATGTTCTCTTCATACGGACATGCCACGGAACAGCCGATTCAGCCCACGGCCAGATCCGTTCGGCTGGCGGCTTAACGGCGTTCCTCGCCTGTCGCTAGGCTATTAGCATGTCTTTCTTTGATATGTTTGGTCCCATGTTCGATCCCGAAGGCGGCTCGAACCGTGCCGGTAGGCAGAATCCGCGCAAACCCAGCAACGACGATCCGATCATCCTCAACGTCGAAACCGACGGAGGGGACGGTCCGCAACCATCGTCGAACGTTCCCCCGAAACGACCTTCGGGCCCCCGCATCACCAGCAAGCCGAACCGTCCGCGCAAACCGTCGAACGGCAGCAAGATCTTCATCGGCGTGGTGCTGGCGCTCGCCATCGTCATCGGACTGTTCTTCGCGCTCGCGCAGTTCGTCACCGATGTCATGTGGTACAGCCAGCTCGGCTTCCAAAGTGTGATTTGGACGCAGCTGGGCACCAGGGTCGGCCTCTGGCTGGCGTACGCGGTGCTCATCGCCGCAGTCGGCTTCATCTCCGCCACGCTGGCGATATGGGCGCGTCCCGACGCTGCGGACGGCTCCACCATCCGCGTGAACGGCGACACCATCGAAATCGGCAAGAGCGTGAGCTCCAAGAGCGCTCGACGCATCGCCGTGGTCATCTCCCTGATTGTCGGACTGGTGTTCGGCTCCCAGTTCAACGCGAACTGGTCCGAAATCCTGCTCATGTTCAACTCGCAAAGCTTCGGCACCAAGGATCCGCAGTTCGGCATCGACAACGGCTTCTACGTGTTCGTGCTACCCGGACTGAAACTCATCATGTCCGCTGTCTCGCTGTTGCTGCTCGCTGGCATCATCTTCTCCATCGTCACCCACGTGCTTATGGGCGGCATCCGCATCACCATGCCGGTGAACGGCCATGGCCTGTTCCACATCACCAAACGCGCCCGCCGCCAGATCGGCATCTGGCTGATGCTCAACATGTTCGCCTGGGCCGCCAATCAGGTTCTGGGCGTGTTCTCGCACCTGACCGAGGAAGGCAGCAGAATCACCGGTGCCACTTACACCACGGTGAACGCCACCATCCCCGTCACGTTCATCATGGCCGCCATCACCGCCATCCTTGGCGTGATACTGGGCCTGTGGATTATGAAATCCCATACGTTGGAAGGTTCCGCACCCATCGCGGCACGTGCTTCCGAAGCGCTCAAGGCGTGGAAGGTGCCGACCGTGGCCATCGCCTCCGCCATCGTGGTGAGCCTGGTGCTTACCGTGGCCTGGCCGGTGCTGCTGCAGCGCTTCCGCGTCAATCCGAACGCGCAGGAAATGGAATCCACCTATATCCAGCGCAACATCGACGCCACCCGCGCCGCGTACGGCTTGGACAAGGTGAAGGCCGAACAGTACAAGGCCACCACCGAAGGCGAGGAAGGCGCATTGGCCGATTCCGCGGAATCCACCGCTCAGATCCGCCTGCTCGACCCGCAGATCATCTCCCCGACGTTCAAACAGCTGCAGCAGTCCAAGCAGTACTACACGTTCGCCGACACCGTCGCGGTCGACAAATACGACGTCGACGGCGTCAGCCAGGACACGGTGATCGCCGCGCGCGAACTCGATCTGGACGGTCTCGACAACCGCAACTGGGTCAACGACCACACCGTGTACACGCACGGCTATGGCGTTGTGGCCGCCTACGGCAACAAGGTGACCGCCGACGGCCAGCCGAAGTTCTTCGAAGCGGGCATCCCCACCCAAGGCAAGCTCACCGATTCCGAAAAGTACGAGCCGCGCATCTACTTCTCTCCGAACGCCACCGAATATTCGATCGTAGGCGCTCCGGAAGGCACCAAATCCTGGGAATTCGACTATCCGACCGGTTCGGAAGGCGCCACCAACACCTTCAAGGGCGATGGCGGTCCGAAGATCGGCAACATCTTCTCCAGACTGCTGTACGCCATCCGCTTCGGCTCCGACCAGATCCTGTTCTCCAACCGTGTGAACTCCAATTCGCAGATTCTCTACGACCGTTCCCCGAAGGAACGTGTGGCCAAAGTCGCGCCGTATCTGACGCTTGACGGCCGCGTATACCCGGCCGTGGTGGACGGACGGGTCAAGTGGATCGTGGACGGCTACACCACTTCGGACGCCTACCCATACTCTCAGATGACCGACTTGGGCGAGGCCACCAAGGACTCCACCACGGAATCCTCCGACACGGTAAGCAGCCTGAACTCGAAGAACGCCAACTACATCCGCAATTCCGTGAAAGCCACCGTGGACGCATACGACGGTTCCGTGGACCTGTATGTATGGGACCAGTCCGACCCGGTCATCAAAGCCTGGGAGAAGATCTTCCCCGGCCAGTACCACCAGCTGTCGGAAATCTCCGGCGACCTGATGAGCCACATGCGTTATCCGGAAAGCCTGTTCAAGGTGCAGCGCGAACTGCTGGCCAAATACCACGTGTCCAGCGCCAACCAGTTCTTCTCCGGAGAGGATTTCTGGCAGACCCCCGTCGACCCGACCGAATCGCAGCAGGCGCAACAGCGAGACATCCTGCAGCCGCCGTACTATCTGACGCTGCAGACCGGCGGCTCCAGCGAACCGGTGTTCTCGCTGACCTCGTCGTACATTCCCGCAGGCTCGTCCACCAGGGAAATCCTGACCGGCTTCCTGTCGGTCGATTCCGACGCGGGCCACGAGAAAGGCAAAATCGGCTCGAGCTACGGCACCATACGATTGCAGGAACTGCCGAAGGATTCCAACGTGCCGGGCCCCGGCCAGGCGCAGAACAACTTCACGCGTCCGCCGACGTGTCGAAGGAACTCAACCTGCTCGAATCCGGCTCGACCAATGTGCAGCGCGGCAACCTGCTCACCCTGCCTCTCGGCGGAGGCCTGGTCTACGTGCAGCCGGTGTACGTCAAATCGTCCGGCTCCACCAGCTTCCCGCTGCTGAAGAAGGTGCTCGTCGCATTCGGCGACCAGGTCGGCTTCGCCGACACGCTGGACGAGGCTCTCGACCAGGTGTTCGGCGGCGATTCCGGCGCGTCCGCAGGCGACGCCGAAAACGTGGGCGACACCACCGATGACAAGCAGGATGCTAAGAACGACGATTCCGCCGATGGCAAGACCAACACTGACGGCAAGCAGGACACGCCATCCAATACCGACGGTAAGACCGGCGGCAATAATGGCGATTCGTCCGGCACGATGAGCGCCGACCTGAAGAAGGCACTCGACGATGCCGCACAGGCCATGAAGGATTCCGATGCCGCCATGAAGAAGGGCGATTGGTCCGCCTACGGCGACGCTCAGAAGCAGCTTCAGGAAGCACTGAACAAGGCCATCGAACTCGAACAGTGATTCCCGTCCGATTCCCTTCATGAAATACGCAGGGGCCGGCTCCTTCCAAAGGAACCGGCCCCTGTTGTCGTTCGCCGCCGGGTATGCTGGGCGCATGGCCGACTATTCTTTCCGCATCGCGACGCAAGACGATATCCAAGCGATCACCGACATCTACAACGCGGCAGTCATCCGCGGCGGCTCGTCCGCCGACACCACGCCACGTACCTACGCGCAACGCAAGGCATGGGTGGAATCGCACCACGATCCATATGCGGTGTTCGTCACCACCGTGCCTGCCACGGATGCAGCCACGGAAGGCGGCGAACGGATCATCGGCTTCTCCGCGCTGTCCGTGTTCTACGACCGCGCCGGCTACGACGGCGTCACCGACCTCGCCTACTACATCGCCCCCGAATGGCAGGGCAGGGGAGCGGGCACCTTCACACTGGCCAAACTGCTTGACGAATGCCGAAACCGCCACATGCGCAAAGCCTGCGGCATCATCTTCGCCGACAACCGCGGATCCATCGCACTGATGAAACATTTCGGATTCACCCAATTCGGACTCATGCCCCAAGCCGCCACCGACTCCACCGGAACCATGCGCGACATGAGCTACTGGCATCTCGACCTGTAAGCACCTGACAGTAGAATCTGTGCGGTTAAACAAGACGAGAGCACGCAAGAACACAGAGGAATGGACGATTATTATGGCATCTGATTTCTGGCTGATCGCAGGACTGGGCAACCCCGGCTCCAAATATGAGGGCACCCGCCACAACATGGGCTTCATGACCGCCGACGTGCTGGCCGAACGCTGGTCCGTCAACTTCTCCGACCACAAGGGACTCGCCATGCTCGGCAAAGGCGTGATGAACCTATCCGGCCGCAACGTCAAATTCTTCCTCGCCAAGCCACTCACCTACATGAACGAATCCGGCAACGCGGTCGCCTCCATCAGCGCCTACTACCAGATCGAACCGGACCATATCGTGGTTATCCACGACGACATGGACCTCGACTTCGGCAGAATCAAAGTCAAAGCCGGCGGCTCCGCAGGCGGGCACAACGGCATCAAATCCATCGACCGTTCGCTCGGCACCTCGAAATACGCGCGCGTGCGCATGGGCGTCGGCCACGCCCAACGCGGAGCCCACGCGCACGACAACACCGTGAACTGGGTGCTGGGCGCTTCGGACCGGACCAACGCAAGCAGCTCCCCGAATTCCTCGCCGACGGTGCCGACGCGGCCGAAACCATCATCTTCGACGGTCTCGCCAAAGCCCAGGAGCGATTCAATGGCCGCTGAACCGACGTCTCCGGCGCAACCACCGCAACTGCCGACCGCAGGCTCGCTTGCCGGCATCCTCGACGTGCTGGAAACCGATGACGATTTCCGCGCGCTCATCGCCGGGGAAATCGAAGAACCGGAATCAGACATCGACCCCAGCATCACCGTCGGTGTGCCGGACGGCCTACGCCCGGCGCTCGCAGCCGGCGCTGCGGGCAAACAGCCGGTCGTGCTCGTCGTCGCCTCCAGCCGCGAAGCGGAGGAAGCCGTGGAGTCCATCCGTTCCTGGTATGACGGAGACCCAAACGATGTGGCGCAGCTTGAAGCATGGGAGACCCTTCCCCATGAACGGCTTTCACCACGCGCGGACACTGTGGCAAGCCGCATGGCGGTGTTCCGCAGGCTGAAGCATCCCGAAGAGGGCAGCACGCTGTTCGGCCCCATCCGCATTCTGGTCATGCCGGTGCGCTCCCTCATCCAACCGGTGGTCGCAGGCTTGGGGGACGTCGAACCACTCGTGTTCTCCCAAGGCGAGGAACTGCCTCTTGACGAAGCATCCCGCAAACTGGTGGAAAACGCGTACACGCGCGTCGACTTGGTGATGGACCGTGGCGAATTCGCCGTCCGCGGTGGCATCATCGACGTTTTTTTTCCGCCCACTCTGCCGCATCCGGTGCGTATCGAATTCTTCGGCGACGAGATCGACACCATACGTGAATTCCACGCATCCGACCAGCGCACCTACGGTAAGGATATTTCCACCGTATGGGCCACGCCATGCCGTGAACTGCAGTTGACCGACCAGATTCGCCAACGTGCGAAATCGCTGATCGGCTCCATTCCCAACGCCGAGGACATGCTCGAATCCATCGCCAACGCATCCCGGTGGAAGGCATGGAATCGCTGCTGCCCGCGCTGGTCGACGATATGGAACCGGTGCAGGGCATGCTGCCCAAGCATGCGCTGGTCATGCTGTCCGACCCGGAAAAACTTCGTCGCGCCGCCGACGATCTGGCGAAAACCGCCAACGAATTCCTTGCCGCAAGCTGGCATGTCGCCGCATCCGGACATGGCGCCGGAGCGCCGATCACCTTCGACCAGGCGAATTTCTACGATTTCGAGGAAACCATCTCCGCACTCGTCTTCTCCAAACATGACGTGTGGAAACTCACCAGCTTCGGCGTCGACGCCACCCGGGAAGGCCACATCCAACTTGATGCCACCAAACCCGGTGAATACCGCGGTGACGAAAACAAAGCGGCCTCCGGCATCGAAGGACTGCTCGACGCCGGCTATGCGGTGACGATCACGGCCGCGGCCCAAGGCACACTCACCCGACTGAAGCGTGCGATCAACGAAACCGGCATCGCGAATTTCGATTGCGTCCGATCGCGCGCCATCGACGGTTTCGTGGACGACGCCGCGAAAATCGCCCTGCTCACCGAACGCGACCTGACCGGCCGCACATCCGCCGCAGGACAGGCGAAAACGCCGAAACGCCGCCGCAAGGCCATCGACCTGATGGAACTCAAAACGGGCGATTACGTCGTGCACGAACAGCATGGCATCGGCCGGTTCGTCGAGATGCGCCAACGTACCATCGGCAAAGGCGAGAACCAGACCACCCGCGAATACCTGGTCATCGAATACGCTCCCAGCAAACGAGGCGCGCCGGCGGACAAACTGTTCATCCCCACCGACCAGCTCGACCAGGTCAGCAAATACATCGGCGCCGAAACGCCGAAACTCAACAAGCTGGGCGGTTCCGACTGGGCCGCCACCAAAGCCAAGGCGCGCAAGCATGTGCATGAGATCGCCGAGGATCTGGTCAAGCTCTACTCGGCACGCCAGCGTACGAAAGGCTATGCCTTCAGCAAGGACACGCCGTGGCAGAAGGAGCTGGAGGACGCTTTCCCCTATCAGGAGACGGCCGACCAGCTCACCACCATCGACGAGGTCAAGTCGGATATGGAGAAACCCATTCCGATGGACCGTCTGATCTGCGGCGATGTGGGCTTCGGCAAAACCGAAATCGCGGTGCGCGCCGCGTTCAAGGCGGTGCAGGATTCCAAGCAGGTGGCCGTGCTCGTGCCGACCACACTGCTCGTGCAACAGCATTTCGAGACTTTCACCGAACGTTTCGAAGGCTTCCCCGTGAACGTGGCTGCCATGAGCCGATTCCAGACCACCAAGGAGATTAACGAGACCATCAAGGGGCTTGAAGACGGTTCCGTGGATGTGGTCATCGGCACGCACAAGCTGCTCAATCCGAAGATCAAGTTCAAGGATCTGGGACTCGTCATCATCGACGAGGAACAGCGTTTCGGCGTCGAGCACAAGGAGACGCTCAAGGCGTTGCGCACCAATGTGGACGTGCTGAGCCTGTCGGCAACGCTATCCCGCGCACGTGGAAATGGCTGTCACCGGTATCCGCGAAATGTCCACGCTGGCCACGCCGCCGGAGGATCGCCTGCCGGTGCTCACCTACGTCGGCGCTTACGAGGACGCGCAGGTCACCGCCGCCATCCGGCGCGAGCTGTTGCGTGGTGGGCAGGTGTTCTACGTGCACAATCGTGTGCAGGACATCTCCTCCGTCGCGGCGAAAATCCACGAGCTCGTGCCCGAATCGCATGTCGGCATAGCCCACGGCAAGATGGGGGAGAAACAGCTTGACGGTGTGATCCGCGACTTCTGGCATCGCGACATCGACGTGCTGGTATGCACCACCATCATCGAAACCGGCCTTGATATCTCCAACGCCAACACGCTGATCGTCGACCATGCCGACCGCTTCGGCTTGAGCCAATTGCATCAGCTGCGTGGCCGCGTCGGTCGTGGACGTGAGCGCGCGTATGCGTACTTCCTGTACGATCCGACCAAGCCGATGACCCAGCAATCGCATGACAGGCTCGCCACCATCGCGCAGAACACCGCGCTCGGCTCTGGCTTCGACGTAGCCATGAAGGATCTCGAATTGCGCGGCACAGGCAATTTGCTGGGCGATGAGCAGAGCGGCCATATCGAAGGCGTCGGCTTCGACCTGTACGTGCGTATGGTGTCCGAAGCGGTCGAACAGTACAAGGAGCCGGAACGCAAGGAATCGGTTGCCGTCACCATCGACCTGCCGATCGAGGCGTCCATTCCCCGTCGACTACATCGATTCGGACAAACTGCGATTGGAAGCGTACCAGAAACTCGCCTCCGCACGCACCGAAGACGATCTCGACGAGCTGCGCGACGAACTCACCGACCGTTACGGCAAGCCGCCCGTCGATTTCGAGGCGCTGTTCGACGTGGCGCGGTTGCGGTTCAAGGCGCGTAAGCTCGGCATTTCCGAGATCATCGCGCAAGGACGCAACGTGCGCGTGTCGAAGTTCGAGCCGCGTGAATCCGTGCAGATGCGCATGGCCAGAATCTACAAAGGCATCCAGTACCGGCCGTTGACCAAGACGTATCTGGTACCGGCTCCATTCGCAGGCTCGCTTGGTTCCAAGCCGATGAGCTCGGACGAAGTGGTCGGATGGACCAGTCAATTGCTTGACGATCTGGACTGGAAACCGACACCGCGTCAATGACAATGGGATGCAAAAAGAGTGTGAGCGTTCACATGGAACATGCGGGCAAAGTTTGGCATACGTCCATAAATCGCACTATTCTTGGCATTGTCATCACAACCTACGTTTATAAGGAGTAGTTGTGGCAGTAATTGAAAGCGTTTACGCGCGTCAGATTCTCGATTCCCGCGGCAACCCGACCGTCGAGGTCGTTCTTGACACCGATGACGGTGCTCAGGGCCTGGGCCTCGTTCCGTCCGGTGCTTCCACCGGCGAAGCCGAGGCTTGGGAGCGTCGCGATGGCGACAAGTCCGTTTACCAGGGCAAGGGCGTGCTCAACGCCGTCAAGGCCGTGAACGAGGAGATCGCTCCGAAGGTCATCGGCATGGACGCTTCCGATCAGCGCGCTCTCGATGAGACCATGATCGAGCTCGACGGCACCCCGAACAAGGGCCGTCTGGGCGCCAACGCCATCCTCGGCGTGTCCCTGGCCGCTCTGTACGCTTCCGCCGAGTCCGCGGATCAGCCGCTGTACCGCTACATCGGCGGCACCAACGGCCACATCCTGCCGGTCCCGAACATGAACATCATGAACGGTGGCGCCCACGCTGACTTCGCCACCGACATCCAGGAGTACATGATCTCCCCGTACGGCTTCAACACCTACAGCGAGGCTCTGCAGGCTGGCGTCGAGGTCTACCACACCCTGAAGAACGTCCTGAAGAAGCAGGGCCTGAACACCGGCCTCGGCGACGAGGGCGGCTTCGCTCCGAAGATGAAGTCCAACAAGGACTCCCTGAACTACATCATGGACGCCATCTCCGCCGCCGGCTACGAGCCGGGCAAGCAGATCGGCATCTCCCTCGACGTGGCTTCCTCCGAGTTCTACAACAAGGAGACCGGCAAGTACCACTTCGAAGGCGACGACCGTGAGGCCGGCTACATGCTCGACTTCTACGAGAACCTCATCAACGAGTACCCGATCGTCTCCATCGAGGATCCGTTCCAGGAAGAAGGCTGGGACGACTGGGCGGCCATCACCGCCAAGCTCGGCGATCGCCTGCAGTTCGTCGGCGACGACCTGCTGGTCACCAACCCGGCACGTCTGGCCAAGGGCATCAAGCTCGGCGCCGCCAACTCCCTGCTGGTCAAGCTCAACCAGATCGGCACCGTCACCGAGACCCTCGACGCCATCGAGCTGGCCACCAAGAACGGCTTCACCTCCATGGTTTCCCACCGTTCCGGCGAGACCCCGGACACCACCATCTCCGACCTGGCTGTGGCAAAGAACACCGGCCAGATCAAGACCGCGCCCCGGCTCGTGGCGAGCGTATCGCCAAGTACAACCGCCTGCTCGAGATTGAGGAGGAGCTCGGCTCCACCGCTCAGTACGCCGGCTACAGCGCTTTCAAGGCCTGCAAGAAGTACATCGCCGAGTGAGCGTAGCCAGCGCATCATGAATGCGTTGACATAGAAATACCCCGTCGTGTTCCAAGTCGAACGCGACGGGTATTTTCGTTGCTATGAGTTCGAAGGCACGAAAAAAACCATCACAACGCGGCGGCGCCGGCCCGGTCGCGTCTTCGTGGCATTGTTCATCGTGGCTTTGGGAACCATCCAGTTGGCATCGACATTCCATACCTATGCGTTGAATCTGGCAGAGCTTAACGGACTGAAAAAACAGGAAGCGGCGTTGGTCGCGCAGAAACGCGAGCTGGAGAACGATATCGCAAGATGGGATGACAAGGCGTATGTCACCGCCCAGGCCAGGGATCGTTTGGGATTCGTCTTCCCCGGCGAACAGGCGATTCGTGTCGAGCATCCCGAAGCGGTGACCGGCAAGAGCGAGCCGAAAAAAGGGACGACATACGACGAATCACCGAAAACCGCCCTGCCGTGGTATAAGGAACTTGCATATTCCTTCAAGCAGGCGGATCGGTCGGATCCCGTGAAGGCCGACTCGACGAAACAGTCGCAGCATGCCGGCGAAGAAGACAAACAGGACAGTCAACAACAGACTGGCCAATCGCAACAGGACGGTCAGCAGCCGTCGGAAGACGGACAGGAGTGACATGGACATGACGATTATCGAACAGGCCAAGGGTTTGGCGGACAAAGTGCTTGCCCAACCCGCCACCGAACATGATATCGCCGTGGTGGAGCGTCAGCTTGGACGTTACCCGCGCGGCATGGTCGCCGTCGGAGCCCGTTGCGTATGCGGCCGGCCTTTGGCTGTGGTCACCCGGCCGTTGCTTCCAGGCGGTGTCCCGTTCCCGACGACCTGCTATCTGACCGGGCCCGAAGCGGTGAAGGCCATCTCCCACATCGAAGCCGAAGGCAAGATGAAGGAATACAACGATATGCTGGCCGAAAACGAGGATCTGCGTGCCGGATACGAACGTGCCCACGAACTGTACCTCGCGTTCCGCCATGAAATCGCTTTGGCCTTGGAAGACAGCGAGGAACACATCGAAGGCACCAGTGCCGGCGGCATGCCGGTGCGTGTCAAATGCCTGCACGCGTTGTTGGCCCAGGCGCTGGTGATGGGTGAGGGCGCCAACCCCATCGGTGATATGGCCCTGTCCGCCATCAAACATGAGTTCGATCCGGCCGTATGCCGTTGCGCAGTGGAAAACGAAGAGTAGAAGGTGGGAGTAATGAAGTCGGTAACCGTTGCCGGTATTGATTGCGGCACGAATTCGATTCGTCTGAAAGTCTCGCGTGTGAGCGAGGACGGTGTGGAAGACATCGTTCCGCGCATCCTGCGGGTGATTCGTCTCGGTCAGGACGTGGACAAAACCCATCGCTTCGCCGACGAGGCGTTGGCGCGCGCCTATGAGGCCGCCCGAGAATTCGCCGGCGTGCTTGCCGAACATCCCGTGGACGGCATCCGCTTCGTGGCCACATCGGCCACCCGTGATGCCGAGAACCGTGAGGAATTCGAAGACGACATCGAGAAGATCTTGGGCGTGCGTCCCGAAGTCATTCCAGGCACGGAGGAAGCGGATTTAAGCTTCCTCGGTGCCACCAGCATCGTCCATCGCGAGGTCGAGGCCCCCTATCTGGTGGTCGATTTGGGCGGAGGTTCCACCGAACTGGTGCTGGGAGGCGACGGCGTCACCCATCCGAGCACGCAGGTGCAGGCCGCGTTCTCCATGAATATCGGGTCTGTCCGTATGACGGAGCGTCATCTGAAAAACGACCCGCCGACCGAGGGGCAGATCGCCGAGGCGGTCGCGGATATCGACGCGCATATCGACGAGGCGTCAAGACCGTTCCCGCCGGCAAGACCCACACCATCATCGGCGTGTCCGGAACGGTCACCACCATGACCGCATTGGCTATGGGATTGACGGAATACGACCACACCGCCGTGGACGGCGCACGCTGCACGCTGGAAGATGCCTATGCCGTTGACAACCGGTTCCTGCACATGCCTCGTGAGGAGCGTCTGACCTACAAGACCATTCATCCCGGACGCGTCGATGTGGTCGGCGGCGGCGCATTGGTGTGGAACCGTGTGCTTGCCAAGGTGTCTGAAGCCGCATATGAGGATCATGGCCAGCGCATCGACTCCTTCATGGCCAGCGAGCATGGTCTGTTGGACGGCATCGTGCTGGATTACGGCAAGAGATTGCTTGCTGCGCGCTGACGTGGCATAATAGCTTGGCGTCGGCTTTTTCTTCTGGCCGGCGCAAAGCCTCCATGGCGAAATCGGTATACGCAGTCGACTTAAAATCGACCTCTTCGGATTGCGGGTTCGAGTCCCGCTGGAGGCACTTTTGGAAACCGCCAGAGATGGCGGTTTTCCTTTATTCTCCAACGGTTTTGGCATCATCGCGATTCACTGCGATTCAACCCTTTTCCACGGTGGGTTATGGAAAAATGTGGGCAATGTGTAGGCAAAATGTGGCATATCGTTCCCGAAACATTCCGTAGGTACACTGTCGGACATTACAAACCGTATGACACCGACTGAAACGGATGACGCATGACTTCGAAAGACATCAAGCCTGTAATCGAACAGCCCGCCACTGAAATCCCCCTGATGCTTGCGCAGGCGATTATCGTTGCCGGCGTGCTCGCTATCGGCGAAATCGCATGTTCTCCGCTGTACTTTACCTTGATGGACCATTCGTTGGCACTCGTTCCGTGGGCATTGGAAGCCGCATTCCTTGCCGTGGCGTTCACCTTCGTCGTGGGCTTCGCATTGTTGTGGTGCGCCGAATCGTTCACTTTCAAACTCAAGGAACGATTCCGCCCGTTCGGCTATGCGGCGGTAGGATTGATTGGATACGGCGTATGGAGCCTGCTGGTGTTCACCGCCACCATCAATTCGATACTCGCCAAAGTCGGGGAAAGCGTTCTTACCAACGGCCAGGTCGGCGCGATCGCGCTGAACGGAGCAGCCTTGGGCTTCGTCGCTTTCCTTTTCGCAAAACTGCTCGACGTCAAACTCGGCAATCGCAAAACCGTTGCGATAATTCTGCTTATCGCGGAAATCGTCATTGCCATCATCGGCCTACTCATCATGATTCGCATGTTCAGCGTGCTTTACGCGGCGTGACGGCGAAGACGCGGAAAAGAGAGCGCAATATACATGTTCAGCATTCTGGAGATGTTCACCATCGGCGTCGGCCCCAGCTCGTCGCACACCGTAGGACCGATGGTCGCGGCCAGCAGATTCGCTGCCTCCCTTGAACGTGACGGCATACTGAACCGGGTCGGCCGCGTGCGAACGGTACTGTATGGTTCGCTCGCCCTGACCGGTCTTGGGCACGGTACCGATCGCGCCACGGTGGCGGGCTTGGAAGGCAACGTACCGAAAACCGTCGATACCGATCACATGAGCAATATCCGTATGGAATGCGAGGCAGGCGGCGAGCTGATGCTCAACGGCACGCATCGCATCGATTTCGATTACGGACGCGATGTGGTGATGGATGTATGGCACCGCATGGCGGCCCATCCCAACGGCATGCGATTCCAAGCCTTCGACCGGCAGAACAATCTCATCGACGAACAGGTCTGGTATTCCATTGGCGGTGGATTCGTCAGACAAGGCGACGCCGACGACCTGATGATCGGCATCCATGAGAAACCCCCTGCGGGAACGGCCTTCGCCGATCAGACCGACGATTCCTCAACCGATATCGATATGGACATGCCCTATCCGTTCACCACATGCGACGAACTGATCTCGCTGTGCGATGAACATCACATGAGTGTGGCCGATGTGGTGTGGGCCAATGAGACGGCCATGCGGTCCGCCGTGCAGGTGCGCAGCGATTTGGACACTGTATGGCATGTGATGCGCCGCTGCGTGCAGCACGGTTGCAATACCAACCAAACCGTTCTGCCTGGCGGCCTTGACGTGCCCCGCAGGGCGCCAAAAATGTATGCAAGGCTCGCATCCAACAGCGACGTGCTCAAACGGGACGGCAGGCGCTCCGACGCTGTACTCGAATCATCGGACGCCGCATGGGTCGACCTGTTCGCATTGGCGGTTTCCGAGGAGAACGCGGCAGGCGGACGCATCGTCACCGCGCCTACCAACGGTGCGGCTGGCGTCATTCCGGCGGTGCTCCACTATTATTGGCATTTCGTGGATCATGCGGATGAGGATGGTGTGGTGACGTTCCTGCTGACCGCAGGGGCGATTGGATACTTGTTCAAACGCAACGCGTCCATTTCCGGTGCCGAAGTCGGATGTCAAGGCGAGGTCGGCACAGCCTGTTCCATGGCCGCGGCGGGGCTGTGCGCCGTGATGGGCGGCACGCCTCACCAAGTGGAGAATGCCGCGGAAATCGGTATCGAGCACAATCTGGGACTGACCTGCGATCCGGTCGGTGGTCTGGTGCAGATTCCCTGCATCGAACGCAACGCCATGGCGGCCAATACCGCCATCAACGCGGTCCGTATGGCCATGCTGGGCGACGGCACGCATATCGTGAGTCTTGACCAAGCCATCAAAACCATGAAGGACACCGGCGAGGACATGATGGCCAAGTACAAGGAGACGTCGAAAGGCGGTCTTGCGGTCAATGTTGTTGAATGCTAGCGATGGATGGTGCTAATCTTGGTGACACTGTGTTTTTTCAAGGAGGTTCACCATGCATCTGAAATGCCTGTTGTCAATGCCGAATTCGGCGATCGGCCGACCATCGAATTCCCGACTGAGATCGCTCCCGCCGGCCTGAAGGTCGTGGAGCTCTTTGAAGGCAATGGCCCGATGGTCCGCCGTGGAGACACCGTCACCGTCAACTACCATGGTGTGGTCTGGGGCAAGGACACCCCGTTCGACTCCAGCTTCGACCGTCACCAGCCGGCCACGTTCGGCATCGGTGTGGGACAGGTCATCAAGGGCTGGGATCAGACCGTTCCGGGACACAACGTCGGTTCCCGCCTGGTGGTGTCCATTCCGCCGGAGTACGGTTATGGCTCCCGTGGCGTTCCGCAGGCCGGCATCGGCGGCGAGGACACGCTGGTGTTCGTGATCGACATCATCTCCACCCGCTGATTGACGGGTATCATTCTTCCAAGGTCAAGGAGGATAACATGGCCGAAGAAAAGACGATCCTGCTGACGCAGGAGGCGTACGACAAGATGAAAGAAGAACTCGCCTGGCGTGAGGGCGAGTACCGTGACGAGATTCTGTCCAAGGTCTCCGCGGCGCGTGCCGAAGGCGATTTGAGCGAGAACGGCGGCTATCAGGCTGCCCGTGAGGCGCAGCGCGTGAATCAGGGACGCATCGACGAACTGACCGTCAAACTGCGCAATGCGAAGATTCTGACTGCGCCCAAGGCCGGTGAGGTCGGTGACGGATCCCTAGTGACCCTTGAAGTCAACGGACGTGAAATGGTGTACGTGCTTGGCACGCGAGACCTGTCCATCGCCACGGATTACAGCATCATCAGTCCTGAATCGCCGATTGGCGCCGCCATCAATGGCGCTCATGCCGGAGATACGGTGACCTATACCGCTCCGAACGGCCGTGAGATTTCCGTGACCATCAAGGAAGCCAAGCCGCTCGCCTGACATACGTGTGACGAAAACAACAGCCCGTTCCTCCATCGCATTCGTACGATGAGGGGACGGGCTTATTTTGTTTTGTCCATGTGGGGTTGATTACGCCTTAGGGCCACAATTGCACGATCACCATGTAGATGGCCACCATGTGGCAGGCGTATCCCGCCACGGTTCCGGTATGGAAGATCTCATGGAAGCCGAACACCTTCGGCCAGGGGTCGGGCTTGCGCAGCGCATACACGATGGCTCCGGCGATATAGCAGGCGCCGCCGGCACACAGCAGTATCACCACGGTAGGTCCGGCATAGGGGGACATCCAGAACAATCCCATGAACGCGACGCCGGACACGCCGAAAATAATATAGACAAGAACATAAAGCCAGCGAGGCGCGCTGATCCAGATGACATGGATGATGAGCGCCACCGTGGTGCAGATCCACATGCCCGCGATGATGGAATCACGCCAGAATGGCGTGAGCGCGAAGGAAACGGGCGTATAAGTGCCGGCGATCAGCAAAAAGATGTTCATATGGTCGATGCGACGGAGCACATCGGTAACCCGTGGTGACCAATCTCCCAGATGATAACAGGCGGAATTGCCGAACAGTACCAGCGAGCAGGTCATGAACACGGCGCACGCCCATTTGAGCCCGGTGCCATGAGCGAGGCAGATCAGCACGATGCCCGCGGCAAGAGCCAGGGGAGTGGCGATGGCGTGGATCCAGCCACGCAGGAGCGGCTTTGGCCTGCCATGCACGTCGAGTCTGATTTTGCGTTCGATTTCGGCGGGGACGATGCCTTCGATTTTTGCGGCATGGGCTTCGCCTTTGGCGATGGCACGTTTGGCTTTTGCATCCGCCTTGCGTCGAATGTTCTCGGCCTTATTGTGCGCCTTCACGCGAATGGTCTCAGCTTTCGCCTGCAGGGCCTGCTCGCGTGCTTCGGCGATGACCGCGCGTTTCGCCTCGATTTCTGCGTTTGTAGGTTTCGCCATCGGATGCCTCCACTATAAGTTACGGAACCGTAACCTACGTTAGCGTAACCGTCGGATATGTCAATCGGCGTTTCCGCATTATACGTGGGCATATGGTATGCAACCTCGCCATTGATGCGTATTATGGTTGCATGGCTGATTTCTCACATATCCTGATGACCCGTCCGGATTTCGGTGACGACGATCGTGAATGGTTGCACCAGTTGGTGGCCGATTGGCAGGTGATTGCCGATTTGAGTTTCGCCGACTTGCTGCTAATCCTGCAGAACGGCGAGGGCAAGTACATCATTGCCGAGCAATGCCGTCCGTCCACGGTGATGAGTCTGAGAGCCGAGGATGTGGTCGGCAACGTCGTCCCGGAATCCCTGTGCGCCGAGCTTGACGCGGCCATGGACTCCGAATCGGTGTTCCGCTCCTCGAAACTGCGTACGGTCGGCAAGGCCAAGGTCTGCAACGTGTACGCCCCGGTGCGTCATAATGGCAAGACGCTTGGCTTGGTGGTCCGCGAGACCAACATGGCCACACGCGAATCGAACGGCCGTTATGAGTCCGAAAGCATCAGCGCCGGCAAACAGCTGTATGAGATGATTCCGCGCGGCCAGTTCCCGTACCGTAACCCGGTTATGAACCAGCGCCATAACGCACGTGTGGCGGATGGCTTCATCGTGCTCACCGTCGACGGCATCGTCCGATACGCGTCTCCGAACGCCATCAGCTGTTTCCGTCGTTTGGGATCGGTCAGCACCATGCAGGGGGAGTATCTGAGCGAGATCGGCACCAAACTGCTGCATGAGAACGATCCGGTGCTGGAAACGCTGCCATTGGTACTGAGCGGCAAAGCCGCGGTGGATTCCGAATTGGACGCCAACAAAGCCGCGGTGTCCATGCGCTCTCTGCCGTTGATGGACGCCAATGGTCGCGTGGGTGGTATCGTGCTGTGCCGTGACGTCAGCGAATTGCGCCGCCGCGAGAAGGAATTGCAGACCAAGGACGCCACCATTTCCGAGATTCACCATCGTGTGAAGAACAATCTTCAGGCGGTATCCGCGTTGCTGCGCTTGCAGGCGCGCAAGACCAAGTCCGAAGAGGTCAAAAAGGAGCTCAAGGAAGCACAACGCCGCGTGCAGACCATCGCCATGGTGCATGAGGGATTGAGCCAGACCGCCGATGAGATCGTCGACTATGACAAGGTCATTTCCAACCTGCTTAAGATGGCCGTCGATTTGGCTACGATGCGCGACCAGCACATCGATGTCGATTTCGTAGGCAAATTCGGCATGATGCCGGCACAGGATGCCACGCCGCTATCGTTGGTGCTTACCGAACTGATCACCAATTCGGTGGAACACGGTTTCGAAGGACGTAAGGAAGGACATATCACGATTTCCGTGGGCCGCGGTGGCAATAACCTCAACGTGGTGGTGGAGGATGATGGCACCGGCTTGGCGGATGAGGAGCATGATGGCATGGCTCGCTCTTCCGGATCAGGGCTTGGAACACAGATCATCAACACGTTCGTCACCAATGATTTTGGCGGAACGGTGCATTGGGAGCCACGTCGCGGTGGTGGTACCCGTGTGGTGCTCGACATGAAACTGCGTGCCGCGCAAGATAACTGACCTCTAGAACTGGAATGGCATATGGAAGGGCCGGTCGGATTCCATCGAATCGACCGGCCCTTCACCATACTGCCTGAAAGAATCAGACCTG
>ENA-OPYV01000031-OPYV01000031.1-human-gut-metagenome-genome-assembly--contig:-NODE-31-length-41383-cov-7.983784_pt1 | contig 41383 bp, 43 predicted proteins | sample MGYA00242474_ERZ504485 | MGnify/ENA primary metagenome ERZ504485 (study PRJEB26092, sample SAMD00036263) | human gut metagenome | host: Homo sapiens | study: EMG produced TPA metagenomics assembly of...
TTCCGATACGGCCAAGGCGGTGCAGGCGGCCATGCAGAAGCTGATGGATGACGGCACGTACATGAAGATCCTCAAGCATTGGGGCGTCGAACTCCGGCGCCGTCGACAAGGCCGAGATCAACCCGACCGATTTGGGCTGATCGGCGCACTGACGCTGCGGGCGTAGGGGCATCGGATGTATATAGATTGATGCCCCTACGCTTTTTGCCGATTAACGTCAGCGTAGCATTGCGGTTTTATCGTGTGCCTTTGGAATACTGGACGTCTGATTGGCAAATGGACGATTACCGTTCAGTGGATGGGAAGAGAATAGAAGGAGAACCCACTATGTCGTTGAAATTCAAATCGTTTGCCGCTCTCGCGCTGAGCGCGGCCATGATGTTCTCCGTCGCCGCATGCGGCACCACGGATTCCGGTGACGCCAAAAGCGACTCGAAGGCGAAGAACACCACCGTTGGTTACGATGTGAGCACCATCAAGAAGGATGACGAGCTGGCCAAGCTGGCCGCCTCTGCGAAGACCGTCAAGGACGGCGAGCTGTCCGTCGGCATGGAACTGTCCTATGCTCCGGCCGAATTCTACGCCGAAGACGGCAAGACCCCGGTCGGCTACGATGTGGACATGTCCAAGGCCATCGCCCAGACGCTGGGCCTGAAGCCGAAGATCGTCTCCTCCATGTTCGACACCATCGTCCCGTCCATCGGCTCCAAGTACGATCTGGGCATCACCGCCATGACCATCACCGAAGAGCGTCTGCAGTCCGTCGACTTCGTGAGCTACTACCGCGCCGGCTCCACGTGGGCCGTGCAGAAGGGCAACCCGAAGAAGCTCGACACCTCCGACATGTGCGGCGCGAAGATCGCAGTGCAGACCGGCACCGTCCAGGAGGACGAGGCCAACAAGATCGCCAAGGGCTGCAAGGCCGACAAGAAGGCCGAAGTGATGTCTTACAAGCGTCAGGCCGAAGCCGCCACCGCAGTGGCCACCGGTAAGGCCGACGTGTTCTACGCCGATTCGCCGGTCGCGGGTTATGCGATCTCCCAGACCGACGGCCAGCTTGAGGCGCTCGGCGACGTTGAAGGCGTGGCCAAGCAGGGCATCGCCATCAAGAAGGGCGACCAGCAGCTCGACGAGGCCGTGCAGAAGGCCGTGCAGAAGCTGATGGATGACGGCACGTACATGAAGATCCTCAAGCATTGGGGCGTCGAGTCCGGCGCTCTCGACAAGGCTGAGATCAATCCGACCGACCTCAACTGATCTCATCAGATAGATAGAAAAAGGAAACAGCATCATGGCGAAGAAACAAGTCGACGGCGACGGCCTCGATATTCCCAATCGCATTAAAGCCTTGCCTGTCAAGCGTACGGGTCCGATCGTGGCGGCCATCATCGTCGCGCTCTTCGCCGCGATGCTGGTGCAGGCTTTGGTCACCAATCCGCGTTTCGAATGGAATGTGGTCTGGAAATACCTGTTCAACGAGAACGTACTGGAAGGCATCAAGTACACGCTGCTGCTGACCGTCATCTCGATGGTCATCGCCATCATTCTGGCGGTCATTCTGGCGGTCATGCGCAAATCCATCAACCCGGTGCTGCGCGGCGTGAGCTGGTTCTACATCTGGTTCTTCCGCGGAACCCCTGTGTACACGCAGCTGGTCTTCTGGGGTCTGTTCGCGGTGCTGGTGCCGCGTATCGGCGTGGGCATCCCGTTCACCTCAATCGAATTCTGGAGCATTGACTCCCAGTCTGTCATCACCGCGTTCAACGCCGCATGGCTGGGCTTGGCCCTGAACGAAGCCGCCTACCTGGCCGAAATCGTGCGCGCCGGCCTCGAGGCCGTCGATCCGGGGCAGACGGAAGCCGCAAAGGCCCTCGGCATGAAGCGCACGCTCATCATGCGCCGCATCGTGCTGCCGCAGGCCATGCGCATCATCATCCCGCCGACCGGCAACGAGTTCATCGGCATGCTGAAGACCACGTCGCTTGTCAACGCCGTGCCGTTCACGCTGGAACTGCAGTTCGCCACCACGGCGATCGCGACCCGTCTGTACAAGCCGATTCCGCTGCTGATCGTGGCCTGCATCTGGTACCTGGTCATCACCTCCATCCTGATGGTCATCCAGTCGCGACTCGAAAAGCACTTCGGCAAGGGCTTCGACGCCCGTCCCGCCGGAGCCCGCGGCAAGCGCACGCCGCTGCCGGGCAAGACCTTCGGCGAACCCAAGGATGACGTCGACAAGCAGAACGAAGCCACGTTCGCGGGAATGACCGCGTGAGGGGAATGACCATGAGCGAAATCACAACCAACGAAATCGTTCCCGCCGTCAAGGCGACCCAGGTGCACAAGCCTCGGCAACCTGCACGTGCTCAAAGGCATCGACATGACCGTCATGCCCGGCACCGTCACCGTGATTCTCGGACCGTCCGGTTCCGGCAAATCCACGTTCCTGCGTCTGATCAACCAGCTGGAAACCTGACCGGCGGCGAAATCGACGTCGACGGCGAAATGATCGGCTACAAGTACGTCGACAAGGGCGGCGAACGTGTGCTGCAGACCCTGAACGACAAGGAAGTGGCCGAACAGCGTTCCAAACTCGGCATGGTGTTCCAGCGCTTCAACCTGTTCCCGCACATGACGGCTCTTGAAAACGTCATGGAGGCTCCGGTCCACGTCAAGCACATGGACAAGAAGGAAGCCCGCGAACTCGCCATTCAGGAGCTGAACCGCGTCGGCATGGGGGAGCGTCTCGACTACTATCCGGCACAGCTGTCCGGCGGCCAGCAGCAGCGCGTGGCCATCGCCCGCGCGCTTGCCATGAAGCCGGAGATCATGCTGTTCGACGAACCGACATCCGCGCTCGATCCGGAACTCGTCGGCGAAGTGCTCAACGTCATGCTCGACCTCGCCAAGGAAGGCATGACCATGGTGGTCGTCACCCATGAGATCGGCTTCGCGCGCGAGGTCGCCGACCAGGTGGTGTTCATGGATGGCGGCGTGGTCGTCGAACAAGGCGGTCCGGAAATCATCGACCATCCGAGCGAGCCGCGCTTCAAGGACTTCCTGCAGCACGTGCTGTGACACGTGTCAAGATGAACGAACAGGTGGTGTTGATGATGCGAATCGTTCGTGGGGTTGCAATCCGCAACCATGACAGTCGTGCGGCATTGGCGATGTGCCTTGCCATCGCCGTCGGTGTCTGCGGGCTGTCCACGGGAATCACCGGTGCCCGGTATGATGATGCGCTTGCGACGCCGGCTCCCGCAAGTATCAGCGTCTTGTTGGGGACATGCCCCAAGTGGCTTCCATGGTGCGTCGCCTGACAGGAGCATTTTGAACGACGCTCGGGCGCAGCGGCCTTGCTGTGCCCGAGCAGCCTACTGTGCCTAGGCTTTGGGGTTAGACGTTGGGGTGCAGGGGGATACGCGCGTAGAGCGTCCACGTCTCGTCCTCGCTGTTGAAGCGCAGTTCGCCGCCCAGCGACTCGATGACGCCACGGTGGAGGAGCAGTCCGCTCTGTGATCGCGACAGGGCGTCACCGCTCGCGGCCGGGCCTTGCGAGGCTTCAGGCGATTGCCGGCCTGTGCCGTGTCTGCGCGTGTTCTTGTGCGTCAGCGCGTTCGTCTGCATGAGCGACATGTTGTCGTCATCGTAGCTGATGGTGAGCATGGGCGCGCTGTCAGGGGACGCGTGCCGCAGCAGATTCGTGAAGATCTCCCCGATGAGGGTCATCGCCTCGTCGCCTGACCGTGTGCAGGCGGGAGATGATATCTGCCCTGACGTATGCACATCGACATGCATATGGTGCGGGACCAGCAGATGCTGCCCCTGCTCGATCGCGATGCCGATGCGCTGCGGTAGCGGAAGGTTGTGTAAAGCGCCATCCAGATGATCCTCAGGGCGTTCATCCGAGGCGTTCATGGTCCTGATGACCGAGCGGATACTGGCAAGGGCGCTCTCGCTGAGCTGCCGGACGGTCCGCCAATCCTCGTCTGACGCATCCGCCGTCTTGCCGGCCGTGTCCAACGTGTCAATATGCTGTTGCGCGAGCAGGAATATACTCGACAGGCTTGCCGTGACCGCGTCATGGGTCATTTGCGCGAATCTGGTGACTTCCCGCTGATGTGCCTGCTGTGTTTGCAACAGCTCCAGCTCGGCGTCGCGGTGCCGTTGCCGATCGTCGATGGCGATGGTGCGGATGGACGCGCACATCGCATACGTGACGATGTACAAGGCGAGCAGCACGAAGAAGGAGAGCGCGTCCCCCTGCGAGAGCGCTTCGCGGGGGTCGAAAGCCAGCAGCAAGGTGACGATCGAAGTGACAAGACCCCAGATCGACCATTGGGTGGGTGTCGAATACGCGAGCGTGCCTATGGCCAGCGGTGTGAGCATGTGAATGATGGAGCCGGCATCCGATAGCGATATCCCGGGGGTGAACATCAGTAGCAGTACCACGGCGAATGAGATGACGGACATCGGTACCGGTGCGAAGGCGATGCCCAGCGGGCAGCAGCAGGCGATGATGCAGATGATCCACTGTGTGGGTGTCGTTGCGGGGAGGAACGTCAGTACTGCGGCCATGAGTATCGTGGCCACCAGGCATAGGGCGATATGCATCTTATGGTGATGCAGCCGCTGCGTGGCCCGGGGCGCGATCATGGTCTTGATGTTCGCCATTGGCGAGCCGCCTACAGTCCGATGGTTTTCGTCCATAACGCCACTGCCTCCCGTTTGCTGGCCACGCCCATCTTGCGCGACGCGCGTGTGATGTAGGTGTTGATGGTCGACGGGCTAACGTCGAGCACCTGCGCGATATCGGCGTTGCTATATCCGTGCGAACACATGGTGAGCACCTGCTTTTCCTGCTGACTCAGCGAGAGGATGTACGGCAGGCCTTCCTGCCGGATGCGCAGATGCGCCCGCCCCGGTACCTCGAAGGGCGGTCGGACGGCGAGAGCGCCGGTGTCCGCGACCTCCATGATGATGCTTTTGAGGGCCGACAGCTCGTTCTTGCCGATAACCGCCTGCATGCCGGCGTCGGCGGCATCATGGTAGAACTGGGTCGGCTCGTATGAAGTGATGCCGAGTATCGGCATCGTGCCGTTGGTGTAGCGGATGGCTCGGCTCATATCGACGCCCGACAGGCCGTGCATCGAGATGTCGGTGATGAACAGGTCCGGCAGATCGCGGATGCCGGATTCGCATTGTCGGTAGTGGTCGAAGGCGTCCGAGCCGTTATGTTCGGTCCAGGTGATGGCGACGCGCGGCCACGCGGACATGATCTCGCGCAGCATCTTCAGCGCCAGGATGTCGTTGTCGACGAGCACGACCTGCACGGTGCCCGTCGTCTGGTCGCTGCCGGTCGCGGATGGTGTCTGCTGTTGGCTCATGATGGTGCCTGGCTCTGTGCTTGTTCGAATACGGTATTCATACACCAGCATAGCTCTGTGTCGGCGCCGCCGGATTGGCGTCAAACGATGGGTTTTACGGAAACCGTTCCGCAGGATATTCCAAAAAAGCGCCAAAATGTGAGATGCGCAATCATGATTTGCTTGGGAGATGAGGTGCCGTATCGGCGGAAAGTCAACGAAAAACGGGTAATCGTACCGCAAAGCCATGTTTGTCGTGAGTGCCAGTATCGCGACCGTGTAGGTATTTGCACGACAAGGATTTGCCTGCGGATTCCTCCCCGCCGATAATGACAACGTTTCGATTCTGCACGAAGGAGCACAGAATGCGGATGCATCACCAAAAACCGGTGGAAACCGGAACGCTGGCCGCAACACGGTGTCAGTCTCCGTGGCCGTGCTGCTCGCGCTCGTCATGCTGGCGGCCGGCGTGTGCGGCGGATTCCTGCTCACCCGTGAGCCCGAACCTGCCGCGTTCGAGTCGACTACGCGCGCGGGCACGCTCGTCGTGCAATCGGAACCATATGATGACGAGCGTTCCGTCACCGTCACGGTGGAACGCAGCGAATCCGGTTCCGTAGCCGCTCCGGTTGGGGGAGTAGTTACGGAGTTGAGACAGTGCGCGTCCGGGAGCAGCATCGAATCAGGCTCCGCGTTCATTGCCGTTGACGGACAACCCCAACTCGCGCTGTATCTGAGGACACCACCGTATCGGACGATGACCAGTGGCATGAAGGGCGGCGATATCGCGGCGCTCAATGCGGAGCTCAGACGGCTCGGATATACGGCCCCGGATTCGGACGTGATGACGTGGGATACAGTGAAAGCCTTCAATGCACTTGCCGCACACGCTGGGACGCAGAGCGCCACGCAGGAGCGCCAGTGGAGCATCGATACGTCGTTGTTTGCATGGTTGCCCCAACAGAAGGTGACTGTCAAGGAGTGCCAGGCCCGATATGGCGGGCATGTCGAGCAGGGAGCCGATGTGCTGACGACTACCAGCCAACCGGTTCGTGCGACGTTCCGGCGCAATGACTCCTCGATGTTGCGAGGTGATCGGGTCATGGAAGTCAATGGAGCGACGTTCACCATCACCGATCGGACAGCGGACAGCACCGACGCCTCCCTGCTCTCCGCCATCGGTGCGAGCAACGAATACCGTGCCGCTCAACAGCCGTCAGCCTCCGGGCAGGCCTCCGATACCGCAGGATCTCAGAGCGACACGGGACAAGACACTGCTTCGAACACCATCAACGTTACGTACCGCTGGAAGCTCGCCAAAACGCTGAACGTGGTCTCGGTGCGCCGGCGGCGATGTACGATGTCTCTGCGGATTCGGCATGCGTGGTTTCGCGCGGCAAGCCGGTCGCCGTCCATGTGGTCGCCTCCCAGCTTGGCAAATCGATGGTCAGCGTGGAATCCGGCGCATCCTTGACTTCCGTCAATGTTCCCGCCAGCACGGGCAAGGCGTGCCGATGAGCGTGCAAGACCAGCTCGAGTCCATACGACCCGCGGTTGCAGGATTGGCGGGAACCAGTACGGTTCAGGACGATTCCTGTGATGAGCGGTCTGCCCATGTCCAGCTTGACGATGTCGGGCACAGTTTCGACGGGGACGACTGGCTGTTCAGACATATCACCATGACGCTGTATCCCCGGCGCGTCTATGCGTTGGTTGGTCCTTCTGGTTCGGGCAAATCCACGCTATTGTCCATTGTCGCAGGCTGGCAGCAGCCAGCGCAGGGCAAGGTCATACGCGTCTCATGCGGTCGGGTGTGCTGGGTATTGCAGAATCCTCATGGAGTAGCGCGTAGGAAAGTCATCGACCATGTGGCACTGCCCTATATTTCTCGCGGGGACCGCAGGAACGAAGCCGAAGAGCACGCTTTGTCACTGTTACGCGTGTTCGGGCTTGACCATCTTGCCGCCAAACAGTTCCGTGACCTGTCCGGTGGCGAAGCTCAGCGGCTGATGCTTGCGCGCGCGGTCGCCTCCCACGCGGGACTGCTTCTTGTGGATGAGCCGACAGCACAACTTGATTTGGCGACTGCGGCGAGCGTGAACCGAACCTTGCACGGGTTGTCGATATCAGGGGCGATTGTCGTGGTCGCCACACATGATCCGCGCACCCGCGACGCGTGCACGGACATCATCGATTTGAGGGACTACCAGTGAGCCGGGAACAAGATACCGTTGCGCCTGCCATTGACCGGGATACGGCTGAGACAGGGCGTATGCGTCTGCGTGGTGTCGTGGACGAAGCATGGCGGGATATCGTGTCCGGAACCTCGCATGCGTTCATGCTTATGTTGATTCTCGCCGCGTTGGTCGGCGGGTTGTCTGCTGCCGACCTGTTCAGCATTCGGTCAATAGCGCAGCAGGTTGACCGGTATATCGCATCGGGCGCGTCGACGTACGTCATCGAGTTCAAAGGCAGGATTAGCGGTGAAGCATGCGAACGGTTGTCCAGTGTGGACGGGGTGCTCGCATCCGGCGCGTTACGGTCGAGGAACGACAAGGTCACATCCGCCGTCCTGCCATCTGCGGGCATCCCCTCGCTCGATGCCACCACGGGGGCGCTTGGCGTCTTCGCCTCCTCGACACGGTCCAGTGGGGCGACGTTGACTGCACGGGACTACGACGGCATCTGGCTGTCTTCGCAAGCCGCGCGGTCTGTGCACGCTCGGGCGGGGAACCGGCTCGCATTGCGTGCTGGCGGCAGGGTGCGCGTCGCCGGGGTGTTCCAATACCCGGATGACGGCAGATCAACCAGCTACGACTATGTGGCGCTTAGCCAAGTTCCCGCAGCTGCGGACGATTTCGACCAATGCCTGGTCAAAGCCTGGCCGGTGCCTGACGCCATGCAGTCATTGCTCCAATCCACGGTATCCTCGTGGTCATCGGACGCCTCGCAGCAACCTACGATCAGCCAGCTCAACAGCACACAAGGCACGCAGCTCGATGCCGTCAAGACATTCCGGGAGAGGCAAAGCGCGCTCGCTCCCGTTGTGATGTTCGTCTCCGCGTTGTTCGCAGGATATGCCGCGGTGCGTGCCCGGCGGCTCGAACTGGCGTCAGCCATGCATTGCGGGGAGCCGAAAATCGCGCTCTGGCTGCAAATGCTGCTTGAAACATTGATGTGGTGCTGTTCAGCGATAATCGTGACGGCACCGTTGATCGTGTGGGCGCTGACACATATGGAAACAGGCATCATCATCTCGTCTACGACGCTTGTCGGCATTCTCTCCCGGATTCTGGCGGCAGCACTCGTCGGCGTACTGGCCGGAGCCTCGATGGCGATGCTGATCACCCGTGAACGTGACTTGTTCCGGTATTTCAGAACCGATAACCAACAAGCTGGGCCTTGTAGCAATTTTAACGACAAGGATTTGCATTGTCTGCTGAAGCACGAAACAATGCGAGCATGACGTCAACGGGGCGTCACCTAGATACAAGAAGAAGTATCCACAATGAAGAAAAAGGCTAAAACGGCATTGGCGGCGGTTACCGCGTCGTTGTTGCTCGCTACCGGGCTTGCAGGTACTGCGAACGCAAAAGATGTATGGAATCGCGGGGTAATGTACTGGACATATTCCATGGCTACAGCACAGGGGGTGTATTCGCAGCATGTGCTGACGTACTCATTAAACGGTGGAACACTGAAGAAAACTTACGGCAAGTGGGCTCCAACATATCAAAAGTCATACGCAAACGCGCACGGGCAACCGCTGAAGTTCTACACGGCGAATTGGCGTGTGTACAAGTGATTGGCAACCGATGCTGACTGATATTGTCGTCCGTGTTCGCTGCATAGTGTCGATTTTCGGCATCATTGTTGCATGTCTGGCATGCGTCGCGTGCGGTACGGAACGTCAGGACGCGGTTCCGAGCCCGTCGCAAACCACCGCGAAAGCCGAGGACGGGACTGAGTTCACGGGCGCCTACGCCCGCAGGTTCGCGGACACGTACGACAATCTTCAGACTGGTTTCGCCCGCAACCTCATCAAAGACGGCAAAATCAGCGAGAAGGACATCGCAGCGTTGGAAAGTAAAGTCATGGATTGTATCTGCGCACAGGCTCAAAGCGAAGATGATTTCCCTACCTTCGATCTGACCGACGGTGCACTGACACCGGTCCCGTACACGGGGGCGAACGCGCAGAAGGACAACAGGGTCGCAAAGGAATGCATGGAACGCTACGACGGGTACAAGCTCAGTGACCTGTCGCAGTATGTGTACCGGCATGAGCACCCAGATGACACCCATCTGTCGAACTGACACCCCGGCGTCGGTAGTGGGTGTGTGTCGTAACTAGCGTGGCACGCACCTACTGCCGCGGGCCGGCTGAATGGAAGAGACAAGGATTCGCAAGGAGAAGAGCACATGGGAACTTCGAATATCGCGCGGCATCGTCACACCGGTGTGACGACCTTCGTGTGCGTGGCGGCATGCTGCCTGATGTTGCTGTCCGGTTGTGGGGGAGCGACGCATATCGATTCATCTGCCGGTACCGCTACCGGCGCATCAAGCAGCGCCACGGCCCAGGATGGCACGGTGTTTACCGGGCCATACGCGCAGCAAATCAAACGCACCTACGATAACGCACACCAATCCTTGACTAAGAAGATACTCAAGGACAGCAAGATCACCGACCAGGAGTTCCTTGAACTCAGCCAGCATTTCAGCGATTGTGCGCAACAGCAAAATGTCGAAGTCACCGTCGATTCACAAGGCGGCATGTCAACCTCGTATCCGTCGGGAATGAGCGAGGCCGACGGTGATGCCATTGTCAAGCAATGCGATGCGGACAATGATTTCACGGATATGAATATGCTGCGCGGCGACATGAGTAGCAACCCCAACAACGAGGATCCCGTGGTGCCGTTGCTCAAGTGCCTGAAGCAATACGGACTCGCCGAGCAATCCATGACCGTGGAGGATTACAAGGCGATTGTCAGCGACGAGAGCAAGGACAGGGACGTGTTTGGCAAGTATTTCGATGAATCAGTACCCGGGTACGATGCTGCAAAGGCGAAACAGTACATTGCGTGCCAAACAGAAGCCTGAAGTCTTGCACCACCGTTCTCCCGCTGGCGGGTTGTGTGAAAGTGGTTTTTGCCGTGAGCAGGTGACATATACGTCCGATACACTGGTGAGCTATGTGTGGAATCGTAGGATATGCAGGAAATGTTCGGACCGCGTGCGGCAAGCCTTTGGAGGTGTGTCTCCAAGGACTTCAGCGATTGGAATACCGCGGATATGATTCGGCCGGCGTGGCGCTGACGGCGCTGGCATGGAGCGTGTGGCCGTCCGTAAGAAGGCCGGACGCTGGCCAACCTGGTGCAGGACATCGAACGTGATCCGATGCCGGACGCCACCGTGGGCATCGGCCATACGCGTTGGGCTACGAACGGCGTGCCGAACGACACTAACGCGCATCCGCACACGTCGCGTGACGGCAAGGTCGCCATCATCCACAACGGCATCATCGAAAACGCTTCCCAGCTTCGTCTCGACCTGCAGACGGAGGGCTATCGTTTCGTCTCCGAAACCGATACCGAGGTCGCGGCGAAGCTGCTGGGCAAGATCAGCGACAAGATCATCGAAGAGACCGGCAAGCCTGACCTGTTCAAGGCCGTCCGCCGTCTCGCACGCATGCTGGAAGGCGCGTTCACCATCCTCGCCACCGATGTGCGCCAGCCGGACATCGTGGTCGGCGCCCGTCACGATTCGCCGCTGGTGGTCGGTCTTGGCGAAGGCGAGAACTTCCTCGGCTCCGACGTGGCCGCGTTCGTGGCCTACACCAAGCGCGCCATGGAAATCGACCAGGACCAGGCCGTGATGGTGTCCGCAGACAAGGTCGTCGTCTCCGACTTCATGGGCAACATCGTGGAACATCCGAAGACCTACACCGTGGATTGGGATGCCTCGGCTACCGAAAAAGGCGGCTGGGACTCCTTCATGGACAAGGAGATCCACGAGGATCCGGCCGCCGTGCAGCGCACCCTGCTGGGGCGTCTCGACGAGAACGGCAACATCAACCTCGATGAGGTGCGCATCGACGAGCATGATTTCAAAGCCATCGACAAGATCATCGTCATCGCCTGCGGCACGGCCGCGTACGCGGGCATGGTGGCCAAATACGCCATCGAGCATTGGGTGCGCATTCCGGTAGAAGTGGAACTCGCCCACGAATTCCGCTACCGTGACCCGATCCTCACCCCCCGAACGTTGGTGGTGGCCATTTCGCAGTCCGGCGAGACCATGGACACGCTGATGGCGTTGCGCCACGCGCGTGAACAGGGCTCCAAGGTATTGGCCATCTGCAACACGCAGGGCGCGTCCATCCCACGCGAATCCGACGCGGTGCTCTACACCCACGCCGGTCCGGAAGTGGCGGTCGCCTCCACCAAGGCGTTCGTGGCGCAGATCACCGCCGCATACGTGCTCGGCCTGTATCTGGCCCAAGTCAAGGGTGCCATGTATCGAGACGAAATCGCCCAGACTTTGGAATCTCTGAAGGACATGCCCCGCAAGATCCAGTGGGTCCTCGACACCCAGACCAAGACCGTGCAGGAGGCCGCCAAGCAGATGGTGGACGCGAAGTCCTTCCTGTTCCTCGGACGTCATGTGGGGTATCCGGTCGCCATGGAAGGCGCGCTGAAGCTCAAGGAGATCGCCTACACCTTCACCGAGGGCTTCGCCGCGGGAGAGCTCAAGCATGGTCCGATCGCGCTGGTCGACGAGGGCGAGCCGGTCGTGTTCATCGTGCCGCCCGCGCGCGGACGCAACGTGCTGCACGCCAAAGTCATCTCCGGTATCGAGGAGGTCAAGGCCCGCGGCGCCTACATCATCGCCGTGGCCGAGGAGAACGATCCGGATGTGGAGCGTTACGCCGACGTGGTGTTCTGGCGTCCCGCATGCCCGACGCTGATGAGCCCGCTGGTGGACGTGGTGCCGCTGCAGCTGTTCGCCATGGACATGGCCAAGCTCAAGAACTACGACGTGGACAAGCCGCGCAACCTCGCCAAGTCAGTCACCGTTGAATAGCGCACTGGGCAACGGATCAAAGGACGGACCGAATGCCGGGCGCGGGCACAGGTATGTGACCGAGGAGCCTCACATTCCCTTCGAATATGAGGTTCTGTATGAGGATGAGCGCATCATCGTCATCGACAAGCCGCATTTCCTGGCCACGACACCACGTGGCATGTGGTATCGGGAAACTGCGCTGATCCGCCTGCGTGAGCGGTGCGGCGAGCCGGACATCGTGCCCGCGCACCGGCTGGATCGTCCGACCGCGGGCGTCGTCGTCTTCGTGCGCGATCCGGCCGTGCGCGGCGCGTACCAGATGCTCTTCCAGAATCACATGGCGGTCAAAACCTACGAATGTATGGCGCCGCTCGCCCCGCCGCAGCGTCCGCGCTACGGAACAGTCGAACAGGTCGACCGGCATCGGCCGTTCCCAACGGTACGCAGGTCGCGCATCAACAAGGACCGCGGCCGATTACAGGCGTACGAAAGCGCCGATATGCCGAACGCGGAGACGCTGATCGAACGTGGAGACGATGTGTGGCATATCGATGGAAAACCATTCGTGAACTACACATTGCATCCGAGAACCGGCAAGACGCATCAGCTCCGCGTCCATATGAATTCGCTCGGTCTGCCGATTCTTGGCGACGATTTCTACCCGGACATCGTGCAGCGCGCTTACGACGACTTCTCGCAACCCTTGGAATTGGTGGCGCGCGAACTGCGATTCGATGACCCGCTCAACGGCGAGCCACGTCGATTCGTATCGCACGTGCCGTTGGGCGCGGGCTTATAGAAACCCACGATTTTGGACATTCCCCTATCTCGTCCGACACGCCCGATTATCATGGCGTTCTGTTGACTTGCCGGAGCGTTTCCGGCATCACGAGAGTAAGAGAGAACCATGGGTAAAATCTCGAAAGCCGTCCGCGGCGTCGCCGACATCTACAACGGCGCATCGCTGATCGTCCGTATCATCGTCGGCCTGATCATCGGCACCGTGCTGGCATTGGCCATGCCCCACGTGACCTGGATCGGCGAATTCGGCACCCTGTTCGTGGCCGCGTTGAAGGCCGTGGCACCGATTCTGGTGTTCGTACTGGTGGCCAGCGCCCTTGCGCAGGGCACGTCGAAACTCGACCGCCGTTTCGGCACCGTGCTGTTCCTGTACCTGTTCACCACGTTCCTGGCAGCGGTCGTGGCCGTGCTGACCTCCCGTCTATTCCCGCAGACCCTGTCCTTGGGCAAGGCCGCCAAAGCCGACGTGGTGCCGCAAGGCCTTTCCGAAGTCATCCAGACGCTGCTGACCAACATCGTGGCCAATCCGATCCAGGCCATCATCGATGGCAACTACATCTGCATCCTGATGTGGGCCTGCCTGTTCGGACTCGCCATGAAGTCCATCGCCAACGAAAGCTCCAAAGCGTTCATGGCCAACGTGGCCGACGCCGTGTCCCAGGTGATCCGCTGGGTCATCAACCTCGCCCCGTTCGGCATCATGGGCCTCGTGTTCACCAACGTGGCCGACAACGGCCTGTCCGCATTCACCAAGTACGGCAGCCTGCTGCTCCTGCTCGTCGGCACCATGCTGCTCATGGTGCTCGTGTTCGGCCCGCTCGTCATCTTCATCTTCCTGCGCCGCAACCCGTACCCGCTGGTCTACCGTTGCTTCAAGGAATCCGGCCTGACCGCGTTCTTCACCCGCTCCTCCGCTGCGAACATCCCCGTCAACATGCAGCTGTGCGAGAAGCTCGGGCTTGACAAGGACATGTACTCCGTGTCCATTCCGCTGGGCGCCACCATCAACATGAACGGCGCGGCCATCACCATCACCATCATGGCCATGGCTGCCGCCAACACGCTCGGCATCCAGATCTCCCTGCCGGCGGCCATCCTGCTGTCCGTGGTCTCCGCGCTCGGCGCATGCGGCGCGTCCGGCGTGCAGGCGGCTCGCTGCTGCTCATCCCGATGGCCTGCTCGCTGTTCGGCATCAGCAACGACATCGCCATGCAGGTGGTGGGCGTCGGCTTCATCATCGGCGTCATCCAGGATTCCGTGGAAACCTGCCTGAACTCCGCGTCCGATGTGGAGTTCGCGGCCACCGCCGAATACCATGCCTGGCTCAAGCAGGGCCGTCAGCTGCCGGCCTCATGTATTCCAAGAAGGAACGCGCCAAGCTCGGCATCGAAGCTTGATTGCGTACCGGCTTAGCCGCCGATGCGATATCGCAGGGAACCGCTTTGGAAGTTCGCTTCCGGAGCGGTTCTTCCGCATTCGGCGTATTTGGGTGGATATGGGGAGTCTTTCCAGGCTTGTGCGTGGCTTCCGCATGACCCGTATAATCTTATGGTGGTAATCGCAGGCGAAATACAAAACGGAGGTCCGTGGGCGTGGTGCTGAAATCGGCGAAACTGGTGAAGCAGCTCACCGCCATCTGCTGCGCGGGCGTCATGGCGGCCAGCGCCGCCGCATGCGGGGCCAATACGGACACACGCACACAGATCACCGTATGGTCGTGGGAGCCGAGCATGAAACAGGTCATCGCCGGCTTCGAAAAAGACAATCCCGACATCCACGTGGTTTGGAAGAACACCAGCGGTTACGACAAACTCAACAACGCCATCCAAGACGGTTACGGCATTCCCGACGTGGTGCAGCTGGAATATTACGCATTGCGCCAGTACGCGGTCAGCAGCCAGCTCGTGCCCATCACCGGCAGAACCGAAGGCTATGCCGATTTCTACACGCCCGGCACCTGGGCGTCGGTGCAGCTCAACGGACGGGTGTACGGGCTTCCCATGGACTCCGGCCCGATGGCCTTCTTCTATAACAACAGCGTGTTCGAACAGGTTGGCGTGGACGCGTCCAAGATCCGCACATGGGACGACTACTACGAGGCCGCCAAAAAACTCAAGAAAATCGGCGTGTACATCACCGCCGATTCCGGCGACGCCAGCTTCTACGACACGATGATCTGGCTCGCGGCGGACGCCCGTTCTCCACGTCCAACGATGGCAAGAACGTGACCATCAGACTCACCGAAGATAAAGGCACCCGCGAATTCACCGAATTCTGGCAGAAGATGATCGATGAGGGTTTGGTGGCAACAAACCTCACGTCATGGTCGGATCGATGGAAATCGGCCGTGGGACAAGGCAAAGTCGCCTCGCTGTTCTCCGGCGCATGGCTGCCTTCGCTGCTCATGTCCGACATTCCCGGCGCGGCCGGCCTGTGGCGCGTGGCCCAGATGCCGACGCCCGACGGCAAGGCCACCACATCGGAAAACGGCGGTTCGGCCCTTGCCGTGCTGCAACGTTCCCGCAAACCCGAAGCCTCATACCGTTTCATCGAATACGCCTGCCACAATGCCAAAGGCATCACAACCCGCGTGGATGGCGGCGCGTTCCCAGCCGACAAAAACACCCTATCCGACTCGAAATTCCTCAGCAAGACCACGGTGACCGACGACCGTGGCATCGAAGTGCCCTATTTCGGCGGGCAGGAATACAACCGCGTGCTGTCCCAGGCCGCGGAGAACGTGTCGACCGGATACCAGTATCTGCCGTTCGAAGTGTATGCGCGCAGCGACTTCCGGTCCACGGTGGGCAAGGCCTACAAATGGTCGAGCCTGCTGCGCAAAGAGCAGAACAGGCTCAACATCATCGCCGCAGGCGGTCAGGTCTCCGACACCTCCAACATCGGCGATGCGTTGAAGAACACCGAATCGTCCGACCGCATCAAACTTAAGGGCGGCATAGCCCTATGGCAGAAGGACCTGAAAGAATACGGAGCCAACCAGGGCTTCACCATCCAATAGCGTCTGTGTAATTGGTTTAATCGATTGCGGCCTGCGGATAGCGCATTATCCGCAGGCGTCGGTTTTCAGATTGCCGGGCTATGATCGCCGGTTCCCGTCGCTGGCTCTTGAATCAGCGGACGTTGCGGTCGTAGATGTGCCGCATGCCCTTGAAAATCAGGTCCGGATCGTAAATGTCGATCATGTTCGTGTCGTCGGCGAACACGCGGCTCAATCCGCCCGTCGCCACCACACGGAAATCCTCGTCGATCTCCTTATGGAACTGCGCGATCGTGCGTTCGATGCCGCCGAGGAAGTTGTAGTACAGGCCCGCCTGCATGGCCGGTTTCGTGGACTTCGCCAGAATCGACTTCGGACGGGTGATCTCCACTTCCGGCAGCTGCGCGGTTCCCTCCCACAACGCGGCCGCCGCGGTTCGTATGCCGGTGGTGATCAGTCCCGAAATCACCGCCGCGTCCCCGGTGACGTAATTGAACGTGGTGGCCGTGCCGAAATCGGCGACCAAAATGGGCCCGCCGTATTCGTAGTACGCGCCGGCGCAGTCGGCGATGCAGTCCGCGCCCATGTTCTGCGGATTGTCCATGCGGATGTTGAGCCCCGTTTTGACCCCGGGCCCCACGATCATCGGATCGATGCCAAGGAACTTCACGATGCTCGCACGGAACGAATGCATGACCTTCGGCACCACGGACGAGATGATCACGTCATCGACGTCGTGTGGGCCGTAGCCGCTCAACCCCAGGAACTGCGTGATCATCAGCCCGTATTCGTCGGAGGTGTGGTTCGCCTTCGTGGTGATGCGGTACGTGCCCGCGATGCGCCCATCGTCGATGAAACCGATCACGACGTTCGTGTTGCCGATATCCACAGCCATCAGAAGCATGTTGCGTTCTCCTTCGCGTTTTGCGGAAGTTCCGTTGAAATATTGCGATTATTGCGATTGATACGGTTATTGCGATTCGAAAATGCTGCGGTTAGCGCCGTTCGCCGTCCGCACGCATGGCTGCGAGCTTGACAAGAATACGTTTCGCAAGTGCGTCCTTGCCCATCTTGCTCCATCGTTCGATGCTTGGCCTGTCTGCGGTTTCGCCCGGCGTCAGCACCGTCACCACGTTCGTGTCCGTCGCGAAACCGGCGCCGGGGGTGCGCAGATTGTTGGCCACCAGCATGTCGCAATGCTTGCCGTTAAGCTTCTTCGCCGCGTTGGCCTCAAGGTCGCGCGTCTCCATGGCGAATCCGCACAATGTCTGGTCCGGCCGCTTATGTTCGCCGGCCCAAGCCAGAATGTCCGGATTCGAGGTGAGCTCGAGTTCGATGCCGCTGCGCCCGTTCTTCTTGATCTTGTCCCGGGCCTGCTCGACCGGACGGAAATCGCCGACGGCCGCGGCCATGACGGTGATGTCCGTGTCCGCGAACCGGTTCGTCACCGCGTCGAACATATCCTGCGCGGTCGTGACATTGACCACATCCACACCATACAGGGCGTCCAACGCCACCGGACCGGACACAAGCGTCACCTGTGCGCCCAGATCGCGTGCCTGTTCGGCCAAGGCATACCCCATCTTGCCGGTGGAATGGTTGGTGAGGAACCGCACCGGATCAAGCGGCTCCTGCGTCGGGCCGGCGGTGACGAGCACGGCAAGTCCCTTAAGCGGCAGCTCGCCGTCCGGACGATTCGCAAGCAGCAGCGCTTCCACCGCCGTTTCGATGCGTGCCGGCTCCTCCATACGCCCTTTGCCGGCGTCGCCGCAGGCCAGCATGCCGCTTTCCGGCTCCACAATCGTCCAACCGAGCTCACGGCAGGTATTGAGATTGCGTTGCGTCACGGCGTTTTCATACATATGCACGTTCATGGCGGGGCACAGGATCTTCGGTCCCTTGTCGTACGCGAGTATGGTGCTGGTCAGCTGGTCATCGGCGATGCCGCCGGCGATTTTCGCGATGATATCGGCGCTCGCCGGAGCGACTGCCAGCAGATTCGCCCACTTCGCGTCGGCCACGTGGCTGATCTGCAGCGGACCGTCCGGTCCGGGCGTCACGTCGGCCGTAGCGCCGGGACGATGTCCGGCGGCGAACATGGACGTGCGTGTCGGCGTGTGGGTGAGGGAACTGAACGTCAGGGGAGTGATGAACTCCTGTGCGGCGGCGGTCATCACCACACGCACCTCATGCCCCTGCTTGCTCCAATCGGAGGCGAGATGGCAGGCCTTGAACGCGGCGATGCTGCCGGTGACCCCCAAAAGAATATGCGCCATGGATCAACCGTCCTTCTCGTTGTGACCTGCCGCGACTGCGTCAAGTATATAACCGGGCCGAAGCCTCCGCGCGCTTTGCAGGCGAATCCGAACGGGCCGCGGGTATGGCGGACAGTAGAATCAGGCCGTGGTGATCGACCTCACGCAGGCGGTCAACCGCAATCACAACACATAATCGAAAATACGAAGAGGAGAAATCCCATGTCGTCACCTACCGGTGCGCACGGCGAAGCCGACGCAACCAAACAGGAGAACGAACAGCAGCCGCAGTCCACGGCAAGCACCGACGCCACTCTGAACGCGCGTGCGAAATCGTCGAACGGCGCGAAATCGCAAGGCCCGAAGAAGTGGCTTATCGCGTTGATCGCCATCATCGCCGCCGTCGCGGTGATCGTCGCTATTGCAGTGACGCGCGGCAAAAACGATGACGCGAACACTTCCGGCGTAACTAAAGCCGACACCGTCACCATCGGGCTCAAACTCGCCCCGGTCAGCCTCGACATCCGCCACCAGTCCGGATCGGCCATCGAACAGGTGCTGATCGGCAACGTCTACGAAGCGCTGCTGTCGCGCGACTCCGACAACAAAGTGCAGCCGGGCCTCGCGAAATCCTGGGACATTTCCAAGGACGGCAAGACCTACACCTTCCATCTCAACCAGAACATGACCTTCTCCAACGGCGACAAGCTCGACGCTGACGACGTGGCCTGGTCCATCAACCAGCTCAAGGAGAAGCAGTACTACAACGCCAACCAGGTGGCCAGCCTCGACAAGGCCGAAGCGGTGGACGCCAACACGGTCAAGCTCACCCTTTCCACCCCCGACTCCAACCTGCTGTGGTATCTGACCGGACGTCCTGGCCTCGTGTTCGACAAAAACGCCAAATACAACGCGAAAACCGAAGCGGTCGGCTCCGGCCCGTATACCGTCGAATCCTTCGACTCGGCCAGCAAAATGGTGCTCAAAGCCAATCCGAAATATTGGGGAACCGCGCACAAGCCCGCCACCCAGAACGTGGTGATCCGCTTCCTCACCGACGACAACGCAGCCGTCAACGCGCTGAAAAGCGGTGACGTCGACGTGCTTTCCCCGGTGAACGCCACGCTCGCCAAATCATTGGATGCCAGCACATACACGGTGTCCGCGGCCGACGGCAGCGACAAGTTCGTCCTCGCCTTCAACTGCACGAACGCCAAACTCAAGGACAAGCGCGTCCGCCAGGCCATCCGCTACGCCATCAACCACAAGGAGATCATCGCCTCCCGAGGCAACGTCGACTACGCGCTCGGCGGTCCGATCCCGTCCGTCGACCCCGGTTACGAGGACCTGACCGGCCTGTACCCGTACAACGTGGACAAGGCCAAGGAACTCATGAAGGAAGCCGGTTATACCACTGACAAGCCGTTGCGGCTCACCCTCACCTACGCCAACACGTACGGCACCGAACTGGGCGACCAGCTTAAAAGCCAGCTCGCCAAAATCGGCATCGATTTGAAGATCGACTATGTGGAATTCTCCACATGGCTGCAGAACGTGCACGCCAACGGCGACTACGAGCTGTCATTGGTGGACCACGCCGAAAGCCACGACTTTTTACAAGTGGACCACGCCGGACTACTACTACCATTACGACGGCAAGCAGGCGCAGGAACTGTACGCCAAGGCTTTGGAAGCCACCGACGAGGCCGACAGCGCGAAATACCTGAAGCAGGCGGCGAAGGCCGTAAGCGAGGACGCGCCGGCGGACTGGCTGTTCGGCTACCGCGTGACGGTGGCCGTCGACAAGCACGTGCAGGGCTTCCCCAGCAAGCTCAGCCAGACGGTGCTGCCGTTGTGGCAGATCTCCAAGAATAAGTAAGGGAACGGTATTTCCATGCGATTCGTGGGAAAGCGGCTGGCGCTGTTCGTAGCGGCTTTGGTGGGCCTGTCCGCGCTGGTGTTCGTGATGCTGCGCGTATTGCCGGGAGACGTCGCCGCGGTCATCGCCGGCACGAACGCCACCCCCGAACGCATTGCGTCGCTGCGCGCCGAATTCGGCTTGGACAAGCCGCTCGTCGCACAATATGGCGATTGGATGGCGGGCCTGCTGCATGGCGACCTCGGCGTGTCCGCAGTCGGCGGACGGCCGGTCGCGCGGCAGGTCGCCATGCGCGCCGCCGTAACGTTCCCTCTGATTGTGCTGAGCCTGCTGATCGCGCTGGCGATCGGCCTGCCGCTTGGCTGCGCGGCCGTCCTGACACGCAATCCGCGGCTGCGCGGCCTGTTCCACGGCATTGCGATCGTGGGCGGCGCGGTGCCCGCATTGTGGGGCGGCCTACTGCTGATCCTGCTGTTCTCCCGTGGCAGGGGACTGTTGGGATTGCTGCCCGCGCAAGGCTTCCCCGACACCGGCTGGGCCACGCCGGGAAAGGCCCTGTCCTGTCTGCTGCTGCCGGCGCTCACCACCGGCATCACAGCCGGCGCGTCCATCATGCGCTACACGCGTGCCGCAGTGGGGGATATGGCCTCATCGCAGGCGGTGGACATGGCCATGGCCTGCGGCATGACCCGCAAACAGGCGGTATTGCGCGTGGCGTTGCGTCTGGCCACTGCGCAACTGGTGTCGGTGGTCGGCCTGACCTTCGCGCAAATGATCACCGGCGTGATGGTGGTGGAAAACCTGTTCGCCCTGCCGGGTCTTGGCGCCATGCTGGTCACCGACGTCGGCAACCGCGACTTGGTCGCGGTGCAAAGCGAACTGTTTCTATTGGCCGCATTCTTCCTGCTGTTGGGACTCGTGGTCGATATGACGCATCGCGCGCTGGATCCACGGCTGAAGGCCTCCGGCGTCGTTTCGGGGAAGGTGAACGCATGAGCAGATCGAATCCTACGCAAACTCCGAACGCTACGGATGGTGAAGAATCAGCGTCCACAACGCCAGCGGAAGCTACTATGAGCACGACGGGTGCGGTCGTCTCGTCCATCTGGGCCAAGGCGAGCGGCAGATACGCGACGATCGTCATCGGACTATGGCTGCTGACCGCTGCGGTGTCCTTGGTCTGGACGCCGTATTCGCTGCTCGACACCAACGGTTTCAACGCGTGGGCCTCGCCATCCGCCGCGCATCCGTTGGGCACCGATGGTACCGGAGCGGATGTGCTGAGCTGGCTGATGGCCGGCTCCCGCACGAATCTCATGATCGCCGTGCTCACCGTCGTCGTCGCGGCCGCGATCGGACTGCTGTTGGTGGCAGCCATGGTATCGCGTTCCGGTGCGCTCGCGTCCACATCGGTGGTGGTGGTCGACGCGCTGATCTCCATTCCGACGGTGCTCATCGCATTGATTCTTTCCGTGCCGTTCGCGCGTCCGCCGCGGTGGTCATCGCCGCCTGCGGTTGCGCGTACGGGCTGAACCTGGCACGCATCCTACGGCCCTCCGCACTGCTCGCCGCATGTTCGGCATACGTCGAATCGGCATTATGGTCGGGGGCAAGCTCCGTGCGCGTGTTCTTCACACATATCGTGCCGAACACGCTGCCGGTATTGTGCGTGCAGCTGTCCATGAGCGCCGGCACCTCGCTGCTGGCGGAGGCGGGACTCACGTATCTGGGCGTCGGCGTCGGAGCCGGCGTGCCCAGTTGGGGGCATTCGCTGTCCACGTCCGTGAAATTCATCAGCATCTATCCCATGGCCGTCCTATGGCCCGGCCTGGTCGTCACCATGGTGGTGGTCGCGTGAACCTGTTCGGCGACGCGTTGCGCGACGCGCTCGATCCGCTAACCAATCCCGCGTTGAGGGAGGCCGCATGAGCGCCGTCATACGCCATCTGAACATCGCCATCAACGGCAAGCCGATCGTCGATGATGTCGATTTGGACATCGCCGACGGCGAACGTGTCGGCTTGGTCGGCTCGTCCGGTTCCGGCAAATCGATGATCGCCCGCGCATGATGGGTCTGCTGCCGGCGACCGCACAGGTGACGGGCAGCGTCGAATTGGGTGGTACGCAGATTGTCGGCGCGTCGGACGCAGCGGTCGCGACCTGCGCGGACGGTACGTGGGCATGGTGTTCCAGAATCCGTCCGCCGCGTTGAATCCGGTGATGACCGTGGCGCAACAGGTCGGTCTTCCGCTGTACCTGCATTACGATCTGTCGCTTACCGAACGGTCGGAACGCGTCACAGCGATGCTTGCCAAGGTCGGCCTCGGCGAGGACGTGCTGGCGAAATACCCGCATGAACTGTCGGGCGGCCAACGCCAACGCGTCGGCATCGCCACGGCGCTCGTCACCTCGCCACGGCTGATCATCGCCGACGAACCGACCACCGCATTGGATTCGATCACGCAACGGCAGATCGTGGACCTGCTCACGTCGCTGGTGGACGAGTCGGGCGCGTCGATGCTGTTCATCACGCACGATTTCGCGGTGCTGAACAGGGCCACCACGCGCTGTTACGTGCTTGAAAACGGGCGGATTGAGGAATCCGGCGATACGACCGCGCTTCTGGACCATCCGCACACCGACGCGGGACACAGGCTGGTCCAGTCGGCACGCGCATTGTCGTTGCACGCAGGGCAGGATGTCGGGCAGAAACCCGTGCGGAATCCCATGCACAAGGAGGTGGACCATGACTGACACAGATGAGGACATGGTGCTGTGCGGCCGCGGCCTCGACAAATGGTATGGCGCGAAACATGAGCGCCGTCAGGTGCTGTTCGGCGTGGATGTGGACGTGCGTGCGGGGGAGTGCCTCGCCGTGATCGGCGGCTCCGGATCGGGCAAGACCACGCTGACCCGCGTGCTGCTGGGACTTGAATCCGCGGACGGCGGCAGCGTCGAATACTGCGGCGAGCCGGTTCGTGGCGATGTGGCGCGCAAGTTGCGCATGCAGTCCGGATTGGTGTTCCAAAGCCCGTTCGATTCGTTGGATCCGCGATGGCGCATCGGCCGATCCATAGGCGAGCCATTGCGAATGCATCATCCGGATTGGCCACGGGAACGCGTCGCGGAACGCGTGGCCGAAGTGCTGGAAATGGTGAGCCTCGATCCGGAAACGTATCTCAACCGTTTCCCCGTCGACCTGTCCGGCGGGCAGGCGCAGCGCGCGGCGATCGCCCGCGCCATCGTGGACGGGCCGAAGGTGTTGCTCGCCGACGAGCCGATGAGCGCCATCGACGTGGCCGCAAGAGTCCGGATCCTTGAATCCTTCGAAGCCATCCGCAACGCTGAACCCGATATGGCGATCATCATGGTGTCCCACGATCTGGGCGTGGTGCAACACATCGCGGACCGCATTTTGGTCCTGCATGACGGGCGCGCGGTCGAAGTCGGCCCGACGGACCAGGTGCTGGGCCATCCGCGGGATGAATACACGAAACGCCTGGTGGAAGCCGCTTCGCTGTAATTTCGCCATCTCCTGCCGCACATGGCGTCAAACGATTGACGTCGTTATGTGCCGGACGTCGGGCGTTCCATATCGTGGACGGGCGCGACATGCCGGTGTCCACGTCCGTGCTATCGTATGAGCCATGTTCAATTTCTCATGTTGTTGCTGTCGCTGACCAACCGCCCGAGGGGCGCGTGGTTCATCGACGCATAGCTTGAGATAGGACATTCCAACAAGCGGTCGCGCATATCGCAGGCCGTATGCGAATCGCCAAACGATCATTCGAAATAGCGCATCAGCCGAGGTTGGCGCACGCGACGCACGCGAATGAGCAAGGCAGCATCGCAACAGGTCCCGTTTCAACAACTGCACGCGACGGACGCGAGCTTCTCGAACATACGAAATCAAAACCATTCGAAAAGCCCACGAACCGCACCGTGCAAAGGAAACGTCATGACCATCCACAATTCCCTGTCTGAACTCATCGGCAACACCCCGCTCGTCAAACTCAACCACGTGACCGACGGCATCAAAGCCACCATCGCGGTGAAGGTTGAATACCTGAACCCGGGCGGCTCGTCCAAGGACCGCATCGCCGAACGCATCATCGACGCGGCCGAACGCAGCGGCGAACTGAAGCCCGGTGGTGTGATTGTGGAACCGACTTCCGGCAATACCGGTGTCGGACTCGCGCTCGTGGCTTTGCAGCGCGGATACCGTGCGATCTTCACCCTGCCGGACAAGGTGTCCGAAGCCAAGCGTGCGGTATTGCGCGCCTATGGCGCCGAAGTGGTCGTGACTCCCACCGACGCCGGTCCGGACGACCCGCGCTCCTACTACCAGGTGGCGGACCGTCTCGCCAAGGCGATTCCCGGCGGCTACCGTCCCAACCAGTACGACAATCCGAACGGTCCCGAAAGCCACTATCACACCACTGGTCCGGAAATCTGGGAGGCCACCGACCACAAGGTCACGCATTTCGTGGCGGGCGTCGGCACCGGCGGCACCATCTCCGGCACCGGACACTATCTGAAGGACGTGTCCAACGGCGCGGTGCAGGTCATCGGCGCCGATCCGGAAGGCTCCATCTACTCCGACCCGAACGACGTGCACCAATACCAGATCGAAGGCGTCGGCGAGGACTCTACCCGAAGGCCTTCGACCGGAGCCTTCCCGACGAGATAGTGCAGGTCACCGACGCGGAAGCCTTCGAAATGACCCGACGCCTCGCCAACGAGGAAGGACTGCTCGTCGGCGGCTCATCCGGCATGGCCGTGTTCTCCGCGTTGAAATACGCCCGCGAGCACGACCTCGACGAAAACCAGCTCGTCGTGGTGCTGATGCCCGATTCCGGCCGCAGCTACATGGAGAAGATCTTCAACGACGACTGGATGCGCGCCAACGGATTCGCCGACGTCGTGGAACGCACCACCAAGCCCAGCCTCGCCGAACGGTACCTGTAAAAGACCGTCAAACGACTGTCCGGCAGCCCGATCGCACCTTTGAAACCAATGCCAATCATCCGAACAACCCAAACCATCCGATACTTCCAAGGAGTTCCCATCATGACCATCTCGACCAACACCGAAGCCCTCAACGCCACCGCTCTCGCCACCCGCGCCATCCACGCAGGCCAGGAACCCGATCCAACTACCGGAGCCGTGGTCACCCCCATCTACATGACCTCCACCTTCAAGCAGGATGGTGTCGGCGGTCTGCGCCACGGCTACGACTACAGCCGTTCCATCAACCCGACCCGCAACAGCTTCGACGAGCAGCTCGCCGCTGTGGAAGGCGCGAAATACGCGTTGAGCTTCTCCTCCGGACTTGCCGCCATCGACGTGCTGCTGCGCTCCACTTTGAAGCCCGGCGACAACATCCTGCTCGGCAACGACGTGTACGGCGGCACCTACCGTCTGCTGTCCAAGGTGTTCGTGCCGTGGGGCATCGGCCTCGACGTGGTGGACATCACCGACACGGCCGCCGTCTCAGCCGCGCTCGCCAAGAAGCAGTACGCGTACATCTGGGTGGAAACCCCGTCCAACCCGCTGCTCAACATCACCGACATCGCCGCCACCGCGGCCGTGGCGCACGCGCACGGCACCAAAGTGGTCGTGGACAACACCTTCGCATCCCCGGTATTGCAGCATCCGCTCGCAGACGGCGCCGACGTGGTCGTCTACTCCACCACCAAGTACATCGGCGGCCACTCTGACGTGGTCGGCGGCGCGGTGGTCCTGAACGACAAGGAAACACGCGACTCGGTGGCCTTCCTGCAGAACGCGGCCGGCGCGGTTCCGTCCCCGTTCGACTCCTGGCTTGACATCCGAGGCCTCAAAACCCTCGACCTGCGCGTCAAGCAGCACAGCCGCAATGCCATGAAGGTGGCCCAGTGGCTGGAGACCCGTCCCGAAGTGGAACGCGTATGGTACCCGGGCCTCGAATCCCACCCGGGCCACGAGATCGCCGCGCGCCAGATGCGCGGCGGTTTCGGCGGCATGATCTCCATCCAGATCGCCGCCGGTTTCGAAGCGGCCAAGAAGTTCGCCGGAGCCACCGAAGTGTTCACCCTGGCCGAATCCCTGGGCGGCGTGGAATCCCTGATCGAGCATCCGGGCGCCATGACCCACGCCTCCGTGGCCGGCACCACGCTCGAAGTGCCCGCCAACCTGATCCGCCTGTCCGTCGGCCTTGAGGACGCGGACGATCTGATCGCTGACCTGGAGCAGGCGTTCCGCCAGATCTGAATTCCCTATTTCCGATAGAAGCATGAAACGGCCGGCATGGGCAAGACCCGCGCCGGCCGTTTCGCTCTCCGCGGTCAACGCACGGCATTGCTACACTTGGAAACCATGACGCAAGCTGTTGATTCCGCCGATTCCGTAGACCCCCGCGCATTGGAGGCGCTGAACCGCTATTTCGGCTACGATTCGTTCCGTCCTGGACAATCCGGCATCGTCTCGGCCATCCTCACCGGACACGACGTGCTTGGCGTCATGCCCACCGGCGCCGGCAAATCCATCTGCTATCAGATTCCCGCAGCGATCCTGCCGGGCGCGCCATCGTCATCTCGCCGCTGATCTCACTCATGCGCGACCAGGTCGACGCCCTGAACGACGTGGGCCTTCCGGCCGCGTCATCAACACCACTCAGACGCCGGACGAACAGGATCTCGTCTTCGCGCAGGCGCTCTCCGGCCAGATCAAACTGCTGTACGTGGCGCCGGAACGTTTTGGAAACCGAACGATTCCGCAACTTCGCCGTCCGTGTGCCGATCTCGCTCGTCGCCGTCGACGAAGCGCACTGCGTCTCCCAATGGGGGCAGGACTTCCGTTCCTCATATCTTGGCATCGGCGAATTCATCGCCGGACTGCCCACACGTCCAACGGTCGCCGCGTTCACCGCCACCGCCACCGAACGCGTGCGCCGCGACATCGTTTCGATTCTGGGCCTGCACACACCGTCCATCACCGTCACCGGTTTCGACCGGCCGAACCTGTATTTCGACGTCATCAGCATGCCACGCAAAGACAAAGCATCCTGGGTGGCGTCCTACATCGCCAGCCATCCGGACGAATCCGGCATCGTCTACTGCGCCACGCGCAAGGAAACGGAAGCGCTCGCCGAATCGCTTAACAGCGCCGTCGCCGAATTGCGTGCCGCAGGGGGTGCGGATGTGTCGGATATCGGCACCATCGCCGTTGCCTACCATGGCGGTATGAGCGCCGACGCACGAGAGAAGGCGCAACGCGATTTCGTCACCGACCGTGTGCCCGTGGTCGTGGCCACCAACGCGTTCGGCATGGGCATCGACAAATCCAACGTGCGGTTCGTCATCCACCACAACATGCCCGAATCCATCGAAGCGTACTACCAGGAGGCGGGTCGCGCCGGACGAGACGGCGAACCAAGCCGCTGCACGCTGTTGTGGAACGAATCGGACATCGTCACCCGCCGCCGGCTGCTCGACTCGGACTACGAAAACGAACGACTGACACCCGAAGAGCAGGAGGCCGTACGCGCGTCGAAACGCCGGCTGCTCGACGCGATGGTCGGCTACTGCCGTACCACGGACTGCCTGCACGCGTACATGACCCGGTATTTCGGCGAAACCGCGGGCGCGGCGGCGAAAACGGACGGCAAATGCGTGGGCGGTTGCGCCAACTGCGAGCACACATTCGAAACCATCGACGTCACCGACATCGCCCGAGCCATCAGCCGTTGCGTGCACGATGTGAACCAGCATGTCGGCAGCGGCAAAATCGTCAAGGTGCTGCGCGGCTCGAAGGCGCAGGATCTAAGCTATCTCAACCCCGAAAGCCTGCCGTCGTTCGGCATGCTCGACGAAGTGCCGGAAGCGCGCATCCGCGACGTGCTGAGCCAGATGGCCACCGACGGCTTCCTGACGATCGCGGAAGGACGCCTGCCGATCGTCGGCTTCGGACCCCGTGCGGCGGAAACGGTCGCACCCGAATTCCATTACGACATCAAGAAGATCAAACGTGCTGACGCCCGTGCGCGTCGAACGCCCGACGTGTCCACTCCCGCTGTCGGATCGTACGTGCCGGATGACGGCGACGAGGCGCTATTCCAGAAGCTGCGTGCGCTGCGACTGGACATCGCGCGCGAACTCGGCAAACCGCCGTACATCGTGTTCTCCGACAAGACGTTGCGTGACATGGTACGGGTCAAGCCGATCACTGACGACCAGTTCCTTGCCGTCAACGGTGTGGGGGAAAGCAAGCTCAAACAGTACGGCGAACGGTTCATGGCCGCGATTCGGGAGGATTCCGGCGACGAGGCTTGAACCGGCCATAACCGACACGCATGGCACGACGGTTGACGTTGAGCCTGCGAACCGTGAATAGTGGAATGTGAACACAACAACGAAAGGACAGAACATGGCGGAAGACAAGCCGGTGGTGGAAAGCTTCCAATTGGACCACACCAAAGTAAAGGCGCCGTATGTGCGCTACATCGATACGGAAACCGGCCCCCACGGCGACGTGATCTCGAACTACGACCTGCGATTGGTGCAGCCGAACGAGAACGCCATTCCGACCGGCGGACTGCACACCATCGAACATACCATCGCGGTGCTGCTGCGCGAACGCATCCCCGGTTACATCGACTGCTCGCCGTTCGGATGCCGCACAGGCTTCCACCTGCTGACGTGGGGCGAGCATTCCACCGAGGATGTGGCTCGCGCATTGAAGGAATCGTTGGAATTCATCGCCTACGAGGCCACATGGGACGACGTGCCGGCAACCACCATCGAAAGCTGCGGCAACTACCGCGACCACAGCCTGTTCACCGCCAAGGAATGGTGCAAGGACATCCTCGCCAAGGGCATCAGCTCCGACCCGTTCGAACGCCGCCTTGTGTGAGCGTTACCATGCCTGTGCGGTGGGCGTGGTAGTTTGGACGGCTGGAATGCTTGAGAGAGGTACACAGTCGAATTGAGGTGAAAGGGTTGAACGAAACCACTTCCGAACGTCGGTTCCGTCGTGCCACCATGGATGATCTGCCTGTCATGCTGAAAATCTACCAGCATGCGCGTGAGCTTATGGCGGCCAACGGGAATCCCACGCAATGGGGAAACACGTTCCCACGTGAGGAAGTGATCCTTGACGACATTCGCCAGCAGCGCACCATGCTGCTGGTGGACGAGGCTGACGGCAAGGAGCGTGTGCTCGCCCAGTTCGCCCTGTGCACGGGCGAGGATCCCACCTACGCGCATATCGACGGCGCCTGGCTGGACGACGACTCGTATGTGACCATCCACCGCATCGCCTCGTCGGGAATCGTCAAAGGCGCGGCCAAGGACTGCATCAACTGGTGCATCGAACATTACGGCAACGTGCGCGCCGACACGCATCCGAACAACAAGGCCATGCAGCACGTGCTCGAATCGAACGGATTCGCCCGCTGCGGCCTGATCCAACTGCTTGACCGCCCCACCGATACCACGCGTATCGCCTACCAGCGTCACGAATGGTGATTGCGCATACATAGAAACATAGAAAAAAGGACGTCTCCCGTAAAACTGCGGGAAACGTCCTTTTCCATATGAAGGGATGATTAGAACAGTCCCGGCTCGTTAAGCTGAGAATGCTTGCGGCTGTACGTGAAATACACGACCAGTCCAAGCGCGAACCACACGGCGAAACGCACCCACGTCTCCCAATTCAAACCGAAGATCAGAATCAGGCAGAAGATGATGGCGCAGATTGGCGTGAACGGCACGCCCGGCGCACGGAAGCCACGATGCGCGTCCGGCTGGGTCTTGCGCATCCACAGGATGCCGGCCGACACGATGATGAACGCGGACAGCGTACCGATGTTCACCAGCTCGAACAGCACGTTGATGTTGATGAAACCGCCGGCGATGGCCGTCAGAATGCCGAAGAACCACGTGCCCTTGAACGGTGTGCGGTACTTCGGATGCACTTCGCCGAAGAACTTCGGGAACAGTCCGTCGCGGCTCATCGCATAGCAGATGCGGGACTGGCCGTACAGCTGCACCAGCATGACGGTGGTCATGCCGATCAACGCGCCGAGGTTCACGATGAACGCCAGCCAGTTGAGGCCGGTCTCGAGAATCACGCCCGCCACCGGAGCGTCAATGAACTTCGCGAACTCCTTGTACGGCACCACGCCGGTCATGATGAGCGTCATGATGATGTACAGCACGGTGGACACGGCCAGCGAAATCAGGATGCCGCGCGGCAGCGTCTTGTTCGGATTGATGGTCTCCTCGGCGGAGGAGGACACGGCGTCGAAGCCGATGAAGCTGAAGAACACGATCGACGCGGCCGGCACGATGCCGTACGGTTGCGTCGAACCCGGCTGGAACGTGTAGATGCCATACGGGGAGAACGGTTTCCAGTTGGCGGGATTGATGTACCAGACGGTGCACACGATGAACAGCACGATGATGGCCAGCTTGATCATCACCATGATGTCGTTGGTCTTCTTCGTCTGGTTGATGCCGATGGACAGCACCCACGTGATGATAAGCACGATCACGAAGCCCGGCAGATTGAAATACGTGGTGACTCCCGGCGTGGTGCCGTACGCGGCGGTCAGTTCGACCGGCAGATGCAGGCCGAAGCCTTCCAACAGCTTGTTGAAATAGCCCGACCAGCCGGCGGACACGGTCGCCGCCTGCAACGCGTACTCCAGAATCAGATCCCAACCGATCACGAAGGCGATCAACTCGCCGAACGCCAGATACGCGTACGAATAGGCGGAGCCGGAAACCGGTGCCATCGCGGCGAACTCCGCATAGCACAGGCCCGCAAAGCCGCAGCAGACGGCGGCGAGCAGGAAGGACACGCACAATGCCGGTCCCGCGGTGAGCGCGCCTTTGCCGGTGAGCACGAAGATGCCGGTGCCGATGATGGCGCCGATGCCCAGCATGGTCAGGTCGAAGGTTTTCAGTGTTCGCTTCAGCGGAGTCGATTCGGAGACAAGTTGGTCCACCGACTTCTTGCGAAATAGATCCATGGTCGTCAGATTCCCTGTGATTGTTTCAAAAATGGGCTGGACCGGACGGATTTCCGGGACTCTGGCACGCCTTAACGCCAGAAATCAGAAAGGCCGCGGCGATATGCGCAACAGCCTTGTGTATGGAAAGTGTAAAAAACACTGCCGGACAAAATCGTGAAAACATCGTGAATCGTCTCACCATATGTCCCTGATGTTCCATACCTGTCACATAGCGGCGCGACAATGGGAGCCATGACTTTGAGCGCAACACGTGAATGGGATTTCTCCTCCGAACAAGGCAAAGCGAACTACAAGGCCGCCCAGCGGCGGTATCCGGCGCAGGCCATCGTCGACTTCGCCGCACTGCGCGACAACATGCGCCACCTGGTGAGTGTCGTCGCGGACCGCATTCCGGCACCGCCGTCATGGGCATCGTCAAAGCCGACGCGTACGGACACGGCCTGATCCCCGCCGCGCTTGCCGCGCTCGCAGGCGGCGCCACGTGGCTCGGCACCGCGCAATCGCATGAAGCGCTGTTGTTGCGCAAGGCGGGCATCGGCCCCGATCGCTGCCATATTCTGACATGGGTCTACAGCGGCGCCGAAGTGCCGTTCGACGAGCTGATCGACAACGACATCGACATTTCCGTCGGCTCGCTCGCCGGCATCGACGGTGTCGCCGCGGCCGCACGCAGGCTTGGCAAGACGGCGCGCGTGCATGTGAAGGTCGATTCCGGCTTCGGCCGTAACGGCTTCACGCCCGCCGGTTTCGACGCGGCGCTCGCCAAACTGGTGCCGCTCGCCAAGGAAGGCGTGCTGCACATCGTCGGCCAGTGGAGCCATCTGGCGGTCGCCGACGCACCGGACGTTCCGGAATTCGTTGCCTCCACCGACATGCAGGTCGAAACGTTCAAGGACTTCACCCGTCGTATGGAGGCGGCCGGCATTCCGCCGGAAATCCGCCACCTCGCCAACACCGCGGCGACGCTGTCCCGTCCGGAAATCCACTTCGAACTGACCCGTCCGGGCATCGGCCTGTACGGTTACGAAGCCGATCCGGCCATGGGCACGCCGTCCACGTATAGCCTGAAGCCCGCCATGACCCTGCAGGCGCAGCTCGGCACCGTCAAGGACGTGGAAGCCGGCCATGGCATCTCCTACGGCCGTACGTATCTGACCCCGTCCGACACCTCCACCGCGATCGTGCCGCTTGGTTACGCGGACGGCATCCACCGCTCCGCCTCCGGTTTCGACATGGAAGGCGCCAAGCATGTGACCAAGCCCGGTGGTCCGGTGCGCGTGATGACCTCGGAAGGCCCGCGCCTGTACCGTGTGTCCGGCCGCGTGTGCATGGACCAGTTCATTCTCGACCTGCACGGTTCCGCTGCCGAACTCGGCATCCACGAAGGCGACAATGTGGAACTGTTCGGTCCAGGCCGTGGCGAGGATTACGCCGAACCGACCGCGGACGATTGGGGTCGTGCCGCCGACACCATCAGCTACGAGATCTTCACCTGCCTGCGCAACCGCATTCCGCGCCTGTACGAGCATGCCACGGACGTATTGTCCGCCGAGGACCTCGCCAAGCTCGACCCGGCAAGCATCCTGTAATCCCCGTAAAAAAGCGGCGGCAGCCGCCGCACCCATAGGAAGGCGGTGCATCATGACGAGCGAAGGATACAGCGCGTTCGACGAGGAGCGTTGGGCTCCGGAACCACCCAAATCCAGCTCCCGCACCGCCTTCCAACGCGACCGCGCCCGACTCATCCACTCGTCCGCATTGCGCAGGCTCGGCGCGAAAACGCAGATTCTGGTAGCCGGCACGGACGATTTCGCACGTACACGGCTTACACACACGTTGGAGGTCGCGCAAATCGGTCGACAGATCGGCACTTCGCTCGGTTGCGATCCCGACGTGGTCGACTGCGCCTGCCTTGCGCACGACCTCGGCCACCCGCCGTTCGGCCATAATGGGGAACGCGCGCTTGCCGAAATCGCCGGCAATATCGGTGGTTTCGAAGGCAATGCGCAAACCTTGCGATTATTGACGCGCCTCGAACCGAAAATACTGTTTCCCGACGGACGTTCCGCAGGCGTGAATCTGACGCGTGCCGCGCTCGATGCGGCCGTCAAATACCCGTGGACGCTTGCCGAAGCCGCCGCGCATCCGAAAGGGGAGCGCAGCGCGAAATTCTGCGTCTATCCGGATGATACGGACGTGTTCGCCTGGCTCAAACAACACGCGCCCGACACCACCCGCCGTCCCGTCGAATGCCAGGTGATGGACCTGTCCGATGACATCGCCTACAGCGTGCATGATGTGGAGGACGCCATCGCCACCGGCGCGTTCAATCCGGGCGTGCTGCATGAAAGCGGCGTGATCGACGCGGTCGTCGAGGACGCGCGCGCCTGGTACGGACCGCAATGGGACACAGACAAGCTGGTGGCCGCGTTCGCACGCATGCACCGGCGCGACACGTTCCCCGGCTATTTCGACGGTTCGCGACGCGCGCTCGCCGCATTGAAGAACATGACCAGCAATCTGATCGGCCGATTCGCCGGTTCCGTGGAACAAGCCACGCGGGACACGTACGGCAACGAGCCGCTGACCCGATACAACGGCGATCTGGTGATTCCCGAGGAAACCAGTTACGAAATCGTGGTGCTGAAAGGCATCGCCGTGCATTTCGTCATGGCGCCCGGCGAACGCGAGCCGATGCACGGCGAGGAACAGCGGATCGTCGGCGATCTGGTGGACGTGTTCATGGCGGACAATCCCAAACCGTCCAGCGCGTTGGAGAACGTGTTCCTCGACGATTGGCGCGAGGCCGGCAGCGACGGCGAACGCCTGCGCGTGGCCATAGACCAGGTGGCGAGCCTGACCGACACGTCCGCCCTGACCCTCCACTCCCTTCTCTGCTGAACGGGCTGGTAGGCTGGACCGTATGCCGGGAATGATCAAGAAGGAAGACATAGAAAAGGTCCGCGCCACCGCCGACCTGTATGACATCGTATCCGCGACCGTCACGCTCAAACCCTCGGGAACCGGTACATACGTAGGCCTGTGCCCCTTCCATGACGAGAAAAACGCCAAGTTTTTCCGTACGTCCCGCGCTTGGCGTGTGGCATTGCTTCGGCTGTGGTCTCGGCGGTGACGTGTTCGGCTACGTTGAACATCAGGAGAACATCGACTTTCGTGACGCGGTGGAGCTGCTCGCCGACAAATACCATATCGAACTGCATTACGACAAAGCCGACAACGTGCCCGCGCACACCGGTTCGAAACGCGCACGCCTGCTCGAAGCCAACGAGGCGGCGCAGGAATACTTCGTCTCCCAGCTGATGACCAAGGAGGCGCTCGCCGCGCGCAAGCTGTTGGACGGTCGCAACTTCAGCCAGGCCGACTGCCAGCGGTTCGGCTGCGGATATGCCCCCCAAGGATGGGATAACCTGGTGCGGCACCTTGCCGGCAAAGGCTTCACCCAGCAGGAGATGCTCGACGCGGGACTCGCACGTCAGGGCCAGCGTGGCGTATACGACTATTTCCGTGGCCGCGTGACATGGCCGATTCGCGATTCGACCGGCCGTACGCTCGGCTTCGGCGCGCGCAAGCTGTACGAGGATGACACGATCAACGCGAAATACATCAACACGCCCGACACGCAGCTGTACCGCAAAACACAGGTGCTGTACGGCATCGACCTTGCCAAATCGGCGATTGTGAAGAAACGCCAGGCGGTGATCGTCGAAGGCTATACCGATGTGATGGCCATGCATCTGGCCGGCATCGACACGGCGGTCGCCACGTGCGGCACCGCATTCGGCGCCGAGCATGCGAAGATCATTCGCCGATTGATCGCGGACGATTCGTTGGGCGCCGTGCAGCTGGTTGGCCCCCTGAAGGTGGAGGGGCAGGCGTTGAGCTCGCGTGTCGTGTTCACATTCGACGGCGATGCGGCTGGGCAGAAGGCCGCGATCCACGCGTCGGTTTGGACGCGCGTTCTCGACGCAGGCGTCGTCGCGGTCGCCGAAGACAACCTCGACCCGTGCGATCTGCGCATCAAACGCGGCAACGAGGCGGTGCGCGCGCTGATCGCCAATGCGCGGCCGCTGTACGATTTCGTGATCGATTCGGCAATCGACCGTTTCGACACCACGTACGCGACAGGTCAGATGGGCGCGGTCAAGGCGGTCGCCCCGCTGATCGCGCAAATCCGAGACCGTTCGCTGCTCGACCTGTACTCACGCAAGGCGGTACGTCGCATCGGCGTCGATCTGGACATCATGCAACGCGAAGTGGCGTACCAGCGTCGCAAACTGAACATGCGTGACGAGGACGCGTACGCGCCGAAAGTCGATTCCAAAACAATGCGGGGCCGTCGGCTGAACCAGCATATGCGGAACGTGGCGCGAATCCGTATGCGAATCCCGCCGCACGCAAGGCGTTGGAGCATCGCGACGCGGCCGAGCAAAGCTACTATCGCATCGACGACGCCGTGTTCATCTGCGAACAGCAGTTCATGGCCACGCTGATCCAGGTGCCGTTGGCCGTCGATCCGACGATGTTCGCCAGCCTGACCTTGTCGAGTTTCATGACGCCGGTGTTCCGCACGCTGTTCCAAGCGGTCGCCGCGGCGGGCGGGCTTCCAGGGGAAGACGTGCCGCAGGGACTGTGGATGCACAATCTGACGAAGGCGGGCGGTCCGATGCTCGAATCGGTCATCAACGAGCTGGCCGTCATGCCGCTGCCATTGCCGCCGAGCGAAGCGGACGCGAACCGCAATACAGGCGAGTCGCAGGAACAATCGGCGCAATTGCGCAAGCCGACGCAGGAGGAGCGGCGGTACGCGTCCGAACTGATCGTCAGACTGCTTGATACCGGCATCATGCGCAAAATCGGCGCGGCCCAGCGCCGCATGGCGCAACTGCCGGACGGTGCAGAGAAAATCGAACTGCTCGGACAGATCACCAAACTGGAAACGCTGCGCAAGGACCTGCAGTCGCGTGTTTTCGGCAACAACGTTGCGTGACACGCCCATATGGTGAATCGAAGGCGAACGGAAGATGGTTTTTAGACAAAATCTTGGCGCACGCGGGGTTAATTTGTGAAGATTTGCGGGCCTTGTTTTCGGTTTCGCCGGTTTGCAAAAGCATGCGGCAGTAAGCAATAGTGGATGAAAATCGTTGGAATGGTCGGAAAAGCAGCACGCCGAGGGTTCGTGCTAGTCGCATTTTTGGGTAAAGTGGTCTAGGCGTTTGCATGAAAATCGCTTGGGTTTTGCAAGGTGTGCAAGGCGGTTGCAAACGAGATTGACGGAGGAATGCATGCGGCGATTGGTCGTCAAGGTCCTGAAGAACGAGACCATTCTCGTAGTCGCTTCCATACTCGCACTCATATCGTGCTTCATCGTGCCGCCAGACAAGGAATACGCCGGCTACATCCACGCCAGCACCATCTCGCAGCTGATTTGTCTGATGCTTGTGGTGTGCGGCTTCCAGCGCATCGGCGTGTTCCGCATCATCGGCTCGCGCCTGCTGCATCACGTCAAAACCGCGCGTGGCCTGGTGCTCACGTTGATCGCATTGCCGTTCTTCTCCGGCATGCTCATCACCAATGATGTGGCGTTGGTCACCTTCGTGCCGTTCGCAATCGCGGTGTTGACGATGGCGCACATGGAAGAGCATGCGGTGCTTGTCGGCACGCTGATGACCATCGGCGCGAACGTGGGCAGCATGCTCACCCCGATCGGCAACGCGCACAACCTGTATCTGAAAGCGTTGACGGGCATGCCGACGTCCGAGATGATCGGCATCATGGCCCCGTATTCCGCTACCGCAGCCGTTCTGCTGATAATCATCACCTGCGTGATTTTCGGCAGCAAACCGGTTTCCGAATTTTCCGCGATCGATGGTTCCGGCATCGAACAGAACGTACTCGCCCCGCATTCCGACCGGCCGCAGCCTGACGAGATTCGCGTGACCGGCTACGGTGCCGGTTATGGCGGCTGGCGTACGATCGTATACACGGCGTTGTTCGTCGTCTGCTGCTGGCGGTGAGCGATTTCATTCCGCTGTGGTTGATGTGCGTCATCGTGTTCGTGGCGTTCCTGCTATGCGACCGCCGCGTGTTCCGCAACGTCGATTGGGGACTGCCGCTCACGTTCTGCATGTTCTTCATCTTCATCGGCAACATGAAACGCGTGCCGGAATTCTACGAGCTGGCCGCCTCGCTGGTGGACGCGCATCCGCTGGAAGTGGCCGTGGTGTCCAGCCAGTTCATCTCCAACGTGCCGACCACGCTGCTGCTGTCCGGCTTCTGCGACCAGTGGCGTGAACTGATCATCGGCACCAACCTGGGCGGCTTGGGCACGCTGATCGCGTCCATGGCGTCGCTGATCGGCTACAAGAACGTGACGCGCGCCTACCCGGACAAGAAAGGCCGTTATCTGGCCGTCTACACCGCGGTGAACGTGCTGTTCGTCATTGTGCTCGTCGGCCTGAGCTGGATTATCGAGTAGCGTTTGGCCGTCGACCGGTTTCCCTGACCGCTAATCTCAAGGTCGCCGGTTCGCACCTTTTGCTGGGATTGCATGAAAACCCTTGAAATCATTGGATTTCAAGGGTTTATTGTTACGTCGGCTGATGGTCTGGTGCTGTGATAATTTGTGCCGGGAAGCGTGTGCCGAGAAACGTAGGAAGGCTGAACATGCTGCAAGGATTGCTGGGAATTTTCTCCGGACTGATCACGCCGGTGCAGACCGCGGTGAACACGCGGCTCGGCCGTTCCATCGGCTCGCCGTTGCGCGCCTCGCTGGTGTCGTTCAGCGTCGGCCTCATTGCGATGCTGACTTTGACGCTGCTGCTTGGCCCGTATCCGCTGATTCCCGCCACCGCGGCGAACGGCCCATGGTGGATGTGGTTCGCGGGCGTGTTCGGTGTCACTTTCCTGACCGGCAATGTGCTGCTGCTGCCGAAACTGGGCAGTCTCAAAACCGTGATCATGCCAGTCACCGGGCAGATCGTCATGGGCCTGCTGATCGACACTTTCGGCTGGTTCGGCACTACCGCGCAGCCGATTTCCCCGCTGCGCATCGCAGGCGCGGCGATCACGCTGGTCGGTTTCCTGCTTGCCGTCGCCGGACCGAATCTGCGATTGAGGCCTGCCATCGATCGCCCGGCTGGCGGTTCGGAAAATTCCGGCGATTCCGAAAAATCCGAAACTGACGGAAAAGCCGTACATGTGCCAGGTTCCGCGACCGTGCTGTGGAGTTGCGCAGGCATCGCGTTCGGCATGTGTTCGGCCGTGCAGACGGCGTTGTTGGGCAAGCTGGGCGTCGCGTTGGGATCGCCGGTGAAGGCATCGCTCGCCTCGTTCGTGGTCGGTCTGATCTCGCTTGCGATCGTCGTCGCATTCGTCGACCGCACCTACAGCCTCGGCGACGCGCTGAAGAAAGGCAATCCGTGGTGGATGTGGGTAGGCGGATTGCTGGGTGCGACGCTGGTGATGTGCAACGCGTACCTGTCCGCGCATATCGGCACCGGCATGACGGTGATGCTGGTATTGCTCGGTCAGGTCGGCGGAGGATTGCTGGTCGACCGTTTCGGCCTGCTTGGCGTGCCACGCAAGCCCGTGGCCGGCATCCAATACGTCGGCGTGCTCGTAGCCATCGTCGGCATTGTGCTCAAGGCGATGTGATTGCCGTGTCGAGTTGGCAACCGTGTGCGAACTGACTATACTGTGTTTAGTTTGGCCCTGTAGCTCAGCTGGATAGAGCATGTGACTTCTAATCTCAAGGTCGCCGGTTCGAGCCCGGCCGGGGTCACCATCAAGCCCTCGCGTCGTTTCATGCGGTGCGGGGGCTTTCCTGTCCATTGAACGGCAAGCCATTGGCTTGCGAAGATAGGGGAGACCATGAAGCGAATCGTCGCGGGCATTCTGGCGCATGTGGACGCGGGCAAGACCACGTTGTCGGAGGCGCTGCTGTACGCTACCGGCCAAGTACGCAAACTCGGCCGCGTCGACCACGGCGACGCTTTCCTCGACACGGACGCCATGGAACGGCAGCGCGGCATCACCATCTTCACCGAGCCGGCCGTCATCGCCACGCCCGACCTCACCATCACCCTGCTCGATACTCCTGGACACGTCGACTTCTCCGCCGAAACGGAACGTACGCTCGCCGTGCTCGACTACGCCATCCTCGTCATCTCCGGCGCGGACGGCATCCAAGGCCATACCGAAACGTTGTGGCGACTGCTCAATCGCTATCAGGTGCCCACATTCGTCTTCGTCAACAAAATGGACGCGCCTGGCGCCGACAAAACGCAACTGCTCGTCCAACTCAAGAAACGCTTCTCGGACGGCTGCGTCGACTTCACCGAGCCGATTGACGGCGAACGCATGGAGGAGATCGCCATGCAAAACGAAACGGCCATGGACGCGTATCTCGACACCGAAACCGTGCCGGACGAAACCATTCGCGCCATGATCGCCCGCCGTGAGCTGTTCCCCTGCTATTTCGGATCAGCGCTGAAAATGGACGGTATAGAACAGTTCGTCGCAGGTTTCGAACGGTTCGCGCAAGAGCCGCAATACAATGGCGAATTCGGCGCACGCATATATAAGGTGTCTCATGACGCGCAAGGCAACCGTCTGACCTGGCTCAAGGTGACCGGCGGCGAACTGAAGGCCAAGATGATGCTAAGCGGCACCGCGCACGCCGGCGACGCGGATGCGGTTGCCGAAGACGGCCAATGGCATGAGAAAGCCGACCAGGTGCGCGTCTATTCCGGCGCGAAATCCACCACCGTCGACACGGTCCCCGCAGGCACCATCTGCGCCGTCACGGGTCTGACGCAGACATTCCCCGGCGAAGGCCTCGGCATGGAGCGGGACGCCGGCAGTCCGGTCCTCCAGCCGGTGCTCACGTACACGCTGGAACCGGGGGAGTGCGACATTCACAAATGTCTCGTCGCCCTACGCGAACTGGAGGACGAGGATCCGCTGCTGCACGTTGTCTGGCAGTCTCGCCTAGAGGAAGTGCACCTGCAGTTGATGGGCGCGGTGCAGCTGGAGATCATCCAGCAGATCATGCACGACCGTTTCGGCTTGGACGTCACGTTCGGACCGGGCAGCATCCTGTACAAGGAGACGATCGCCGCGCCGGTCGAAGGCGTCGGCCATTTCGAGCCGTTGCGTCACTACGCCGAAACGCATGTGCTGCTCGAACCGCTGCCGCAGGGCGCGGGCATGGCATACGCCACCGTGTGCAGCGAGGACGTGCTCGACCGCAACTGGCAGCGTCTCATCATGCAGCATTTCCAGGAACGCGAGCATCTGGGCGTGCTTACCGGCTCGCCGATCACCGATATGAGAATCACGCTGCTGACGGGCCGTGCGCATCTGAAGCACACGGAAGGCGGCGATTTCCGCCAAGCCACCTACCGCGCGATACGCCAGGGCCTGATGGAAGCGAAGAAGAAGGGCGATTGCCGTCTGCTTGAACCTTGGTACGGCTTCCGTCTGGAAGTGCCGCAGGACATGGTCGGACATGCGATGGCCGACATCCAGCGCATGTCGGGCACGTTCGACACGCCTACCGGCGACGGCGAATACATGGTGTTGAACGGCACGGCGCCGGTATCCGAATGCGTGACTATGCGATGGACGTGAACGCGTACACGCACGGCCGTGGCCATTTAAGCTGCGTGTTCGCCGGCTACCAGCCCGTGCCACAATGCCGACGAGGTGATCGAGAACATGGCTTACGATCCGGAATCCGACCTGGAGAACACGCCGGATTCGGTGTTCTGCGCGCATGGCGCCGGCTATCCGGTCAAATGGTACAAGGTGCCCGAATTCATGCATCTCGACTACGCGTGGGATGGCATGCGCGAATAGAACCGAAAGACAGACGGGTGGGAAGCGCCGATTGCTTCCCACCCCGAGGCCTGTTGTCGGATACCGACAAACGGATAAACGAAAAGCCCCACCGAATCGGTGAGGCTTCATGCTGGAG
>ENA-OPYV01000032-OPYV01000032.1-human-gut-metagenome-genome-assembly--contig:-NODE-32-length-41166-cov-3.732157_pt1 | contig 41166 bp, 47 predicted proteins | sample MGYA00242474_ERZ504485 | MGnify/ENA primary metagenome ERZ504485 (study PRJEB26092, sample SAMD00036263) | human gut metagenome | host: Homo sapiens | study: EMG produced TPA metagenomics assembly of...
CAGGGCGTCAGGGTCGCGACGGCGGCCTGCTCGTCGCTTTCGCGGACGGTGACGGTCAGGGTCTTGACGGTGCTGGTGTTGCGGCTGACGGATTCGAGTTTGCCTTGGGCGAGGCGGTTGTAGTCGAGCCGGTAGTGGTCGAGGCTGTCGCCGGTCTCGTCCATCATCACGTCGGCGAGGATCTCTCGCACGCCGCGTGAGCGCGTGTAGGAGGCGATCTGCACGCTTTGCCCGGCCTCGAAGCTGTTGATGAGCTTGGCCCACCGGTCGATGATCTCCATCTGATGGGATTCCGGGCTCAGCTGGTAGTTGATGTCCTGGAAGAGGATGGTGGCGCTCCACCGTCCGTCGCCCAGGCTGGCGATCCCGTTGCGCAGCATCGCGTCGTAGCCGATGAGCTGCTTGACGCCCTTCGGCAGACGCGTCGCCTTCTTTCTCCGCGCCTTCGTCCTGGCTTCGGCATCGTCTTCGTCCGGCGCGACCGGGGGTTTCTTCTTTCCGAACATTCCTCACCTTTCCTTGATCTTGGTTTCGCGCCGGGGGCGGTATGGTCTTCCCGGACCGTCGAGCAGGTAGACCTCGCGCTGCGTGTAGTGGCGCAGGATGTATTTCAGGTATTTCTCGGGCATGAGCCCCTTGGGCCTCACCCATCCCCATACGGCGATGGGCAGGCCGGGCGGGAAGATCAGGTACATGGCGAGGTTGGGGTCGACGCCCAGGCCGAGCCACAGGCCGACGTACCCTCCCCCGCACACGATGGCGAGGATGACGGCGGCGAGGCACTGCCGCCAGCTCATCCCCATGAACACCTTGCTTTCGATGGTGGTCAGCTCCCTGTAGACGGGCATCTGCAACGCCATGATGGTTCCTTTCCTTTATTCGCCGCCGAAGAGCTCTTGGCGACGGAATTGGCCGCCATGACGATGCCGATGAGCATGACGCTCGCCAGGAGCAGGCCGGTGAAGTTGTCAAGCACCCAGCCGGAGAGGCTGTCCCCGTCCTTGTACTTGCTCGGGTTCAACGTGCCGCCCACGAACGTGCGGTACATGAGGATCGCCAGATACAGGGTGGCGCACTGGAACACCAGCGACGCGTACTGCCTGAAGTAGTTGACGCCCCACTGGCGGGTCTCCTCCTGGGCGATGACGCGATCGGCAGCGGGTTGACGCCGTGAGCATGTAGATCTGCACGAACCGCAGGAGGATCACGACGGTGACGACGATGGTCGCGCCCTTGGAGACGAGGAACGGGATGATCAGCAGGATCAGGCACGGGATCTGTCCGAACGTGCCGGCGGAGTCGATGGCGTCGCGCATGCTGTCGCCCAGGCCGAGGCCCGACGCGGATCCCGTGGTGGGGGCGGCCGAATGGATGCCGCCCATCACGCCCTCGCCGATCTCGTCGATGGCCTTGAGCATGAGCTCGCTGTGCTGGGCGGCGGTGAACACGAGCACGAGCTTGAACATCGCCATGGCGACGAGCTTGACGCCCAGTTCGCGGTCGCCGTCGGCACGGGTGCTGACCCTGGCGAGTTCGAGGACGCACAGGATGGCGAGGATCGTGCTGGCGATGGGCTTGACGGCCGAGCGGGCGATGGTCAGGCTCAGCTGGTACATGCCCGCGTTGTATTCGGCGGGGGTCTCAGCAGGTCGCCACGAGGTCGTCGCCGACGCCGGACCCTATCGCGTGAGGATGCCGACGATGAAATCGACCATGCGTGGCCTCCCTTCTACAGGGCGATGCTGGAGAACAGGGCCGCGGCGGCGATGATCAGGCCGCCGCCGACGACCTGCCAGACGCCCGACTGGGTGGCGGGGCCGTTCTGGTCCTTCAGGCCGCCCGCGAGGGTGATGACGCCCCACACGGCCCACAGGCCGCCGCCGATGATGGCAAACTGGCTGAACAGCTGCAACGCGCTGGTGACCACGCTGCTGGATCCGGCGGCGAGGGTGATTGTCTCGGACATGATGGTTCCTTTCGACTTGTTTTCCGATGACCTGCCCACGGTACGGCCGTGTCGGATGGCCCGGTTTGGACAAAAAGCGAGGGGTCCCGTCCGACACGGTCGCGCGTCGGACGGGACCCCGGTGGTCAGGCGGTCGGGCTCGCCTATTCGGCGTCCTGGCTGCCGGTCACGTCGGCGTCGCCGTCGGTTCGGGCGTCGCCGCGTTTTCCGCGGTGCAGCCTGCGGGTCAGGCCCGCCGCCAGGCATGCGACGCCGGCGGCGAGGAGCACGGCGACGACGCTGATCATGCTTGCCGTGTCCGCGCCCGTATGGGCGAGCCCCTCCACGGTCGCGCCGTCGATGCCGGCGCGGTTGAGCGTCAGGGGCTTCTCGGAGACCTTGAGCGTGTACGTGGACTTGGTGAGGCCGTCGGCGCTGGTGGCGGTGATGGTGGCCTTGTCGTGGTCCTTGTGGATGGTGACGCCCATGCCGGCCGACTTGTCGAAGTCGGCGGTCACGGTCCAGTGGTCGATGTTGTCGACCTGCGCCGTGTACTCGTGCTTCGACGGGTCGAAGCCGTCGATGGCCTTGCCGTCCACGATGATGGACGTGATGGCGGCCTCGTGCGTCGCGCGGGTGAGGTAGGTGACGGTGAACGTGGGCGCGGGGTTGGCGAGGGTCACGCCGTCGGGGGCGAGGATGTTGAGCGTGTACTTCCAGGTCATGCCCCTGACCTTCGATTCGGAGACCTGCACGGTCTGGCCCTGCTTGGAGGCGTAGGCGAACGTGCCGTCTTCGGGGATGGTGTAGTCCGTGTCCTTCACGACGTGGTATTCGCCGTCCAGGAGGTAGCCGTGGCTCACGAGCGTGGTGTCGTCGCGGCTTGCGGCGGGCGTCTGCCCGTCGGTGTCCTTGGCGGCTCCGGGTTTGAACGCCTCCTCGGCGGTCGGCGTCCCGTGGTCGCGGATCACGGTCACGCTGTAGGTGCGCGACTGGCCGTCCGCGGCCGTGGCGGTCCAGTATTGGGTGGTGGCGTAGCCGGAGCGGGTCACGTCGCCGGCTTGACGGTCACGCCGGACGGGGCCTCGGGCAGGATGGTACGCGCCGGGGGTCGTTCGCGCCGATGCGGATGGTGTAGTCGAGCACGTCCGGGTCCCAGCCGTCGATCAGCGTGCCCTTCCCCGCCTTGCCCGTGAGGTCCACGTACAGGCCGTTCAGGCGCGCGTGCGGGTTGGAGGGCGTGGGCTTGGCCTTCTGGAAGTCCACGGTCACGGTGTAGGTCACGCCGTTCAGCGTGGTCTTGAGGATGCGGCTCGCGTTCGCGCCGAGCGTCGGGGCGATCGGCGTGCCCTCGCTGACGTCGGCCTTGTCGCCGGCGGCGCTGGTGTGGCCGAGGGTGTACTGGTCGGCGACGGCGTCGGCGGGCATGGTGATCGCGTATTCGTGCCTCGACGGGTCGAAGCCGCTGATGTCGTGTCGGCTGGTGGTGCCGTCCGGCTTGCGTTGGATCAGGCTCAGGCCGGCGACGTGGCCTTCGGTGCGCGAGGCGCTGACGTAGACGATCCAGTGCTGGGTCCGGTCGGTGCCCGCGACCTTGACGTCGCCCTCGACGCGTCCCTGGCGCGTGTACGTGGTGGTGGTGTCGGTCGTGGTGGTGTGGACCACCTGGCCGCTCCAGGTGACCTGCGCTTTCCGGCCGTCGATGGTTACGTCGGCGTCCTTGGGTTGGTTCGCCTGGTCGAGGCTTGCGGTGACGGTGGCGGACAGGTATCCGTGGCCGAGGGTGAAGCCGATGGCCTTGCCGTCGGGACCGGTCGCCTCGACGCGTTTGCCGAGCGTGTACGAGTAGTCCTGGCTCCAGGTGGCCGTGCGGTTCCCGTTCGGCGTGGTCCCCTTGTAGTGGGCGGTGCCGGTGGCGCGGGCCACGCCGAGGTCCTCGTCCGTCAGCGTGGCCGGATCGTCGTTCTGGATTCGGGGAATGGTGATGGATCCGAGTTTGCCCAGGGTCGGGTCGTTCGAGGCCAGCGGAATGGTGTCGCCGGGCGCGGTGTCGCCCGTGTCCGGGGCCTTGCCGTTGTAGCCCTGGCCCTTCTCGTGGGAGAGCGTCGTGCCGTCCGTCTTCCAGGTGATCGTGTCCAGGTTGCCGACGGCTTCGGCGAGCCGGTCGCGCATCGCGTCCATGGCCTCGTCGGTCGCGCCGGTCCGGTCGAGCTCGTCGGCCTGTTCGATCGTGTCGGCCAGGTTCTCGAGGCTCGCGGCGGTGTATTCGCCGGCGCCCTCGTCGTATGCCTGGCGGGCCGCGGTGACGGCCTGTGTGAGGCCCGTGTGGTCGGTGTCGCGTTCGGCGGTCAGGGTGGCCTGCCATTTCTGGCCCTGGATCTCGCCGGAGGCGGTGCCCTCGCGCACGACCTTGCCGTCATGCAATGTGGGTTCGCCCCAGGTGATCTCGTGTTTGGACCCGTCGGACAGGCCGATGTTCCTCACGGGTGGCTCGTTGTCGTCCTTCAGGGCGAGCGTGCGCCCGTAGGATGCCTGCCATACGCCGTCCTTCAGGGTGAACGGGGTGCCGTCGCTCAGCGTGGTCGCCGTGCCCGTGGTCCAGGTGGCGGGCACGTGGACGGCGGGGTGGCCGTCCTTCGCTTCGGCGGTCAGGATGCCGGTTCCCGTGGTCACGCCGAGGTTGGGATGCTCCTCGGCCGCGTCGGCGAGGGTCAGCGGGATGGCGGTGCCGTCGGATCCCTGCACGCTGGCATTGTCGGGGCGCTTGTCGAACGCGGGCGTGGTCTGTCCGTCGGGCAGGGTGAGCGTGCCCTTGTCGTCGGCCGTGAGGGTGACGCCCATCAGCGTCCAGGTGATGGGCGTGTTTGTCTGGTCCTTGTCGGCCGTTCCGGTGCCGGTGCCGGATGTGGATGCGGAGTGGGTTCGGCGTGGTCCCGTCCGCGGCGAGGGCGGCCGTGGGCAGGCCCATGCCCGCCAGCAGCGTGGCCGTGGCGATCAGCGTCGCGGCGGGTTTTTCGAGACTATGTGGATTCTTCATCTGGATTTCTTCCTTTAAAGATTCGGTGGGAAAGGGAAAGAGCGGGGCCCGGCCGCGGTTCACATGGCCGGCCGGCCCCGCTCTTTCGTCAATCGGCCTATGTCAGGCGTGGCGTACGTGGCGCTGCCGGCGCAGGATCGTCAGGCATGCGCCCAGCAGGGTGGCCGCGGCCATGCCGATGGCGATCGGCGTGATGCCCGCGCCGGTCTTGCCGAGCTCCTGCAACGCGGCGGGGGCGGCTGGACAGCCGTCCTTGGTCTTCCACTGCGCGTACAGGATGGTGGTGCCGGTGAGCGGGTCGAGTTGGTCGCCCTTCTGGTGGGTCTTGCCCTTGCCGTCCTTCTGGGTGTTCCAGCCGGCGAACTCCTTGCACTCGTCCTTGTTGGTGAACTTGTTCTCGGAGGCTTCGGGAGTGTCGCCCACGTGGCCGTCGTAGCCTGGGGTCTGGCCCTCTCCGCCGTTGGGGTCGTAGGTGACCTTGGCGGGGGTCTTCGCGTTGCTCACGTCGCCGATGTTCACGGTGGTGTGCTTCGCGTCGATGGTGACGGTGATCGGCTCGCTGATGGGGTCATGGCCTTCGGGGGCCTTGGTCTCCATGAGCTCGTATTCGCCCCAGTCGAGGCCGGTGAGCTTGAACGCGCCGTCGGCGTTGGCCTGGTCGAGTTCGCCGTTGTCGGTGATGGCGGCCGGCCGGCCGTCCTTCGGGGTGAGGGTCCATTCGCTGCCCGCGAGGACCTCGCCGGAATCCTTGTCGGTCTTCACCCAAGTCAGGGTGCCGGGGATCCGCTTCCACTGCGCGTACAGGACGGTGGTGCCCTCGGGCAGGGTCAGCTTGTCGCCCTTCTGGTAGGTCATGCCCTTGCCGTCGGCCTGGGTGTTCCAGCCCTGGAAGGTGTAGCCCTCGTTGGTGAAGCCGTTCGCCGCGATGGTCGCCTGGTCGCCCTTCCAGCCGGTGTGGCCGGCGGTCTCGCCGGTCGCGTCCGGCGAGTTCTTGTCATACACGAGGTCGGCCTTGCAGGCGGGGTCGCGCTTCCACTGCGCGTACAGGGTGATGTCGCCCTTCAGGGTGACCGCCTGCTTGTCGGTGTACTTGGTGCCCTTGCCGTCCTTCCGGGTGTTCCAGGAATCGAACAGCCAGCATTCCTTCGAGAAGCCGTTGGGCGTCAGGGTGGTGGTGTCGCCCTGGCCGCCCTTGGTGTCGTCGGTGGTGCCGGTGCCGCCGTTCGGATCGTAGTGGATGGATGCGGGGATCCGCTTCCACTGCGCGTACAGGACGGTGGTGCCCTCGGGCAGGGTCAGCTTGTCGCCCTTCTGGTAGGTCATGCCCTTGCCGTCGGCCTGGGTGTTCCAGCCCTGGAAGGTGTAGTTGGCGTTGGCGAACTTGTTCGCGGCGATGGCTTGCTCGCTGCCGGCGGGCGCGGTCACCGCGTCCTTGCCCATATCGCCGGTCGCGGTCTCGGCATTCTTGTCGTATTGGAGTCTGGCGACCTGGACGGGGATGACGGGCCTGGGCAGGGTGCTCGTGCCGGTCGCGCAGTGTTCGGGCTGGTGTGGGTGACGGTGTTGGTGCCGGTGTTGGAATACCAGCATGCTTGCCGGCGGACAGGATGCCGGTGTCCGGGTCTCCCGTGTCGGGGCCGGTCTGTCCGGCGACGGCCTGCTGGAGGACCTTGTCAGTGGGTTTGACGGGGATCGTGACCGTGACGGTCTGGGAGCCCTTCAGCTGGTTCAGCAGTCTCACGCTGATGCGGTTGTTCGCGTACGTGTACTCGTAGTCCTTGCCCTCAACGAGGGTCGTCGCCTTGCCGCCGTCCGTGCTCACGCCCACGCTCAGGCCGGGACGGCCCTTCGTATCGGTGGAGACCGGTTTGACGTTGCCGCTCAGCTGGTCGGTCAGGGTCACGCCCTTGGCGAAACCGCCGGTCATCAGCTCATTTTCGACGTTGGATTCCAGGTCCTCGGAGATCTGGTCGCCGGTGGAGGCGAATTCGGTCGTCGCCTTCGCGCCGAACACGTCCTTGCTCAGATGCTCCAGCTTCGACAGGTCCTGGCCGCCGCGCTGCAAACCGATCGATGTGAAGTTCTGGATGTGGTCGCCGTACGAGGCGGCGAACTCCCTCGCGCGGGACAGCGCGCGGGAATAGGCTTCTTTCTTCTTCTTTGTAGCCATCCGCGCCAGCCATGTGTTGGGGTGTCCGTCGCTGAAGAAGAACACGTCCGTGGGCAGCTGCTCGTGCGCCATCACGTTCGACGCACCGTCGAACGCGGCCTCCCAGTTCGTGCCATACTCGGAGCCATAGAAGACGCCGTTATGAGTAGTAGTAGTAGTAGTAGTAGTAGAGACGGGCACCATGATCCTGTCCAGGTCCGCCGGGTTGGTGCTGTGCGTCACCATGTTCTCGTACCCGTCGTACCAGACCGAATTCTCCTCCCCCGCGCCGCCGGCGAACAGGACCACGCTCACCTGCACCTGGCCCGTCGCCATCAGACGCCTGCCCAGGGAACGCACAGCGTTCGCGATCTCGTCATACTCAGCCTGGCCCACCGAACCGGTGCGATCCAGAACGAACAGGGCATGTTCCCTGTTCTTCGCGTAGTCACGGCCCGTGGCCGACAGGTTCACGTCGAACACGTTCGGCTTGTCAGTCGCGGTCACCGTCTTCGATGCCGTCAGGCCGGGCTCGTCGGTGTCGGCGGCCAACGCGGTGCCGGCGACGACGCCGCCGGTCAACAGGGTCGCCATGGCGGCCGCCGTCGCGGCCATCCGGCTCAACCATTTCCTCTGCTTCATAGGAATTCCTTTCAAGCGCCCGGATCCCTTCCGGGCATACAACTCCCATGAAACACGCTTCCGACACACCCCGGTTTGGACATCGGCGGAAACCCGAGGACAGGACCCTCCAATCGGTGTCCCAGTCCGCAAGCATCAGTTTGGACATAGAAAAATCCCCGTACCGGAGAAGCCATTACGGGGATCAGAAAGAAAACGAAAGAATCAGCCGATTGGATAGAAATACTTCCCGTCACAATTCGGATCGACGGTTAATGCGTCGACGGTATTCGCGCTCCTCAATCTCGAGGATCACGCCCGTGCGCGAGAGACAGGACCTCTCCCCCGGCTCCGGCGCAGCGTTCTTTTCGTTCATCTCATTCCTCGTTTCCGTCTTTCCATATCGTGCGGTCGCGCTCCCATTCCCAGTCGTGCCGCTCATCCTGATACCGCTTCCATTTCTCATGCTCGGCGTTCTGCCTTCTCTCGATGGCCTCTCGTTCCATGGCGCGGCGTTCGAGCATGCTCGGACGCACAATCAGCCACTCGCACAGTGCGCCGACCAGGGCGCAGCCGACCATGACTGCCACGGCGTCCCACTTCACGCCCTTGTTGTTGATGAGATCGGCGATCTGGAACATCGCGAGTATCACGAACAGTATGCCCGCGATCTTCAGCACGATCTTTGCCAGGAAACGTATCGGATGCGACAGGAACTCCAGAACCACGCTCAGGACCATCAACACGATGAACGCCGTCAACACGATTCCGACTACAGTCAGCGGATTGCTCATGTCCACAGCCAACCCCCTTTAATATCTCTTCTCTGGATCGATTTTACACGGTCGCGCCGTGCGCATAGCATTTGCATTCAACGATGGACATGACGCCGTCCCGGCCCCGCAGCAGGATGTCGTATCCACCGTCCCTGGAGGCAGGGGTCACCTCGGTCGTGTATCCGAGCGAACGGAACATGTCCGCGCAGAAACCCTCGAAACCAGCCGGATGGTCGGCGAAAGCGGCGATGATGCCATCGATATTCGCGGCACGCCGCCGCTGTCTGACCCGGAAAACGTGAATCCCCGTGGCGGGGATCGTCACGGGGATCGATGGGTCAGGACAGGTACGAGTCCAGAGCGTCCTCCAATACCTCCTGGATGCGCATGTCGTGCGCGGCGGCCCAGGTCTTGAGCCGGCGTCGGGTCGAGGCGCGAAGGCTCACGCTGGTCTTCACCCAGCCCTCCCCGGATTCCGGTTTTCGTCCTTCCGGTTTTCGTTTTTTCGGTATTCGGTATTGCGGTATTCGGTTTTTCGGTATCTACCGGTTCCGGTATCGCGGTATCCGTCCGGTCGCTGTTGAGCAGCGCGGTCAGGTCGCGCGGGCGGGGCGTCAGGTTCATGTTCCTCACAGGTCCTCCTCCTTGTCCTTGAGCTGTCGCATGGTCTGCTTGAGTTCGCCGGCCAGGTCCCGGTATTCGTGCAGTCGCGTGCCGCGCGGGCGGGTGGATTTCGCGTTGAGGATGTCCTGGCGCTTCGGGATCAGCGTCTCGAAGCACGCGATCTCCGCGGCGTCGATCCATTCCAGCGCGTCGCGCAGGGCGGTCGTGTTGGCCTCGGTGCGGCACAGGAGGATCGCGGCGGGGACGCCGCGCCGGTCGCACAGGTCCTTCACCCCGACGGCCTGGTCGAGGTCGATGCGGCTGGGGCTCGACGGGATGACCACGAGGTCCGCGTTGTTCACCGATTCGTCCAACGCGCGCCCGTACGGGGCGGAGTCGATCAGCACCCAGTCGACGGGGTCGTCGAGACGGTCGTTGATCCCGTGCAGGTGCGTGATGTCGGCCGGCGCGGCGGACATCACGTCGAACGGCAGCGGGTCTCCGATCTCGGCGGCCAGGTACCACCAGTCCTTCGCGTCGCCCTGCACGTCCGCGTCGGCGACGAGCACATGCCGCTCGCCCTGGGACTGGTCCACGAGGGCGCAGGCCAGGAACACGGCGCTGGTGGTCTTCATGCTGCCGCCCTTGCCGGTCGCCAATGCGATCACCATCGGCTCGCGGTTCTTCTTGTCGTTCATCGGTTTCTCCTTATTCAAGTATTTCGGTATATCGGTATTCGGTTTTTCGGTATTCCGGTTAGTTGGTTTTTCGGTATTTCGGCTTATGCCGCGGTCCGTATGGATCGCGGCGGCGGTCAGAAGAGGCTGCCCTGGACCAGGCCCTTCGGCACGGGTTCGGTCGGAAGGAACAGCGGATCGTCGTGCGTGTATTCGCGGCGCGAGCGTTGGCGGCGTTTGGCCCGTCGCCAGTAGTCGCGGCCATCACGGCGCATGCGTTCGGCCCAGTCCGGGTGGTCGGCCAGCCAGTCACGGATCCGGCGTTGCGGGATCCGGTGCAGGCCGCCGTCGGCGATGTGGAGGTCGCGGGCGATCAGCCGGGCGAGGGTCCAGCGGCTCGCATAGTCGAGCCCGCCGTACACGGCCTTGTCCTTCCAGCCGCCCACGAGGGCGCGGCTGATGCAGTCGAGGCGCATGGGGCACGCGGCACACAGCATGCGGCCCTTGCCGCGCATCCGCTCGTCGATCAGGTCGCGCCCGTCGTCGTCGGTCGTCGTGTTCCACATGCGATCCGCCATGGCCGGGTCGACCGCGGCGATCCTCGCGCAGGCCGGCATCATGTCCCGCCCGTTCATGGCCGCCGTCCTTGCGTCATCGGCGTCTTGCGGGCCTGGAGGCGTCCTATGGCGGTTTCGCCGGGATTGCGGGCGGCCCATGCCCGGGCGTATTGGATCAGCAGGCCGACGGCCTTGGGATGGCCGAGGCGCTTGTTGCGCCAGTAGACGGCGTGCAGCTGCCAGATCAGGTCCGCGTGCCCGTCGAGCTGCGGGTTGGCGAGGAGGAATTCGTTGAAACCCGCCTCGGAACAGTCGATGCGCGTGGTCATGCCGTCGCCTCCCCTCCGGCCGTCGCGTCCTGGCCGTCCAATTCGGCCAGCGTCTTCACGGCCCAGTCGGGCAGCCATGGCGCAGCCTCCGGTTCCGGCACGGCCGCCGGAACCGTCTGTGCGTGTGCGTCGCCGTCTGTGCGGCCGGCTGCGAGGATCATGTCGTCGTTGAGTTCGTCCCAGTGTCTGGCGAGGGCCCGGCCGGTGCGGATGCGTTTGGGCCACCAATCGCCGTTCATGGCGAAGCCGATCGCGTCGACCATCACGAGGGTGGGCCATTGCGCTCCCTGGTCGACGAGCCTGCGGTACAGGCCGATGATGGCCTTGCGGTCGGCTTTGGTCGGTGAGGGCGTGGCCAGGCCGAGCATCGAGCGCTGCTCGCCGAGCGAGGCGAGGACCCGTCCGGCCGCTTCGGCGATCTCGGTGTCGTCCTCGTCGAGTTGTTCGTTTTTATTCTTTTCGGCGGCGGCCGCCCCGCTTGCGGGGAGATGCCCCGTAGGGGCAGAGGGGAAGGAGGGTTTACTCGGAGGGTTTACCTGGAGGGTTTTATCCTTATCTATACAGCCCTGCGAGATTTGCAGTGCTGGAGGTGCGGCATTTGCAGTGCTGGTGGTGCAGCTCTCGCAGTGCTGGCCTGCGGGATTTGCAGTGCCGTTTCCGAATCGTTTCCAGCCCTGCGAGATTTGCAGTGCTGGGAATCGGCTTGGTTCCAACGTTTTCCGGCAGCACGTCCTCGGATTCGCCGTTCTCGAACACGGTTCCGGCCTCCGGGTCCACGGTCTTGCCCATGGTCGCGGGATCCCGTTCCGCGGTGTGCGTCTCCCCGATCCACTTGAGGGTCGACGGGTCGGATTCCACCGCGAGGTCCCACACAATCTGGCAGTACTGGGGCAGGCGGTTCCGTCCGCCCTTGCCGAGACGCGCGTACCGTTGGTCTCCGCGGCGGATGAACCCGCGCTCCTGGAGCGTCTTCAACGCGGTGCGCACGGTCCGTTCGGACAGTTCGGTGACTGCGACGATGGTCGCGATCTTCGGATAGGCGGCGGTGCCGTCGTCGTCCGCACGGTCCGCCAAATAGACGAGCACGGCCTTCGCGGACGCGTTGCCGACATGGCATCTGAACGCCCATGACAATGCGATGTTGCTCATGCGTCCACCCCCATTCCCTGGAGGACGGCGGCCACATGGCCGAGACGCCGCTCGAGCGCGTTGATGCGCTCCTCCTGCGCGAGGACCACGCCCATCGGGGCGAGGTCACTGGAGGAGACGCCATGGCGCCGCGCGGCCGGGGGACGCCGGGCCCGCCGGACTTCCCGTCCCCTTCCGGGGCGAGGTCGCGCCAGCGCGCGACGCACCGTTCGATCCTCTTGTATCCGATGACCTCCGGACCGAGTCCCGCCTTGCGGAACATCGCCACCGGGGATTCGCCGGCGACGGTAGCCCGCGGCGACGCGGCGCTGAACTCATCCGTGTACCTGATGCGGCCGTTCGTCACGGACTTGACGGCCGGCAGGCCCGACACGTATTCCACGACATGCTCATCCATCATCATTCCGTTTCACTCCCACCGGCGTCCCGCGTGCGATTCCGGGCGGCCATCCGTTCGGCCATCTCGTCCCCGAGACGGGCCGCCCTGCACAGGGCCAGCGTCATCAGCCATGAGAACGCGACGAACACGATCAATACGATTGCAAGCCAGTTCACGCGAGTCTCCCTTCCATGGACGGGTGCGCCATCATCGACGCAGGCGACGGGAATCAACGGAGCCCGGACCGTTGTGGCGGGCGAATGCCACCACGACCGGGAACGTCCAAACCGACGCCTGGAAATCCCGGTTACACTCGGGAAACACAGAGCAAGACATGCGGAATGCTTTAGTAAAGTCGTTCATGTGTGATCACTACTCCAAGACAATGCATTGGGCGGCCACGGACCGGGATCCGGCAAGATACGGGATCCGCGGCCGCTCGGGATATTGGTTGCACCGCCCGTCCCCGACGTTCCAGCATCGGGAACGGGCGTTTTTTCTTTTTAGTTGCAGAGAAAGAGAGAAAATCGAATGGGATCAGACCATCGCACCACCTCCCCCGCCGTCGGCGGGCCACGCGCCGCCGCAACGGATGGCGAGGCAAAGGCAATCAAGAGCCTGCTCATCAGGGACATCAAAGACTTCGATCAAAGCGTCCCAGCAGTCGTCAGACACGACGATGGAACGATCAGCCTACGTACATAGGCGTATGGGGACAGGACCGTCTGATAGGCGCGGCCCTCATCCAGCCAGCCCTTTGCGTAGCCGAGACGCTCATATACCGCACCGGGACGAGCGGGGTCCATGCCGCACAGATACGAGAGGCTTTCGCCGAGCATGCAGCCATCATCGAAGGGATCGCGGTCGTCAGAAAGCATCGGCGCGAAGGCTTCGGATCGCAGATCAAGGCGTTCTGCGACTCCTGGGCGGCAGACCACGGCGCTGAGCTGATACTCAGCATCCCCACCAATGAGGCGCGCGCCTGCTCAACGAGAAAGCCGGATACACGGTCGTACCGCCCGACGGATATCTCACCATCAAGGTATTTGACGCTCAGGAACAGCCTCTTCACATTCCCTACGCCGACCAGCGGACCCAGGACAGAGGCACTAGCATGTGGGCGTACAAGCTCGTAGGGCAACGCACACAGCACTTCGAGATTGGCGTTCTCACCGCCTCCTGAAGTTCCGAAGACCATACCGTCGATGAATGTTCCCGACGGGTCGCGGGAGAAGACGAGTCTTCCGGCTTCGTCGCTCATGCCGTTCTCCCCTCGGTCAGCAGCAGGTTCGCCACCACCCGTTCGCGGGCGGAGAGCTGTGCATCGACCTCCCGGAAGGCATGCGTGTAGGCATGCGTGGGGCGGAGCCAGGTGTCGGCCAGGCCGCGGGTCTCGCCGCGGCGCAGGGCGCGCACGGCGCAGGCCGGGCAGAGCTCCAAAATCTCCGTGTCGCCCGGGACACAGTAGTTACGCCAGCCGTTACGGGCGAAATAAGCGTCGCGGGCGGCCGAATCGTAGTCGTCCCAGAACGTGCCCCAGACCACCGTGTGGCAGCCATCGCACACCGTGACGCAATCCCACCGGCTGTCCGGCCATTCGGACTGCTCGTAGATTCCACCAGCCATCACGCAACCTCCTCATGATCAGCATCAGACGAAATGCCAAGAACAAAATCAGACGACAAGCCGAACTTGTCATGGAAGAACAGCAAATCCCGCTGCTGCCAGGGAGTTTCACCATTCAACTTTTTACAAACAGTCGCAGCCGATGACCCCATGGAGGCGGCAAGTTTGCGATAGGAAATCCCCTGTGCTTTTAGCCATTCCTTCATGCCGGATGTTCCTTTCGCGTCCTGTTGTTTCTTCATAACTAACAATATAGCGTTTCTTTTGACGAAACGCAAATCGATGGATACACTTGTTGTTATCTATTAAGAAACACGCATAACAGAGGACTAACAATGACCACATCAGCCCCAGCAACAGCCAAGAAAAACGTCGACACTGAAGTGCAATATGCAGAGTCTGTAATTGCCTGGAACGTCAAAATGCTTTTGACTGCACAAAACAAATCACAGAGTGCTCTTGCCGCTTTTCTAGGCATACAGCGGCCGACCATGACTAACAAAATGAAGGGGCGAATTGCATGGTCAGTGGCGGATTTGGTCAAATCTGCCGATTTTCTCGGAACCACCGCCGAGGCACTCATGGATGATTCATTGATGTCGCAATTAAAAACTGGATATACCGAATCGACCAAGCCTAAGTATGGAGTGTTTGCCGAGAAACCAGGTGCTCTGGTAGGTGCCGGCTCCCCCAGGTTCCTTGTCAGTCCCTTCAACCCCCGACGCCCCCGGTCGAGGGTGGAATCTCAGGTGCAGCTAAAGGTGCCTTGGCCGGTTTCGTGCCGTTCGGGGTCCCCGTCCGGCTCGGGTTCCCCATCCAGCCCCTCGAAGCATGACGCGATTGGGGTTTCCGGCCGGTCTCAAGCCCATGAGACACTTGGAGCCATGACTACAGTTATCATGCGCACCTCTGAAGGCGACATCAAGATCAACCTGTTCGATGACAAGACCCCGGAAACCGTGGCCAACTTCCTCGGCCTCGCCACTGGCGAGAAGGAATGGGCCGACCCATTCACCGGCCAGCCGAGCCACAAGCCGTTCTACGATGGTCTGACCTTCCACCGCATCATCAAGGATTTCATGATCCAGGGCGGCTGTCCGCTGGGCACCGGCACTGGCGGCCCGGGCTACAACTTCGATGATGAAATCGTTCCAGGACTGACCTTCGATCGCCCATACCTGCTGGCCATGGCAAACGCCGGCCTGCGCCGCGGCATGGACGGCAAGATCCACGGCACCAACGGCTCCCAGTTCTTCATCACCACCGTGCCAACCGAATGGCTCAACGGCCATCACACCATTTTCGGCGAAGTCGCGGATGACGAGTCCAAGGCCGTCGTCGACAAGCTCGACTCCGTGGCAACTGACCGTTCCGATGCTCCGCTCGAGCCGGTCGGCATCACTTCCATCGAAGTGCTGAAGTAAGTTTCGCATCAACAAGACTTACGGCAAAACAATGAAAAGCCCCTCGCGTGAGGGGCTTTTCATTATCTCCGAGAGAATCTACAGCAGTTCAGATGAGTCTCACGACCGCACTGATCGTGTCAGATTTTGCGTAAGCGAGGTTCGGCGGAGTCCTTGGCACCGGTGATACGATACACATCGAACACGCCTTCAATCTTGCGCACTGCGGCAAGCAAAGTATTCAAATGCTGGGGGTCGGCCATTTCGAAGCTGAATTGGCTAGTGGCCACACGATCGGTTCCCGTGGAAATGGAGCCGGAAATAATGTTCACTCCATGGTCGGAAAGCACGCGCGTCACGTCGCTCAGCAGATGCGGGCGATCGAGCGCCTCCACCTGAATCTTGACCATGAACACGCCCTTGGTACTCGTCCACTGCACGTCAACCACACGTTCCGGCTGACGCTTCTGCAAGTCCAGCATGTTCTGGCAGTCCACACGATGCACGGACACGCCCTGATTGCGGGTGATGAAGCCGATGATGTTGTCTCCCGGCACCGGCATGCAACATCGGGCGAGCTTGACCCAAATGTCTCCCACGCCCTTGACGGAAATGCCCAGCGAGCTGGTGGTCTTCTTGGTGCGTTCCACCTGCTTGAGCGGCAGAGCCTCCTGCTCCACCTCCTCATTCACCTCGTCGCTGCCCGCATCACGGACCAGATGCGAGATGACATTCTGCGTGGAAATCTGCCCTTCGCCAATCGCCACGAACACGGCTTCGGCATTGGCGAGATTCAGCTCATCAGCAACACCGACCAACGCCTCGGGAGTCAGCAGAGTCGCAATCGGAAGATTGCGCTTGCGCATGGCTCGTGTCAGCTCGTCACGACCTTCTTCGATGGCCTCGGTACGACGCTCCTTGCTGAACCATTGGCGAATTTTGTTGCGTGCCTTCGGGCTCTTGGTAAAGCTCAACCAGTCACGAGACGGACCAGCCGATTCGGACTTCGACGTAAGCACCTCGACGGTGTCGCCGTTTTCAAGCTTGGTGTCGAGCGGTACCAGACGTCCGTTCACGCGGGCGCCCATGGTACGGTGGCCGACTTCGGTATGCACCGCGTAAGCGAAATCGATCGGTGTCGCCTCGGCAGGCAACGATACGATCTTACCTTTTGGAGTGAACACGTAGACTTCGGCAGCACCCAGATCTTCCTTCAGGGAGCCAAGGAATTCATTGATCCGGGGTCTCACTCGTCCAGTCGGCGAGCTGCTGAATCCACTTGAAATTGTCAGCCTCGCTCAGCTCCTGGTTCTCGCCACGTTTACGATCGGACTTATCGGGCGAGCTCAGCGCACGGCCAGCTTGACCGTTCTCCTTGTACTTCCAATGCGCGGCGATACCGAATTCCGCACGGCGATGCATGTCCCACGTACGAATTTGAATCTCGACAGGCTTGCCGCCAGGACCCACCACCGTGGTATGCAGGCTCTGGTACATGTTGAGCTTTGGCATGGCGATGTAATCCTTGAAACGGCCCGGAACGGGGTTCCAACGCGCATGCACCGCACCCAACGCGGCATAGCAATCCTGAATCGTGTCGACGATGATGCGCACACCCACCAAATCGTAGATATTCGCAAAATCATGACCACGTACGATCATCTTCTGATAAATCGAGAAATAGTCCTTCGGACGTCCCGTTACGTACGCCGTAATGTTCTGTTCGTCAAGATCTTCGTTGATCTCCGCGAGAATCTGCTTCAAATACACGTCTCGCTGGCCTGCGCGACGGGCCACCAGCACCACGATCTCGTTGTAGATTTTCGGATAGAGCACTTTGAAGCTGAGCTCTTCCAATTCGGTTTTGATCGCGTTCATGCCGAGACGATTGGCAAGTGGCGCGTACACGTCAAGCGTTTCATGCGCTTTCTTCTGCGCGCTCGGAGTTTTGACGTAACGCCAAGTACGCGCGTTGTGCACACGGTCGGCGAGTTTGACGACCAGCACACGCACGTCGCGGCTCATCGCGACCACCATCTTGCGAATGGTTTCGGCTTGCGCGGAATCGCCGTATTCCATCTTGGAAAGCTTGGTGACGCCATCGACCAAACCAGTCACGGTATCGCCGAACTCGGCGCGGCACTCATCGAGCGTATAGTCGGTGTCCTCAACCGTGTCGTGCAACAGGCCGGCGGCCACAACCAACGGTCCCATGCCGAGATCGGCAAGAATCTGCGCCACGGCCAACGGGTGGATGATGTACGGCTCGCCCGATTTGCGCCGTTGCGAAGAATGCTGCTTGACCGCACGCTCATAAGCGCGCTCAAGAATGCTTATGTCCTCATCGGGATGATGGTATTCGCACATCTTCAGGATCGGCTCAAGCGGATCAAGCGGATTCGTGCTGATCTCGCAGCCCAACATTCGGGCAGAATGAACCTCACGCTCAACGTCACCCATCGTCCACCTCCTCGCTCGCAATGCTCCCTATACTACCCGCGCCTCACCGTGCATCCGAGGCATCCGACCGCGTGTTGCACGGCCAAATACCCCCGAAACCATTGAGATGTCAGCGTTTGCCGATTCCTCTGCGACTAAGCCAGTGCGTTCAGCTCAGGAAGCCACGCCTGTGGAACCAAACCCACGCTCAGCGCGATCCGACCCAGGCAGCGTTTCCGCCTCGATGAACGTCGCTTCGACGTAACGCTGAATAACCAGCTGCGCGATACGGTCTCCCGGATGGAACGTCACGGTGTGTTCCGGATCAAGATTGATCAGCGGCACCTTGATCTCACCACGGTACCCCGCGTCGATGGTTCCCGGCGCATTGAGCACAGTCACACCCTGCTTGACGGCAAGACCGGACCGTGGATGCACCAGAGCCACGTAACCCGCTGGAAGGGCGATCGCCACTCCTGTAGGCACCAGTGCCCGCTGGAACGGCTTCAGCGTGACTTCCTCCGTAGTGCGCAGATCAGCGCCAGCGTCACCGGCATGGGCATAATACAATTCCGCCGGATGGTCAGGATCCAGCGACTTTACCAGAACCTCGCGTTTTCCGGTTCGTTATATGCTTCGTCGAACGCCATCAGGCAGCGCACTCCTGACACACCGGCTGACCGTCGTCAGTGGTGTAGGCAAGCTGGCTACGGTGCTTCACCAGGAGCATTCGGAGCAGATGAACTCGTCACCCTGCATAGGAATGACGGTCACCGAGGCGTCCTCATTGCTGAGGTCCGCACCGGGCAGCTCGTAATCTTCGGCGATGGCGTTCTCGTCATCGTCCATATCGTTGGAAGTGTTCTGGGAGCTCTTGCCCAAAGCCTGGAGCGACTCCTCGTCCTCGTCTTTTGTTGCGCGGGGAATCATAATCCTGTGCCATCGAGATTCCTTTCGTCATCTATGGTGCTTATGCGCCATAGGATACATGACTTTTACCCCGCATAGGATACACGAATCGAAATACTCGTAAAATCCGACACGTGGGGCACAATGGAATAAACAGAAATTCTTGAAGGAAAGTGGTGTGTTGTGCCTGGGAATTCACTCGAGGAAGCGCGGTTCGATCATGTCAGCGACACCGGTGAACTCGTCTTTGTTTCAGGTGCCGGAAAGTTCGCTGTAAAGATCGACGAAGCGCTTGAAAGAGCCATTTTGGAGGCCAAGCAGATTCGTTCCGAAGTACAGGAGGAACAGAAGACACGCATCCCACCCACCCTGCCGATTTCGCAAATTCAATCGTTGATTCGCGCTGGCGCCGATCCCGCGCGTGTCGCGGAAAGATATTCGTTAAGCGAAGCGCTTGTTCGGCGTTTCTCGGCTTCGGTCGAAACGGAAAAGCAATATGCGATCGAGCAGTTTCTCGCCGTTCCAGCGCCGAAGGAAAGCCGCGTACGCACGCTTTCCGAACTGATCGAACGCACTTTTGCGGCAGCGCGGGTGCGCTTGGAAGATGTGACTTGGAAGGCCACCAGACTTGGCTTGGAGCCTTGGAAAATCAGCGCTCAGTTCGTCTCCTCCGGTCACAATGTCTGCGCGGAATGGTCGTGGAACATGCACGACAATGCCGTAAGCTGCCTGAATTCCGCAGCACGAAAAACTCATTGGAGAACAGGACACGTCGAAAGAAGGACACGCCGAGAAACACGCCGATGAAAATTTTCTCGTGTCACTGAATCTTCCCGGAAATTCCGCACGGTCGGCGCGTATCGAGCAAACGGTGTCCGCATGGAACACGCCCGAGCCGTCCATGCCTGCGGCCCGTCCCGCGGCAGCGCCTTCCGTTCCGATCGCGCCAATCGGCGGCGTGTCTAATGAATCCGACACGCCTGACACGCCGAACGCGCCAGCCATCGCATCCGACTTGCCTCTGCCGAGCCGACCGGAGAACCCTGCTGCAGGAGCCAATACAGCCAGCGCAACAAACACCGACACACGCAATACCGTTCCATCCACGCCGGAGCCTGCTTCGAACATGGCGAACGAGAACCAGACACTTGACCCGCATAGCCAGAACACCACCAAATCGAAGCGGCGTGCCGGACGTTCCGCCGTGCCAAGCTGGGACGAAATCCTGTTTGGCGACTGAAGTTAGGCCACGTCGATCAAGCAGGGAATGTCGGATTCGAGCATGGTGAGCGACCCGTGCACGCTTGGCAGGTGCATCGCCTTTTCTGCTTGCGTACGTGAGTCCACAATAGTGACGGCTTTGGCGGCCGATACGATCACATCGCCGATCATCGGTTCGACGCGAGCTTCCACCGGCCCATACACGCCTTCATCCATTGCCTGCGAGCGCGTGCGCACCTGCGCACGGTCCTCCAGCACGCTGCGCCATCGTGTGGCGATGTCTTCTGGATTCTCGCCTTGTTCCGCGTAGAGCATGACGCAACGCGGTTCACCGCCGACATGGGCGACGCCCTGCATGAGCCGCTGATCCTGTGCAATGTCAATCACGGATTCGGGATCAGTGGTGATCATACCGTGGTCCGCCACAATCACAATCAATGTGCCTTTGGGCACGCTACGGCGAAGAAGGCCGAGTTGCCCGTCGACACGCTCGTACGTGCCGATCCATTTGTCGGAATCCCAACCGTAATTGTGCCCGATCTTATCGGTGTCCCTCAGATACAAATATGTCAGACCGGGCGTTTTTGCCGCTTGCGCCGCGGCTGCAATCCGTTTTCGCGGATCATCGTTGGAAATGTAGTCGCTGCCCCGTAACGCCGCCTGCGTCAACGCGGAAAAGGCGAATTTCGGCAGTCCAGAACTGGTCACTCGAACATCCTGCGCGCTCAGCCGTTCGAACATGGTCGGTTGTTGCTGCAATTCAAGCGGAGGAATTGCGTTTTTTGAAGGAAATCAGCTGGCATATTTCATCGGTTTTCGGATTGAGCTGCGTGTAGCCGGTCATACCGGTCATACCGGGGCATGTTCCCGTACCGAAGGTAGACATGGCTGCGACGGTGGTGCTTGGCATGCATGTTGCGATGGGACGTTGATTGGCGGTGTCGTTCATCAGCGCACGCAAGTAGGGGGCATGTCCCAGCCTCATGTTGAGATTCCAGTAGCCGAGACCGTCCACGAGCGCCACAACCACGGAAGTCGCATCGGGAATGCCGAGCGCTCCCTGCAAACGCTTCGGATCAGGATGGACTGCCGTTGGCATGGGGTATCCGATGGCGTTGGAAACAGCAGGAAGTACCGATGACAGGTGCAACGCTCCCCCACGGGTTCCTTCAGATGACACGTCATCGCCGTAGCATGCCGGTTCGGTCATGGTGAGCAGCTCTTCGACGCTTGGCACTTCAACACTCATAATTCCCATTCAAGCACCGCGGCGGTACCGGCTGGTAGCATTGCTAGGTTGATTACCATTACTTTTCCGTGAGGAGATTCACCGCATGGTGTCGCACCGCAAACCGGCAAAACCAGCCTTTGACCCGCGTACGGTCAAAGAGAACACGTCGAAACACCGTTGAATGAGGAGATGAGCAAGTCGTTCCTCGAATACGCGTATTCGGTGATCTATGCCCGCGCGTTGCCCGATGCCAGAGATGGTCTGAAGCCGGTGCAACGCCGCATCATCTATCAGATGGGCCAGATGAATCTCAATCCTGATCGTCCGTATATGAAATCGGCCCGTGTGGTCGGCGAGGTTATGGGCAAGTTGCACCCGCATGGCGACTCCGCCATCTATGAGGCGATGGTTCGTCTTGCGCAGCCGTTTGCGATGCGATTGCCGTTGGTGGATGGCCATGGTAACTTCGGTTCCCTTGACGACGGTCCTGCGGCCTCCCGTTACACTGAGGCGCGTATGGCCCAGGCAGCGCTTGGCATGAATGCCAATATCGGTGAGAATACCGTTGATTTCACGCCGAATTACGATAACAAGCTGCAGGAGCCGACTGTTTTGCCCGCTGCGATTCCGAATCTGCTGGTCAATGGCGGTTCCGGTATTGCCGTCGGCATGGCCACGAATATGGCGACGCATAATCTGGGCGAGGTGGTTGCCGCGGCCAAGCATCTGATGCATCATCCTGATGCCACGTTGGAAGAGCTTATGCGCTATGTTCCAGGTCCGGACTGGCCAAGTGGCGGCGTGATCGTTGGGCGTAACGGCATTCGTGAGGCGTATGAGACCGGACGTGGCGCGTTGACCACGCGTTCAGTGACGCATATCGAAAATGTGACGGCCCGTAAGAAAGCCATCGTCGTGACGGAACTGCCGTTCATGGTGGGGCCCGAACGAGTGCTGGAACGTATTTCCGAGGGTGTGAAGAATCGCAAGCTGGAAGGTATTTCCGGGGCGATCGACTTGACGGATCGTCATAACGGCACTCGTCTTGTCATTGAAATCAAAACCGGTTTCGATCCGAACGCCGTGCTTGCGCAACTGCTCAAGCACACGCCGTTGCAAGACAATTCACTATCAACAATGTGGCGTTGGTCAACGGCCGCCCGCACACCATGGGTTTGAAGGAAATGCTTCAGGTGTGGGTGGACCATCGTCGTGTGGTGATCGCCGTCGTAGCGAATTCCGTAAGAAGAAGGCGTTGGAGCGTCTGCATTTGGTCGAGGCCTTCTGCTTGCGATGGTCGACATTGACGAAGTGATTCAGGTGATTCGTTCGTCTGACGATGCTGATGCCGCGAAGACGAAGCTGATTGCCGTATTCGATTTGGATGAGATTCAGGCACAGTACATTCTTGACTTGCGTCTGCGTCGTCTGACGAAAATGAGCCGCATCGAGCTTGAGTCGGAACGTGACGATTTGAAGCAACGTATCGAAGAGTTGGATCGTATTCTCGCTTCCGCCGAAGCGCTCGACAATGTGGTGATCTCCGAAATGGATGAGGCCGTCGCCACGTATGGCACGCCTCGTCGAACCGTATTGCTGGATGAGGATGCCGATGGTAAGCTTGTGCCTGTTGTGGCGCATGGTGATGATGGCGTGTCCGCTTCGGCTATGGCCGCAGCCCGTGCCGCCGCAACGGTCTCTTCCGCAGCAGCTGATGTTGCCGCAGCCGCTAAGGCAGCGACGAAGGCCGGTGAAGACAATGCGGCCGCTGTGGCATTGCAGATTGACGACGAACCATGTGCGGTGATGCTGTCGGCCACGGGGTTTGATCGGCGCGAACCTCCGAAGATGCGTTGGAACGTTGGGAGAATCGTTCTTCTGCCGACAAACGTGTGAAGGACGATCAGATTATTTCGATTTTCCCTACCACCACACGTTCCTCATATGGTTTGATCACATCTGCCGGCCGTCTGATTGTGGCGCATGTCGTGGAGTTGCCGGTTGTGTCTGCGGATGGTCCGCTCCATGTGACTGGCGGCGTCCATGCCGAAGAGTTGATCGGTATGACGGAAAATACCGATCCGATTCGCGGCGAACGCGTGATTGCTGCGATTGCCATGCCAACTGCCGATGATTCCGGTGATCATGCCGCAGAACCTGCTCCTCTTGCATTGGGCACGCGTAATGGCGTGATCAAGCGTGGAATCGTGAGTCGCCCACCACGATGGATTCATGGAGCATCATCGATTTGAAGGATGACGATGAAGTGCTGGCTGCCGCTGAAGCGCGCGATGAGGATCGACTGGTGTTTGTTTCTACCGACTCGTCTTTGCTGACGTTTGATGCGAAGAACGTACGCCCTCAGGGCCGTACCGCGGGCGGCATGGCAGGTATCCGCTTGGCTGAAGGCTGCTCGGTTGCCGCGTTTGCGGTGATTCCCGCCAACAAGGTGGCTTGGAATTACGAGGAGGGAGACAATGGCCTGTTCTCCGCGTCTGGAGCCGTGGTGTTGACGGTTGCCGGCGATTCCGAAGCACTGCCGGGCACGGAGAATGGTTCAGCGAAGGTAACCCCGTTGGAGATGTACCCGACAAAGGGTCGCGGTACCGGTGGCGTGCGTTCGCAGCGTTTCCTTAAGGGGCAGGATACGTTGATCCTCGCCTTCGTGGGCACATATCCGGTACATGCTTCCACGGAGGGCGGTGCCGGCGTGGAATTGCCGAAGCCGGATATGCGTCGTGACGGTTCTGGTACGGAACTTTCCGCGCCAATCGCCATCGTCGGCTGACCCATTGCAATGTGACGTGCCCGCGTTTTGCGAAGTTTGGAATCGTTTAGGATTCCGTTCGTAGGACGCGGGCATTGTTGTTCCTGCGTTTTCGTCCGCGCTGTCACTATGCATTAGCGATGATGATCTTTTTCAACAGTAAAGTTTCATGCCTTGCGGACTATCGACGAAACCTGCGGCGTAAAGGATTTGCCGGTATTCATTGCGTGCTTTCAATGATGTTCCGTTCATTTCGCTGAAGCTGATGCTGCCGCTGGGTTGGCGCTGCAATACGTAGGCAAGTTCGGCGCATGACGGTCTTAATATTGTTTCGTCTGCGGTGAAGCTGACAATTTTATGGCTTTTTGGTACGGAGAACAGTACCGGTTCGCCTTGTTTGAGCACAATGATGGAACCGGATCTGCGTGCTGGTTTGAGGTAATCCTGTTCTGGCCAGGCGATTGCGGAACCAGTGAGATTGGCGGGATCGATCACGTCGAGCGCAACGCAGGATTGACTGTGCCATTGCGTGTCGCTGCGCAGCGCGTCGACGGTGTCTCGTTCCGCGAATTGTGCCGCGCCAAAACCTTTCACGAACATGCCTCGGACCAGTGTGCCATGTTCTTCCATTCGTTTGAGTACCGGATAGAGCGCTGAAAATCCTCCGGCAATCCGTTCCTTGTCAACCAAAGGAGCGGCAATCACGCCGTATCGGTCCAGTAATGAGTCGATGAGCGCCAGCTCACGCTCCTCTACACTTGCCGTATGCGCCATGCCAATGCCGGTATCGCTGTTTTCGAGCATGCCCGGCTCGATAACACCGTCTAGTGGTTTGTTTGGCATAACGGTTCGCCCGTCGCCACAAGATACTGCGGACCATAATCCACTCAGCGCCAATGGTGTTGGAGGACGCATGGTGACGCGTCTACGCGCGGCACGACGGGGTGCGCGAACGGTTTTGCCTCCGTGCAGAAGCGCTCGTACTGGTGCGAACGAACTGTTCGTCATTTTCCCCTGCCATACCAGTGACCATAAGGCTTCTTCGAACTGCCGCTCGCCCCATGCCGGAAAGATGATTTCGCCCGTTTCGGGGTTCACCTGCGCTTCGGCATGCTCAAGCCAGATGGTTTTTGTCACGGCTGAAAGCAGTTGAATAGGAAATGCTCCGCCACCGCTTAACGCCGTTAACACGGCATCCGGCATGGGCAACGTTTCATTATCGTTCAGCTTATCCACCGCCGATTCAGGCTGGTTGAGCAGCAAGGAACCTGCTGGATAGAAGGCGATCTCACCAGCTTCTTTGGCGTTGGATCCACTTGCTTTCGAACCGACCCACACCACATCCGACGATGAGATGAGTTCGTCGAGCATACTAGGCTGATAGTCACGCACACGTGCCGGGAATACCATGGACTCCCATACCGAAGCGTCAGGAACACGCCTTCCAACTGCTCGATGACACGCATCAGACCATCAACGCCTTCGTAGCGTTCACCTCCAACAGGGCCAACGCCCTGACGATTAAGCAGAAACGCCTGATAGACGCTCGGATCGACCGGTTTGACGGCCTTTCTGGCCTTGGCAAGAGACAATGCTCGAATACGCCGGAAAACATCCTTGTGGAGCCATTGCTGAATATCGTTCTTTTCGGAAGTCTCACCTGAATCAGTGAATCTTCCCTTGATGAGTTCTCCTCGGGCATCCAGTTCATCAAGCGCATGCACCGCCTGAGCCGCGTCAATGCCCAGTTCGGCAATCATCTTGTCAGCGGTGAATGTCCATGCGTTTTTGGCGTATCTTGTTCGCGCCCGCTGATATCTTCTTCGGCGAGATCATTCCAGAATGTTCGCCCAGCAAGCTCGCCCTCCACTTGTGTAATAGCTTCGGCGTCCAACAACGATGCCATATCCGTGCTTCCTAGAAGCCGTTCGAGCACTTCCAGATCCATGGACAGCAACTGCGTGCTTCGTTCGGCTTGGGGCACGTCATACTGGTACATCACCGATCCAACGAAGCCGAACAGCATGTTCTGCGCAAACGGAGAAGGTGTTTCAGTAGTTGCCTCCGATAAAAGTATTGTTCCCGCATGCAGGCCTGTCATAATCGTGCGTAATGCCGGCAAATCATATCGTCCTGCAGGCATTCGCGCGCAGTTTCCAACAAGAGGGGGAAGTTCTTGCAAGTACGAGCCGCATTCAACAGTTGCGCGGCCTTCAACCGCTGCTGCCAGAGAGGCACACGCTTACCGGGACGTGTGCGCGGCAGAAACAGTGATCTGGCCGCACATTCGCGGAATCGAGCCATGTAAAGCACGCTTTCGCCAACTTGCGTCTCAACAGTGCGTTGCAATTCGTCCACGTCGAATAGCAACAGCTCACGTGTAGGCAAATCGCCGTAACCGTCCGGCAATCGTAAAACAATGCCATCGTCGACCGCGTACACTTGACCGTCGAAACCAAACCGCTGTTTGATTCGAGTGGTGATGGCTAACGCCCAAGGCTCATGCACGCGCCTACCATATGGTGAATGGATGATGATGCGCCAATCTCCGCCTTCATCCCGGCAACGCTCCACCACGAGATCACGATCCGAAGGAATCGTACCGGTCGCTTCACATTGCTCGTCAAGCAGTTTGGCAAGATTGCTTATGGCATTATGGTCGAGACCATCTCGCTCCAAACGTTGCGCGGTCTCACGGTTGAACTGTGCTTCCAATACAGTCTGAGCCGTATTCTGATCACCATTCTTTGCTGGTTCACGCCTATGCAATCCTTGGCTGAGCTCACGCGTCAAACGCCCTTGCGCCAATCCGAAACCATAATCACGCCCATCCTGATCCCCATGCCAAAATGGCAAGCGCGCGGTGCGCCCGGGAGCAGGAACCACCACTACCCTATCTCGTGTGATCTCCTGAATCTGCCAGGTGGAAGTCCCCAAAGTGATGACATCTCCCACGCGGGATTCGTATACCATTTCCTCATCAAGCTCGCCCACTCGCCGAGGACCTGGACCAGAGCCCTCTTCTGGAAGCACCACCGCGTACATGCCACGGTCGGGTATGGTGCCGCCACTGGTCACCGCCAAGCGTTGCGCTCCTGGACGTGCGGAAATCAGCTTTGCCTCTTCGTTGTATTGCAGCGGTGGACGGAATGCGGAAAAGCTCTCACTGTTGTAGGCGCCCGTCATCATGCCGATGACAGCGTCGAACATAGACCGGTCGAGATTTTGGAAAGGTGCGGAACGACGCACAAGCTCGTACCAATCGTTCGTGGAAAGATCTTCCATGGCCGCGGCTGCGACGGTCTGCTGTGCGAGCACGTCCAGAGGGTTGCGGGGCATATGCAATGGTTCTATAACCCCTTCCCTCATGCATTCCATGCTGGTTGTTACGCCAATAATCTGTTGGCGGGTTATGGGGAAGAACAACGCGTGCGAGACTCCGCCGACATTGTGGTCGGCACGGCCCACTCGCTGCAATCCCGATGCGATCGACAATGGGGCGGCCACCTGAACCACGAGATCCACCGAACCCATATCGATGCCGAGTTCCAGGCTGGAAGTGGCCACCACGCAACGTAATTCGCCGCGTTTTTTAACTGTTCTTCGATCTGTTTACGTCTATCTTTGACACGGACCGTGATGAGCCATGGCAATCGCATCAATGTCTTCATGCGATTCAACCAGCATGGTGGTGGATCCCACCACCGAGTCATAGTGCCCGGCAAATTGCTCGCGGCCCTCCGGTGAGCCCAAGTCACGGTGCTCACTCAGATCAGTTGCCACCGTGCCCTGTTTCGACTCCGCATACATGTCGTTGAGCCGTGCGGTGAGCTTCTCCGCCAGTCCACGCGAGTTGACAAATATCAATGTGGTTCGGTGCCGCAACACCTCGTCGAGAATGGACCGTTCAATGACCGGCCATACCGAACCGCCTGTAGCGCTGGTGTCGAGCATATTGCGCAATGGTTCCACGGCTTTTAAATCCATGGCCGGAACAGCGCCGGGGTTCACCACCGTTACCGGTTGCGAACCACCGAGAAACCGTGCTACTTCCTCAACGGGATTAACGGTTGCCGAAAGCCCTATGCGTTGCACTGGATGCCCAATCAACTTATCAAGGCGTTCGAGGCTGACAGCGAGGTGCGCGCCGCGTTTTGTACCTGCGACCGCATGAATCTCGTCGACGATCACCGTCTCCACGCTCGTCAATATGCTGTTCGCCTTGGAGGTGAGCAGCAGGAATAGTGATTCCGGCGTGGTGACGAGAATATCCGGCGGATGGCTGACGATTCTTCGACGTTGTTCAGGTGTGGAGTCGCCGCTGCGCATGGCCACTTCGACATCGGGGATGGGCAGCTCCATCGCCTCATACTGCTGGGAAATTCCCTGCATGGCAGTTCAAGGTTCTTCGCCACATCAGCGCCAAGCGCCTTCAGAGGCGAAATGTATAGCACTTTGACGCCACGCTTCGTTTTCTTGCGGGAGCCTTTCCCTGCAGCTTTTTGTTCCGCATGGCTCTTGGCTGCCGCGATTTCGCCATGAACATCCACTCCTGCGGAACGCGTCCCGCCCGCCATAAGCCGGTCAAGAGCCGAAAGGAACGCACAAAGGGTTTTACCCGACCCTGTGGGCGCCACAACGAGCACGTTCTCGCCGGAATGGATGGCCGGCCACACCTGCTGCTGGACTTCAGTGGGCCGACTGAACGCATGTTTGGAACCATGCCTTGGTCGGCTCTGTAAACAGGTTCAAACATTCGTACATACGTTCGATGATCGCATTCCGCAAGACGTATTCATCTTCGTCGGCAACCCATTCGAGCACATCTCCCGGTTGACAACATAACGTCTCGCATATGGTATCAAGCGTGGAAAACCGTATCGCCTTGGCCCGCCCGTTCTTCAACACCGAAACATTGACCGGCGTTATGCCTATAGCCTCCGCCAGCTCATTGACACTCATCTTCCTTTTGGCGAGCATCACATCAAGGTTCACACGAATGGCCATATCAGATCACCGCCGCCAGTTCATCACGCTGTTCGATGGCCTGCATCAACAGCGAGCGCATCACCACCATCAACAGTTCGACGCCGCGATCAGTAGAAGCGCCGCCACTCCGACCGCCAGCACGACGTATGGAAACATTTGCTCGTCAACCCCCATCGCAGCCATCAGAAAGCGTGAAGGCGACAACCAGATTTGACCGACCATCACGGCGAGCACCAGCATGCCTTCAATCCCCGCATATACGAGAATGTGATTCACCCAACGCATGGCCTTGCCGGAAAAGACATCACGTTTTTCAACCAAGGTCAGCAATCTCCACAGCGGCACCAACGCGAACTCGAAGCAAGCGACAATCAGCACTGCGGCAACCGCATACAGCCAATGCATCGAGTCAGCGTCGGCATACTTGGAAGCAACGCCAGCGGATGCCGCAATCGCACTGAACTGCAGTCCGAGGCAGCATATTGCAATTATCACAATCAGCACACGCAATACGCCAATCACCATGGAACGTTTCGCTGCGGAATTCGGCATGATATCCGTCTCCTTCAATCCAATAAACCTGAATATCGATAATATCTATCGATATTCGATATGCAAATCTTGTGAAAGTATGTTAGTCGATATTTTTCTATCGTTTTTCGATATGTACGATGACGTCCAACATATCTCAGAAAGGAATCATTATCATGCCGGAACCAGCCAACACTTCCCCATCGCAGACTTCGCAATCCCAACAATCATCGCCATTACCAGAAGCACAAGAAACCCAAGAAACACCAAAAACACAAGGGAGCCAGCCAACACATGAACCATCCGCGCATCAGGAGGAACAACCTTTGGCGAAACCCAAAATCACGCGGGAAGAAATAGCGCAACGCCCCTCAACAAAACGCGCGGTCATCACCATTGGCGCTGCATTTCTCATCACTTTCGCATTCGACCGTCTGATCTGCAGCATACCTCCGACATGGCTTATCGGATATGAACTGCCGGTTTTCTGGATCATCTGTGCTCTTACCGTAACCGCGCTGCACTGGAAACCGCACGAAAACAAGTTCTTGTTTGGCTTGTTTTTGGGAAGCATCGTCGCCATTGGCGTGTGGAATACACTCGCTCAGTCGACCTGGTGCTATTCGAGAAATGACGAGTACGCGCTCACCACGCAATTCGTTCAACCGGCGTTGCTTATGCTGCACTGTCAGCTGGTCAACGGGCGTTACGATGTTCGCCGTCCACTTCAGGTTGCCTGGAATTGGCTTACCGGCTGGTTGCAGCAGCCGTTTATTCACATTCGCGATTTTGCGGAACCGTTTTCCGTCATATTCGCAAGATTTGCAGTCGCGTCGAAGCAACGTTCGAAAGTGCGCGAAATCGGCATTGCGCTACTGATTTCCACTCCATTGCTTCTGACGATCGTACCATTGCTCATCGGAGCCGATCAAATAGTTCAATATGAAGTGCTGAACGTTTTCAGTGATTTCAACCCGATGACGATCACTCTGCACATCATGTTCATCGTGTTGCCGTGGCCTTTGCTGTTCTCACTGCTTATTGGACTCGACGATGAACCCACTTCCACGCCTCCGGAGCAACGATTCTCCCTCAGCTCGGTAACTGCGTTCGTGGTATTGGCCGTGACTTTGACTGTGTACATGCTGTTTTGCATCGTACAGATCCGGTTCCTGTTCGCAGGATTGTTCACCGATGGTTCGATCGCACTGCCAGACGGATTGACCTATAGCGAATACGCACGCGGCGGATTCTTTCAACTGCTGGCAGTCACGGCCATTAATGTGACGCTATTTGGTTTGGCGATCGCACTCGCGCCACGTACGCGCATGCTCAACGCGGCACTGGTAGCATTGCTGGCGTTAACCGCCGTCATTCTAGCTTCGGCGGCGCTTCGGTTAGGACTGTACATCAACGCATACGGTTTGACTTGGCTGCGGTACCTTTCGGCGTCATTTATCGCCCTGCTTGCGATCGCGATTCTGCTATGCCTTATTCGCCTGAAAATACGACAACTGCCATTGGCTGCAACCATGACCGCACTGCTTATCGTATGGTACGTGGCGCTCGGCTTCAGCAACCCGAACCATATATGCGAAATCTACAATGCGGCTCATGGTATCGCAATGGCAATGGCGACAACACCGTATCAGTCGATGGTCTGACCAGCGCACTTTTTTACGCAGGCTCTCGTGCATGATCACCATCAGCACCAGGAAAGCCAACATGTACAGAGGGAACCACAGCACACTGATATGCTGTGCGATCAAGCCGAATACCGGCGGCATGCACATCGAGCCGACGTATGCGCATGCCATTTGCATGCCGACGATCGCCTGCGATTTGTCTTCGCCGAAATATGCCGGCGTGGAATGAATGACGCACGGGTAGATCGGTGCGCAGCCAAGACCGACAATCATCAGTCCCATAATGGTGCCGATATTGCGAGGCAGCGGCAGCAACATGATGACGATACCGGTCAGCACCAGCGCCTGCCCCAGGCGAATCATGGCCGGATCATTAAACTTCATGGTCAGAAAACCACTCGCCAAGCGACCCACGGTGATGCCGATGCAGAACAGGCTGGCCCACATAGCCGCCGTGGTCTTATCGATGCCCTTGCCAAGCGCCATGTAGCTACTAGCCCACAGCATGGCCGTCTGCTCCAATGCGCAATAGCAGAAGAACATCACCAGGATTTCTTTGGCGCCACGAATGGCGAGCACACCTCGCACACCAAGCGGTTTGCGAGTTTCATCATTGGCCGTTCCGTCGGATTCGCCGGAAACTTCGCCCGTCTTTACCTCGGAACGCTTCTTCCACAGTGGCAGACTGAAAATAAGAATGGCGGTGAGCACAACCTGCAGTATGGAGATATAACGGTAGCCCCACGACCATCCTTGGCCGGCGCCCAAGGCGAATCCCATGATGTATGGGCCAGTCAACGCGCCAATGCCCCACATGGCGTGAAGCCAGCTCATGTGACGGCTCTCGTAGTGGATCGCCACATAGTTGTTGAGGGCCGCGTCAACGCCGCCCGCACCCAAGCCGTACGGAATGGCAAGCAGAATCAGCACCCAATAGTTAGGAGCAACGGAAAAGCCGAACAATGCCAACGCCGTCAACGCCACGGAAACCGCAGTGACCTTGCCCGCACCAAAACGCAAGGTCATACGATCGGAAAGCAACGCGGAAACAATGGTGCCAGCGGAAATCGTCATGGAAATGCCGCCAGCCCACGAAATGGGAGCACCCAAATCGACACTCATCGTCGGCCATGCGGCACCCAGTACCGCATCCGGCAGGCCAAGCTGATGAACGCCACATAAATCACCGCAAGCAAAAGATTAACCACGCCCTACTCCTTCTTGATCGGTAGCCGCAGAAGACAATATCCGCCATTATTGTAAGCACATATAGCTACCAATCGGTAACTACTTGATTGCACTATCTACCGTAGAATCTTCAACCTTTACCACACGGAATCGCATACCATCTTCACTAAAAATACCCTCCGAAACGTCTTGACGTAGCGGAAGGCGAGCTGACGACAACCTCGATCAGGTATCGATCTTCGAACGGTCGAAATCGTCGGCATTCTCAACGATGAACGCTTTACGCGGCGGCACGTCATCGCCCATCAGCAGACTGAAAATCTGACTGGCCTGTTCGGCGTCTTCCATACGGATACGACGCAGCATACGTGTGCGTGGATCCATAGTGGTGTCGGCCAGCTGGTCGGCGTCCATTTCACCCAGACCCTTATAGCGCTGAATGTCCTCGTTATAGCTGATGTGCTTCTTATCAAGATCAGCCAATTTGCCGGCCAGCTCATCGTCGGAATACGTGTAGATATACTCCCCCTTGTGAGCTCCGGTCAAGGCGATGCGGTGCAGCGGAGGCACGGCCGCATACACGTGACCGTACTCGATGAGCGGCCGCATGTAACGGTAGAACAAGGTGAGCAGCAGAATGCGGATGTGCGCGCCATCGACATCTGCATCGGTCATCATAATGACCTTGTTGTAACGTGCTTGCTCGATGTCGAAGCTCGCTCCGGAGCCAGCGCCGACCACCTGAATGATCGCCGCGCATTCCTTGTTCGACAGCATCTGCGACAACGACGCCTTCTGCACGTTGAGAATTTTACCTCAATCGGCAGCAACGCCTGGAAACCGGAATTACGCGCGGCTTTGGCGGTGCCAAGTGCGGAATCGCCCTCCACGATGAACAGTTCGGCCACATCGTCATTGCCTGGCTGGCAATCAGACAGTTTCGGTGGCATGGATGCCGATTCGAGCGCGTTCTTGCGTCGCGTCACCTCTTTGGTCTTACGTGCTTGGATGCGGGCGTGCATTTCGCCGACGATCTTTTCAAGCACGCGGCCGGACTGTTCCTTATAGCCACGTTTGGAGCCGGTGATCATCTCGCCGAACTGCCTGTCGGTCATTTTGCTGACGATCGGCTTGACCTGCGCGGTGCCGAGCACATCCTTGGTCTGACCTTGGAACTGTGGTTCGGCGATACGCACAGTGACGACGGCAACCAGACCTGCCAGAATATCGTCACGTTCGACTTTCATGTTGGAATCTTTGAGATTCACTTTGAGCTTACGTGCATTGTCTTCGATGGCTTTGCGAATCTGCTTGGTCAGGCCCAACAGATAGCCATCCACATGGGTTCCACCGCCCGGGGTTTCCACCACATTGACGAAGCTGCGCATGGTGGTGTCGTATCCGTTGGTCCACCGCATGGCGATATCGACGGCACAATTTCTCGTAACCTTCTGCGCGTGCAGTTCACCGCCATCGCCAACGGCTTGGGTTTCCTCAACATAGGTGTCTTCGCCAGTGATACGCCAAATAGCGGAAACCGCTTCGCCTTTGGACAGGTAATCCACGAAATCCTTCACACCGCCGGTATGGCAGAATTCCTCGATACGGGAGTGGGTATACTTCGATCCCTGAGGTTGTGCCGCAACATCGGCTTCCTCGATCTGCTCCGCAGCTTCCTCGTGCCCGGCAGCGTCATGTTCAGATTCATCGCTTTCGGCAATTTCCTGCGGTTCATCACCTGCAGCATTTGCAATATCGTCGACTTCCAGCATTTCGTCGACTGATTCATCGCCGGTTTCCGGAATATTCTCATCGATAACAGTGATTTTCAAACCCGGCACCAGGAAGCTGGTCTGCCTGACGCGATCAATCAGCTGCTCGTAGCTGAATTCCGCGGTGTCGTTGAAAATCTCCGGATCAGCCCAATAACGAATGCGAGTTCCCGTGGTCTTCGGACTGACCTTGCCAATGATTTCAAGCTCAGTCGGACGGTTTTACGCGTGCGTTTGAATGGCGCATCCGGAGATGGGTGCTCCGGATCAGCATCGGTATACACACCAGGATGACCCTGATGGAATGACATATGATGCGTCTTGCCGTCACGATCCACTTCCACGTCAAGACGGGAGCTCAACGCGTTCACCACTGACGAGCCCACGCCATGCAAACCGCCCGAGGCTCCGTACGAAGAGTTACCGAATTTCGCGCCGGCATGCAATTTGGTCAACACCACTTCCACACCGGTAAGTTTGGTTTTCGGCTCGATGTCAACAGGGATACCGCGGCCGTTATCGGCCACTTCCACGGAACCGTCGCTGTGCAACGTCACAACGATATGATTGCAGACTCCCGCAAGAGCCTCATCGACGGAATTATCGATGATCTCCCACAGGCAGTGCATCAGACCTTGGCTATCGGTGGTGCCGATATACATGCCCGGGCGCTTGCGCACCGCGTCAAGACCTTCAAGCACGGTAAGACTACCTGCGCCGTAATTGTCCTTGTCTTTCGCCATTTTCCTCATTCTGACTTGCAGTTTTGCTTCGGTTTTCATCCATAAGAACGTCTTGTAGACGTAAGAAGTCGAGAAATTCGATATTCTTACCGAATTTCTCGACTTCATTCACCTCTTGTTTCAATCACTGATCAAGGAAGTCACGCAGCGTCTGCGAGCGAGACGGGTGACGCAACTTCGACATGGTCTTCGACTCGATCTGGCGAATACGCTCACGGGTAACGCCATACACGCGGCCAATGTCGTCGAGCGTCTTGGGCTGGCCATCTTCCAAGCCATAACGCATCTTGATCACGCCAGCCTCACGCGGAGACAACGTTTCAAGCACCTGCCTGAACTGCTCCTGCAACAGCGAGAAGCAACCGCGTCGGACGGCGCGATGGCGTCGGTGTCTTCGATCAGATCGCCGAACTCGGAATCGCCATCCTCACCCAACGGCGTATGCAAGGAAATCGGCTCACGGCCGTACTTCTGCACTTCCTGCACCTTCTCGACAGGCATGTCGAGCTCGCGTGCAAGCTCATCCGGCGTGGGTTCGCGGCCAAGATCCTGCAGCATCTGACGCTGCACACGAGACAGCTTGTTGATCACTTCGACCATGTGCACCGGCACGCGAATGGTACGCGCCTGGTCAGCCATGGCTCGGGTGATGGCCTGACGAATCCACCACGTGGCATAGGTGGAGAACTTAAAGCCCTTCTTCCAGTCGAACTTCTCGACGGCGCGAATCAAACCGAGGTTGCCTTCCTGAATCAAATCCAAGAACAGCATGCCACGGCCGGTGTAACGCTTAGCCAACGAAACCACAAGTCGCAGATTGGCTTCCAGCAGGTGGTCCTTGGCACGTCTGCCATCGTTCGCAGCCCACTTGAGCTCACGCTTGCGCTTGAAGTCCATCTGGTCGGATTCGGTGTCCAGCAGGTGCTGGGCATACAGACCGGCTTCGATACGCTCGGACAGATCGACTTCCTGTTCCGCATTCAGCAGGCTCACACGACCGATCTGCTTCAGGTAATCCTTGACCGGATCAGCAGTCGCACCCGCCGCAATCACACGACGCTTCGGATTGCCGGATGGGGTCAGATTCTCATCATCATCGTCATCACGCACCACGAAAGCGCCCTTTTCCTTAGGCTCTTCCGGCTTTTTGCGTTCTTCCTCATCCTCGTCGTCATCATCTTCAGGTTCGGATTCCTCGTCGTCGTCGAGGTCATCCTCGTCATCCGAATCGACGTCATCGAGATCGGCGTCGAAATCGTCAAGATCGGCGTCGTCTACCTGAGCGTCCTCATCGTCAAGTGCATCATCCTCGAGCGACTCCTCCTTCTTGGCAGGGGCGCTCTTCTTCGCGGTAGTCTTGCGAGGGGTCTTCGTTGCGGTGGTTTTCTTCGCCGCACTCTTCTTCGTGGAGGCCTTGCGCGTGGCGGCTTTCTTCGTGGAGGTGGTCTTTTCGGTCAGATCAGCCTGTTCCATGCTTGCCGTCGTTTCCTTGGTGGCCAAACTTATCCTCCTATTGATCCTGCCTCGAAGCGTATACCACATGGACCCACTTCTGGCAAGGGCAAATCGTCAACTATGTGAGTAAACCATCTTGCAAGGACGATTATTCCCGCATAATGAGGCCTTCACGCGCAAGTCACGCCACTTTACGGCGTGTTGCCTTATGTTTCCGACGTCCAGGCAGGACCAATACGTCGTTCAACCGCCGAGCATACAATCGCCGCCAGCGAACATTGATCATCTATCGCGAGCGCGCTGATGGCTGATGCCATGGCTCCTTCCCGGCCCATCCACCACATGATGTAGCTGATCACGGCGAACGGCTGCGCCCGATATGTCTTCGGAATCATATCGATAATGTCGAACAGCATGTTGATCGCCTGATCGCAACGTTTCATATCGGGTCTGGCTAGGGGATCACGGAATGAATCGCTGAGCAGCTGTTCCAGACGCTGCGCATTACGAGACAGCTTGGGTCTTTCGGCGAAACTCATGAGAAAGTCTCGGTCGGCGTATCGTTCGTCAACGATGGCGGAAATGAGAAATACGTCACGAATGGACAGCATCCGATTGATGCCCACCGTAGTCCGCATGATCATATTCCGGTCAAGACCGCATTCGGCATGGAATTCGCCTTCCGAATGGGAAACGCTCTCGTCCGATGCCTGCGCAAGCGCGTCCATCCATATGAAAAGCGGTTCACGAATGAACGAACGCACTGTTTCGCCCACGCCGTCGGATCTGCAATCCCTTTCGAATCGGCTGATGGCTTCTTCCATTTCAGTCCCGGTGATGCGTCCGGTTTTGTTGGTTGTCATTATTCTGCCCTCCTTGGCATGGTCTATCGGCTTCCTCGCTCGCCGCTTATATGGCACTATGCCCGATGAGCCGATGCGATGCCGCTTTTTTCGAGGCCTGTGGTCGGAGGATGGCTTCTTCGGCGTTTCGCAAAATGATTTCGGTACCGCAACTATTGCAATCATTGAGATTTGGTCTTGTCGAATGCCTGTGGATAACTGTTGGTATGACTAGCTCCTCCGATTTGGAACAGATTGAATCACGCATTGTTTCGTTGGTGAAGGATTTCGCATTCCTTCATGCGGACGATTCGGTTGCCTCCTCTTGCAGGCCTATTGCCGACATGGTCGCCAAGCAGGCGGTCACGTCAAGTGAGGGTGGCAAGCGGCTTCGCGCCTTGCTGACGTTGGATTCGTTCCGCGCATTCGCTTCGGAGGATGTGCGAGAACGTGATTTCGACGCGCTGCTTGATTTAGCGTGCGCGGTGGAAGTGTTCCAGACCGGTGCGCTGGTGCATGATGACATCATCGATGATTCCGATCTGCGCCGTGGCAAGCCGTCTGCGCATCGCGCATTCTCCACTGGTACGCATAGCGAGGCCATCGGCCATGGCTTGGGCATCATGCTCGGCGACATGTTGGCCACGGCAAGCGTGGACATCGCGGACAAGGCAGCTTCCAAGCTCACTCATGGTTCCGATGTGGTCGCGGCATTGCTCAACATGCACCGCGAGGTCGAAGTCGGTCAAGTACTCGATTTGGCCGTAGAGCTCAATCCGTTGGACGATCCAGACGAACTGGTGGAAGCTTCATTGAACGTATTCCGCTGGAAAACCGCCAGCTACACCACCATTGCCCCACTGGAATTCGGCATGCTTGCCGCGGGTATAGGCAAAGACGATGCGAGGAAGCAGGCATTGGCAGTCGGCTTGCCTCTTGGATTGGCCTTCCAGCTTGCAGACGATCTTCTGGATGTTGTCGGTTCGAGCAGCAATACGGGCAAGCCCGTTGGAGGAGATATCCGCGAAGGCAAGCGCACGGTGCTTCTAGCCGACGCCATCAACACGGCGAACGACACGCAGCGGCGAGAGCTCATCGACATGTGGGAGGCCGATTCGCGTTCCGAAACTCAAGTAAAAACGCGCCATTGAACTATTTGAGCAAACAGGAGCCATCGAACGTTCCCGCGGTAGAATCGCGGATTTGTGGAATGAATCGAAAACAGCTATCGAAACATTGAGCCTTTCCGAATACCACGAGTCACTGCTCATCGAGGCCTGCTCACGTTTCGTGCCAAGTATTCACGTCCAAACACGCGCGTGACACGCGACCTGCGTGTTTTCCAACCAACATCCGGACAGGACGCGCGTTCGTTGCACAATCCGCAAACCTCTGCTTGTAGACTACAAGTGGGAACACGTTCAACGTGAGTTGTTTTGAAGAAGGAACCGTAGCGATCAACCATGAGTGAAGCTCCACACGCCCCTGAAGGTCAGGTCATCGAGGGCCGGTATCGGGTCGTCAGCAGAATCGCCGATGGCGGCATGGCCACGGTGTACCAAGCGGTAGACGAACGTCTGGAGCGCACGGTCGCCATCAAAATCATGCATACCCAGCTGGCGCAGGGACCGCACCGGGACCAGTTCGTGGAACGATTCCATCGTGAAGCCCGTTCGGCCGCGGCCATTGCCAATCCGCATATCGTGCAGGTGTATGACACCGGCGAATTCGACGGTCTCGATTATCTCGTCATGGAGTATGTTCACGGCGTGAACCTGCGTTACGAAATGAACCAGCAGGGTACGTTCAGCGTTCGAGAGACGTTACGCATTATTGGCGAGACATTGGATGGCCTCGCTTCCGCACATCGTGCGGGCGTGGTGCATCGCGACATCAAGCCGGAAACATCTTGCTTACGACCGTGGCCATGTGCAGATCACCGATTTCGGCTTGGCTAAAACGGTATCGCAGGCCACACTCTCCTCCACCGGCATACTGCTGGGAACAGCAGCATATCTAGCACCGGAAATGATTGAGAAGAATCAAGCCACACCTCAGGGGGATTTGTATTCCGTGGGCATCATGGCTTGGGAGATGCTCGCCGGCAACGTGCCATTCACTTCAGATAATCCAGTAACACTGGTATTCAAGCATGTTCACGAGGATGTGCCAAGCATTGCCACCGCTTGCAAAGGCATCAATGAAGGCGTGGCCGCATTCCTTGCCCATCTCACGGCTCGCGCGGTCGAAGCTCGTCCAGCAGACGCATCCGTTGCGTTAACCGAGCTGCAGCGTCTGCGATCGACGCTTGCGGTCAGCGATTGGCAGTATCGTCTTCCCCCGGTAGACGTCAGCGCTTCCGACAGTGCCGCACCCGCAAATAACGGTGCGCCAGCCAATGTCGGCAATCCTGTTCTTCCCGCTCCCCCGGCACCGCCGACGCAGCAATTCGATGATCGCACACGCAAGCTGGACAGGGTCAAGACGAACGCGACAACCGTCATGCCGGTGCAGCAACAGAACATCGATCCAGAAGCGACGACACGTTTCTCGCTGCCGGCAGACGGCATCGTCAATAGCCTTGACAATGCCGTCGACAGCGCTGCATCGCAATCCCCCCATCGTGCAAAGCAACGAATCCGGCAATACTCCAAACAGCAAATCCGCGAAAAAGCGTCGCACGCCGCTCATCGTCGCAGGCGTGGTGGCGCTGCTGCTTGCATGTGGCGCCGGCGGTTGGGCATGGTGGTACTATCAGGGCCCCGGCAGCTATTGGACCATGCCCCAGCCGGATGGTATGACATGCGACGCGTCCGCAGCATGCCCCATCACCAATGTGAAGTGGAGCGACTACGAGAGTCTGCTCAAGATTTCCGATATCGAATATGAGGTGTCGGAAGAGTATAGCGATTCCGTGGAGGAAGGCAATATCATCTCCACCGACCCGGCGAATGTCGGCGATCGCGGCAGCAAGCGTCGTAGCCAGAAAGTCAAGGTCGTGGTCTCCAAGGGAGTCCGGCAGGCGACGGTTCCCACCGATATTCTCGACGCGACCAGCGCATCCGGCAAGGATCCAATCAACGCACTGAAGAAGGCTGGATTCGATAATGTCGAGCAGACCGCGGCTTCTGATGACACGTATTCCATTGACGTGCCTCAAGGGGCGTTGCTGTCGTTAAGTGTGGATCCCGGCGCCACATTGCCGCATAATACGACGATCACCGTCACAGTGTCGCAGGGGCCAAAGCCAGTCACTATGCCCGATATCGTCGGCAAGACGAAGGACGAGGCACAGCAGGCGCTGGATGATCTTAGACTCACCACCAATTGGACGGAATCCTTCGACGACAAGATTCCACAGGGGCAGGTGATTTCCGCTTCCGTCAACAACGGTGATACGTTGCATTGGGGAGACAGCGTCGACGTGGTGGTTTCCAAAGGACCGGAAACCATAACCCTGCCGAATTATGTGGGGCAGAAAGCCTCTGACGCCAAAGCCGCATTGGAAAAACTCGGATTCACGGTCAAGGTAAGTTCGCAGCTCACGTTGGATTCCAATCAAGACAAGAAGGTCGCTTCGCAGGATCCGGTAGGTGGCACCGAAGTACGTATCCGAGACGAAAATGGAACCCCGACCACCATCACATTGAAAATGTATTCCTCACTGTTCTAAAAGTGCATTACCTGCTTTGCCAAACATCATGGTATAGGCATAAGGAAAGCCCCGGCTCGTGTATGAACCGCACCCCGATTGTTGGACTGAAGAAATTCAGATTCGATGATCGGAGGTGCGGTTCTTTCGTATGCGTGAGGATCGAAGGAGACGTTACGACGACGGTTCCGGCGCGAGGCGCTGGAACTCATCAAGGCCGGAGCCGGCGGGAACACGCTCGCCAGACGGCTTGCCATACCGGTGTATACCGCGAGAAACTGGATCAGGCTGTACAGGTCCGGCGGCGAGGAGGCGGTCATGGGAGGCAACGGCAGCAGACGCTACGACTGGGAGACGAAGGTCGCAGCCGCGCGCGACCACGTCGAGAACGGCATGACCAAGACGGAGGTCATGGCGAAGTACGCGATCGCGAGCATCGCGCCGTTGGAACGCTGGTGCCGCGAGTACCGGGCGGGAGGTCCGGAGGCGCTCGGGCCGAAGCCCAAGGGCAGGCCCAGAGGCTCGAAATC